>Ga0066903_100002446_pt1 | contig 14560 bp, 14 predicted proteins | sample PanSoiMetaGPlot1_FD_67491 | JGI IMG/M metagenome (GOLD analysis project Ga0066903, IMG submission 67491) | Tropical forest soil microbial communities from Panama analyzed to predict greenhouse gas emissions - Panama Soil - Plot 1 (version 2) | ecosystem: Environmental > Terrestrial > Soil >...
AACGCGTGCGTGTCGTTGCAGGGGACGTAACGGGCCGCCTCGCCGGCCGAGACGCGCGCTTCCTGGAGCTCGAACGACACGATCGGGAGACCGGAGATCATGTATTCGAGGACCTTGTTCATCGTCGACACGTCGTTCAGCGGGTTGTAGGGGTCCGGCGACAGGGCGACATCGGCCGTCGCGAGGCACGCCAGTAGCTCGTCGTCCGGGATCCGGCCCGTGAACGTGACGCGATCGTCGAGGCCGAGTTCCGTCGCAAGCGCGCGCATCTCGTCGAAGGAGTCGCCCGAGCCCATGAAGATCGCATGCCAGTCGTCGGGCCGGATGTCGCGCAGTGCCCCGAGCGACCTCAGCGCGTAGTCGACCCCGTCCTGTGGGCCCATGACGCCGACGTAGCACAGGAGATGCTGCTTGCCACGCTTGAGCGCGGGCTCTGGGACGCCGCCGGTGAAACGGTCGAGACTCGGGCCGCTGCGCACAATGAACACGCGATCGGGCGCCTTGCGCCCACGGTTGATCGCCGCTTCCCGATAGCTGGCGTTGGTCGCGATCACGACGTCCGCAACCCGATACGTGATGCGCTCCAGCGCGACCACGCAGCGGTACAGCAGGTCCTTCCCGCGACCGAAGCGCGACTCGTAGAGCTCGGGAACCAGGTCGTGCTGGTCGAAGATCACCCGTGCCCCGCGGCGCTTGAACGGCAATGCGACGAGGAACAGCAGATCGGGCGGGTTGCAGATGTGTACGACGTCGAACGGGCCGAGGCGCCGCGCCAACCGCCACATCCGCCAGAGCGCCACGGCGAATTCGCGAGCGTACCCGGCCGCTCCTCCGCTTGCCGGGGTCAGCGGAAAGCGGTGGATGTCGACCTCGTCGATCACGGCGTGCGCCTCGCGGTCCTGGGACGCTCCCTGCGGACAAACGACCGTGACCTCATAGCCGGCCTCGCGCAGCGCCTTGCACTCTTGCCACACGCGCGTGTCGAACGGGACCGACAGGTTCTCGTCGAGGATCAGCGCTCTACCAAGCGACACCGTGGTACTCGGCCTTCTGTTCGAGCTCGGTTGTGTCCGCCAGCCGGACGAGGTCGACGATCAACCGGCCGTGGGCGTCCTCGAGGGCGCGGCTGACGTCCGCGTGCCGGGAGGCGACGATGCAGGTTTCGGCGTGCTCAACAACCTCGTCGGCGGTCTTGGCGAGCAGTTGCTTGAGGTGTGGCAGGTGCTCCTCGACGTACTCCCGGTTGGTTCCGGTGAGGTTGTCGAGGTGGATCGACGGGTCGTAGATGCGCAGCGAGTAGCCCTTGCCGATCAGCCGCTCGGCGAGCTCGACGAACGGGCTCTCGCGGAGCTCGTCGGTGTTGGGCTTGAACGCGAGGCCGAACAGTCCGACGCGCCGGCGTCCGTTGGCCGTCAGCAGCTCGTAGGTCCGCCGGAAATGCGCCTCGTTCGACGGCAGGACACTCTCGAGGATGGGCAATTCGACGTGCGATTCCTTGGCCCGGTGAATGAGCGCCCTCAGATCCTTGGGCAGACAAGAGCCGCCGAAGCAGAAGCCGGGTGTCAGATAGGCCTCGCTGATGTTGAGTTTGCGGTCCGCCTTGAAGATGTCCATCAGTTGGTGGGAGTCGATCCCGAACGCGACGCTCAACGCGCCGACCTCGTTGGCGAACCCGACCTTGAGCGCGTGGAATGCGTTATCGACGTACTTCGCGCCCTCGGCGACGCGAATGGGGACTCGGAAGATCTGATCCGCGAAGCTCCCGTACATCTCGACCAGCACGTCGCCGCTGGCCTTGTCGAACTCTCCGATGACGGTCTTCTGTGGGGTGTCGAAGTCGGCGACGCCGGTGCCTTCGCGCAGGTACTCGGGGTTCATTGCGACGCCGAAGTCAGCACCCGCCTTGAGGCCCGAAGTGCGTTCGAGCGCCGGAATCACCACCTCTTCGGTGGTGCCAGGAAGCACGGTGCTGCGGACCACGACCGTGTGCCGCTCGCTGTCGCGGAGCGCTGGCCCGAGATCCTCGCACGCGCGCTGCAGCGCGCTGAGGTCGAGCGAGCCCCGTGGTCCGGACGGTGTGCCAACGCAGATCAGCGAGATGTCGGTCGCGCGGACCGCCGCCGCCGCGTCGTCGGTGGCGCGAAGCCGGCCGGCCGCCACCGCCTCGGCGATCGCCGCGGAAAGTCCGGGCTCGAGCACCGGCGCCTCGCCGCTATTGATTGCCGCGATCTTGCGCCGGTTGATGTCGACGCCGATGACTTCGTGGCCGCGCCGCGCGAGACACCCCGCCGAAACGGCGCCCACGTAACCCAGGCCGATGATTGCGATCTTCATGTACGTTGATCAACGCGCCGTCGCGAGCGAGACTTCTGCCGGCAGGAACTGCTCATCGGCGCGCCTCGCCTCGGGGCAGGACTGCCCCGACCATCCGTCGCCGCAGCTCTCGATGTGTGAAGCGGCGGTAGGCCGGGTCAGGTATCCGCTCGACACGGCGCGCTGCTGCGCGGACGAATCCGTAGAAGAACGCCGCGCCGGAGATGCCGCGCGGAGCGCGCGTCGAAATCTTCACCGCCCGTAGAGCGACCCAGCTCGGCGTTTGGTGGGCGATGTACGCACACTCGCCGTGCCGCGCGTGCCCGCGCAGCGCGCCGTCCGCGCTCCCGGCCGGTCGGTGGTGCACCGACACGAGGTCGGTGAAGCTGTACGTGGTGAATCCGTGCATCCGTGCGTAGGTTTCGTCGACGGTGTCCCAGCCCAGACGCTCCTGAACACCGCCGATGCGCTGAAAGCACGCCTGCGTGTAGCACTTCAATGCTCCATGCACGTGGTTCCGCGCAATCCGTAGTGGACGCAAGCTGCCGTCCTTCTGGGGCTCCACCAGGACCCCGGCGGCGATCCCGAGCGTCGGGTCGGCGTCGAAGCGCTCCATCAGCCGCCGCAGGTAGCCGGGGTCGAGCTCGATATCTCCGTCGAGTTTCATGATGTGCGTGTAGGCGGCCGGATCCACGGCTTTCAGGCCGACATTGAACGCACGTGGCGCCGCGGCGCGCGCGAGGCGGTCGCGCACGGATGTCGGCTCGGCGATCGGCGTCTGCATCACGGTGAGCCAGTCAATGTCCGACTCGAGCTGCCTGAGGATGGCGAAGGTGTCGTCGTCGGAATGGTCATCGACGATGATCCAGCGCGCGGGCTTCAGCTCTTGGGCGGCCACGGCACGGACGACCCGCTCGATGTGGCGCGCCTCGTTGCGGACCGGGGAGATGATCAGGATCCGGTGGGACACCCGTTCAACCAACGAACCGTCCTAGCGCCGGCTTGCGGCGGAATCTCCCCCACGCGATAGCGTGACCGGCATGACGCGACAGCTCACTGGCGCCGCGCTGATCAGCGGCGGCGCCTCGGGGCTCGGCGCGGCGACCGCACGGCGGTTGCACGCCGAGGGAATGACCGTGACGATCGCCGACCGCAACGCCGAACTGGGCGACTCGTTCGTCAACGAGTTGGGCGACCGCGCGGCGTTCGTCGAGCTCGACGTGACGGACTCCGACGCCGTCATGGCCGCGGCCCACGCGGCCGGCGACGGGGTCGACGGCGGCCTGCGGATGACCGTCGCGTGTGCTGGCATCGGCGGCGCCGAGCGCCTTGTCTCCAAACGCGGAACGCACAACCCCGACAACTTCCGCCGCATCGTTGACGTCAACCTGATCGGCACCTACAACGTGCTGCGCGCCGGCGCCGAGGTGATGTCGGCCAACGACCCGATCGACGGCGAGCGGGGCGTGCACGTCTCCACCGCGTCGGTCGCGGCGTTCGAAGGCCAGATCGGCCAGCTGTCGTACTCGGCCTCCAAGGGCGGCATCGTCGGCATGACGCTGCCAGCGGCGCGCGACCTCGCGCGCAACGGAATCCGCGTGTGCACGATCGCCCCCGGCCTGTTCGAGACGCCGCTCCTCGGCGGCCTGCCGCCGGAGGCCCGGGATTCGCTCGGCGCCCAGGTGCCGTTTCCGCCGCGCCTCGGCCAGCCCGAGGAGTACGCGGAGCTCGTCGTGTCGATCGCGCGCAATCAGATGCTCAACGGCGAGGTGATCCGCCTCGACGGCGCGATCCGGATGAGCCCGAGCTGATGTAGCGTCAGGCGACCGCAGCTGTGGGCGCAGCCACACGGACCGGTCGCCCATGCGCCAGCGACGCCTCCGCCGCCTCGAGCGTCTCGACGATCGCAAGTCCCAGCTCCGCGGAGGACTGCGGCTGCACCCCGCTCCGGATCGCGCGCGCGAAGTCGGCGAGCTCCACGCCCAACGGCTCGACGGCGTCGAGGCGCGGGACGATGATGTCGCCGCTGCGGTAGGTGAGCTGGTACTCGCCGAACGTCTCGGGCGTCGTGAACTCGATCCCGCGGTCGTAGACGCGCACCGTCTCGTCGGACGCCGCGTCGTCGTACTGGATCATCCGCCGGCTGCCGACGACGACCATCTCGCGGACCTTGCGCGGCGCGAGCCACGAGATCTGAAGGTTCGCGGTCGTCCCGCTGGCGAACGTCAACGTGATGAACGCCGTCTCCGGCACGTCGGCCTGGAAGACGCTGCGCGACGAGGCGGCGACCTCGACGATCGGCTCGTTGAGCCAGTACAGGAGGATCGAGATGTCGTGTGGCGCCAGATCGCAGATGACGCCGTCCGACTGGTACTTGCCGAGATTCATCCGCGACGAGGTGACGAAGTAGACCTCGCCGAGGACGTCCTCGTTGATCAGCTGGCGGATCTTGTTCACCGGGGGGCTGTAGATGAACGTGTGGCCGGGCATCAGGACGCGGTCGTGGAACTGGGCTGCGGCCACGAGGTCCTGGGCCTCGAGCGCCGTCTTCGCCATCGGCTTCTCGACAAGAACGTGCTTGCCGGCGATCAACGCCGCCTTGACGAGCTCGTGGTGGCTGCGCGGCGGCGTGGCGATGAGGACCGCCTCGATCGAGTCGTCGTCGAGAACCGCCTCGAAGTCGCGGTGCACCGGGACGCCCGGATAGCGCGCTGAGAACGCGCGGCACTGCATCTCGTCGCGCTCCACGAGCGCCTCGAGCGAGAGCTCGCGGCGCTCGGACACATTGCGCACCAGGTTGGGGCCCCAGTAGCCGTATCCGACGACAGCGACGCGGACTGGCTCGGGCAGGATCATAGGTCCGTGACCTCCGTGACGGCGGCGGCGATCGCGTCGATCTCGTCGTCCTCGATCGACGGGAACATCGGCAGCGAGCAGATACGCCGGGCCAGCGACTCGACGATTGGCAGCGACCCGGCGCGGTAGCCGAGGTGCGCGTAGGCACCGGTCAGGTGGATCGGCGTCGGGTAGTGGATCCCCGACGCGATCCCGCGAGCAGCGAGCGCGTCGCGGACGGCATCGCGGTCATCGACGCGCACGACGAACAGGTGGAACACGTGGTCCCCTGCGTCGGCGGGCAGCGCCGGCGACTCAACGCTCGAGCCAACGAGGCCGGCGCGCAGGCGCGCCGCGCCGCGCCGCCGCGCCTCGTTGGCATCATCGAGGTCGCGCAGCTTGACGCGCAGAATCGCCGCTTGAAGCGCGTCGAGCCGTGCGGTTCCCCCGATCACGTGGTGCTGGTAGCGCGGGCGCTCGCCGTGCGAGCGCAGGAGACGGACCCGATCCGCGAGCTCGGGATCGGCGGTGACGAGCGCGCCGCCGTCGCCCCAGGCGCCGAGGTTCTTGGCCGGATAGAAGCTGAAGCACCCCGCGTCGCCGATCGACCCCACACGGCGGCCGCGGTAACGCGCCCCGTGTGCCTGGCAGGCGTCCTCGACCACGAGCAGGTCGTGGTCGCGCGCGAGCGCGAGCAGCGGATCCATGTCGACCGTACGCCCGTAGAGGTGCACCGGGATGATGCATGCGACCCGCTCCGTGAGCGCGGCGCTCGCCGTCTCGGCGGTGATGAGCTGCGTGTCGGGATCGACGTCGGCGAATCGCGGTATGGCACCGACCGCGCTGACGGCCTCGGCGGTCGCGATGAACGAGTTCGCCGGCACCATGACCTCGTCGCCCCGCCCGATCCCGAGCCCGCGCAGGGCGAGCTCGAGCGCGTCGGTCCCCGAGGCGACGCCGACCGCATGTTCGGCATCACAGAAGCTCGCGAAGTCGCGCTCGAACAGGTCGAGGTGACGGCCCATCGTGAAGGCGCCCTCGGTGGCGACTTCGCGAACGACACCCAGCAACTCCTCGAGCGTGTCGGGCGACGGGTCGTGCAGGCGAACGAACGGGATCTCGACCGGGCTCGGGCTCTGAATCGTCGCGCTCACGACGCGAGCGCTTCGGCGCGCCGGGTCGCCGGCCCCGACTCCAACCGGCGCAATTCGTCCTGCAGCGCGCGGCGGCCGCGGTGATGGAGCCCGTGGACCGAGCTCTCGGTCCGCCCCATCCGGTCGGCGATCTCGCCCGGCGAGTACCCGAACATGTGGCGCAGCAGGAGCACTTCCCGCTGGTCGTCGGGGAGCGACTCGAGCGCGCCCCGCAGAGCGCTGCCGCACGCGAACGAGCGATCGTCGGCACTGGCGTCGGCGCCGAGCACCTCCTCGACAGGGATCGCCCGCCGCGTGCGCAGATGGTCGATCGCGGCGTTGCGCGCGATCCGCAGCAGCCAGCCCATGAACGGCACGGCGCGCTGGTCGTAACGCGGCAGCGTCAGCATCAGCTTCGCGAAGACGTGCTGGGTGACGTCCTCGGCCTCGTGCTCGTCGTGCACGATGCTGAGCACGTAGCCGTACACGTTGTTGGAGTAGCGGACGTAGAGGAAGTGCAGGGCGTTGCGGTCGCCCTCCTTGGCCCGGGCCACCGCCCGTCGCACCGCACGGTCCCCCGCCGGCGTCTCCTCAAACGCCGCTTGAGGCCGGAATCCGGTGCGAACCGCGTCACACTCGTAGTCAGCGCCAACGAGCGGGGTCGCGGAGGTTTGAGCGGTGGCCATCGGACGCTCGATCTTGCTGCTTTCAAACGTCTCTCCTGCGTGAAATCGCGGCTGCCTCGCGCGGTGTCTTCTTGCGCGCCAGCGGGCACGTTTGGCTGCCCCCGGCGGGGAGGTTTGACTGCCCCCACGGGGGACGAGATTCACCCGCGGGGGGCGCAAATTGCGCCTTGGTTTAGGCGCGATTCGGCGGACACTCCACGGGTGCGCGTTCCCCTGGCTCGCCGTGCTCGGATCGGTGGCTATCCCGAGTGCACAGGGGGTTCGTCCGCCCGGGAGCGGCTACGTCCGCAGGCTCGGTCGCGACGCGCGCGGCGCGGGCAACCGGCTCACCCCCTGGGCCTCGCCCGCGTCGCGCAGCCGCCGTCCGTGGGCGGAGTCAGGCGGACTCAGGCGGAAGACTGCACCGGCGCCGCCGCCGCGCCGCGGATCGTCTCCGCCGAGCGGTAGGGGGCGCGGAACCGGCGCAGGGCCGGGAGGTCGACGACGACCGATGCGCCACCCTCCGGTGCGCGCTGGATGCTGAGACGGCCCTTGTGTTCGGCGACAGTGGCCCGCACGATCGACAGGCCGAGGCCCTTCCCGCCATCGCGTGCAAACGTGCCCCGCCGCCGCGGTAGGAGCACATGCGCCCGCTCGTCCTCGGGGATACCGGGTCCGTTGTCGGCGACCTCGAGGATCACCGACGACGAGCACCTGGCGACCGAGCAGCGCACCACGCCCCCAACCGGGGCGCTGTGGAGCGCATTGTCGACGAGGTTCATCACGACGGAGCGAAGCGCCCCCTCGTGACCGAGCACGCGTGCCGTTCCGACGGCGCGGACCGCGAGTCGCCGCCGGCGGGCCGACGCGATGACGCCCATTTCCTCGCACACCGAGCGCGCGATCATCGCGAGGTCGACCGGCTTGGGCTCGGGGGTGTCGGCCGGTGAACCGTCCTGGAGAGATACGAGCTCGTCGACCGCCGCCGCCAGGCGGTCGACGTTGGCACGCACCTGCATCACATTGCTGGCCTCGCGCGGCGGGAGGTCGCTGTCGCCGAGGCGCTCGCACAGCCGCAGGATGATCGCGAGCGGCGTCTGCATGTCGTGCGTGATCTGATCGGCGCGCGAGATGCCCGTGAATCCGGATTGGTCCGACCTATCTCGCCGAGTTGGCAGTTTTCCGTAAGCCTGTGGCTCCACCAGCACTGTTCCGTCCCCCTGACTGGCTTCCGCGTTCCGTGCGACGCGTGGATTCGTCTCTCGCGGGTCCGTCGCGTAAGGAAAGAAGATTCTCCTCCTAAAACGCGGCAAAATGTGGCGCTCTTGCGCATGCCCGGGGGGGTATTTCTCCCCCACGGCCTGACGTTGACTCCTCAATTTCGGTGAGGGCCAGAAAAGGGCTGCGGAGCATAAATTCCGCATAACTGAGCGCCTTCCGGAGTCGATCACGGACCGCTCAAAGGACCGACGATCGGTCGTTTTGGACGCCTTTCGGCGGGCTCGAACACTTGTCCACCCCCGAGAAAAACTGCGTCCGAAAGCCTCAAATCGCCGATCAGGGAGCCGAATATCCACTGTCAGGCGAGGTCTACCTCTGAGTCCTCGCCAAGCGACAGCCGGAAGGCTCCGGGCGGCTGGAACGACCGTCCGACACGAGCCCGGCGGCCGATCACGCTCGACTCCAGGCGCCGCCCGATGAAGCGCAGCGCAGCGTCGGCGAGCACGATCGAGTGCTCGATCTCGACGCCTTCGAGCACGACGTCGTCGCCGATCGCCGTGTACGGGCCGATGTAGGACTCCGTGACGACGGCCCGGGCGCCGAGAACGAGTGGGCCCCGCAACGTCGTGCTCGTCACCGTTGCGGTCGGGTCGATCAGCGCCGGGCCCTGAATGATGCAATCGTCGGCCGCAACATCGGCGCCGCCGGGCGTCATGCGTTCGAGCGCCTCGCGGTTTGCCGCAAGCAACGTCTCTTGGCCGCCGATCGTCGCGAGGACGCCGCGCACGTGGACGACGTCGACACTCGCGCCGCGCGCCTCGAGTCGCTGACGTGGGCTCGCCGCGATGCCCTGCCGAGCGGCGAGTACGAACCGCGCCTCCGGGGTCAGCACGTAGCCGACGGCCGGATCGCGCGGCGCCGCATCGCTCAGTTGGAGCAGGAGCGCGTCGAGCCCCCCTCGCCCGAAGCGCGTGAGGTGGGCGCGCAGGCCATCGCGGATGACCGCGTCGCCGCGCACGACGATCAGCGGTTCATCGCCGGCGAGCACCTCAGCGTCCGCGAGTGCGCCGGCGAGACCGGCGGCAGGATCGTAGGTCGCCAGCTGGACGGCCATGTCGGTGCGTGCCCCGGCATCGAGCGCGTCCTCGACGGCTCTGTGGTCCTCGGGGATCACCACGACGCGCGCCGCCGGGACGCCCGCCGCCGACAGCCAGTCGAGGCAGTGAGCCAGGATCGGACGGTTGGCCACCGGGAACAGCACCCGCGGGGTCGACGGCGCGGTCGGCCACGGGCCCTGATCGGGCTCAGACGGCGCGACGACGAGCGCGTTGGCAATCTCCATGCAGACCATCAACGGGTCGCGAACCCGATTTCAGTCGCGAGGGCGTTTCGTGGCTGAACCTGTTCCCGGTCTGTTGGTCGATGCGCCGCGTTGATGGACAAATCGGCTCAACCGCGCTATCAACTGGTTTTCGTGGTGCTTCCGGACACGGGCGGAGCCTTTTCCCAACCTGACCCTCGTCAGGAGCATCGGCGACGGGAATTTGAGCGCGACTCAGGCCCCGACCCGATTCGCGTGATCCTCGCCGACGATGATCCGTACACGCGACGGGTGCTCCGCGATGCATTGCACGGCGGCGACATCATCGTCATCGCTGAGGCGAGCAACGGCCGCGAGGCGATCGAGCTCGCCCAGCACTACGCGCCCGACATCGTGGTCATGGATCTCGTGATGCCGGGGATCGACGGCCTCGAGGCGACCCGAGCGATCACCGAGAGCACCGATGACATCAAGGTCATCATCCTGACCTCGAGTGACAGCGACGAGCTCGGCCTCGTCAGCCTCACGACCGGCGCCGTCGGATTCGTCGCCAAGTCGGTCGACCTCGACGCGCTGCGCCGGGCGGTCATCAGCGCCCACGATGGCCAGGCCGTCGTCTCGCGTCAGCTCACGATGCTGCTCATAGACAGCTTCCGCGCCGCGAATCAGAGCGGCGCCGGCGTGCGCCCGATCAAGAGCCCGCTCACCGATCGCGAATGGGAGGTCCTCGACCTCATCTGCGAGGGCGGGACGACGGACAGCATCGCCGAGGAACTCGTGCTGACGTACGAGACCGTGCGATCGCACGTCAAGAACATTCTCCGCAAGTTGGGCGTGCACTCCCGTGAGGAGGCCGTCATCGAGGCACACCGCGTGCGCTCGATGATGCTCATGAGTGGCACCCCGACCGACACCACGTTGTCCTGAGCGAGCAGTCGCTGGACGATGCGCTCGACCGGTATGCCGCGCGCATCGCGCATCAGCTCGGCGAGGTTTCCGCGCTGTTGAGCGCCGGGCGATCGGTTCCAGGCGCAATCGGCGAGCGGTCAGTGGTGGCGGGGATCGCGCGCCTGGCGCTTGTCGTCTCCGACCTGCACGACGTTTCGGCCCCGATCGAGACCGCGTCGCGCGAGGCGACGAGCGTCGCCGCGATCATCGGCGCCGCACGCGAGGCGCTCGAGGATCTCGGCGCGACGAACCGCTTCGATCTCGAGCTGTCCGACGACGCGCCCGAGGTCCCGGGCGACCGGGCCGCGCTGACGAGGGCGTTCACGCACGTCATGCGGATCGCCGCTGCGGGGGCGGGGACCGAGCCGGTCGACGTGACGGTTCGCGCCCTCCACGACGGCGACCATGTACGGATCGAGGTGTCCGACAACGGCGAGCCGCTGCCGCGGGGCGTCGCGGCGACCCTGTTCGATCCCTTCGGCCAGCCGCGCGGGCGCGGAATGATCGTCGGCGCGGGCGTGAGCGGCGTCGTCGCTGCGCGTGTCATCGCCGCCCACCGAGGCACGATCACGGCGGACGAGGCATTGCCGCACGGACTGACGATGACGATCCGTCTGCCGGTCGCGGCGTGACCGCCGAGCTCTCCCCACCGGCAACCGTGCTGCTTTGCGAGGACAGCGCGGAACTGCGGACCGTCCTCCGGGCCTCGCTCGAGCGCGATCACGACATCCAGGTGATCGCCGAGGCCGGCGATGGCCCAAGCGCGCTGGCGCTGGCGTCAAGCGAGCGTCCAGAGGTGATCGTGCTCGACCTCACCGTCCCCGGCATGGACGCCCACGAGTTGCTCGAGCGGTTGCGCAAACTCACCCGCGACGCCGGGGTCGTGCTCTACTCGGGTGAACGGCCGAGCGCCATGCGGACGCTCGCCAGCGAATTCCCGGACGTGTTCGCCGTTTCCAAGACCTCGCCCCCCGACGAACTGCGCGACGCCGTCCGCTCTGCTGCTCGCAGCAGCCGACGAGCGGACACCGGCGTGAGCGGTTCCTAGGCGAGCACGATTTCGGCGCCTTCGCCGATCGACATCCGCAGCGCCGCCGGCAGGCGAAATCCCCGGCCGATCCGTGCGCGCTGACCGATGATGCTCGACTCGAGCCGCACGCCGACGAAGCTCAGGCGGGCCTCGGACAGCACGATCGAGTGCTCGATCTCCGTCCCCTCGACGCGCGCCTGCTGACCGATGGCCGTGTAGGGGCCGACGTAGGAATCGTCGACCGTTGCACCGGCGCCGATGACCGCAGGTCCGCGGATGGTGCTGCGTCGCACGGTTGCACTGGGATGGATGCGGACCGCGCCCTGGATCCTCGCGCGCTCGAGTTGCGCGCCGCCGAGATCGCCGACCAGGGGTTCGAGAACCACGCGGTTGCTCTCGAGGATCCGGTCCTGCCCGCCGTCACACGCCAGAACGCCATCGACCTCCTGCACGCGGGTCAACCCGCCCGCCGCGCGCACCGCCTCCAACACGTGCTCGGGCTCGGCGTCAAGGATCGCCGCGACGGCTGACGGGCTGAGCAGATGCCCAGGCGGCGGGCTCGAGACCGGGTGGCGCAGTTCCAGCGCCATCGCGTCGAGCCGCTCGCGGGCGAAGCTTGCGATCAGGCCGTGCAGCGAATCGCGCAGCAGCGCGTCGCCGCGCTGGACGAGCACGGGTTCGTCGCCGACGAAGGGCCGGACCCGCGCTAGCGCCCCGGGGAGTCCCGTATCTGGGTCCCACGGGCGGTGCGAGATCGACAGGCCCCACGCAGCCCCGCATTCAACGGCCTCGATGATCGCGTCGGCGCAGCACCGCTCGGCCAGGATCGCCACCTCGAGTACGCCAGATGCCTTCAAGGCATCGAGGTGGTGAAACAGGATCGGCCGGTTGGCGACCGGGAACAGGTGCTTGGGAGCGCTGGACGCACTCGGCCACGTGTCACTGCGTCCGCCAGCGATGAGGATCAACGCCTTGGCGATCTCCATACGCGATCAACGGGCGGGCAACCGCTGTTCACGCGCTGGCAACTTCGTAACCCGGGGGAAATATGAATGAGGCGGCCGCCGCGTTGGCCGCGGGCGCGAAAGCAGTGCGCGGAGTGCAACGTTGGTCAGGGATGAACGCCGCGCTGAGTGTCGAGGCGGTGGGGCTGGCATTGGTCGTCAGCGAACCGTGCATGCAAGGCGACGACGCGGTCGCAGCGCTGCGCTCCGCCGGCTTCGCAGTGGTCGACGACACGGGCGCCGACGCGGAGGTGATCGTGGTCTGCTCGAGCGGTCCGGCGGCCGAGCGCATCGCAGCGGTGGTCGAGGCCACCCATGATTTCCCCGACCGCCCGATCGTCGCGACGATGCCGGCCGACGCGTCGGGGCGCCAGCTGCGGCAAGCGATTCTTGCCGGTGCGAGCGGGATCGTGTTCGACGACCGCGTTTCCGAGGCGATCGCGGCGACGGCATTCGCCGCATTGTCGGGCCAGCTCGCTGTGCCGCTATCGGTGGCTCGGCGCCTCGCCCCGCGACCGCTGTCGCACCGCGAGAAGGAGGTCATGGCGCTCGTCGCACGTGGCTATACCAACCGCCAGATCGCGCGCCAGTTGTTCCTCGCCGAGAGCACGATCAAGACGCACCTGTCGTCCGCGCTGCGCAAGCTCGATGTGCACTCTCGCGCCGAGGCCGCGGCACTCGTGCTCGACCCCGATGAGGGCCATGATCTGACACTTCTGGAATTTGGACCATGGGTCACGAAAGATCGGTGAGCGAGCGCCCGTTGACTTGTCGTGGCGAGCACATCCACGAGGCCTGATTCGATTCAGATCGCGCTCGGCACCGGCGAATTCGCCGGGCGGCGTGAGTCACGCGTCACCTCCGTCTGCTGCCGCGTGTTGGACGTGGCGCTCGCGGTGATCCTGCTCGTGATCTTGGTGCCGGTGCTGCTTGCCATCGCGATCGCGATCCGCATCGACTCTCGCGGCCACGCGCTGTTCCGCCAAGAGCGTCTGGGGCGCGGGCTGAAGCCGTTCACGGTCAACAAGTTCCGCACGATGTACACCGGCGCCGGGCACGAGACCCACCGCGCGTTCGTCGAGCGCCTGATCACCGGCGAGGAGCCCGACCAGGGGACCGAGCGCCCGTTCTTCAAGATCGCCAGCGACCAGCGGATCACGCGGGTCGGTCGAATCCTGCGCACGTCGAGCCTCGACGAGTTGCCGCAGCTGTGGAACGTGCTTCGGGGCGACATGTCGCTGGTCGGCCCGCGCCCGCCGATCCGCTACGAGGTCGACCGCTACCCGCCGCATTGGTTCGCGCGTTTCGCGGTCAAGCCCGGAATCACCGGACTGTGGCAGGTCAGCGGCCGCTCCGAGCTGACGCTCGCGCAGATGATCGCCCTCGACATCGACTACGTCCGGCGCCGCTCGTTGTGGCTCAACGTACGGATCATCGCCCGCACGATCCCGGCCGTGCTGAGTCGCCGCGGCGCCGCCTGAGACGCGTCGTCGGCGCACACAAGAACGCCGGGTCTAGAGCCGTTTTTTGGATATGGACGCGCCGGCCGATCTCGCGATCATCGTCGTCTCGACGAACGAGGCGAATTGGCTCGAACCGTGCCTGCGCACCGTGTTCGAGCACGTGGGCGACGCGCGCCTGGACGTTGTGGTCGTCGATAACGAGTCGACCGATGGCACCCGCGAGCTCGTCGGCACAGCGTTTCCCGACGCGCGCGTCGTGCCGTCGACCAATCGCGGGTTCGCCCACGCGAACAACCGCGCTGCGATGACCTGCAACGCGCGGTATGTGCTTTTCCTCAATCCGGACACGCAGATCATCGACGGCACGTTCGGTGATCTCGTCACGATGCTCGATCAGCGACCGGACGTCGGGCTGGCGGGGGTTCGCCAGCTCACCGCCGACGGGACCGTCTGGCCGACGATCCGGTACTTCCCAAGCGTCTCGCGCGCCCTCGGCGACGCGCTCGCGTCCGAGCGTTGGCCGCTGCGCCCGCGGTGGCTCGGCGAGCGCGAGCTCGACCTGGCCCGCTACGAGGTCGAAGGCGACTGTGACTGGACGTCGGGATCGTTCATGCTCGCGCGTCGCGA
>Ga0066903_100002447_pt1 | contig 14559 bp, 28 predicted proteins | sample PanSoiMetaGPlot1_FD_67491 | JGI IMG/M metagenome (GOLD analysis project Ga0066903, IMG submission 67491) | Tropical forest soil microbial communities from Panama analyzed to predict greenhouse gas emissions - Panama Soil - Plot 1 (version 2) | ecosystem: Environmental > Terrestrial > Soil >...
ACGCCGACACGATCGCCGACACGATCACGGCGCTGTTCTGCCAGGGGCTCTGCTGACGTGGCCTCTGAGGTCAAGCGGCTACGCGCCGAGCTCGCGTCGCTGAAACTGCAACTCGCCTACGCTCGCGCGACGATCCGCGCGACGCGCCAGCGCTGCCCGTTCTGCGGAGCGCCATGCGGCCGCCGAGGCGCATGCCGATCGCACCGTGACCTACTCGAGCTCGAACGCACGACGTGAACGAGCGGCCTCACAACGTCACGCGCCCGCAGGAAGGCCGCAACGACAGAGGCCGCTCGTTGACGCCGCGCCCACCACCGGGCAGGCCGCCGCGCCCTCGAGAGGCCTGCGTCGAGTGCGGAGCGCTGCCCTACCGTGACCACCGCCGCGATTGTGCCTGGCGCCTATGGGCGCTGTCGAAGATTCTCGAGAAGGTCGGCCAGTGAAACGGCCGCCCGCGCTCGCGCTACGGGCGGCCGAGGATGCCCTGGTCGAAGTGTTCGCCGCCCGACTACCGGGCCGCCGCGTAGCCTTCCGACGGCCACGTAAAAGCGACAACGGCGCCACGCCGACCACGGCTCGGGAGATCGACGGGACCCTCGCCGCGATAGAGCACGACGACGCGCTCCTCGATCGGCCCGGTGCCCTTGCGAACGAAGACGGCGTCGATGAACGCGGCTAGGACGTGACGGCGCTCGCTCACCGACAGTTCGGGCCACGCGGCGACGACGTCGAGCTCGGCATACTCGCCGACGTCACTCGCCGACGACGAGAGCGCGTCGAGCTCGGCCTGCGCTGCGTCGAGCGCGACCTGCCTCTGCTCAAGGCCTTCTGTGTAGATAGCTCGGTCGAGCGACGCGGGCGTGAGCATGACGAAGTCGCTGAGCTCGAGCTCGGCGGCCGCGACCTTCGCCCGCGCCGTGACGAGGTCCTCGCTCACGTTCGACTCGACGCTAAGCCTGCCACCTCGAAAGGCATCGAGCACGACTCGCTCGACGTACGCCTCGACGCGGGCGCCCTCGACGCCCGCCCGCGCCTGGCACGTGCCGCTCGCGTGCTTGCCATGGCAGCGATAGATCAGCCGCCGAGGTTTGCCGACCTTCGCCGCCGTGGTCGCGCCGAGGCAGTACCGGCAGCCCTGGCAGCGCAGCAGGCCCGAGAGCAGGGCGCCGCCGTTGCCGTTGCGCGGGTGCGCCTTCTGACGCAGGTTCTGCACACGACTGAACACGTCCTGCGAGACGAGAGCCTTATGCGCGTCGGCCTTCGCGTACTTCCGACCCGCACGCGCCTCGCCGAGGTAGACCCGATTCCGCAGCATCGCGCGCAGACCATTCTCGGTGCGAACCGGCAGAGCTCGATCGGGCGGCAGCATCGCGAGCAGGTCGCTGAACGCGGCGCCGTCGGCGCGAGCCTTGAACAGCCGACGCACGAGCGCCGCGTGCTCTGGATCGGGCACGAGACGCTTGTGCTCGCGCACGTACCCGAACGGCACCTTGCTCGAGACGTGAATCCCGGCCGCCGCCGCCTGCTCGTTGACCTCGTCCCAGTTATCGCGAATCCGCTCCCACTCGAGTTGAGCGAAGGCGAGCAGAATGGTCATGAAGGCGCGGCCCATCGGCGTCGTCGTGTCGAGCCCGTTTTCCACGATGATCAGGTGACCGTTCGCGTCATGAATCCGCCTGATCGCCTGCAGGCCGTCTACGACCGAGCGCGCGAAGCGGTCGAGGCGCGCGACGATCATGCCGTCGCTCTTGCCCGTCTCGATGCGCTCGAGCACGGCCTGAAAGCCCGGCCGGTCAGTGTTCGCGCCCGTCTTGTCGAGATCATCGAATCGCTTGACGATCCGCAGGCCGTGCAACTTGGCGTGACCGGCGATCTTCTCGTGTTGCAGATCTGGCCCGAGCCCTGCGCCGGCGCCGAAGCGCGAGACGCGCACGTACTCGTCTACTCGAAGGGTTGTATGCGATCTGGTCATGGCGTCCTTTCAGGCCTGGCGCGTCGCGCCTCTGAGCGGGTATGCCATAACTCTACCACCTGCCTAGTTAGCGGAGTAAAGGCATCGCACGCATGAGCGTCGATGCCACCCAGCTCGCCGCAGCCGCCTTGCTCGAGATTGTGCAGCCGCTCACGAACTTCGAGCTCGAGGTGCTGTTCGCGACCGTTCTGTGCGAGCTGCAGCGACGCGGCGTGATGCCCGAGCGGGTGACGTTCGACTTCGCCGAACAGATGGACGATGCCTGACCGTCGCGATCGTGACCGCGCGCTGCTGCGCGGGCGCACCGGGCGCTCGTCGCACTGCTCGAGCGGGTGCTGCTACTACTGCGGTCGCGATCTGGTCTGCGCCGTGCCGCTCGCCGGGCCGAAGTATCAGGCGCTAAAGGCCGGTTATCTGACCTGCGGCCCGTGCGTCTACGTCGAGGGCCGCCTGCCCTGGCGCCCGGCCGTAGGCAAAGGCGCCAACGCATACGCGCGCCGTCGCTATGCCATGCGGAAGGCGCTGCGCGGCGAGGACGCACACCCTTTCATGCGAGCGCCGCGTGCCTAAGTTCGTGTTCGGCGCCCACGCCTCGAGCGACGAGATCGCGAAGGCGCTACACGAGGCGGGCGTGGTCGCGGAGGACCTCAGCGACATTCGCCGCATCGTCATCGACCTTACGGCGGGCGAGGCGGCGCGCATCTACGTCGAGCTATTCGCCGATAACGAGCGGCTCGCGATCGGTCTGCGCGCCGGGCTGGTCGGTAAGGGCGCCCTGACCGAGACGAACGAGCTCGGGCCTGACGAACGCGAGTCGCGACGGGCGGCGACGGCGAAACTGGCAGGCGAGCTCGGCCACGTGACCGCCGAGCGCGATGGCTACCGCGACGCACTGCGTCTGATCGCCGGCAGCCCGCCCGACCCGGCCTCGATCGCGAGCGACGCGCTCGACTGGCGGCACTCGTGACGCACTTCTCGGATGCGCCAACGGCCGTGATCCCGGTGCCGCCGAAGGCGCCCGAGCCGAGCATGCTCGAGAAGATCGCCGACCGGCCAGGCTACCTGACCAGCCTCGTCGGCGAGCTCGTACTGACGACGCTCGTGATCGCGGGCGGGTTCGCCGTCCTGTTCCTGCTCGCCTTCGGCTGCTACGCGCTAATGCAGGTGGCGCCATGACTGGCACGCGCTCGAAAGCGATGCTGCGCCGGCAACGGCAGGCCGAGCTCGAGCTCGCACTGCGACTCGACTTCAAGGCGCAGCCGTACCAAATGCACACGGCCTGTTTTCAGTGCCGCGATTACACCTACTGCGGTGGTCGCTCGACGCGAGCGCTGCGCTGTTTCTCTTGCCACTCGAAGACGCGCGCCGCGAGGTCGCGCGCCAAAAGGAGGACGAAGGCATGAGCGAGGTAGTTCAGCCGACGCCGTCGGCGATCGTGCTGCCGCTGACTGGCGAACTTATCGACGTCGCCAAGCCGTCAGAGGCGGCGCGAGCTCTGGACGAGCTCACACGAGCTCGCAACCAGATCGCCGACCTGCGGCAGTTCGTGGTCGAGGTGCTCTGGTCTGAAGGCGAGCGCCAGGGTACGAAGACGCTGCGCCTCGGCGAGCACGAGATCACTCTCTACGGCGGCACGGCGGTCGAGTACGACGTCGAGAAGTTGCGCGACCGGCTGCGCGAGGCCGGGTGTCCCGAAGGCCGCATCGAGCGGCTGATAAAGACAAAAGTCGAGTACGTCGTAGACGGCAACGTGGCGCGCTCGCTGGCCGGGATCAATCCCGACTATGCGGCCGCGCTCGAGGCGAGTCGCGAGATCGTGCCCGCTCGACGTGGCGCACGGGTCGTTCAATGAGCGTGACCCGTTCAATGAGCGTGGCCCTCTACGACGCCGACCTCGATCGGCTCGCCCGTCTCGGCAAGTGGCTCGCGCTGGCCGAGTCGAAGGGCACCTCACCCGAGGCGAAGGGCGCTGCAGCGGCGCTGCGGTTCTACTACGCGCAGGCGCTCGGTCTGCCACCGATGGCCGCCGCCGAGCTGAACGTGATCGACGGCAAGCTGGTCGTGTCGGCGCTGCTACTGCGCGCGCTGGCCGAGGAGCGCGGGTATCGCGTCGAGCGCGACGACGGCTCGAGCGATGAGACGACGTGCACGGCAATCCTGTATCGCGGCGCGAACGTGCTCGGCGAATCGACGTTCACGCTTGAGCAGGCGAAGCAGGCCGGGCTCGCCGGAAAAACGAACTGGCGCACGTATCCCGGCCGCATGCTCTGGGCGCGAGCGTCCACGAACGTCATTCGCGACTACGCGCCCGCGGTCGCCGTCGGTCTGGTCACGGCCGAGGAGGTCGCCGACAAGGTCGAGCCCGCGGTGTTCGGCGAGACGAGCGACGAGATCGACTGGCCCGACGACGACCAGCCCGACCTCTACGAGGCCGAGCAGGAGCAACTCGAGCAGGGCGACGCGAACGAACGAGGGGAGGAGAGCGACGAACCCGATGACGATTCCCGCTGACGATTACGAGGCGCGGATCGCCGACGCGAAAATGAGGCAGGCGGCAGCTCGAGGCCTCGAGGCCGACGCCACCTGCGATCTGCTCGAGGCGCTGCTCGACCGTGCGCTCGCCGAGACGTTCGCGATCCGCGAGGAGCTCGAGACGATCGAGGCGCCGCTGCTCGAGGCGACGGCGTGACCGAGCGCCTGCTCGCACTCGGCCTCGCCCTAGCAGTCGCGGCCGCAGTCGCGGCCAAAGGGGACCAAGCCCGCGCCGAAAACTACGGCGCCGTTACGCGCAAGCAGGCAGCGCTCACGCAGCGCGCGATTCATGCGTGGTTCGATCGCCGAGGCGCAGGCGGCGTCATGACGTGCATAGCGCGACGCGAGAGCGGGCTCGCCGGCATCGCGTACAACGACGACGACTGGCCGACGCAGTCGGTCGCGGGCGTCTTTCAGATCGCATATCCGCTCTGGACGGCCAATAACCCGCGGGCGCCGAGCTCGATCCGGCGATTCTGGCACGGCCAGCGCGTCACGTGGTTCGGCTTTCGACGGCGGCTCTCAGACCCGGTGCAGTCAATTCGGCTCGCGTGGATTCTCTTTCGGCTGCGCGGGCTCGAGCCGTGGGGCGGCGGCTGCTAGGTGCCCGAGCACGCGTTCGACGGGCGACGATTCTTCGCGACCGAGGAGGACGAGGCGCGCGAGGATTCGACGGCACGACTCGTCGCTGCGGCGTTCGGCTGCGAACTGCGCCGCTACGCGCCGCTCTGCCCTATCGACTTCTATGCCGTCCGCGACGGCGCGCTCGTCGGACACCTCGAGCTCAAGGTTCGCAAGTGCGCGAGCTCGACGTACGCAACCGTCTTTCTGAGCGTGCGTAAGTGGCTCGCGCTGACGCTGGCGCAGACCGGCCTCGGTGTGCCGTCGCTGTTCGTCGTGCGCTTTCGCGAGGACGACGTCACGCGCTGGATACGCGTCTCGGACGTTGACCCGACGCAGGTCTGGATCGCCGGCGACAGGCGCTCGCAGGTGCCGCACCCGACACGCGATATCGAGCCGCTAATCACCGTGCCAGTGGACGCGATGACCGCCCTCGAGGGCGTCGCGTGAGAGAGCTCGCAGGGACCGGCCCGGCCCGACCGACCTTCGGCAGCGGCGAGACTGGGCGGTTACGTGCTCGTCGCCCGGTCCCTGCGGCGATCGTCGCCGAGCGACTGCTCGAGCACTGGCGGCGGGACGAGCATGCGCGCCTCGTTCGGCTGGCCGAGTTCTGGCCGTCGCAGGCGCTGCTCGTTTACGAGCTCGTCTTACGCCTCGATGCGCGGCCGTACCGAGAGGAGGGTCATGGCTGACGTGCACGCTGAACTCTGGGAGGCCGCCGATGACTGGTACTTCCGAATCGTGGCCGCGAACGGCGAGGAGCTCGCGCGCTCGAGCGAGGGCTATCGCAACCGGGCCGACGCCGAGCGCGCGCTCGAGCTCGTCACGTGCGAAGTCGTGCGGATCGAGGTGCTCGAGGTCGAGCCGACGCGCTAGTGCGCTACCTCGAGGACCCTGACCTCGTCCTGCTGCAAGGCGACGTTCGCGCTGAGCTCGCCACGCTGCCCGAGGGCTGCGTCGATTGCGTCGTGACGTCGCCGCCCTACTGGGGTCTCCGCGACTATGGAACGGGCGACTGGGAAGGTGGCGACCCGGCCTGTGACCACCTGCGCTTTCGCGTGCGCGGCGACTTCGAGCCGCGACGTTCGACGCTCGCAGGCTCGAAGCACTCAACGAAGACGATCGCCGAGCAGGAGCGCGCAGCAGCCGCTTATCGAGACGAGTGCGGCAAGTGCGGCGCGCGCCGGCGAGACTCGCAGCTCGGCCTCGAGCCGACACCCGAGCTTTATGTCGCCGCGCTCGTGGACGTGTTCCGAGAGGTGCGGCGCGTGCTCTCGGATCGCGGCACGGTCTGGCTCAACCTCGGCGATAGCTACTGCGCGCGCTTCGAGTCGCCCGGCCTCAAGCCGAAGGACCTCGTCGGCATCCCCTGGCGCGGCGCCTTCGCGCTCCAGGCCGACGGCTGGTATCTGCGCTCCGACGTCGTCTGGTCGAAGCCGAACCCGATGCCCGAGAGCGTGACCGACAGGCCGACGAAGTCGCACGAGTACGTCTTCCTCCTGACGAAGTCGGCGCGCTACTACTTCGACCAGGAGGCCGTTCGCGAGCCGTTCGCCGACGACCGACTCGGCAACCCAGGCGGCGGCGGGAACTACATGCGCGAGCTCTACCCAGATCGCCCGGCACAGAGTGGGCTCAAGCGCGGCGAGTGGAACGAGGACGGCACGCACGCGGGCCGCAACATACGAAGCGTCTGGGAGATCACGACGCAGGGCTACGCCGAGGCGCACTTCGCCACGTTTCCGATCGAGCTCGTGCGCCGCTGCGTCGTCGCCGGTACAAGTGAGCGCGGCGTCTGCCCGCTCTGCCGGGCGCCCTGGGTGCGCAAGCTGCTCGAGGCGCCGAACATTCACCCTGGCGACAGCGGAAGCGCTGAGGTGCAGGGCAGGATTCAGCGCGGCTATCGAGCCGATGGCAAGGCGATCGGGACGCAGATGCGCGAACGCCACGAGGCGAACAGCCGCGTGCCGACGACGATCGGCTGGCGACGCTCGTGCACGCATGACGCACTGCCCGAGCCGTCGGTCGTGCTCGATCCATTCATGGGCTCGGGTACGACGGCTCTGGTCGCACGCTGGCACGGCCGACGCTCGATCGGCGTCGAGCTCAAGCCCGAATACTGCGAGCTCGTCGCGCGCCGACTGGCGCAGCAGTCGCTCATCGCCGACGAGGCCGCGCAGGTGTCGGGCGAGCTCGCCGAGCAGCTCGCGCTCGAGGTCGAGTGACTACCGCGCTGACGATTCCAGGCGTCGAGGTGCCGACGTGGACGCTGCGCCGCGTATCCGACCCGATCGCGTGCGCGTTCGCTGCGCGCCACTACACAGGCGACGGGCGCGTGCGCCGTACAGTCGGCCCGCCTGGTCGGCGCCTCGTTCTGGTCACGCCCTGCGAGCGCGCCGTCTGGCTGACGCACTGGCCCGCGGTCGGGTTCACACTCGACGGGCTCGACGCCTGGCGCTGCTCGCTGTTCCGCAACGAAGGCGCCGGGCTGAGCTCGAGCCTGATCCTCGAGGCCATGGCGACGACCGCTCGAGAATGGGGCGAACCGCCGTCTGACGGTTGGCTCACGTATGTCGATCCGCCGAAGCTGAGGAGCTCCAACCCGGGCGCCTGCTTCAAGCATGCGGGCTGGCGGCTCGACCGAGCGTATAGCGCGTGGAACGGGCGACTGCTGAGGCTGCGCGCATGAGCCGGAAGACGCGCAGAGATATCCGCCGGGCGATCGAAGCCGAGCTCGTGGACGACGGGCGCGTGATGTTCTGGCGCCTCGACGTCGAGCTCGCGCACGGGCGTCTGATTCAGGTCACGGGCGACGCGCTCGATCGGTGCATGACCATCGACGCCGAGCTCGCGATGCTCAGGCGTCAGATCAAGGCAGCGAAGCGCAGGAAGCGCGAACGCGGTGAGTAAGCGCGAGCGCGAGAAGGGCAAGCGAGGCGAGCGAGAAGTCGCCCGTCTGCTCGGCTGGCACGGGTTCGATGCGCGTCGCGACGGGCGTCTCGATGACGACCTCGCGCACGACGTCGAGGGCGTGCATTTCGAGGTCAAGCGCTGCGAGTCGCTGCGGATTCCGCAGTGGTTCCGAGACGCGGCCGAGGTCGCCGGCGAGCGCGAGGCCGTGCTCTGTTACCGCCGATCGGGCGAGCTCTGGCACGCAGTGGTCGAGCTCGACTTCCTGCTCGAGCTGCTCGCAGAACGGCGGGATGCCCGGTCGTGAGCGGCAGCGGTGGATCGTCGTTCGGAACTGGGAACGGTTCCAGCACTATTCGACGCGCGTGCCGCCATGGATCAAGGTCTACACCGAACTTTTGCACGATGAGGCCTTCCTGGGACTGACGCCGAACAGGCGCGCGCTGCTGCTAGGCCTGTGGCTCGAGTACGCGAGCAGCCGCCGAGCAATACCCGAGGACACGGCGAGCATCTCGTCACGGCTGCGTCAGCGCGTCGTGAGCGCAGATCTCGAAGCGTTAGCCCATGCGGGTTTTATCGCCTTTCGTGCTAGCAAGACGCTAGCGCGACGCTATCCTAGAGCAGAGGCAGAGGAGAGCAGAGGTTTAAAGGCAGGCCGTAGTAAGGGGACCCGCGCGCGCGCGAAAGGCCTGCCGATCGACATAGAACACGAGCTCGAGCGGATCACACCGCTGCTCTCTGACGTCGATGGCGGGTCGGCGAAGGTGCTCGAGCAGGCGGCCGCGGGCCTACCACTTGCGAGCGTAGCGAAGGTGCGTGAGTCGGTCGAGCGCAACGGCAGCCGAGTCGGCGTCGGCTACGTCGTGAACGCACTTCGCTCTGAACGCGACGAGCTCGAGCGCGGCGGCGCGGCGTGACCAGACCGGGCGCCGTCATCCGCTCAGAGGACTACGCCGAACCACGCCGCCTGCGCTCGTCCGATGAGCCTAGCTATGCTGCGCGGTGCTCAGAGGCATCTACCGAAAGGAGTATCTGCTATGGCAGATAGCCCGAACGGCTCGCCGCAGTTGCCGCAGGCGATAGCTGAACTGCTCGAGCCAATCGCTCGCCGGCGAGCCGAGCTCGAAGCGCAACGCGAGGAAGTCATGCGTCAGCTCGAGCCGATCACTGCCGAGCTAAAGCAACTCGCGCGAATCGAGAGTGCTGCTAACCCGGTGCCGAAGCCTGGCCCGAAAAAGGCAGCTAAGACCTCTTCGGCCTCGCCCGAGATCGTCCAGACGATCGCAACGGCAGCGCGCGAGTTCACGCAGAACGGCTCGCCGACGTTCACGGTTCCCGATCTAACGAAGGCGACCGGATTATCGGATAACACGGTGCGCGGTGCGCTCGCGCAGATGCGCAGCGATGAAACGGTGCGCATGGTCGGCAAGGTCAAGGGCGGGCGAGGCCACCGGCCGATGGGCTATAGGCTGGTCGAGACGGTCTAATGCCTCGGCTCTCGTCACTGCGAAACAGCGACTATTCCGACCGTGAACTGCTCATGCTGATCGTAGACCTGCGAGACGAGCGCGGCGTCTGCACTTCGACGCAGATCGCCGAGGCGCTCGACCCTGACGCCAAGCATCCGACGCAGTGCGTCGGCATCCGACTCGGCTGGATGCGCCGCTATGGCGTGGTCGAGTACGTGCAGCAGAACGGCCACCCGGCCGGGTGGTGCCTGACGAGCTCGGGCGAACGCATGGCACACGCCGGGCTCAAGGGCACCGCGCGGCGACTGCTCGAGTCACTGCCGCCAGAGCAGGGCGCCGAAGCGGCGATGATGCTCGGCGATCTCTACCGACGGCTCGGTTACACCGAGAGCATCATGCTTCGACGCGGCTGGCAGCACGCGAGCGGGCGTCGCTGACGAAACCTCAAGGGCAGGCGCCTAGACCACGCGCTCGAGTGAGCACGGCGAGCCGGGCAGACCCTTCGCCGCTCTGGTCCCGGCTCGCCGCGCTGACGCAAGCCGACGCGTCGCGCTAGCCTCTCGGTCGTCGTGAGCATCTTCGGGCATCGAGCGGTGCGTGTCGTGTGCATCGTCATTCTGCTCGCGTCGTTCGTATGGGACGTGTTCAGCGCGTCGCCGTGGCTTGCGATCGTGCCCGGGCTTACGCTCGCCGCCGCCGTCGGCGTCTTCGGCTACTTCGAGGGCAGCGACGCGATGCGCAAGGCGTTCGAGGCCGAGCTCGTCACCTGCGTCGGCGGGCCGTTCGACGGTACGCGCCTGCCTCGGCCGCCCGTGCCCGACGACGCCGAAGACGTGCGCATCAGGATCGCCGAATTTCCCGAGGGCGCCTATCACCTCGAGGAGGATCGCCTCGTCTGGTCTGAGAGCGAGTGAAGTCGAGGGCGAACGGGCCGCTCCGCTCGCCCTCGACCTTTAGACCCGGCTAGGCCGGGAAGGCGATGCCGTCTCGAAAGACGACGTACCGCTCGCCGCCGTACTCAACGAGGCAGTTGCCGCGATACTCGCCGAGCAGCACGCCTCGGACGAGCTCGCCGTCGAGTCGGAACGTGACGACCCGAAGTGACGCCACGGTTAGCGGGTCACCGTCTGGATCGGGCCGCCGTGCGGCTGGCCGACCGTGCCCGAGCTCGCGATCCAGGTCATGATCGCCAGTAGTACGACCAGCGAGGCGATGACGCAGAGCGTGACCTTTGCGGCCGTCGTCATCACGTGCAGTTGTAGACGTTGCCATACGGGTCGGCGCCGAAGCACATTGTGTAGGTCGCCGAGAATGGCAGTTGCTTCACGACGACGCTCACCTTGAAGTTGTCGAAGTCGTGAAGCTGGTTCGGGTACTGCGACGGGTCGCCCGTTTTCCAACAGCCGAGGCCGCTCACCGTGAAGCCTCGGCCGGTCCCGGCCGACTCGCACTTGTGATACCCAGCGTTATCCCACCCGAACTGACTGGTCTGCCAGACCGACGGCGAGTAGTGCGTCCGCCCGTCGTACCCGCCGCAGCCGAAGTAGTAATAGCCGCGGTGCTGGTTCGACCAGAACACGCCGTAGAGGTACGAGTTCGCGTCTTGTGACCACGCTCGGCCGTACACCGTGCCGTTCGGGCACGCGATCGTCTTCGGAGCGATGCTCGGCGAGACGACCTGCGCGGCGCCGACGCGTGTCGTGGTCGTGACGCCGTTCGACGTCGTTACGATCGTGCGCGCGCCGAGGTTGAGCGACGGCTGCGGTGCGTCGCCGGCGAGCGCGGTTGAGCCTGCCACGGCCACGGCGACCATGGCGGCGAGGATGACGGCGAAGGTTCGCATGCGAACCCCTTTCGATTTGCGTCGCGGCTTGCGTGCTCGCGACTGGTACGGCGCAGCATATACGAGCAGGGCGGACGCAAGCACGTCGGCCCGAAGGCCGACGAGCAGATCGCCGAAACGATCTTCCGCCCTGCTCACCGGCAGCGTACGGGCTCGAGGTGACGTCGTGCTGCGTCCAGAAAAGTTGACACCCGCAGCAGCCGTTCAGTAATCTGAACATATGGCAAGCGACAGAAAGGGCTCACTCGTGGACGCCTTCAAACCAGGCACGCGCGTCGCGCTTAAGCACGACGTCGATCGTTACCCGCACTTCATCGCCGCCGCTGGCTCGGTCGGCACCGTCGTCTCGACCGGCGATGATCGCGTCTTCGCCGTTCGGCTCGATGAGCCGCTCGCAGGCGCCGAAGACTGGGACAACGAAGTTCAGTGGACAGACGCAGACGACCCGGCCGCCGATCTGCGCGAGGTGCCGAGCGTCGAGGCTCGGAACCTCTCGCAGCAGTGGTCAGAGCAGCCGAGCCCGGTCTGCGATATCTGCGGCTCGCTCGGCGAGAGCCTCGCCGACTTCGACGTGACCGATGACGGCCTCTACTGCTCGAACGACTGTCTGCTCGAGGGTCAGCGTCGCGCCGAGGCTTGGTCGCTCGAGACGTTCACGGTCACGGCCGTCGTCAAGGTGCGCGCCGCCGACGCCGACGCCGCCATGCGCTACGTGCAGGGTGTGCTCGAAGTGGGCGACGACGTCGATGCCGTGCCCGGCTACGCGATCGAGCAGGTGCTCGCCGTTCATCCCGAAGACCTGACCGCGTCGTGACGCTCGACGCCGACACCGGCCGGTTCGTACTCGTCTCGCTGATCAATCCCGGGTGGTGCCCGCAGTGCGGGCGCCGCTCGTCTCATATCTGGACGCACCTAGCAGACGACGGTCGCACTGTGCGCGTCGTCTGCTGCGACGTTTGCCAGCCACCACCGAAGGAGGACTAACGCATGGCCCGGTGCCTAATCTCAGACCTACCGAGTCGCGCAGGTAAGAACCTCGGCACGTTCGACGCCGACTCGCCACTCTCGGCGCTCGACCAGTACGCGGTCGGCAACGGTTACGCGCCCTATTCCGAGCTCACGCCCGCGTCGGAATGGCTGTTCCGAATCAGGACGCAGCCGAACGAGGCGGGCTCGGCATTGCAAGAGCTCATCGAGACGGTGCGCGACTTCGGCGCGCGAAGGGTGGCGGCATGAAGCGCGACCCGAAGTTGCTCGAGCAGGCTTTCGCCGCAGAGAGGGCGCTGCGCCAGCAGTACGAGAGACGTAATGCAGCGATGCGCGCCGCGCACGCAGCAGGACACTCGTTCGGCGAGATCGCGAAGGCCGTCGGCATGAGCCGAGCCCGCGTGCATCAGATCGTGAGTGCCGAATGACTGGCAACCCGATCCGAGTCGTCGTCTGGAAAGACGAAGGCGACTTCGGCTTCATCGTCACGTACACGCAGGCCGACCTCGATCATCAGGCGGCGAATCCGGGCGCGCTCGGCGTGCCCTACGACCCTGACCGCGTGCGCGCCTATGGCTCGCGCGCCGATGCTCGTGCTCTTGCTCGGGAGCATGGCGCTCGACTGGAGGAGCGATGAGCGAGAGCACCGTTACGCCGTGATCCTGTTCCGGCATGGCCGCGTTGTCGAATCGGCCGAAGCCGACACGCGCGGCACTGCAGGAGCAGCGGCAGCGGCGAGACGACGCCATACGGAAGGCCATCGCCGCCGGGTTCACGTTCGCCGAAGTCGCTGCTCGCGCGTGCACCAGATCGTCCACGAAGCGACGAAGCTAATCTGACGACGGGCGCGGTCGGCATGAGCCGCGCCTCGAGCGCGCCGACTGGGACCCTACCGAGGGGGAGCGGGTCCTAGAGAGCGCGCTCGACGTCGTCTATTCTGCGGTTGCTCCCTCTCGCCTCTCGAGCAGGAGAAAGGACGGTCGAGCCATGGGCGAGATCACTGCGACGAAGGTCGGCAGCGGCCGCGACGTCTACACGGTGAAGTATCCCGACGAAGGCATCGAGGGCGAGACGATCGAGGCCACGTTCACGAATACCGAGAGCCTCGATCAGTCTGACTACGTCGGCGCCAACGACGGGTCATTCGTGGTTACGGTTGCCGGTGGTTACACCGGCGAGAGCGAGGTCACGGTCACGGGCTCGGAAGGCGGCGAAGTCAGCGGCACGATCACGTTCGGCTAGAGAGCTCGAGCTGCGCGGCCCGTGCATGACGACCTCTACTCGCTGGCGCGAGAGGTGTGTACGGCCAAGCAGTTCGACGCATGGCGGCTCGAGGCTGCCGGCATGAGTCAGCGGCATATCGCCCTCGCCCTGGGGATAAGCCGCTCGGCAGCCCGAGCCCGCCTGTCCGACGCGCACACTCGGCTCGCGTATGCTCTCAGCGGCCGGGCCGAAGACGACGGGTTACCACCTACTGACAGAACACCCGCCGTCGCCACCACGACCGGCCGCTCTCGTGCCTGCGCATAACCCGGTTATCCGTAGGCAGCGCGAGCTCGAGCACGCGAGCGCAGTGGCGAAGGCGCTCGAATCCAGGGGGGTCGAGCAAGCGCCACCAGGGCCGGGCGCTTTACCAGGGGACCCTCATGCACTGCGTGGCATCCCGGCCATAGGTGGCCCTGGCACGGCAGGCGGGCATATCAGCGGCACCAGGCCAGACGCCCTGACCTGGCTCGAGCAGTGACCCGCCGAGCTCGAATGATCGAATGATCGAATGATCGAATCATTCGCTCGCTCGAGGGGGATGGGGGGCGAGGCAGAGTAGGGGCGGGCAGGGGGCGATCTGGGGCAGGGGTGCCGAGCGCTTGACGTCTCGCCGCACCGCATGCACCATGCTCTCGAGTGCTTGCTGAGGCTTGGCGCGCGGGCATGGCTCTCCCCTAGAACCTGCCCACCCGCCCACGTACCACAGGTGCGCCTAGACCTGTGGTTGCTTGGACGACGTGAGCGAGTGGGAACGCGCGCCTTGCCCGAGCGAGCGCTTGTCGTTCGCCGACCCGATGACTCGCTACTTGAGGGCATGCGCTGAGTGCGGAGCTCCGACGACGAACCGACGACGCTGCGCGCTGCATGCACTGCCACGCCCGACCGACTCTCGTGCATACCGCCGAGCCCGAGCCGAGACGCTCGAGCTCGAGCTCGTGTGCTGGATATGCGGTCAGCCC
>Ga0066903_100002449_pt1 | contig 14555 bp, 16 predicted proteins | sample PanSoiMetaGPlot1_FD_67491 | JGI IMG/M metagenome (GOLD analysis project Ga0066903, IMG submission 67491) | Tropical forest soil microbial communities from Panama analyzed to predict greenhouse gas emissions - Panama Soil - Plot 1 (version 2) | ecosystem: Environmental > Terrestrial > Soil >...
GACCTCCTTCCCTGGCTGAGCGGAGATGAGAAGGCTCGGGGCTCCGTTGCGGCCGATGTGGATGCAGCGCTGCGGAATGTGGGGTTTTTCCTGATCACCGGGCACGGTGTGGCCGACGAGCTCCGAGCGCGAGTGCGCGCGGAGGCGAGAGCCTTCTTCGCGCTGCCGCGCGAGGTCAAGCAGCGGTACGCCGTCACAGTGGCGGGCCGTGGCTGGCTGCCACCGGGCGTTGAAGCGAACGCGTATGCCGAGGGGACCGAGACACCGCCGGATCTGAAAGAGTCATTCGCCGTGGGAGCGGACGAGCCAACGGGCGACCCCGACGTCGATGGGTACTGGTTCCAGCCAAACGTCTACCCGGCTGAGGTCACCGGCCTCAGGCCAGCGGTCGCGGACTACCTGGCGCGCATGCGCGAGCTAGCTGACGAGTTGCTTGTCCTGTGTGCCGCGGCACTGGGGTTGGAGCGCGACTTCTTCACCAGGCACACCGGGCATGCTACGCACACGATGAACATCAACTGGTATCCACCGGTTGCTGTGGCAGGCGAGCCTGAACCGGGCCAATTCAGGATTGGGCCGCACACTGACTTCGGCACGGTCACCATTCTCGACAGAGAGCCGGGGCGCGGCGGGCTCCAGGTCTGGACCGAGGAAGACGGCTGGGCGAACGCTCCTTGGGTGCCGGGTGCGTTCACGATTAATACCGGTGACCTGCTCGCCCGCTGGAGCGGCGACCGGTGGAAGTCCAACCGGCATCGCGTCCTGCCGCCGCAGGCTGATGCACCAGATGAAGACCTGGTCTCGCTGGTCTACTTCTATGAGGCCGACCACGACACGGTTGTGGAAGCACTGCGGCCGCCGATCGGGAAGCCGAATGACTATCCGCCGGTGGTCGCGGCAGCGTTCTTGAAGGAGCGCCTGGACGCGATCACGATCGGCTGAGCACAGCCGCGGCTAATCCGGCACCACCTGCAGGACAAGGAACTGGCGGACTCCGAGCAAGCGAGTGCCAGCCCGCAGCGACCGACTGAAGGCTGCCTTCAGTACGGGCTGCGCTTCCTCCCTGTCCAGGAACTGCGGGTGCGTGCCCTGGTAGCTGCGGCCGTTGAGCCGGACCGTGCAGCCGCCGGCCGCCCGAACGTTCCGTGCCCAGTCGGACTGATTGCCGAATGTCAGAGCGATCACGATCCGGTCGCCGTGCAGATGGGCCGTCGCCGGCGTCACGTATACCTTGCCTGAGCGCCTGCCGATGTGCTGGATCTGAGCAGCCATCGCGAAGTTCCGCCGGCCGGCGAGCTTGACGATCAGCGGGTTGAGAACCTTAGTCATCGGGCGGATCACCATGCGCACGAATGGCGCCGGGCGGACGGGGGCAAGGGCGCTTTCAGCCCTCGTGAGGTCAGTCGCGCGTGTCACTCTCCTCGTCCTTCCTTCGCGGCCATCAGCCGGAACGCCGCTGGCGGTAGGGTGCCTGCACTTCTGGCGCGCTGGAGCGCCGTCGCCCACCAGGCCAGGTCGTCCAGGAGGATCTTGGCGGCAGCTCCTGTGAACGGGTCGATCGGCTGACCATCTGGGCCGAATGCCTCCTCGACAAACGGGATGACCACGCTGCTCCGGAGCGGAACCATCTCGGCTTCAACGCACACCTGCGCCAGGTGCTCGACCGACCGGATCCCGCCGCCGATGCCGCCGCTGTATGCGACGTAGGCCGCAGGCTTGCCGCGAAACGCGAAGGAGGCGAAGACACTGTCGATCGCATTCTTCAGCACGGCCGGGATCCCGTGGTTGTATTCCGGCGTGATGAACAGGTAAGCGTCACCCTCAGCGATGGCCATGTTCCATCGCTTGACCTCCGGCGCGGAGAACGTCGGATTCCGTGGATCTCCCACCGTCGCAAGCGTCTCGCCGAACATCGGCAATGACCAGTCCCTGAGGTCCATGACGTCGATGTCGAACGCCGCGTGTTCGCGGGCCATCGCGGTGATCCACGGGATCACCCGGTCCGCATTCCGGCCGGGTCGGGTGCTGCCGATGATGATCTTGAGACTTAGCATGCTCGCCTCTCTCTGGTCACCGGGAGTGACCGTCCGTTCGGGTTACCGCCTGTCGCGGCACCGGTTAGGACGAGACTCGGTCGTCAGTGGTGACACCACGCAGGTCAGCGGCACCGCGTGCGGAGATTCGACGTCGGTCAGGAGATGTCGGCCAGCTGGGCGGAAAGGAAGTTCAGCTTGGCTGGATCGGTGATGACGTGGACCGTTTCGATTCGTCCTTCGCGCATTGTGAAGGCGAGAATTCCGGCCAGGCTACGGTCGACAAAACCAAGTGCTGCTGGCTGACCGCCGGCAGGCGTTGAGACCAGAGTCGCTCCCTCGCCCCAGAAATGCAGCAGGTGCCTTGCGACTCGCTCGGCGCCGGTGACCACGACGTGCGGCCGAGTGGCTGTCGGCCCGTAGTCCACATCCCCCCAGGCATCGGGGGCCAGCACGGCAAGCAGCCCGTCGAGGTCGCCCCGTGCGCATGCGGCGATGAATCGGTCGGTCACCAGGCGGTGCTCCGCCGACGGAACTTCGAACCGCGTCTCTCCCTCGGCGGCGGCGACCTTCTGCCTGGCGCGGCTCGCAAGCTGGCGGCAGGCCTGAGCCGTCCGGCCAACGGTCTGCGCCACGGTGCCGAAGGGCATCTGGAAGATGTCGTGCAGGACGAACACAACCCGCTCAGCGGGGCTGAGCCGCTGCAGCACGACCAGCAGTGCGAGCCGCACGCTGTCATCGAAGGTGACGCGGTCGGCTGGATCGGCCAGCTGATGTCCAACGGATGGCGCGGCGAACTCGATGCTGGCGGCATCGTGAGTGCTTTCACGGCGTGAGGGCGCCGACCGGATGCGGTCCAGGCACAGCCGGCTGGTCACTACGATCAGCCAGCCGCGCTCATCGGCTATCTCGGCGATGTCGGCGGCGAGGAGCCTGGTGTACGCGTCCTGGACGATGTCCTCGGCCGCACCGATGTCCCCGAGCATCCGGAACGCCAGGTCGACCAGGTACGGGCGGTGCTGCCGGTATGCGTCGACGATCTTCGCGTCCATGCGGTCGGAGTGCATGCCACGTCCTTCCCGAGCCGCCGATATGAGTCTTCCGCATGGTCGGACGGTGCAGCCCAGCGGAATGTGACATCGCCCCTGTCTCCGGCCGGTCCCGGCAGCGGAACCTGGCTCTTCTTGTCACATTCCCGCTTCCTGCGCCGTCCTTTGCCGATGACCGGGCAGGCACGCCAACCGGGTTCGTCAGCCCGATGACCCAGGAGAAGCCGATGACACGGATACCTAGCCACAGCCTGACTGACGCGCCCCTTGCCTCCCGGGCGTTGCTGGAGGAGATGGTCCAGTTTTCGCCGACCGGGCGCCTTCTCAACATGCACGCACAGATGGCGCACGCACCGGCAGTGCTCGAGGCGTATGTCGGACTGCGCAGAGCCACGGCCAGCCTCGGCACCCTCGACCAGCCGGTGCGCGCCGCTCTCATGCTGGCGTCCGCCGCGGCGGACCAGAGCGATTATGCGCTGGCCGTGATCTCGATGCTGGCGCTGCGCGCAGGCTGGGCCCCCGATCAGGTGCGGGCGCTGCGTGCTGGCGGAACCGTAGGAGAGCCGGCGACGGACGCGCTGGTCATGCTGGTGCGGGAGGCAGCAGGGAACCACGGGCGCGTGAGCGATACGACCTGGAATGCCGCGACTGCGCGCGGCTGGACTGACGCGCAACTCGCCGAAGCGTTCGCCTATCTCGGCCTCACGGTCTTCACCTCCTACTTCCTCAATTACGCCGATACCGCGCTCGATCTCCCGGCAGGAGTCTGAGGTGCGCCTGGTTCAAGCGCGGCTCGTCACCGACGATGTCGAGGCGCTCGCCGCGTTCTACTCCCGGCTCCTCGCCGCGCATGTGCCGCTCAATGAGTACTACGTCGAAGTTCCGGCTGGTCCGGCCTCGATCGGCTTCTCCAGGCGCCGGTTCACGGAGTATCGCGAGGACGATGCTGAACAGTCCGACAAGTCGCGCGGTGCGCTCGTGCTCGACTTCGAGGTCACCGACGTGGACGCGGAATACCGCCGAGTTGCGGCGTTCGGCGTCGAGTGGGTGATGCCGCCCACGACGCAGCCATGGGGAAACCGCTCCATGGTCTTCAGGGACCCCGACGGAAACCTCGTCAACGTTTTCTCACGGCCGCCTTCTGCATCGCCAGAGGGGCCAGTCCAAGGCGCTGGAAAGGATTCGTAATGACTGCCCAGACCACTGACATCGGACGATCGGGCCCTGCCGTCAGCACGGCGTCACCACCGGCGCGGCGCCTTGGAGTCGCGCTGGCAGTCATCTCAATGGCTCAGTTGATGCTGGTGCTCGACGAGCTCATCGTGAACACGGCCCTGCCACACATCCAGCACGCCCTGCACTTCTCAGGCACCGGCCTGGAGTGGGTGGTCACCGGATATGCCGTTACCTTCGGCGGACTCCTCTTGCTCGGCGGCCGTGCGGGCGATGTACTCGGCCGTCGCCGCATGCTGACTGCGGGGATCGTCCTGTTCACCCTTGCGTCGCTGGCCGGCGGCTTGGCCAGCACCTCATGGCTGCTGATTGCGGCCAGGGTCTTGCAAGGTGTGGGCGCGGCCTTTGCAGCTCCCGCCGCACTTTCACTGATTGCGGTCACCTTTCCTGAGGGCAAGCCCCGCGCGAGGGCACTGGGCGTGTACGCGGCCATGACCGGCATGGGCGGCGGAGTCGGCCTGATCGCGGGCGGGCTGCTCACGACGTACGCTTCGTGGCGATGGGTGTTCTTCGTCAATGTCCCCATCGGCCTGCTGCTGGCGTTTGGCGCTCGCTTCGCGCTGCCCGAATCGCAGCGTCATGCCCGCCGTTGGGACCTGCCGGGAGCGATCACCGGGACGGCCGGATTCGCCCTGCTCATCTACGGGCTGACCCGCGGGGCAACCGGGCCGGATGGTGTCTCGCACTGGGGCGACGCTGCGACGGTCGCCGCATTGGCAGGTGCTGCTATCGCACTGGGTCTGTTCGTTGTCGTCGAAGCACGTTCCCGGCAGCCGCTGCTGCCACTGTGGATCTTCGCGGACCGAAACCGCGCTGGCGTTTACCTGATCCTGCTGTGCCTAGCCTCGACGTTCTTCGGCATGTTCTTCTTCCTGACCCTGTTCACGCAGGTCGTCTGGGGGTACAGCGCGCTTCGCGGCGGGCTAGCTTACCTGCCATTTGTCGGCGGGTTCATTGTGGTCGCCGGCATCTGCACCAGGCTGGTCTCGCGGATAGGTCCCCGGTTGCCGATGACGATTGGAGCGGTGCTCGCACCGGCTGGAATCTTCTGGCTCTCGCGGGTCCATGAGTCCAGCCAGTACCTCACGGGTGTCTGCCTGCCGTTGCTTGTCTTCGCCGCGTCCGCCGGACTGATCTTCGTCCCGCTGACTATCATCCTCGTCGCCGGAATCTCGGACGAGCACTCTGGTGTCGCCTCCAGCATGTTCAATGCCGGACAGCAGGTCGGCGGCGCCGTCGGGCTCGCGGTTATCGGCAGCGTGGCATGGACGATTGTCAACAACCATTTCAGGGCCGGCGTCGCGAGAGCGGCAGCGACGGCTTCTCATGCGCCTATCCGGCAGATCCACGATCACGCCCTGTCCGCCGGAGTAACTGTGGCCCTCACGATTGGTGCCGTTGCCACAGTGGTCGCGCTGATCGTGACGCTTGTGAGCATCCGGACATCCCGGTAGTCCACGGGTCAGGCGCTATCGGACGGATCGCGTAGTCTGCGGATTGTGTCTAGTGAGCAGGCATTGCCTGCGGATAAGGGCGGGACCTCCGGCGAGCCGGCGCGGGCATTGCTCATCGTCGATGTGCAGCGCGACTTCTGCGAGGGCGGCTCCCTGGCAGTAGCCGGCGGTTCGGCCGTCGCGGCCGCGATCACCGAATATCTCGCCAGTCCGGCAACGGGCCGGTACGCCCATATCGTGGCGACACGGGATCACCACGTGGATCCCGGCTCTCACTTCTCGGCGCAGCCTGACTATGTCGATACCTGGCCACCGCACTGCGTGGCCGGCACGCTGGGCGCTGACTTCCATCCGGATCTGGATACCAGTCTCTTTGAAGAGGTCTTCGTCAAGGGCGAGCGCCAGGCGGCATACAGCGGCTTTGAGGGCGTGAGCAGTGGATTCGCGGGGATCGGCACGCCAGGCGCGAATGGGGACGCGGCCGGCGCAACAGGCCGGTCGCTCGCAGACTGGCTGCGTGAACGCGAGGTCACGGATGTTGACATCGCGGGGATCGCCACGGATCACTGCGTGCGAGCGACCGCGGCGGACGCGGCCAGGCTTGGCCTCGCGGTCCGGGTGCTGATAGATCTCACTGCGGGCGTCGCTGCGGACACGACAGCCGAAGCCGTGCAGGAGATGCTGTCCGAGGGCGTTGAGCTGATCGGGCTCCCCTGATCAGCTGTCCACGGGCAGGATGCGCGCCTGAACCAGGCGGCCATGGTCGAACTCCAGCACGCCGAAGGTTCCGCGAGGCTGACGGCGACGGTCAGTCGGCGAACCAGGGTTAAAGATCCGGATTCCGTCCCCGGCCTCGTCGAGCGGTATGTGAGAGTGCCCGAATATGACCATCTGAGCAGCCGGGAACCGCCGCCGGAGCCGGTCGCGGCGTCCGGCCGCCTTTCCGCTGTCATGCAACATCGCGACGTGCACGCCTGAGATCTCGAACTGCAGTACTTCTGGTGCTCCCCATGCCGCCACATCAGGCCCGTCGTTGTTGCCGAGCACAGCACGTACGGGCGCGTACTGGGCGAGCTCTTCCAGCACGCTCGCGACGCAGACGTCACCGGCGTGCAAGATCAGATCCGCCGACGGCAGCTGCCGGGCGACATCTTGCGGACATTGCCGCCACCGGCGCGGAGCGTGCGTATCTGCCAGCACGAGTGCCTTCATCGGGAGACAGTATGCCGCCGAAACGGCGACGAACGCCGCGCTATCGCGGTTGCACGGAATCGGACAGGTGCATCGGCGGTTGGCACCAGCATGGCTACTGGACACAAAATCACGATCGCGCCCGCCGCGGCTCACGTAGAGATCAAGCTCGACGGTCAGACGATCGCCGAATCCGATCGCCCCGTCCGGCTGGACGAGACGGGACTGCCCGCGCGCTATTACATCCCGCGTGACGATGTACGGGCTGACCTGCTGCCCACGTCGCACAAGACAACCTGCCCTTACAAGGGCGAGGCTTCTTACTGGTCGGTGCAGCTTGGTGACAAGGTCTACGACAACATCGTGTGGGGATATCAGACGCCGATTCCCGAGGCGGCCGGGATCACCGGTCTGCTGTGCTTCTATCCCGACCGCGTGGACATGACGGTCCACGGCTTGGACCAGGCAGTTAGCTAACTGCCGCGCTGGCAGCACCACCCGCGCTGGCAGCACCACCCGCGCTGGCAACGCGACCCGCGCTGCTATATCTGAAGGATGCCGATAGCCGACCTTCAGCGTCAGCTCAGGGACTTTGCTGCCGAACGTGACTGGGAGCCATTCCATTCGCCGAAGAACCTCGTGATGGCGCTAACTGGCGAGGTCGGCGAGCTCACAGAGCTCTTTCAGTGGCTTACCCCGGAAGAATCCGCGCGGGTCATGGATGACGGTGCCAGCGCAGGCAGGGTGCGCGATGAGATCGCCGACGTCCTCGCGTACCTGCTGCGACTCGCCGATGTTCTGGGCGTGGATCTGGAGAAAGCGCTGACAGCGAAGATCATCAAGAACGCTGCCAAGTACCCGGTTCGCCCATCGGAATAAGCCGGCTGCGCTCTAGCCCGAGAGCGTCTCGCCAAGAAATCTTGCCGGCCGTGTCCAAACAGCACCTTCTCGATCGACGCATGGGCAGAGGACGCCCCGATGAGGTGCAGGAGATATCCGATGAGAACGCTCTCGGCGCCGCCGAGTCACACCGAAATCAAACAATCACGCCGAACTGACTACGCGATCTACGCCGATGGCCTGGTCCGGCATTACAACGGCAGCCGCGCGGTCGACGAAGTCGACTTGCGGATCCCGGCCGGCGAGATCTACGGCTTCCTGGGTCCGAACGGAGCCGGCAAGTCGACGATTGTGCGCATGTTGTGCACCCTGCTTGCGCCGACCGGAGGGCGCGCGCTCGTCGCCGGCTATGACGTCGCCAGCCAGGCAGCGCACGTGCGGCTGAGGATCGGCGTCGCTCTGCAGGATGCTGCCCTTGACCCTAAGCAAACCGGCAACGAACTGCTGAGCCTGCAGGGGCGGCTTTATGGCCTGTCTGGCAAGGCGCTGAGCAGGCGGCTCGCCGAGCTAGCAGAGCTGATCGACATCGATGACGCCCTGGACCGCCCGATCGGAACCTATTCAGGCGGTATGCAGCGCCGCCTCGACCTTGCCGCGGCCCTGGTCCATAATCCGCAGATCTTGTTCCTCGATGAACCAACCACGGGCCTCGACCCGGCCAGCAGGGTGCGGGTCTGGTCGGAGATCCGAAGGCTCAACGAGCAGCTCGGCATGACCATCTTCCTCACCACCCAGTACCTCGAAGAAGCCGACGAGCTCGCTCATCGCGTGGGCATCATCGACCGGGGACGGATCGTCGCCGAGGGCACGCCGCAGCAGCTGAAGCGGTCGGTCGGGACCGATGTCATCATCGCTCGCGTGGCCGGCAACGCTGAGGCCGCCCGGTCAGTGCTCGGCGGCGTTCCCGGCGTGCTCGGAGTAGAGGCGCACGGCAACGAGCTGGTGATCTCCACCGCGAACGGCGCTGGAGTGATAAGCCCGGCCGCAGTTGCCCTGGCCGGCAGCAACATGACCGTGCGCGACCTGACCTTGCGCACGCCAACGCTCGACGACGTCTTCCTCGAGCTGACCGGAACCCATATCGGACACAACACCACCGAGGAGATCTCGTCATGACCGCCGTAGCCGAGACAATCACGAGGACCACGCCTGACGAGATCATCCACGCTCGCCCGGCCGGATTCAGCCGGGACCTGACCTCGATCGCCGGCCGCGCCCTGCGCGCCGTGCCGCGCGATCCGGCAGCGGTGGCGCCGCCGGTCTTTATCGCGCTGTTTTTCTTCGTGGTGAACATCGCCACTTTGAAGAAGCTGACAGGAAACCATCCTGGCTTCAGCTACACCGCGTTCGAGATGGCGACCGCCATCCTGCTCGGCGTTACAGGCGTATCGCGGGCACCAGCGCTCGTACTCGACGTCCAGACGCAATACCTTGACCGATTGCTGCTGACGCCGGTGCGCAGGACCGCGATCCTGATCGGCCACATGGCCGCGGACGTCGCGGTGGCCGTCGCGCTGACCATCCCCATCCTCGTCCTGGGCGTAGGGCTGGGAGTCCGGTTCCAGGGCGGCCTGCTCGGTGCGCTGGTGTTCATCCTCCTCGCGTCGCTGTGGAGCCTCGCGTTTGCCGGCTTTGGCTACGCGATCGCGCTTAAGACAGGGAACCCCGCCGCGGTGAACTCCATGTTTCTGCTGTTCTTCCCCTTCTTGTTCTTGACCTCGTCCTACGTTCCGCGCAGTCAGCTATCGGGCTGGCTGAACACGGTTGCTGGGTTCAACCCGGTCACGTATCTGCTGGACGGTCTGCGGTCGCTCGTATTGGGCGACAGCTGGGCGTGGGGTCAGCTCGGGGAGGCGCTGGCCGCCATAGCGGTGGTCGGGCTGATCAGCATGACCATGTGTTTCGCGGCCTTGCGCGGCAGGGTCAAGCGGAACTCAAGCGCGAAGTGAATCGCTGCGAGCTGATCACCATAAGGGCGAGATTGCGCCATGGCAGGTTCGAACGCGCTAGGAGCGGGTAGGGCGTGCCCCATTGCCCGACCGCTAGCGAGGAGGCAATCATGCTCACGCTCACCGACAATGCAGTGTCGGCGATTCGCACCCTGACGACGCAGCCGGACCTGCCTCAGGACACCGGCCTGCGCATCATGACGCAGGGCGACGGAGGATCATCGTCCTTCCAGCTCGCCCTCGCCGAGGCTCCCGCAGCCGGCGACCAAGTCGTGGAAGAGGGCGGCGCACGAGTCTTCGTCGAACCTGCCGCTGCCGCGGCGCTGGACGACAAGTCGCTCGACGCGCAGGTAAACGAGCAGGGCGACCTGGCGTTTCGCATCGCCGACCAGGGCGACGGTACTGCCTGACAGGACGCTGGCTAGCCGCCAGCCCGCAATGCCCTGGGATCAGGCCTAGGGCGTTCCTAACTCGAAGACGCGGGGGAGTGTCAGAAGCCCTCCTGCGGGCGTGATGCCCGCAGGAGAGGTTTGCACTACCCGCGCTTCTTCGTGTCGGCGCTACGTCGTCTGATGTGCCGGAGACGAACGCACCACGAGGTCGCGGCAGATTGAGCAGATCCCCCAGTAAGTCACCTCGGCTTCATCGGCCAGGAAACCGCTCGGCAGCGCCTGGGGCGTGAGGCACGGTGCCTCTCCGGTCGCGCAGTCGATGTCGATGGTCTTCCCGCAGGTGCGGCAGATGAAATGATGGTGGTTGTCGCCGACTCTGGTCTCGAATCGAGCGGGATGACCAGGAGTCTCCAGGCAGCGAACGAGGCCAACCCTGGTCAGTGCGGACAGGATGTCGTAGACGGTCTGCACGGAAACGCTTCCCAGCCTGGCGAGCACAGACTGTCTGACCTGCTCGGCGGTGACGTGACCGTCGGTCTCATCGAGCGCCTCCAGCACGGCGATCCGGGGAGCGGTGACGCGCAGCCCGGCGTCCCTCAGACGCTGCTGCGAGTCAGGAGAGCCGGTCATGGGACGAACCTAACAACGTGCCTGGACCTAATCAAGAAAACGAGTGGTTCCAGTTTTGCCCCGACCAGCCGTCGGGGTCGGCGGTGATCAACCCGGTGCATTGCCGAACTCGAGGCCCTTGAAATCCCCTGAGGAGCGCCACTGGTCGATGTAGCGGAAATAGGCGGGAGCGCCGTGAGCGTATCCGACCAGCAGTGAGTGCGGGCTTGGCCCCTGGCCCTCGTTGTTGTAGTAGCCGGGCGTGCAAGCGGCCAGGAACGATGTCATCACCGGGTTCGGGGCCAGTTGCTCCAGCCATGCGTCTTCGGCCTGCTTTGAGACGTCGACCTGGTCAAACCCCCGGTCTCGCATGTGGGTGACGATGGCTGCGATCGTCTTCGCTGCGTCGTTCAGGTTATGCGGGACGTTGGCGATGAAGTTGCCGCCGTGCCCAAGCTGGACCAGGAAGACGTTGGGAAACCCGCGCACGTGGATGCCATGCAGCGTGCGCATTCCCGCGGACCAGAATTCGGACAGCCGAACCCCGTCCCTGCCCGTGAGGTCGAAGCCGTATCGCCGGGTCGGCGCCGTGCCCACCTCGAAGCCCGAGGCGTAGATGATGCAGTCGACCGGGTATTCCACGCCGGCAACCACCACCCCGCTGGCGGAAATCCGTTCGACGCCCCGGCCGGCCGTGTCGATCAGGCGGACCGACGGCAGGTTGAAGGCGTCGAGGTACTCGTCGTGGAAGCAGGGTCGCTTGCAGAGCTGCCGGTACCACGCCTTGAGGTTGGCGGCTGTCTCCTCGTCCTCGACTATCGCGTCGACCCGCGCCCTGATCTCGCTCATCTTCTCAAAATCGGCGTTCTCGAAGTCGGCCAGCAGGTCCTGGAAACTCGCGGTGCTGGAGCGCGGGGCGGCGAGCCTGCCCCGGATGCGCTTCGCCAGGTCCGTCCAGCCGTCGTTGATGAGATCCTCGGTCGGCGTCTCGGCCGCGGACATGTTGGCGACGAAGTTCTCCAGCCAGCGATCCTGCCAGCCGGGCGTGGCAACTCCGGTGAACCACTGCGAGTCGATCGGCTGGTTGGCGCGGATGTCCACCGACGACGGCGTTCGCTGGAAAACCAGCAGTTCGCGGCATGACCGTGCCAGATGCGGGATGCACTGGACCGCCGTCGCTCCCGTGCCGATGATCGCCACGCGCTTGTCGGCCAGCCGGTCCATCGGCGCACCATCAGGATCGCCGCCGGTATACGCGTAGTCCCACCGGCTGGTGTGGAAGGAGTGGCCGGCGAACGTCTCGATACCGGAGATGCCGGGCAGCTTGGCCACATGCAGCGGGCCCGTGCCGATCCCGATGAACTGGCTGGTGAACTCATCGCCCCGGTTCGTCCGCACGATCCAGCGAGCACGGCCGGGATCCCATTCCAGGTCCGTGGCCTCGGTATGGAACAGGGCGCCCTCATGCAGGCCGTACCGGGAGGCGATCCTGTCGCAGTGCTCCCGGATCTCGGGGGCGTGCGCGTACCGCTCCGACGGCATGTAGCCGGTCTCCTCGAGCAGCGGCATGTAGATCATCGACGCGGTGTCGCACTGTGCGCCGGGGTAGCGGTTCCAGTACCACGTGCCGCCGAAGCCGCCGGCTTTCTCCACGATGCGAACGTCGTCGAGACCGGCGCCCTTCAGTCTTGCCGCGGTTACCAGGCCAGCGAAGCCGCCGCCAATGAACGTCATCGAGACGTCATCGTGCTTAGCCGGCCGCTCCAGACGGGTCGTGTACGGATCTTCTAGCAGCCGGGCAAACTGGCCCTTCAGCTCGATGTACTGGTCGTTGCCGTCTGGCCTCAGCCGCTTCGCCCGCTCTTGCGCATACTTGGCACGCAGGGCATCACTGTCAACCTCGGTCATCGCACCTAGCGCATCCGTGCATCATTCCGGCTTTCAGCATGAAAGGGTTGTACCTGGCATTATGTCAAGTGACTCACAGCGCCGAGCGCTCCGTCAAGGCGGCCGCGAAAGCCCGGGGAGTCGTCCTCTCGGGTGTCGATGCCGCGCTGGCGAGGGAGATAAGTGTGAAGGCGCTCGTATTCCGGCACAACCTCTCGCGCGAAGCGGCAGCGACCATTGGCGGTCGGGTCGACCGGCGCGCCTATGTGTCACCGCTCGCCCCGGTCAGGCTCGAGGACATTGACGAGCCTCCGCTGCCGGCCGAGGACTGGCTCAGAGTTGAGACCACGTGCTCAGGACTATGCGGGTCGGACGTCAAGCAGATCGTGCTCAATGGCCGCCGCGACAATCCGCTGACGGCGCTCGTGTCATTCCCGCACGTACTAGGTCACGAAGCTGTCGGCAGGCGAGCAGACAACGGCCAGCGCGTCGTCCTCAACCCATGGCTGTCTTGCGGGCCGCGCGGGATTGAACCGCCGTGCCCCGCATGCCGGGACGGGCGGTATCCGTGGTGCCGAAACTTCCGTTCCGGGAACCTCCCCGTCGCTATTCACATCGGGAACTGCGCGGCCGCCGCCGGCGCGCACGCGGAACGGTTCGCCGCTCACAAGTCGCAGCTATTCGAGATTCCCGATCACGTTTCCGACGACGCTGCTGTGCTGGCCGACCCGGTCAGCGTCTCGCTGCGGACGATACTGCTCGCGCCGCCGCCTGGCCGGCGGCCGGTGCTCGTTTATGGCTCAGGCACGCTCGCGTTCGCAGCGATCGCGCTGCTCAGGCACCTGTACCCCGATGCCGAGGTCTGGGCGGCGACCCGAGCCGGCAGCCGGGCCGTGCTGGCGACCCGGCTGGGTGCCCATGCCGTGCTGCCGTCGGCCCCTGAGCAACTCATCGATGAAGTCGCCCGCCGGGTCCGCACGACGCCGCTGGAGCCGTGGAGCAAACGCCCGTGGCTGCAAGACGGCCCCGCGGTGATCTACGACACGATCGGCTCGGCCGAAACCATCGAGACGTCGCTCCGGCTGGCCGACACCGGCGGCACGCTCGTGGTGTCCGGCGTCGAGCCGCCGCAGCGGTTCGAGTGGACGCCGCTTTACTTCAAGGAGTTGCACGTCATCGGCTCCAACGGGTTCGGCATCGAGAACGTCTGCGGCGTGGCCAAGCACTCGATGGAGCACTATTTCGACTTCATAGCGGCAGGCTTTGACCTGACGCCCGTGATCACCCACCGCTTCCCGCTCGCCCGCTGGCAGGAGGCGGTGCTGACGCTCAAGGACGCGCGGCGGACCGGCGCCGTCAAGGTCTTGCTCGAACCCGGCCGCTTATCGGCGCGTTATCCCGGTTGATAACTTCGCAGAAGCGATCCCATCGAGGAGGCTGGGTTCATGACCGTGCTGCGGAGCTACACAGGCGGACAGTGGCGATCCCCGACGGGTGAGGGCAGCCCGTTGCGCGACGCGGTGACGGGGGAGGAGGTGGCCACGATCTCCTCTGAGGGGATCGATATGGCCGCGGCTCTTGAGTACGGCCGCACAGTCGGCGGCCCCGCGCTTCGCGAAATGACCTTTCACCAGCGCGCCGCGCTCCTGAAGGCCCTCGCGGCCAACCTGCGTGAGCACCGGGACGACCTGTACGCGCTGTCCGGGCGGACGGGAGCGACCCTGGCCGACTCCAAGTTCGACATCGACGGCGGGATAGCGGTTCTCGCTAGCTACGCGAGCCGCGGAAGGCGGGCACTGCCGAACGACACCGTCTATCTCGATGGCGACGTCGAGCCGCTCGGCCGCGGCGGCGGCTT
>Ga0066903_100002450_pt1 | contig 14553 bp, 13 predicted proteins | sample PanSoiMetaGPlot1_FD_67491 | JGI IMG/M metagenome (GOLD analysis project Ga0066903, IMG submission 67491) | Tropical forest soil microbial communities from Panama analyzed to predict greenhouse gas emissions - Panama Soil - Plot 1 (version 2) | ecosystem: Environmental > Terrestrial > Soil >...
CCGCGGATCACCTCCACCAGCGGCATCAGCGGCACCGGGTTCATGAAGTGCATGCCGATCACGCGATCCGGCCGCCCGGTCACCGCGGCCAGCTTCGTGATCGGGATCGAGCTGGTGTTGCTGGCCAGGATCGCGTCCCTGTGGGCGACCTCGTCGAGCTCCTTGAAGATACGCAGCTTGAGCTCGACGTTCTCGGTGGCGGCCTCGATCAGCAGGTCGGCGTCAACGGCCTGGGCGGACGTGCGGATCCGGGGCAGCGCCTCCTTGGCGGCAGCCGCATCCACCTTGCCGCGGTCGACCAGCTTGGTCAGCGACTCCTGGATCGTGACCACCGCCCGCTCCAGCTGCCCCGGGGCGACGTCGACGATGGTCACGTCGTGGCCGGCCACCGCGGCCACCTGGGCGATGCCCGAGCCCATCTGGCCGGCGCCCACGATGGTGATGCTCCGGATCTCGCTCATGCCGGGTAGACCTCGATGATCGTGGCGTCACCCTGGGCGGCGCCCGAGCAGATCGCGGCCACGCCGACGCCTCCGCCCCGGCGGCGCAGCTGGTAGACAAGCGTGCCGATCAGGCGCGCGCCTGACGCCCCGATCGGGTGCCCATAGGCGACCGCCCCACCCTGCACGTTGACCTTGTCGGCATCGATGCCGAGCAGCTCGACCGTGCTCAGCGCGACCGAGCAGAAGGCTTCGTTCACTTCGAGCAGCTCGATGTCGGAGACCGCCATGCCGGCCCGCGCGAGCGCCTGGCGGGTGGCTCCCGCCGGCGTGCGCACGAGGTAGGCGTAGTCGTCGGCGACGTGGCCCTCGGACAGGATCCGGGCCAGCGGCTTCAGCCCGCGCTCGCGCGCCCAGTCCTCGGAGGCCAGCACCAGCGCGGCGGCGCCGTCGTTCACGCCGGGGGCGTTGCCGGCGGTGGTGGCGCCGTCCTTGGTGAACACGGGCTTGAGCGCCGCCAGCTTCTCGAGCGAGGTGTCGCGGCGCGGCCCCTCGTCCACCTCGACCACGGTGTCCCCCTTGCGGCCGGGCACGGTCACCGGCACGATCTCCTCGGCCAGGTGGCCCGCGTCGATCGCGGCCACGGCGCGCTCATGGCTGCGCAGCGCCCAGGCGTCCTGGTCCTCGCGGCTGCAGCCGATCTCGGCCGAGACGACCGAGTTCTGCTCCGCCATGATCAGGCCGTCGAACGTCGAGGTGAGGCCGTCCGACGTCATGTGGTCGATCAGGGCGCCGTCGCCCATCGTGTAGCCGAAGCGGGCCTTCTTGAGCAGATACGGCGCGTTGGACATGCTCTCCATGCCGCCGGTCAGCACCACGTCGTGGACACCGGCCCGGATCAGCAGGTCGCCGTAGGTGGTCGCGCGCATGCCCGAGGCGCAGACCTTGTTGATCGTGTCGGAACCGACCTCGCGCGGGCAGCCCACGCCGGCCGAGACCTGACGCGAGGGGATCATCCCCACTCCGGCCTGCAGCACCTCGCCGATCACCACGTAGCCGACGTCGGCGGCCTCGACTCCCGAGCGCTCCAGCGCGGCCTTGCCGGCGGCGATGCCGAGCTGTGGTGCGCTGAGTGTGCTCAGGCCGCCGCCGAGACGGCCGAACGGAGTCCTGGCGACCCCGAGGATGACGGTGTTGGGCATGCCCACCCCTCGCTTCGAACTTGACGGAACAGAGCCGATCCAGCATAGTGGCTGCCACGATGACGACGATCCGCAACAGCTGGTGGACGCACGAGCGAGGCACGGCCCGCTAGGCGCGTCGGCATCCGTTCCTCGCTCAGACCCTTTCGCCCCCGGGCGGAGGGGTTTTTTGTTTCTCTGACACATGGTCACAACACCCACCCGCACGATCACGACCCTTCCGGCCGACCTGCTGACGCCGGTCGGCGCCTACCTGCGGCTGCGCGCCGAGCTGGGCGCGCCGGCCTTCCTGCTGGAGTCGGTCGAGCGGGGCGAGCAGGTCGGCCGCTACTCGTTCCTGGGCGCCGGCCTGCCCACCACCGACAGCCTCGACGACGCGGTCGCCTTCGCCGGCTCGCAGCCCGGCCCGGCGCACGGCGAGCCGCCCTTCGTGGGCGGAGCGGTCGGCTACATCAGCTACGACTGGGTCTCCGAGCTGGAGCCCGTGCCGCTGCCTGCGCCCCACCCCGACGACGCGGCCATCCCCACGCTGCGCTTCATGCTGGCCTCGACGGTTGTCGCCTTCGACCACGTGCGCCGCACGCTCTCGGTGATCGGCGAGCCGGGTGAGGCCGAGCGGGTGGTCGAGACGCTGCGCACCCTGCCCGGCGCCGAGCCCGGACCGCAGCGGACGGGCGGGGAGGCGGTGGCCGAGGTCACGCGCGAGCGCTACATGCAGGCGGTTGAGCAGGCGAAGGAGCACATCGCCGCGGGCGACGCCTTCCAGATCGTGCCCTCACAGCGGGTACGACGCACGTCGGAGGCCTCGCCCTTCGCGGTGTACCGTGCCCTGCGCGCGGTCAACCCCTCGCCCTACATGTTCCTGCTCGACTGCGGCGGCCACCAGCTGATCGGCTCCTCCCCCGAGACGCACGTGCGGCTCGGCACCGACGGCGAGTGCGAGCTGCGGCCGATCGCCGGCACCCGCCCCCGCGGCGACGCCCGCGCCTCCGACGACGCCCTGGCCGAGGAGCTGCTCGGCTCCGAGAAGGAGCGGGCCGAGCACGTGATGCTGGTCGACCTGGCCCGCAACGACCTCTCCCGCGTCTGCCTGCCCGACTCGGTGCAGGTGCGCCGCTTCATGGACGTCGAGCGCTACTCGCACGTGATGCACATCGTCTCGCGCGTCTTCGGGCAGATCCGGCCCGACCGCGACGCCGCCTCGCTGCTGCGCGCCACGTTCCCGGCCGGCACGGTGTCGGGGGCGCCGAAGGTGCGGGCGATGCAGATCATCTCGGAGCTGGAGCGGCGCCGCCGCGGCGCCTACGCCGGGGCGGTGGGCTACCTCGGCTTCGGCGGCGACATGGACACCTGCATCGCGATCCGCACGATCGTGATGCGCGACGGCACCGCCTTCCTGCAGTCGGGCGGCGGCATCGTGGCCGACTCCGACCCGGCCGAGGAGTACCAGGAGGCGCTGAACAAGGTGGCCGCGCTGGGCGTCGCCCTCGACCGCGCCGAGACCGGGATGTACGGCCCATGAGGGTGCTCGTGATCGACAACTACGACTCGTTCACCTACAACCTGGTGGACTACATCGCTTCGACCGGCGCCACCGTCCGCACGGAGCGCAACGACGCGATCGACGCCGACGGCGCGGCCGGCTGGGAGCCGACCCACCTGGTCATCTCACCCGGGCCGGGGACGCCCGCGGAGGCCGGCGTCTCGGCCGCGGTGATCGACCGGCTCGCGGGCGATGTGCCCGTGCTGGGCGTGTGCCTCGGCCACCAGGTGATCGTCGAGATGTACGGTGGCCGCGTGGGCCGCGCCGGCCGTCTCATGCACGGCAAGTCGGACATGGTCGAGCACGACGGCTCGGCGCTGTACGCCGGGATGGCCAGCCCCTTCGAGGCAGGCCGCTACCACTCGCTGGCCGCGCTCGAGGTACCCGACGCGCTGACCGTCACCGCCCACACGCAGGACGGCGAGGTGATGGGCGTGCGCCACACCGAGCTGGCCGTGCACGGCGTCCAGTTCCATCCCGAGTCGGTGCTCACGCCTGCCGGGCGGCAGCTGATCGAGAACTTCCTGGGCATGCGGGGGGCGGCATGATCACCGATGCCATCGCCGAGCTGACCCTGGGGCAGGATCTGACCGAGCAGGAGGCCCATGAGGCGATGATGGAGGTGATGGGCGGCGAGGCCACGCCGGCCCAGATCGCGGGCTTCCTGGTCGCATTGCGCATGAAGGGCGAGACGCCCGAGGAGATCACCGGCTGCGCCCGCGCGATGCGCGCCCACGTCACCCCGGTCGAGGTCGACCGCGCCGACCTGCTGGACGTCGTCGGCACGGGCGGCGACGGCGCCCACACCTTCAACATCTCGACGACGAGCGCGCTCGTCGCCACCGCCGCCGGCGCCACCGTCGCCAAGCACGGCAACCGGGCGATGTCGTCGAAGACGGGCACGGCCGACGTGCTCGAGCAGCTGGGCGTGCGCCTCGACCTGACGCCGGCCGAGGTGGCGGAGTGCATCGAGGCGGTCGGATTCGGGTTCATGTTCGCGCAGGTACACCACCCGGCGATGCGCCACGCGGCGCCGGTCCGGCGCGAGCTGGGCGTGCGCACCGTGTTCAACGTGCTGGGGCCGCTGACGAACCCGGCCGGCGCCCGCCGGGCCTTGATCGGGGTCTACGCCGACAGCCTCGTCGAGCCGATCGCGCGGGTGCTGGCGGCGCTGGGCACCGACCATGCCTTCGTCGTGCACGGCTCGGGTGGGATGGACGAGATCAACCCGGTCGGGCCGGCTGTGGTCGCGGAGGTGCGCGGCGACCATGTCGAGGTGCGGGAGATGGAACCACGCGACCTGGGCATCGAGCGGGTCGCGCCCGAGGACCTGCGCGGCGGCGATGCCGCCCACAACGCCCATCTGCTGCGGGCAGTGCTGGCGGGCGAAGCCGGGCCGCGCCGCGAGACGGTCGTGCTCAATGCCGGCTTTGCCCTGGTTGCGGCCGGCGTGGCCGGCGACGTGCCCGAGGGCATCGCGCGCGCCCGCGAGGCGCTCGACTCGGGGGCCGCGGCGGCCAAGCTCGACGGGCTGGTCGAGTTCACCCAGACCCGAGGGGCCGCGCACCCGTGACCGGCTACCTCGACCAGCTGGGCGGCGACATCCGCCGCGACGCGCCCGAGCCGACGCGCGGCTTTGCCGATGCGCTCGTGGCCGGCCCGCACCTGGCCGTGATCGCCGAGGTCAAGCGCAGCTCGCCCTCGCAGGGCGCAATCCGGCCCGACGCCGACGTCGTCGAGACGGCCGCCCGCTACGAGGGGCAGGGAGCGGCCTGTGTGTCGGTGCTCTGCGCCGAGCGCGACTTCGGCGGCTCGCTCGCCGACCTGGAGCGGGCGCGGCAGGCGATCTCGGTGCCCACCCTTGCCAAGGACTTCACGGTGTTCCCCGAGCAGGTCGCGGAGCAGCGCCTGGCCGGCGCCGACGCGATCCTCGTGATCCTGGGCCTGGTCTCCGCCGACGAGGCGCGGCGGCTGATGCAGCTGGCCGACCTGCTGGGCATGGACACGCTGGTCGAGACCCATACGGCCGAGCACGTGCAGCATGCGGTCGAGATCGGGGCGCGCGTGATCGGCGTCAACGCCCGCGACCTCAACTCGCTCGAGGTCGACCGCGAGCGGCAGCTGACGCTGCTGGCCGAGCTGCCGCCCGGCGTGGTCAGTGTCGCCGAGTCGGGCGTCGGGTCGCGCGCCGACGTGGAAGCGGCCCGCGACGCCGGCGCCGACGCCGTGCTGGTCGGCACCGCGCTGATGCGGGAGCCGGCGCTGCTGGACGAGCTGGTCGGGGTGGAGCGGCGGTGAGCGACGTGGTCGTGAAGATCTGCGGGCTGACGCGCGAGCAGGATGTCGACGCCGCGGTCGAGGCGGGCGCTAACCTGCTCGGCTTTGTCTGTGTCGACGACAGCGCCCGCGGCGTGCCGCTGGAGCGGGCCCGGCAGCTGGCGGCGCGTGCGCCCGCCGGCGTGCACACGGTGGCGGTGCTGATCGGCGACGTCGAGCGGGTGCCGGACGGATTCGATCTGGCCCAGGTGTACGGGCGGCCGGGCAGCTTCGAGCGCACGATCCTGGCCGTGCGCGGCGCGCCGCCCCACGACGTGCCCGACGGCGTGCCCATCCTGCTCGACCTGGCCCGCGACTCCATCCCCGACGAGGCCACGCTGCGCGCGCACTGGGCGCGGGCGGCGGGCGTGCGGGCGCCGGTGCTGCTGGCGGGGTCGCTCGACTCGGCGAACGTGGGCGAGGCGGTGGCGGCGGCGCGGCCGTGGGGCGTCGACACCGCCCGCGGCGTCGAGACGGCGCCGGGGATCAAGGACGCGACGCTGATCCGCCGCTTCGTTGCGGCGGCGCGAGGGGAGGCGGCATGAGCACGACACCCGACGAGCGAGGGCGGTTCGGCGAGTTCGGCGGCCGCTTCGTGCCCGAGACGGTGATGGGAGCCCTGGACGAGCTGGTCGACGCCTGGGACGCGGCCCGCGCCGACGCCGGGTTCTGGGCCGAGGTGGACGTGCTGGCCCGTGACTACGTCGGCCGGCCTTCCCCGCTGTACCTGGCCGAGCGGCTGATGGAGCTGCGGCCGGGGACCCGCATCTATCTCAAGCGCGAGGATCTCAACCACACCGGTGCGCACAAGATCAACAACGCCGTCGGGCAGGCGCTGCTGGCGCTGCGGCTGGGCAAGCGGCGGATCGTCGCCGAGACCGGCGCCGGGCAGCACGGTGTGGCCACGGCCACGGTGTGCGCGCGGTTCGGCCTGGAATGCCATGTCTACATGGGCGAGGAGGACATGCGCCGCCAGCACCCCAACGTGGTGCGGATGCACATGCTCGGCGCCGAGGTGATCCCCGTGACGGCCGGCGCGGGCACGCTCAAGGACGCGATGAACGAGGCGATCCGCGACTGGATCACCAACGTCGAGACGACGCACTACCTGATCGGCTCGGCCGCCGGGCCCCACCCCTACCCCGCGCTGGTGCGCGACCTCCAGTCGGTGATCGGTCGCGAGGCGCGCGAGCAGGTGCTCGAGCGCGAGGGGCGGCTGCCCGACCTGGTGGTTGCCTGCGTGGGCGGCGGCTCCAACGCGATCGGGCTGTTCCACGCCTTCCTGGGCGACGACGGTGTTGCCCTGCTGGGCGCGGAGGCCGGAGGGGACGAGCACGGCACAGCAGCGACTCTCTCGGAGGGACGGGTTTCGGTGCTGCACGGCTCGCGCAGCTACGTGCTGGCCGACGCCGAGGGGCAGGTGCTGGAGACGCACTCGATCTCGGCCGGGCTGGACTACCCGGGAGTCGGCCCGGAGCACGCCTGGCTGAAGGACAGCGGCCGCGCCGAGTACGCGCCGGTGACCGACGCCCAGGCGCTGGAGGCGTTCCACCTGCTGGCCCGCCGCGAGGGGATCATCCCCGCGCTCGAGTCGGCGCACGCGCTGTGGCTCGCCCTCGACCGGGCGCAGGAGGGCCAGCTGGTGGTGGTCGGGCTGTCCGGCCGCGGCGACAAGGACGTGGACGCGGTCGAGGCACGGGAGGAGGGCGCATGAACCTGCCCCGGCCCGCCCTCGTCATCTACCTGATGGCCGACCGCGACATGGTCGAGCTGGCCGAGGCCGCGGTGCGGGGCGGGGCCGCGGCGATCGAGATCGGCATCCCCTTCTCCGACCCGCTGGCCGACGGGCCCGTGGTGCAGCGGGCGGGGCAGCGGGCGCTCCGTAACGGGATGACGATGGACCGGGCGCTGGCCCTGATCGCCGAGCTGCGCTCGCGCGTGGAGGTGCCGCTGATCCCGATGACCTACGCCAGCCCGGTACTGGCCCGTGGCGTGCGGCGTTTCTGCGCCGACGCCGCTGCGGCCGGTGCGAACGGGCTTATCGTGCCGGACGTCCCGGTCGACGAAGCCGGCGAGCTGCTCGAGGCCTGTGCCGCCAGCCGGCTCGACCTGATCCCGCTGCTCGCGCCGACGAGCCCCGAGTCGCGGATCGAGCTGGCCTGCCGCGCGGCCGGCGGGTTCGTGTACCTGGTCTCGGTGGCAGGCGTCACCGGGGTTCGCGAGGGCCTCTCCTCGCGCGTCGGCGACCTGGTCGCGCGGGTGCGGCCGCACACCGAGCTGCGGCTGCTGATCGGCTTCGGCATCTCCTCCCCCGCCACCGCCCGCGCGGCCCTGGAGACCGGCGCCGACGGCGTGGTCATCGGCTCCAAGGCGATCGAGGTGTGCGAGGCGGGCGGCGCCGCGGCGCTGGAGGCCTTCGTGCGCGACATCGCCGAGACGGTGACCGCCTTCTCGGGCGTCTGAGCCGCGCGCCGCCGGCCACCCTATGATCCCGGCCATGGGCGGCCAACTCGTTGTCGAACCTGCGCGCGATCGCGCCGGTCTCGAAGCCGTGGCGGAGGTCAAGCGTCGGCTCACGCCGCACGAGCCCGTTGGTGTGGCCCTGCTCGAGCACACGCTGACCTCCGACCCGCGGACTGCCTTCCTCGTCGCCCATCTGGACGGCGCGGTGGCCGGCGCGGCGACGGCCCGGCCCTCCTCTCAGCCCGGCCGGTTGTTCGCGATGGTGCGGACGGTGCCCGAACTGCGCGGACGGGGTGTGGGAAGCGCCCTGCTCTCGTCGGCCGGCGAGCACGCTGCCGCCCTCGGGCTGACCGCGATTTGGGGTCGGGTCGACGTGACCGACGCCCCAAGCCTTCGCTTCGTTCAGCGGCGCGGCTTCGCGGAGGTCGGACGCGAGTTCGAGTCGCAGCTGGACGTGTCCACGGCGGGGCCGGCGAGCGACCCGCCCCCGGGCGTGGTGATCGTCAGCCTCGCACAGCGTCCCGACCTCGCCCGAGACGCCTACGAGGTGCAGCGGGCCACCCTGCCCGACATGCCCTCCCCCACACCGCCGCAGGCCGGCTCGTACGAGCGCTGGCGGGCCGGTAACCTGGACGGGCCAGGCGCGCTTCCCGGCGGCTGCATGGTGGCCCTCGCCGATGGCCGCACAATCGGCTACGCCGGCCTGGAGGGCGAGGAGACGAACCCCGGCGTGGCGGAGCACCTGCTCACCGGTGTGCTGCGCGAATGGCGCGGACGCGGTGTGGCCACCGCCCTCAAGCGCGCCCAGATCGCGTGGGCGCGGACCGCCGACATCCATACCCTCGTCACCAGCAACGATGGGCCGAATGACTCGATGCGGGCTGTCAACGCCGGCCTCGGCTATCGGGTCGCACGGGAGACCGTGGTCGTCGAGGCAGCAACTCCCTTGGAAACCGCCAATCGCAGACGGGTAGGCTGATCCCGCATGCATGTACTGCTCGTGGAGGACGACCAGCCGCTCGTCCGCATCATCGTCAAGTCGCTCACCCAGAACGGCTTCGAGGTCGACACCGCGCTCGACGGCGAGGAGGGCCTGGCCAAAGCCCGCGCCGGCGGGTATGACGCCGTCGTGCTCGACCTGCAGCTGCCCAAGCTCAACGGGCTCGACGTCTGCGCGCGGCTGCGGGACGAGCACAACAGCGTCCCGATCATCATGCTGACCGCCCGCAGCGGCGTGCCCGACCGCATCGGCGGGCTCGACGCGGGCGCCGACGACTACCTCACCAAGCCGTTCTCGCTGGGCGAGCTGGCGGCTCGCCTGCGCGCGCTCAGCCGCCGCGGCCGGCCCTCCGAGCCGCAGGTGCTGGAGTCGGGCGAGCTGGTCGTCGACAGCGCCGCTCGCGAGGTGCGCGTCGGCGACACGCCGGTCGAGCTGACCGGCACCGAGTTCGCGCTGCTCGAATACCTGATGCGCAACCAGGGCCAGGTGCTGTCCCGCGATCAGCTGCGCGAGGAAGTCTGGGGCGCGGCCTTCGAGCCGGCCTCGAACGTGGTCGACATCTACGTCCACTACGTGCGCCGCAAGCTGAAGGCGGCGGGCCTGGAGCGAGATCCGATCCGCACCGTGCGCGGGCTGGGTTATGCATTCCGCCGGCCTGACTGACAGCAGCGTCTTCACGCGGGCGCGGATCAGGCTCACCGCCTGGTACGTGAGCGTGCTGGCCGTGGTGCTGCTCGTACTCGGCGTGGCGGTGTACGCGGCCGTGCGTGAGCAGTCGTTGCGCCAGATCGACTCGGGCATCGAGCTGACCGAGGCCCGCGCCGAGACCGCCCTGCGGGCCAACAGCATGAGCACGATCGACCAGCTCAACCACGGTCCCTACGACGTGTACGTTGCGGCCGCAAACGGCAGCGTCGGCCCGCCCAACGACCAACGCGGTGTCGATTACGCCTCGGTCCATCAGGCGATCACCGCCGGCGAGGACCACCGCACGGTCGGCAACGGCGCCAACCAGTTCCGCATCTACAGCAAGCGCGTCGACCTCCCCGACGGCCGCTTCTGGGTGTTGCAGGTAGCGCGCTCGACCGCGCCCGAGCAGGAGACGCTCAACCATCTGCTCTTCGGCCTGCTGGTCTGCGCGCTGGGCGGCCTGATCCTGGCCGCGGTCGGCGGCTGGTTCCTGGCCGGCAAGTCGCTGGCCCCGGTGCGCGACGCCTTCGAGCACCAGCGCACGTTCGTGGCCGACGCCTCCCACGAACTGCGCACACCGCTGGCGGTGATCCGCGCCAATGCGGAGTTCCTCGAAGGCGAGCAGCCGGACAACCCGGAGGTGCGCGAGATCCTGCGCGAGACCGACCGCGTCTCGGCGCTCGTGGCCTCGATGCTCTCGCTCGCCCGCGGCGACGCCACCGAGGCGCCCCAGGTGATGGAGCCGATCGACCTCGACATCGTGGTCGAGGACGCCGTGGCCTCGCTCATGCCGATCGCCCACGAGCGCGACCTGGAGCTGACGGTCGGCACCGGCGCCGGGTTGCGCGTCAAGGGCGACGCCGAGCAGCTGCGCCAGCTGATCGTGCTGATGGTCGACAACGCGCTGCGCTACACGCCGCCGGGCGGCCGCATCCACGTGCAAGTCACGCGCGAGGGCAGCAACGCGTTGCTGACCGTCCACGACACCGGGATCGGCATCCCCAGCGCGGCCGTGCCCCATGTGTTCGAGCGCTTCTACCGGGCCGACGAGGCCCGCAACCGCGAGTCGGGCGGCTCGGGCCTGGGCCTGGCCATCGCCCGCGAGCTGGTCGAGCGCCACCAGGGCAAGATCACGGTGGACAGCGCCGAGGGCATCGGAAGCACGTTCGCGGTGCAGCTGCCGCTTGCCTAACCGGCCCGGCAGGTAGGCTTCGCCCGCGGATGCCGCGGCTGGTCTCGCACCTCGATCCCACCACCCCCGAGTTCCGGTCGAACGCCGAGCACATGCGGGAGCTGGTGGCCGATCTCGAGCGCCGCCTTGACGCCGCACGGGCCGGGGGCGGGCCCGAGTCGATCGAGCGCCACCGCGCCCGCGGAAAGCTGCTCGCGCGCGAGCGGATCGAGCGCCTCGTCGACCGCGGCTCCGCCTTCCTCGAGCTCTCGCCGCTGGCGGCCGGCGACCTCTACGACGGCGAGGCGCCGGCGGCGGGCATCGTCACGGGCATCGGCCCGGTGGCCGGCCGGCCCTGCGCGATCATCGCCAACGACGCCACCGTGAAGGGTGGCAGTTACTTCCCGATGACCGTGAAGAAGCACCTGCGGGCACAGGAGATCGCGCTCGAGAACAGCCTGCCCTGCATCTACCTGGTCGACTCGGGCGGCGCCTTCCTGCCGCTCCAGGCCGAGGTCTTCCCCGACCGCGACCACTTCGGCCGCATCTTCTACAACCAGGCCCGCATGTCCGCCGCCGGCATCCCCCAGGTCGCCGCGGTGATGGGCTCGTGCACGGCCGGGGGCGCCTACGTGCCGGCCATGAGCGACGAGACGATCATCGTGCAGGGCACGGGCACGATCTTCCTGGGCGGGCCGCCGTTGGTGCAGGCAGCCACCGGCGAGGTCGTCACGGCCGAGGAGCTGGGCGGCGCCGACGTGCACGCCCGCACCAGCGGCGTGGCCGACCACCTGGCCCTGGACGACGAGCACGCGCTGCGGATCACGCGCGAGATCGTGCGCAACCTCAACCTGGCCGACGAGCGGGCCTGGGCGGAGCACGATCCGGCCGAGCCCGCCGTCGACCCTGCCGGGCTGCACGGCGTCGTACCCAGCGACCCGCGCCAGAGCTACGACGTGCGCGAGGTGATCGCGCGGATCGTGGACGGCTCCCTGCTGCACGAGTTCAAGGCGCTGTACGGCGAGACACTGGTCTGTGGGTTTGCCCGCATCCACGGCCATCCTGTCGCCATCCTGGCCAACAACGGCATCCTCTTCTCAGAGTCCGCCCTGAAGGGCGCCCATTTCGTGGAGCTGGCCTGCCGCCGCGGGATCCCGCTGCTCTTCCTCCAGAACATCACCGGCTTCATGGTCGGCCGCGAATACGAGGCCGGCGGGATCGCCAAGGACGGCGCCAAGCTCGTCACGGCCGTGGCCTGCGCCGCCGTGCCAAAGTTCACGGTCGTGATCGGGGGCAGCTACGGAGCGGGCAACTACGCGATGTGCGGCCGCGCCTACCAGCCCCGCCAGCTGTGGATGTGGCCGAACGCGCGGATCTCGGTGATGGGCGGGCTGCAAGCGGCGCGGGTGCTCTCGACCGTGGCCGGCGAGATGGACGACCTCGCCCGCGAGCGCTTCGAGGAGCCGATCATCGAGCGCTACGAGCAGGAGGGCAGCCCTTACCACTCGACCTCGCGGCTCTGGGATGACGGCGTCATCGACCCGCTGGACACGCGGCGCGTGCTCGCGCTCGGCCTCGACGCCGCGTCCCGGGCGCCACTCGAGCCCACGACGTTCGGGGTGTTTCGGATGTGAGCAGCCTGACCGTGCACCGCGGCGGCCCCGTGGCCACGCTGACACTCGACCGCCCACAGGCCCGCAACTCGCTCGAGCCCGGGCTGATCGGCGAGATCACCGATGCCTACCGCACGCTCGGCGGCGACGCCGAGGTGCGTGTGATCGTGATGACCGGGGCGGGTTCGGCCTTCTGCGCCGGCGCCGACATCAACTGGATGCGTGAGGCGGCGGCCCAGAGCGAGGACGAGAGCCGCGAGGGATCCGCGGCGGCGGCGGCCATGTTCGAGGCGGTCGACTCGTGCCCCAAGGCCGTGATCGGGCGGGTCAACGGAGCTGCCATCGGCGGCGGCGCCGGGCTGGTGGCCTGCACCGACGTGGCCATCGCCGACTGCTCGGCAGCGTTCGCCTTTAGCGAGGCCCGGCTGGGCGTGATCGCGGCGGTGATCTCGCCCTACGTGCTGCGCCGGATCGGGCCGGGCCCGGCCCGCGCCCTGTACACGACGGCGCGCCGCTTCGATGCGGCCGAGGCGCTGCGCATCGGGCTCGTCCACGAGGTGGTCGACGCCGATGGGCTGGACGGCGCAGTAGCGGCGGCCGTCGCCGATGTGCTGGCCTGCAGCCCGGCGGCGATCGCCGAGAGCAAGCGGCTGGTGCGAGATGCCACGGCCGGTCTGCGGCTGCCCGACCTGGCCGACCGCCTGGCCGCAGCCCGCCGCTCGCCCGACGGGCAGGAGGGCCTGGCCGCGTTCCTCGAAAAGCGGAGGCCGGCGTGGGCGCCGTCCGAGCCGTCTTCGTAGCCAACCGCGGCGAGATCGCGGTGCGGGTGATCCGGGCCTGCCGGGAGCTGGGGATGCGGGTGGTGGTGGCCGCCGAACCTGGAGAGGAGCGGTCGCTGGCGGCCGGCCTCGCTGACGAGGTGGCCGCGGTCGAGTCCTATCTGGACGGGCCGGAGTTGGTGGCGGCCGCAGTCGCGGCCGGCTGCGATGCGGTGCATCCCGGCTACGGCTACCTGGCCGAGAGCCCTGCCTTCGCCGAAGCGGTGATGAAGGCGGGGCTGCGCTGGGTGGGGCCGCCGCCGCAGGCGATGAAGCTGCTCGGCGACAAGATCGAGGCGCGACGGCTGGCCGAGGCGGCCGGCGTGCCGGTCGTGCCCGGCTACGCCGGCGTCGACCTGGGTGACGCCGCGCTGGCAGCCGAGGCGCGGCGGCTGGGCCCACCGCTGCTGGTCAAGGCCGCGGCAGGCGGCGGCGGGCGCGGCATGCGACCCGTCGACGCGCTCGACGGGATCGAGGAGGCCGTGGCGGCGGCCCGCCGCGAGGCGCAGGCCGCCTTCGGCGACGCCCGCGTCTTCCTGGAGCGGCGCCTGCAGGCCGCCCGCCACGTCGAGGTGCAGCTGCTGGCGGACGCCAACGGCCACGCCATCCACCTGGGCGAGCGTGACTGCTCGGTGCAGCGCCGCCACCAGAAGATCCTCGAGGAGTCGCCCTCCCCGGCCGTCGACCCCGAGCTGCGGGCCGGCCTGGGCCGGGCAGCCGTGGCAATCGCGCACGCGGCCGGCTACGCCGGAGCCGGCACCGCCGAGTTCCTGGTCGGGGCCGACGGCGAATGGTGGTTCCTGGAGCTGAACGCGCGGCTCCAGGTCGAGCATCCCGTGACCGAGGCGATCACCGGCATCGATCTCGTGCGCGCCCAGATCGAGATCGCGGGCGGCGCGCCGCTCGAGCTCGAGCAGGACGACGTGCGCCGGGTCGGCCATGCGATCGAAGCACGCCTCTATGCGGAGGATCCGGCCACCGGCTTCCTGCCTGCGACCGGACGCATCGAGCGGCTGGCCCTGCCCCACTGGCCCGGGGTGCGCGTGGAGACGGGCGTGCGCGAGGACGACGAGGTGGGCGTGCGCTACGACCCGCTGCTGGCCAAGGTGATCGCCCACGCCGAGGATCGCGACGCCTGCGTGGAGCGGCTGGCGGCGGCCCTGCGCGCGACAGAGGTACTGGGGGTGACCACCAACCTCGGCTTCCTGCTGTGGACGCTCGAGCACCCGGCTTTTCGCCGCGGCGAGGCCGACACCAGCTTCGTGGAGGCGTTCTGGTCGGCTGCCGAGGTGCCGCA
>Ga0066903_100002451_pt1 | contig 14549 bp, 11 predicted proteins | sample PanSoiMetaGPlot1_FD_67491 | JGI IMG/M metagenome (GOLD analysis project Ga0066903, IMG submission 67491) | Tropical forest soil microbial communities from Panama analyzed to predict greenhouse gas emissions - Panama Soil - Plot 1 (version 2) | ecosystem: Environmental > Terrestrial > Soil >...
CAACGACCGTGTGAGATGGCCCGAGCCGCCGCAGATGTCCACCGCGCGCCCGCCGCCACGCAGGACCGTTCCCGCGACCGCGCGTACGAGGGCGTGACCAACGATGAACGTCGGATCGCCGAAGCGATACAGGAAGTAGCCGCCTTCGAGGTGCTCGCCAAACGCCTCGACGATTTGCCGATAGGTCGCGCTTGGCGAGGCCATCAACGCGTCGACGCGCTCGGCAATCTCTGGCACATCGTCGAGCCCGAACATCGCGCGCCTGGCGGCGACCGGTTTGCGCTGTTCGACGAGCTCGCGTGCCGCCGTGGCGTTCGGCAGGAGATGCATCACGGGGATGCCGTCGACCACGGGAAACACGCAGCACTGGCAGCCGAGGATGCCGGTGTGAATGTCGTCGCCGTGCGTTTCGTGAAACGACGAGGTGACGAGGTCGAGCCGGCCGCCGCAGTAGGGACAGCGAAGGATGTCGAAGGTGCTCGTATGCATCAGCGTGACACCTGTTCACCGAGTTGTTCGATCACCGAGTCCCAGCCGGCTTCGAGCGGCGAGCGGCGGAACTGTTCGACGCCGAGCAGCTGGCGTGCCTGATCGTCAGTGATATGGCGGAATGGGCTGTCCGGACCGATCTGCGTTCGATGACAGCAGAGCGCGGCGAGCTTGCGGGGCACCCAGTCGCGAACATCCACCAGCAGCGAGGGCGGCTTTGCATGCTCGCCGAATGTATCAGGGTCGATGTCGAACGGATTCGTGCGCAGCGTCAAACCGCTCGCGAGGGCCGTGTGGACGAGCTCGGTCATCACCCCCTGTTTCATCGTCACGTAGTAGAGCGGCGGCGCCCAAGGGCCAAACGACCGCACGGCCGTATACGTGCGCTCGTGGACGCCGATGTGATCGAGATGCCAGTACAGGCCGTCTTCGCCGAACGTGATCACGGCGTCCGGCTTGTAGCGTTGAATCGCGAGCACGATCTCGACGTGAAACGCCGGCACATCGGCCCACCGGAGATCGCCGTCCGGATGGTCGAAGATGACGACCTCGTCGATCCCGAGGATACGTGCGGCGTCATCAAGCTCCCGCGAGCGGACGCTCGCCAGATTCCCATTCGAGACGAGCGCGGGATCGCTCACGCGGCCTTTCTCGCCGCGCGACGCGCAGATCAGCACGACACGCGCGCCAGCGTCGGCAAGACGCGCCAGCGTCCCCCCGCACGCGAGCGACTCGTCGTCTGGATGGGCGAATACGGCGAGGATAGTCCGGCCGGCGACGTCAGGAGCGCCGGGATCGGAGGATGCGCTCATAGACGGCGATGTACTCATTCACCATGCGTTCGACGCCGAACCGTTCCACCGCGCGCTCGCGAACACGGCGCCGGTCGAGTGAGAACACTTTCGGCAGGTTGTCCACCATCTCGCCGAGATCCTTGAAGATCATGCCGGTCACGCCTTCGTCGACCATTTCGGGCACGGCGCCGAGATCGAGCGCGACGACCGGCGTGCCGCACGCCATGGCTTCCGCCAGCACCAGCCCGAACGGCTCCCGTGCCTGCACCGGATAGACGAGCGCGCGTGCGCCGCCGAAGAGCCTGATCTTCGCCGCGAAATCCGCTTCGCCGTAATAGATGATCTGCGTGCCGTCGACGTGCGGCGCGACTTCCTGACGGTAGTAGTCGTCTTCCGCCGCGGCCAGCACGAGCTTCATGCCGACGCGCTTGGCGACCTCGATGGCCTGCAGCACGCCCTTGCCCTTCGTAAACCTGCCGAGAAACAAGAGATAGTCCTCGGGCGTCTCACGGAACATGAAGTTGTCGGTGTCGATCCCGTGCAGCACCGTGCCGACGACATTCGCGCCGGTGAGGAGCATCTTTTGCTCGTTGGAAATCGCAACGAACGGCGCTTCCGGATAGCGCTCCCACAACCCGACCTCGGCGCGCGACGGCGAATGATGCAGCGTCTGCACGATGGGCGTCGGCGAGAGGCGCGTGAAGGCGAGCGACATCGGATAGTACGCCGCCTCGTAGTGAATGATGTCGAACTCGCGCGCGCGCTCGACAGCGGCGGCGAGATTCAGCATTTCATACAGTTCCCACGGCCACATGTTCTCGTCGTGCCAGTAGCCGTGCGTGTAGATCGACGCGAGGGTCGCGCTGGTCGTCGAATCGCCGGTCGCAAACAGCGTGACGTCATGTCCGTGGGCGACGAGGCCTTCCGTCAGCAGCGACGTCATGGTCTCCACCGACCCGGACTTCCCGGGCGGAATCGTCGTGGCGACGGGAGCGACGTGCGCGATCTTCATGCGCTCGCTTGTTCGAGCAGCCTGGGAAGCACGCGGCTGGCGCCGAAGTGTTCGCGCGCGATCTCGACGGCGCACGTCGCGTGGCGCTGATAGTCGCGGTTGACGGCGTCGATCCCCGCGAGCGCCTCTTCCGGTGTCGAGAACGCGACGAGACCGCTACCGGCAGGAAGATGCGCGCTCCAACCCGTGTCCTGCACGACGGCCGGCCGTCCGGACGCGAGATAACACTCCGTGCGATCGCTAAACCAGCCGGAGCGCGTCGCGACGTAGGTATGCTTCGCGACGCCGAACTCCGCCCGCGAACGGTGGATGAAGTCGCGATAGTCCCAGAGCGAGCGCGAGACGCCCATCGCGGCGACTGTGCCCCAGCCGTGCTCGCGCAGCAGCGTCTGCGGTCCGTTGATCGCGAGCTCGAACGGCTGCGGCGTCTTCGACGGCAGGTCGATGAACCGCACGAACTCCTGATCCTTGTTGCCGCCGACGTCAGTGAAGCTCTCGATCTGCCACGTCATCACGCTCGTGAAGTTCGGGCCCGGCGCGGACGTGGAACGCCAGTCGTCGAGCGTGATCGGTTGCCACGTCTTGTGCCACGTGAAGTCGCCGACCGGCACGGGCGACGCCGCCGTGCCGATGTTCGAGCCGAACGTAAACAGATGATCGAATCCCTGGAAGAACTTCACGTACCACGGCTCGGCTTTCGCAATCGCGAGCTGCGTGAACGCGGGATCGGAGTCGACGAAGATCTTCCGTGGAATGCGCACGTACTCGTCGCGCCAGAACCAGGATCCGCCTGACAGGTTGATGAACAGGTCTGCGTCCTTGCAGAAGGCGCGGACGTCGTCCGCGCTCCGGCCGTGGTAGCCGCCGTCGTAGTTGACGAACGCCCATCGGTCGCCAAGACCGAACGGCTCGAGCGCGTTGTTGATGTATGTCGTGCCGTACGCCGGATCCGTCGACCGCGTGTTCTGCACGGGGTCGTACACGCATTCGCCGGTATCTTCGATGTAGAAGACCTCGTGCCCGAGCGCGCGCAGGCCGAGCAGATACATCAGCGAGCACCACGTGACGCCGCCGAACGGGTATCGGGCGATGATTCCGGCGAAAAGGATCTTCATAGGGGCGGGCAGGGCAGGTGGGGAGCGACCGGCAAAAGTCTCTGTGTGCTCTCCTTCCTGTCCCACCTGCCTAACCTGCCCTTCCTGCCGAGGCGGCAGGTCATCGTTTCGCCGCCTCGATGAGCTCATCAACCGTCTCGGGATCGTCCAGTGACTTGCCGACCGACAACCTTGCGCACATCCGCCGGTAGAGCTCGCTCGTCCGGAGGAGCTCGTCGTGGCGGCCTTTCGCCGAAATGCGCCCGCCGTCGAGGACGAGAATGCAGTCGGCGTCGCGGACGGTTGACAGCCGGTGGGCGATGACGATTGTCGTCCTGCCGGCGCGCAACCGGCGGAGCGCCCCGAAGACGATCTCTTCGGAGATCGCGTCGAGCGACGACGTCGGTTCGTCGAGTATCAGAATCGGCGCGTTCTTGATGACCGCTCGCGCGATGCTCAGGCGCTGACGTTCGCCTCCCGACAAGCTGCCGCCTGCCTGTGCGACGTCGGTGTCGTACCCCTTCGGGAGCCGCGAAACGAACTCGTCGGCGTGCGCGGCTTTGGCGGCTTCGATGATCTCTTCCCGCGTCGCGTCCAGCCGCCCGTACCGCAGGTTGTCGGCGATGGTGCCCTGGAACAGCAGTGGATCCTGCAGCACGATCGCGATCTTCTCGCGAAGCGATCGCACTTTGTACTGCCGGACGTCCACGCCGTCGATGACAACGCGACCCGAGGTCGTGTTGTAGAACCGCGGAATCAGGCTGACGAGCGTCGTCTTACCCGCGCCGGTGAGGCCGACGAGCGCGACCATCTCACCGCGTTTGGCGGTGAAGTCGATCTCGTGCAGCACGTCCTTGCCGTCGGGATATGTGAAGCTGACCTTCTCGAACCGTACGTCGCCGACGACCTCTGTCGCCTCGATCGCGTCAGGGACATCGACGGTTTCCGGGGTGAGCGCGAACATCGCGCGCACACGCTTCGCGCCAGCGATTGCGCCTTGCAACTGACCCGTTGTGTGCGCGATAGACGACAGTGGACCATACACGGCGCCCAGGTAGTTCACCACGACCACCAGGATGCCAATCGACAAGTGACCGTGCAGCACCTGTGAGCCGCCGACGATGAGAATCAAACCTGTGCCGAGGATCGTGATGGTGCTGACGACAACCGAGAACATCGATTGCTGCCACGTGATCGCGATCCGGGCCCCCATCGTCTGCTCGCCCGCGAGCGCATATCGGTTGGCCTCGAACGGCTCCCGCGCGAAGCTCTTCACGAGCCGCATCGCGGAGAACGTCTCGTACAAGCGCTCGAGCAGCTTCGACTCGAGCTCCTTGACCCGCTCCTCGCGGTTCACAAGCGTCTTCGTGTAGTAGCGAAGGCACAAATAGAGGAACGGCACGACCGTCAGCGACAGCAGCGCGATCGTCAGGCTCCAGTAGGCGAGAATCGTGAACATGACGGCGAGCGTCGTCACGGCGTTCGCAAGCGGAAAGATGCCGCTGATCACGAGGTTTTCGATCGAATACGCGTCCACGTCGACGCGATACACAGCGTCGCTGGTGCTCGTCGTGACGTGGTGGTGCAGCCCAAGTGCTTGCAGGTGATTGAACAGCCTGTATCGCAGGTCGTAGACCATCCGCTGGCCGGTGTCCACCTGCACCTGGGTCCCGTAAGCGGACACGAACTGATTCACGATCTGCAGCACGACGCCGGTGACGACGACAGCCACAAGCAGCGCCGTCTTGTTGTCACGCGTCACCGCGGTCACGAATGCCTGGACGTGCGGGTTTGAAAACGGCTTGCCGCTGAGGACGTGGTCGATCACCCAGGCAAACGGCCAGGGCTGCAACACGCCGAGCAGGATCTCGGCGAGCATGATGACCGCGAGCAGCGTCACTCGCCCGCGATGCGGACGCAGGAACGACAGCATCCACGGGATGAGCGGCTTCTCGCTGGCGACGGCGTACGCGCTCGCCGGAATGTCCGCCATCTCAGCCGACTTTCCGCCCTGAATTCCGTGGCGACGGCGCGTTGCGTACGACGGGCCGGGAGCCGAGCGTCGTCGTCGGGATGTTCAGGGCGACGACGAGATTGGTGCTCGCGTCCGCGACGTACAGCCATTCGGTGCCCGGCGCGAAGGCGACGCGAGTTGGGGCCCCGAACTTGACGCCTTCTTCGTTGACGTGCCGCATGATGCCGTCGGGCCCAACAGTTCGCACAGCGCCGTTGTAGTAGTCGGCGATGAAAATCGTCACGCGTCCGAGCGAGTCTTCGACCAGCGCCACGCCTGCGGGGTTGGCGAGACTGGCCTGTGTCGCCGGACCGTTGTCGCCTCCGGCGCCGAAGACGCCGTTGCCGGCGACAGTCGTGATGATCTGCGTTTTCGCATCGACCTTCCGAATCCGGTTGTGCTGCATGTCGGCGATGTACAGATCGCCGTTGCTCGCAATCTGGACGTCACTCGGCATGAACAGATGCGCGCTCGTGGCGGGCCCGCCGTCGCCGACAGAGCCGTCGGGAGCGGCAACCTGGCCGTCGCCGGCGACAGTGCGAATGAAGCCTGTCGCATGATCGACGACGCGGATTCGGTTGTTCAGCGTGTCCGCAATGTAAATGTCGCCGTTTGGCGCTGAAACCACTGCGTCCGGACTATTCAGCGCCGCCTCGGTGGCTGGCTTGTCGTCGCCGTCGAATCCATTCTTGCCAGACCCGGCGATCGTCGTGATGATGCGGGTTGGCGCGTCCACGCGGCGGATACGATCGTTGCGCGAATCGGCGACGATGAGATCGCCATCGGGAGCAATGGCGACGCCGTCTGGCGTGTCCAGCTGAGCTCGCGTCGCCGGTCCGTTGTCGCCGGAAAATCCGTTCGTCTGATTGCCGACCACGATCGTCACCGACATGCGGCGATCGACCCGCTTGATGACGTCGTTGTTCGAGTCGGTGAAATAGAGGTCGCCGTTCGGCGCGATGACGATGCCGCCCGGGCTGTTGAGCGCTGTCGTGATCGTCGGGCCTTTGATGGTGCCGGCATCGCGACCGATCACAAGCCGTACCGCAGTCGCCGCCTCGCGGAGCATGAACGTGCCCGAGCCGATGCCGACGATCATGACCAGAAAGATGAGCGCGCTACGCAAGCTGTATGCGCGCAACCTCGACGGCGAGATGATCGGCGCCCACGACGGCGTCGACGGCATCGCGGCCATTCCCTGACTGGTCGCCACACGCTCGACTGCGCGGCGCACGATCGCTGTCGTCTGCGCCGTGCGCCAGACCATCACCCCGATGATGAACAGCGTGAGCGCAGCGGTTGCCGCTCCGGCAAGCGGCCAGCGAAGCGTCATTCCCGCGAAGGCCGCGACGAGGAGCGCCGCGCCCAGCGCAACGGCCGAGACGAAACCGAACGTCGTCGGCCGCAGGTGAGTGCCGACGCGAACGAGCGTCTTGCCGCCGCCATGTTCTTCAGCGAGCGCCCGAACATCGATCCAGCCCCATCGGCCGATGATCACGCTCACGTCGCGATCGTCGGACCATCCATCGTCGATTTCGATCGAGCGGACGGCGCGCGATCGGCGCAGCCAGTCCGTCAGACGGGACAGGAAGCGATCGGCAGAGGTCCACGACTCGCTCCAGAAACAGTCTTCGATCACCGTGCCGGAGAGCAGCGCGAGTCCGCGACCAGCTTCACGCAGCGACGGACGCGGGCCCTTGCTCGTCTGCGGCTCGGCATGCGGCAACTGCGTCGTCGGCGGCGAGAGCATGCCGCGAATCTGTCCGCGCAGGCGGGCGATCGGCTGCAAGAAGTGGAGATAGGCCACCATCGCGCGATACCACAGCCGGCTGCCGCGCAGTGAGGTGACGTCGGACCGCGTGGCGTAGGCGACGTTCTTGGTGACTGTCACCGCAAGACCGACGAGACCGCAGCCGAGCAGCAGCCCGGCGGCCCATTGGTGTCCGCCGACCAGGGCGACCGTGAGGCCAGCGAGCGTGAGGATGCTCGAGATGACCTGCCACCGGATCGAGTGGGGCATGAAGGCAAATGGATGCAGGTCGGCGCGATAGATCGACGGAAACGCGGCCGTTCCCCAAACGCCTGAGTTGATGCGCGTGCCCCAGAGCGATCGCACGAAGGGCAGCGGGCTGTAGATGCGCCCGTGCCAGAGCATGTTGCCGTCGAGAAACTTCTCGGGATGGTGCGCCATCAGCCACGTCTCGCCCTCCCCGTAGCCGACCTGCTGCCGCCAGTAGGCCTGGATCGACGATCGGTGGTGATGCCAGACGAGCGCCGCCGGCGCAAATCCAATCTTCCAGCCTCGCGACTGCAGACGCCAGCACACATCCACGTCGTCGCCTGCACGGAGGTAGACGGGATTGAAGCCACCAATCGCGAGCAGCGCGTCACGCCGGAACGCCATGTTGCAGCCGGGGACGTGCTCGGCCGTGCGATCGTCGAGCAGGACGTGCGTCGGTCCGCCCGGCGCGCGCGCGATGCACTGTGCCATCGGCGAATCGTCTTTCGGCACGACATTTGGCCCGCCGGAACCGACGACGTCGGACGTAAGAAACGGTTGGACGAGGAACGTGAGCCAATCGGGATCGACGCGCGTGTCGGCGTCGGTGTAGGCGACGATTTCTCCGGTCGCCTCCGCGAGCCCGACGTTACGCGCCGCGCTCAGTCCGGAATTTGGGACTTCGATGAGGCGGACGCGGGGGTGACGACGTGCGATGTCGCCGGTCGAGTCGCGCGATCCGTCGTTGACGACGATGATTTCGTAATCCGGGTAGGTGAGCTTGTCGATCGACGTCAGGTTGTCTTCGAGCGTGTCGGCGGCGTTGTAGGCGCAGACGACGACAGACACTCGCGGCCATGTGGCTTTGGCTTCCGGCGAAAACGGCGCGTCCGCGAACGCTGTCGCGACGGCGGCGGCTGCCGGCTTCGGACGGCGCTCGCCGTCGACGAGACCGAATTTCCAGTCGTGGATGTCGTGTCCGCCGCGCCACCATTCGTCCGTCCAGGCGTACGCCACCGCCCCGCAAGCGCCTTCTTCGAACGCCGTACGGATGTGCATCGCCGTGATTTCGGCCTGGCCGTCTTCGCCCTCGCGAATCGAATCGGCGCCGGCTTCCGCAAGCAGCAACGGTTTGTGGCCGGCGATGTGCTGCAGCCGGGCTAGGTACGCGCGAAGCTCCGGCTCGCGGTGCAGGTAGACGTTGAACGAGCAGACGTCGAAGAACGAGAGATCGAGAAACTCGGTCGGCGGAAAGTTGACGTAGGTGAAGAGGGAATCCGGAGAGGCGGCTTTGGCCTCTTCGTATAAGTGGCGCAGAAACCGCTCGACGCGAATGTTACCGTGCCATCGGACGACGCCAGGCGGGATCTCGTTGCCGAGCGCCATCATCAGCACGGCCGGATGGCCGCCGATCATGCGCGCCTGACGCACGATGTCATGCCGGATGCCGTGCGCGAGCTTGCGATCGTCGAGGAAGGCGACGTGCTGCGCCCACGGCAGCCCGACCATCACGCGAAGGCCGTTTCGCGCGGCTTCGTCGAGCAGATCAGGACGCGGAGGCGTGTACGTGCGAACGGTGTTGATGCCGAGCTCCGCCATGAGGCGGAAGTCCTGAGCGACACGCTCGCACGACGGAAACTGGTAGCCCTGGGCGTCCGGTGCGAACGTGCCGTACGTCACGCCTTTCACAAGGAATCTGGAGCCGTCGACTCGCAGAAACTTGCCGTCCGCGATGGCTCGCGCGTCCGGCGACGACGGTGGCGTGGACCGTTCGAGATCGGGAACGGCCTCAGTCGAAGAAAATCCTGACAACTACTTAGTGTATCAAGTATTTGTAAGCCGCCGGTGCGCGTGCTTGCGCGTCGATGTGGGCCTAGTCAGGAACCCTTAGCTTCCCTGTATAAATCGCCATCCCGACCACGGCGTCGACCCCGAGCGCATCGAGCTCGTCAATTTCTTCCTGTGTCGTTATGCCGCCGGCCGCGGTCACGTGACGGCCCGTGGCTTTTTTGACGGCCAGAATCGCCTCGCGGTTCGTACCGCCCATGAGCCCTTCCGCGTCGACGTGCGTGTATAGGAACTCGCTGCAGTACGGCTCGAGCGCGCGGACGGCGTCGGGCGCGCTGATCGGCAGCGGCGTCTTCCAGCCGTGGATGACGACCTGTCCGCCCTTGCTGTCGACGGCGCCGATCACCCGATCGACGCCGACGCCGTCGGCGAGGGCGCGGGCGAACTCGAGGTCGGGCTTGCCGTCTTTGAAGAGCGCGGAACTCGCGATGATCTTCTTCGCGCCGGCAGCGAGGACGTCCCGTGCGCGCTCCACCGTGCGGATGCCGCCGCCGACCTGGCACGACAGGGCGGGCGCGATTTGCCTGACGATCGCGAGGTTGTCGCCGCGTCCCATCGCCGCGTCGAGATCGATTACCTGCACCTTCGGGAACCGTTCGAACTTTCGGACCCACTTGAAGATGTCGTCGTCCCGAATCGCGAGACGTTCACCCTGCACCAGTTGGACGACGGCGCCGTTTTGAAGATCGATGGAAGGAATGAGCATTGGGGTTATCTGAAGGCCTGTACATCACGAAGGCGCGAATGGACACGAAGGGCACGAAACACTTCCTGTCCAAGAAGACTTCGTGGCCTTCGTGTGTCCTTCGTGCCTTCGTGATTCACAAGCGTACCGGGATGCCGTGTAGGCGCAAATGTTGCTTCAGTGATCGAACGCTGGTTTCGGCGTAGTGGAAGATCGACGCCGCCAGGGCCGCGTCGGCGCGGCCGGCGGTGAACACTTCACTGAAGTGGTCGAGTGTCCCGGCGCCGCCGGACGCGATGACTGGAATCGACACCGCTTGAGACACCGCGGCCGTGAGCCTGCAGTCGAAGCCGATCTTCGTGCCGTCGCGGTCGATCGAGGTCAGTAGGATTTCGCCGGCGCCGCGGTCCTCCGCCTCCTTTGCCCAATCGACGGCATCGCGATGGCCCGGCGTGCTCCCGCTGCGAACGTAGACCGCCGCACGATCGCCTTCCCACTTCGCGTCGATCGCGACGAGCACGGCCTGGCTGCCGTACCGCTCCGCGAGCGTCGTGATGAGCAACGGGTTCGACAGCGCCGCCGTATTCAGGCTCACTTTGTCGGCGCCGGCGTCGACGGCCGCAGCGGCGTCCGCTTCGGTGCGGATGCCGCCGCCGACCGCGAGCGGAATGAACAGCTCGCGCGCAACCGCGCGGATGGTGTCGGCGAGAGCGCGTCGCCGCTCGAGCGTCGCGGTGATGTCGAGGATGACGAGCTCGTCGACGCCCTCGGCGTTGTAGCGACGCGCGAGCTCCGCCGGATCGCCAGCGGCGCGCAGGCCTTCGAAGTTGATGCCTTTGACGACCTGCCCGTCGCGCACGTCGAGACAGGCGATGATGCGCTTCGACAGCATCGCTACGCGACCATGCTCAGAAAATTGCGGAGCACCTGAAGCCCGACGTCGCCCGACTTCTCCGGGTGAAACTGGACGCCAGCGACGTGGCCACGCTGCACGACCGACGCAAACGGCTCACCATGCGTCGTCACGGCGACGGTGTCGCCGGTGACCGGTGCGACGTAGCTGTGCGTGAAGTACACCTGTGCGTGATCCTCGACCTTGTCGACAATGGAGTTCTCGTGCTGAAAGTCCAGAGAATTCCACCCGACGTGCGGGATCTTTACCTCGCCTGACGGAAGACGGTAGCAACGCCCGTTGAGGAGGCCGAGCCCAGGCAGGTCCGGCGACTCTTCGCTGCCTTCGAACAGCCACTGCATGCCCAGGCAGATGCCGAGCAGCGGACGGCCCTCGCCGACGCGCGCGAGAATCGCCTCGATCCATTCCGGGCCGAGCGTTTTCGTCGTCGCGAAGTGGCCGACTCCAGGAACAACGATCGCGTCGGCGGTGGCGAGATCATCCGCGCGCTCCGGCGTGAAGAGCTCGGCTCCCAGGGCGCCGAATGCTTTGCGCACCGACGTGAGGTTGCCCGCCTTGTAGTCGATGAGCGCGATCACAGCAGGCCCTTGGTGCTGGGCAGCATCTTCGCGAGGCGCTTGTCTTTCGCGACCGCGACGCGCAGCGCACGGGCGAATGCCTTGAACACGGCCTCGATGCGGTGGTGGCTGGAACGGCCGTAAAGCACTTTGACGTGCACGTTCGCGCGCGCACCGATCGCGAATCCTTCGAAGAAATCGTGAACGAGCTCCGTCTGCAGATCGCCGACTTTCAGCACCTTCATTTTCAGATCGACGACGGCATGTGGACGTCCGCCGAGGTCGATCGCCGCGACGGCGAGTGTCTCGTCCATCGGCATCACGAAGTAGCCGGCGCGGTTGATCCCCTTGCGGTTGCCGAGGGCTTGCGACACGCCCTCACCGAGCGCGATCCCGAGGTCCTCGACAGTGTGGTGCTGATCGACGTCGAGATCGCCCGTCGCGTCGACGGAGAGATCGAAGCCGCCATGACGCGTGAACAGCTCCAGCATGTGATCGAGGAAGCGGATCCCGGTCCGCACCGCGTAACGACCATGACCGTCGAGCGTCATCGTCAGAGCGATCTGCGTCTCGGTGGTCCGCCGATCGATTACCGCACGGCGCACAGCGCCTCCTCGAGCACGGCGATACCGCGCTTGGTGTGTTCGACGATGCCGGTGGCAAAACGCAAGGAACCCTCGCATCCAGGCTCGCTCGAACGGTTGCGAAGGAACACGCCGTGGTTCTTCGCGAACTCGACGACGTCCGCCACTCGATCCCCGACGCGAACGAGCACGAAGTTCGCGTCGCTTTGCCAGTATTTCAGCCCGAGCCGTTGGCACGCCGCGTAGAGGAGCGCTTTCGACTCGCTCACTTGACGCAGGTAATCGCGGAGGTAGTCCATGTCGCCAAGTGCTGCTTCCAATGCGACGACGGCGGCGATATTCACGCTGTACACGGGGACGACGTACCTGATTGGATCGATGGCGTCCGGCGCACCGACGACGGCGCCGATGCGGATCGCGGCAAGACCGAACGCCTTCGAGAACGTGCGGCCGACGACGACGTTCGGAAATGCCGGCAGTTCGGGAATGAAGCTGCGGCCGGCAAACTCGGCGTAGGCTTCGTCCACGAACACGATCGCGTCCTTCGGCAGGCGCCTCGCGATTGTGCGGATGGCGTCGAATGGCACCGAGACGCCAGTCGGGTTGTTCGGATTCGTCACGAACACCACACGCGTCGCCGGCGTGATGGCGGCCAGTACTTCGTCGAGCGCGAACGCGAAGTCGGGCTTTGGCATCACCTGCACCAGGCGTCCGCCAGCGACGGCCGTATCGAAGCGAAAGATTTCGAACGCTGGCTCAGGGACGATGGCTTCGGGCACGACACCGCTTCCGGCCGAGGGCCGGAGGTACGCGATCGCCGCCCCCATGATCCCTTCGTCGAGTCCGTTCACGAGCCCGACGTGATCCGCCGGCACGCCGAAATACCGCGCGGCGGTCGCGGTGACTGCCGAGTACGGCGGGTAGAAGCCCATATTCTCGCGTGTGAGTCCCCTCAGCGCCTCGAGCACGCGCGGCGAACAGCCGGCCGTGTTCTCGTTCTGATGCAGACGCAGCCCGTCGTACAACTCGGCCGGTTTCTCGTAGTGCGACTTGAGATGTTCGGTCACAGCCGCACCTCGATGGATTCCGCGTGCGCGACCAGGCCCTCGGCGCGCGCGAGCGGCACGATCGTCGGCGCAAGCGCCTTCAGCCCGGCGCGCGTCACGCGCTGCACGGACATCACGCGCACGAAATCGGCCGCGCTCAAACCACCGCGGAAGCGCGCGGCCCCGGATGTCGGCAGGACGTGATTCGATCCGGTGGCGTAGTCCCCAGCCGCCTGCGCGGTGTACGGGCCGACGAACAACGCGCCGGCTGTCACTGGACGTCGGGTGAGCGTCTCGCTGTCCACGACGAGATGCTCGGGCGCAATGCGGTTCGCGAGGTCCATCGCTTCGTCGGCAGACCTGGCGACGACAATTGCGCCATGTGCCTTCAGCGACTGCCTGACGACGTCGCGCCCGGCGGCCGCGTCGTCCACGAGCCGCGACACCTGCTCGGCCAGCGGACGCCGCCACGTGATGAAGATCGAGCGTGCATCCGGATCGTGCTCGGCCTGCGCGATCAGATCCGCGGCGATCCAGTCGGCCCGGCCACGGCGCGCGACGATGACAATCTCGGTCGGCCCGGCGTAGAAGTCGATGGCGCAATCGCCGGCGACCATCGCCTTCGCGGCGGCGACGAACCGGTTGCCCGGTCCGACGATCTTGTCCACACGCGGGACACGCGAGGTTCCGTACGCGAGGGCAGCGATCGCATGCGCGCCGCCGATGCGAAACATCTTCGTGACGCCGGCTTCGAGCGCGGCGGCCATGACCGCCGGTTCGGGACGCGGGCACATCACCACGATTTCGCGTACGCCCGCGACGCGCGCGGGGACGGCTGTCATCAGCAGTGAGGAGGGCAGTGGAAACCGTCCGCCGGGAACGTAGCAGCCGACGCGGGCCAGCGGCTCTACCCGCTGCTCGATCGACACGCCGGGGACAACCGAGAGATCCCAGTGCTGCGGAATCTGTCGGAACGCGACCCTGGCGATGTTGCGCGCGGCCGTCTTGAGCGCGCGCCGTACGTCTGCCGGCACGAGCGAGGCGTAATCCCGCATCTCGGCTTGCGACACCTCGAGCGGCTCGCTCGCACGGTCGAACCGCTCGGCGAAGCGCGCCAGGGCCGCGTCGCCGCCGCGGCGAACGGCGTTGACGATGTCGCGGACGCGTTTGTCGAAGGCGGCGTCCGCCTTGCCGTCGCGTCTCAGGAGCGCGTCGATCTGCCGCTTGTTCTTTGCGTCGATGATTCGCATGGTCACAGCACGATCTTGTTCAACGGATATTCGACGATGCCTTCCGCGCCGACCGCTTTCAACTTCGGAATCAAATCGCGCACCGTTCGTTCTTCGATGATCGTATTCATCGCCACCCATTCGGTGTTGCTCAGCGGCGAGATCGTGGGCTTTTGCAGCGCCGGCAGCAATTCGAGGACTTTCTGCTGATCGCGCTGGCGGACGTTCAGCATGATCCCGACGCGTCCTTGCGCCGCGATGGCCGCTTTCAGCAGCAGCGCGATG
>Ga0066903_100002452_pt1 | contig 14549 bp, 11 predicted proteins | sample PanSoiMetaGPlot1_FD_67491 | JGI IMG/M metagenome (GOLD analysis project Ga0066903, IMG submission 67491) | Tropical forest soil microbial communities from Panama analyzed to predict greenhouse gas emissions - Panama Soil - Plot 1 (version 2) | ecosystem: Environmental > Terrestrial > Soil >...
TCCGAGTGACAAGTACGCGCGCTTGTTCATCGAGACCACAGTTTCGGGGTTTTTGCGTCGGTCCGCTACACAAATCGGAGGGTTAGGCGCTTGTTCAAAAGGACACGGGAGCCCGGAAGTAGGACGAACGCGGACCAATTACCTTCGTGCCTTTAAGAGCGCCGGTTTGCCGTCTAAAGTGGTGAGCATGAACCTGGAGTCGTTGTTGGTATGCCGCGATGCGGAAGTGGTGCGAGTTCTTCGGCCGACGCTGGAGAAGTTGTCGATCGAGGTGGAAGTGTCGGCGGCGGCGCGCTCCGGGGCTGAGATTTTGACTTCGGCAAAGTTCGATGCCGTCATCGTCGATTGCGACGATTTGCAGGGCGGCGTCGATGTACTGCGCAGCCTGCGGCAAAATGCCAGCAACAAGACCTCCGTTTCATTTGCCATCCTGAACGGCAAGACGACGACGCAGAAGGCATTCGAGATGGGTGCGAACTTTGTCCTGCAGAAACCCATCACGACCGCCGGGACCCTGCGTTGTTTCAATACAGCGATGAGCTTTATGGTCCGGGAGAAGCGCCGCTACTTTCGCTGCCCGCTCGAGATGGCGGTGAAGCTCGTGTTTAGCCAGGGCGAAGAGCTGAAAGCAACCGCCACCAACTTGAGCGAGGGCGGGATGGCAATTCGTTTCGATGGAGCCCTGACCAAGAAAGCCGTTGCCAAGGTGCAATTCATGCTGCCCGGCACAAACTACACGATGGAGCCGAAGGGCGAAGTTGCTTGGGCCGATGGCCTGGGCCGGGCTGGCATCAAGTTTCAGGACGTTCCGGAAAGTTCCCGCGAACAGCTCGAGAAGTGGATCATGAAGCGGCTCGAGTCGATCAGCAGCTCCAGCCTGTAGGTTCCTTCCAGCCAAAAACCTCTCACCACAGAGGGAACAGGGGCCACGGCGGAAACCCGGTTCTCGAGGTGCTTCGGTCTCGGCGCATCCAGTTGGGGACTTGTGTCGGCAGTTCCCGTGCCGGCAAGCTTGACGGGGTATTGCAAGGAGTGGCCGTGGCTACGTTTGCTTACGATGGGAAGATTGCCCGCGTGCAGCGCACATTGCGCTGGCTTGAAGAGGACGCGTCCCTGCTATCGCTGCGCGTGCGCGATTTGTCTCCGGAACGGCAGAAGGTCGCCAAGAACTTTGCGGCCAGCATGATCGATCAGACCCGCGCGGAACTGGAACGTCTGATGCTGGAACGTGCGCTGGAGAACGAAGACGGGGATGTTCCGTGTGAGCCCGCGGATTAGTGTTTTCGGGGTACGGGTGAGAACCAGACCCAATCCGGCGTTATAAGCGGTTGCTGGCCGCGATGGCCGTAACCTGGCTCGTTTCGTCGGCCGAGTCCTCCACAGACGTTTCTTCCCAAAGCGTCTTGTCGCGTAGCAGCCGGGACACCAGGGCGGTGTGCATGGCGTGTCCGGCGCGGTCGGCGACGATGCTGCCGAGAATCTGTTTTCCCACCAGCGCCAGATCCCCGATCAGGTCCAGCACTTTGTGCCGCACAAACTCGTCCTGATAACGCAGGGGCGGATTCATGAGGCTGTCGGGCGTGAGGACGATGGCGTTTTCGGTGGAGGCGCCGCGGATCAGGCCCTGCTGGCGCATGGCATCGGCCTGGTGCAGGAATCCGAAAGTTCGGGCAGGAGCGATCTCGCGCAGGTAGTTGCCATTGGAGAGTTCCACGCGAAAGGTTTCACGCCCGATCAGCGCATGCGGGAAGTCGATCGTGTAAGACACCGAGTAGGTGTCAGCGGGGTAAACGGCGATGAACTTGTCGCCTTCGCGCAATTCCAGTTCTCGCCGGATGCGCATGTAAGACCGGGCTCGGCGTTGCCTGCGGATTCCGGCCCTCATAATCATGTCGACAAACGGGCGGGCGCTGCCGTCGAGAATGGGCAGTTCGAGATTGTCGAGCTCGACGATCGCGTTGTCGATGCCCGTGCCCATAAAGGCGGAAAGCAGGTGCTCGGTTGTCGAGATCAGCACGCCCTTTTTCATCAGGCTGGTGGCGTAGCTGACGCGGGCTACGTTACGGCCCGTGGCCTCGATCTCGAACTGGTCCAGGTCGGTGCGCCGAAAGATGATGCCGGAGCCAGACGGGGCTGGAAGAATCCTGAGGTGAACCGGTGCGCCGCTGTGAAGACCAATACCCTTACAATCAACAGCACCACGAATTGTCTGTTCCTGTCTCAAACGGGGAGGCTGAACTAATTGATCCAGTTCAGCTTACAGTGGTCGTGGGATTTCTCGATGTGGCAAATTTGCCACAGTTCGTGGCCGATGGGACCGCCGGTTCCTTATGTGCTTGATGGCCGGAAAGATAGGGAACTGTGTGCACCCAGGCCTTTAGGGGACGGAGGGTGGACACAGTGGCCTGGCGCACCCCCCTGGGGGGAGCCTTCGGAAACCGGGCCAGCTGGGCTTCGACGATCAGGGGAACCGCTACTTTTTCCTTGGCGGCAGCGTGTTGGGATCGTACGTCGTCTTTGCGTCAAACATCGATTCGTTCAGTGCGTCGTTGTAGGTAACGTTATTGAGGAAGCGTTGGTTCGACATCTCGCCGTTGTAAAAACGCGTGACGCTATACGGCGTCATGACGCCTTGGGTTGGGCGATAGGCGTCGTAGATCTCTTCTTCCGTGTTCCGCAGATTATCGGTCGGGTCGCGCCAGGTAAACATCTTCTTGAGCGGCAGGTGTGTATTGGTGTCGAAATGGAGAGTCACGCTATCGTTCTTGGAGTTCATGACGGTGACCTGTTCGGCTGGCTTATTGGCGGCGACTGCGGGACCCTCATAGAAGAAGGCCGCTCCGGGTTCGTTAATCCATTTGCGGAGCACTAATTCGAGCGAATGATCGCGCCGGCGCAGATATTCGTTGAGCGTCTTGTCATCGAGCGCAGCCGTGCCTTTGAAGGTGATTTCAAATCCCTTGTCGCCGCTGTACACGTAGGACACATCGCGCTGCTTCGTGAGTTCGATGCGCTCGCGATCCGGATATTTCGTGAATCGCCAGAAAAGGGTGCCGGCGCTGGTGGCTTCTCCGCGATGGAAGCTGTAGGTGCGTCCCTGCTGACTCATGTTCTGGATGTTCAGGTAGGTTTGCCCGCCTAGCGCTTGGATGGCCTGGTCAATGAGAGTCTTGGCCTTGGCGGAGTTCTCCTGTGGAGCTGCGGCACTGTGCGACGCGGCATTGCCGGAGGTGTCCTGAGCGACAGCGCAGGTTGCTGTGCATAGACTGAGAAGGAATACGGGGAAGAGGGAGCGCATTGCTTGTCCTTAAGTTAGACGCGAAAAATGGCTTCCATGCTGTACGCCAAGGTCATCCCGCCAAAACCGCGCCGCCATTGACGTTGAATATTTCTCCAGTAATGAATCCCGCGTGATGTGTACATAGGAACAGGATGGGGGCGGCGATCTGCTCGGGAGTGGCTACCCGTCCCAACGGGATGGTGGCAAAGATCTTATCCCGGGTCTTGGGATCATTGAGAGCCGGTTCCGACATTTCGGTGCCGACCCATCCCGGGGCGACGCAATTCACGTGGATACCATCCGGTGCGAGTTCGGTCGAGAGGCCCTTGGTCATGCTGATGAGGGCGCCCTTGGTGGCGGCGTAGTCCACGTGGAAGGCCTCGCCTCGCTGGGCAGCAGTGGAACTGACCAGAACGATGTGGCCGCCGTCGCCAGTGCTGAGCTTGCGCTGCTTTTTCATCTGCGCGACCGAGTGGCGGATCAGCGAGAACACGCTGTCGAGATTCACGGCAACGGTGCCGCGCCATTGTACGTCGGTGAGCTCGTCGACGGGGGCATCTTTCGGGGGCCAGATGCCGTGATTGGCAACGAGGATGTCGAGGCGGCCGAAGCGTTTGACCGCTTCGCTCACCAGGTCCTTGGCCGAATCGAGACTGCTCAAGTCACAGGCGACGCCGGAGCAGCGGGATGCGCCGCATTCGGCGACCAGGGCGTCGGCCTGGGTTTTTGCGCTTTGATAATTGAAGAGGACCTTGGCCCCGGCGTTCGAAAACATGCGAACGGCAGCAGCACCGATTCCGCGGGAACCGCCGGTGATGAGGGCGACCTTGCCTTCGAGGGAGAGCGTGACAGGCATGGGTTTAGTTTGAAGGGTATGGAGGAGGATTGGCAAGTGGGCTCGCGGACGGACGCCTCTCGCCGCGCTTCCGCTCCGCATGACGGATTTCGATTGAGACCCGAAGCCCACCACCAACGGCCCAAAGCCTGGTGACCCGACGACACCGTCTTCAATCTCCTATGCTCGGTGCTTTTCCGGTCTTCAACTGGCGCATGAGGATGCGGACCAGCATGCCATCGTAACGGGTGCCGCTGAGCTTTTCGATTTCGGCGATGGCCTGCTCCGTGGTCTTTGCCGGGGCGAAGGAGCGTTCGGTGGTCATGTTGACGAAGGCGTCGGCCAGCGCCAGGATGCGCGCCCAGAGCGGAATCTCTTCGCCACCGAGGCCGTTTGGGTAACCGCTGCCATCAAAAGCCTCATGATGATGCTCGATCGCCTTCTGGAGCATGACGCTACCCGGGATTGTGGCCACGATTTCTGCGCCCGCGCGCGCGTGTTGCTTCATCTGCACGAATTCTTCTTCATGGAGCGGGCCTTGCTTGGCAATGATGTGGTCGGGCACGAAGATCTTTCCCACATCGTGAACTTTGGCCGCATAGACCAGTTCGACCAGTTCGTCGGGGGGCAGGGCGAGGGCGCGGCCGACCAGTTCGGTGTAGCGTCCGACCATTTCTCCGTGACCCGCGGCATGAAATTCACGGGACTCTCCGGCGCGGGCGAGTGCCTCGATCGACTCTTTCAACATCTGCACGTTGCAGTCGTCGCCGCCACAGAGGCGGTGCAACGTCGAGACCAGGTCCTCAATGTCCTTGGGGCGCGTGCGATCCTTCTGCAGGAAGCCTTCGATGTAGGTGGACAGTTGCTGGCGCTGGGCGGCAATGTTTTCGCCCTCGCCGAATTCCTCGACCATGGAGACGCGGTTGCCTCCGTTGTGTTTGGCGGCGTACATGCCGGCATCGGCGACGCGAATGATGTCTTCGGCGGAGAAGCCGTGCGCCGGGAAAGTGGCCACGCCGAAGCTGCCGGTGATGTGGTGCTCGGCAAGCATGGCGTCCTGGGCGAGCCACAAGCGGAGGCGTTCGGCCAGTGAGTGCGCCTGTTCCGCCGTGGTCTCGGGCATCAAAATGATGAACTCATCCCCACCGTAACGGGCGACGACATTCGATTGGCGACAGCGTTGCTCGAGAAGACGTCCAACGCGCGCCAGCACGAGATCGCCTTCGAGGTGGCCGAACGTGTCGTTGACGTCTTTGAACTTGTCGAGGTCGATGAGCACGACCGAAAACGGGCGACCGGAACGCGAAGCGCGCTTCCACTCCGACGACAGCGCTTCCCAGAAGAACCGGCGGGTCTTGATGCCCGTGAGGCCGTCAGTGATCGATTGCTGTTGCAGTTTCTGGAAGACGAAGGTGTTGTGCAGGGCGGTGGCCAGCAAGTCGGCCAGCGTGCTCATGATCAGTACGTCCTGCGAGGAAAAGGCGTTTTCCTCGCGGCTCTCGACATTCAGCACGCCGAGCAACGATTCGCCGTAGGTGATCGGGATGCAGAGAACGGCGCGCGAATCGGGCAGCACGCCGATCAGGTGACCGTCGCCGGCATTCTGCACCAGGGCGCGCTCGTTCGAACGAGCCACGCGGCCTACAATCCCGACGCCCAGCGGAATGCGCTTGCCGCGTGAGTGAGCGGTTGCTCCCGCTTCTGCCTTGATCTCGATCTCCTTGGTGACGTAGTCGAGAATGCCGATGCCGATGTGGTCGAACTGGAAGGTCTTCTGGATTTCGGCCACGATGTCGGCCAGCATCTGCTCGGCATCTTCGCTGGAGATGGCGGTTTTGGAAATGCTGTTCAGGAAGCTGAGTTGTTTCGACCGGCGCAATTCCTCGGCGAAAAGGCGCGCGTTTTCTACTGCCACGGAAAGCTGGCCGGCTGCGGTCTGCATGACCTCGAGGTCGCGCTGCTGGAACACGTACTCGCTCTCGGTATTCATGGCCACCATGGCCCCGGCGGTCCGTCCTCCCAGCTTGATCGGGGCGCCACAGAAGCATTTCGCGGGACGGCCTCCGACCTGAACCGCTCCCAGGCGTTCACGGGTCTTATCCAGGTCGGATCGGATCAGCAAAGCCTGGCCAGTGCGGATGATGAGCTCCGTGAGCCCATTGCTCTGCTTGCGGCATCGCTTCGGAAGCACGCGGTTGTTCTCGGTTTCCAGCTCAAAACAGATCTGGTCGCCCTCCTGGAAGGCGATGTAGAAATTGCTGGTATCAAAAATTTGCCCGAGTTCCTTTTGAATGGTGCGAAGGATTTCGTCCTGATCGAGACGCGAGCTGATGGCCTGGCCGATTTGAGTCAGCAGTTCGTACTCCTTGGTGCGGCGCTGGGCGTCGTGCATGACGACGTAGTTCTCAAGCGTCAGTCCGATTTGCAGCGCGAGGCCGATCAGGAGGCGGAGGTTGGAAGAACCGAAGACGCGCAACTCGGCATGCGGAAAAAGAATGACGCCGAAGTTGTGCTCACGGGTTTGCAGGCTGACGGCGGTTACGTGGCGGATGTTTTCTTCGGCCACGACCCGCTTGAAGTCCTCGAACTTGCCTCCCGGCAGTGCCGGCAGAGGCTCCGTCATGTCGGGCATGTTGCGGAAGGTGAAGAAACCGCCGCGGCGATAGGCGAGTTCCACCACGTACTCGCCAGCGCCTGACTTTTCGAGCTTCTGGATAATTTCCGGCGAAAATCCGCGCTGGACCGAGGGGAGAACTCCCCGCCATTGTTCCGAAATGCAGATTACCGCTCTCCGCGTGGGCAGCGGACTGATCAGGCGGTCGAGCACGGCAGTCATGCTGGGGACAAGGTCTTCCGCAGAGAGCAGCCTTCGCGGATCGACGCCCAGCGTCGAAAACGCGAGCGCATTTTCCTGAACGGCATTGCGCTCGTTTTCAAACAACACCATGACCATGGCGATGCCGAGCAGCATCTGCGGAAGTGGGCCCAGCATGTGCCCGGCGTTGCCGAGAAGGTCGGAGTAAGGGCTGACCAGCTGCCCAACCGCCATCAGTCCGCCCCACAGCGCCAGAGCCAGGGCCAGCATGCGGAAGGCGAGCGAATTGCGGCGATGCGCGAAGAGGTAAAAGCGCATGGAGCAGTACAGCAATAAGGCCGCAATGCCCATTTCCAGGCGCAGGTGCGAAACCTTCGGGAGATCACTCTGAAAAGCGCCGTTCACCATGTGGGTGTGCAAGCTCCACAGGGTGAGTCCGAACCCGGCGATTGCCAGGGCGATGTCATGCCAGCGCAGCCGAAAGCGTTCGCGCATGAGACGCGTCGAGACCACCAGGCTCAGCGCCATCACCACGATCAGCAACGAGCTGGCGAAGTAGACCCAGGGCGACGGCTGGCGGGCGTTCCAGGCATCCAGGCCAAAATGCAGGGAGTATGCGCCCCAGCCCAGTTGCCATGCGCGGAAGTAGCTCTGGCGGCTTTGTTCGTAAAGGTAGGTGAAAACGAGGAACAGCAACAGGGCCACGATCCCCGGGAGGATCACCATATTGGTGGCAAGGCTGTTCATGGCGCGCAACGCCGCTCCGGCGGCTGGTCCACAAGGACTTTGAGAGACGTCAGTGAAGACATCGTTTCACAGCGCGACCCGGAAACTCAATACGATTTCAGTACAGGGGTGTGGAAAGATGAGTCATCCTGGAACCGGGCGTGGCTCGAGGTGCTTGACGCTCGTTTTCGCCAGCCCGTAACATGAGTTCTTCATGGCGGATCCCTCTAGCTCTCTCAAAAAAGACAACTTATCAGGATCGGGCCCGCGGGTTCGGTTCGCTCCTTCCCCCACCGGTTTCCTGCACGTGGGCAGCGCGCGTACCTTCATCTTCAACTGGCTCTATGCCCGGAGGAATGGCGGGACCATGGTGCTGCGGCTCGACGACACGGACGTGGAGCGAAACACGGAGGCCTCCGTCAATTCGATCTTCGAGGGTCTGAAGTGGCTCGGCCTTGGGTGGGATGAGGAGTACAAGCAGTCGGAGCGGCTGACGCTACACCAAAAGACGGCGTGGGCGATCTTCGAGAAAGGACTCGCGTATCGCGATTTCACGCCGGCGCACACGGGGGATGCAGACAAGTCTGGGGCACAGGGCACCTGGCTGTTCCATCCAGGAATGCGCGAGCTTGCGCGCGAACAGAGCGATCGGCGGGCTGCGGCGGGCGAGCCCTTCGCGTTGCGTTTTCGCGTTCCTCGGGAGACCGGCGACGAGGTGCGTTTTATGGATGCTGTTTACGGGGAGCAGCGCAAGGCTGCGGCCGATATCGAAGACTTCGCATTACTTCGTTCGGACGGCATGCCGACGTATCACCTGGCGTCGTGCGCGGACGATGCGGATTTGAAGATTACGCACATCATCCGCGGACAGGATCACCTGACGAACACGTTCAAGCACGTGCTGATTTTCGGGGCGTCCGGCGCGGAGTGTCCCAACTTCGCCCATCTGCCGCTGCTCGTCGCGCCCGATGGGACGAAGCTGTCGAAGCGGCGGCATGGCCCGGTGGTCAGCGTGACGACCTATCGCGACGCGGGATTTCTTGCCGAGGCATTCATCAATTTCTTATGTCTGCTGGGCTGGTCGCCAAAGAATGATCGCGAGCAGATGTCGCTGGCGGAGTTGCAGGAGCTTTTTTCGCTGGACGGCATTAATCGGGCGAACGCTGTCGTGAATTTCAAAGAGCCGGCGGCGACGGCGGAAGACACGTTCGACCCCAAAGCGGTGTGGCTGAATGCGGAGCACATTCGGGCATTGCCCGTGCCGGATTTAAGCGCGCGGCTGTTGCCGATCGTCCGCGGTGCCGGGTTCGGAGTCGGCGAGGAGCAGATGCTGCGGATTACGCCGCTCATCCGCGAACGCATCAAGCTGCTGAACGATGTGCTGACGGCTGCGGATTTCTTCTTTGTGCAAGAACTGCCGCCATACGACCCGCTGGAGTTGATTCCGCAAAAGGGCGATGCCGCGATGGCGCGTAGGGTGCTGGGGAAGGCGCGAAGCGTTCTGGCGGGTGTGGAGTTCAAGCATGATCCGCTCGATCAGGCTCTGCGAGCGGCGGCACAGGAACTCGGCGTCAAGGCCGGGCAGATGTTTCAGCCGATTCGGGTCGCCGTATGTGGACGGAAGAACGCGCCTCCGTTGTTCGAGACGCTGGAGGTCGTTGGACGGGAGAAGACGCTGGCGCGCGTGCAGAGGGCGGAGGCGCTTGTCGGTTGAGTCGTGGGCTTGGGTGGCCGGGTCCGCATGGCCGGGGCCGACCCCACGGGCATGCGTCTCCTGGGCTTGCTGATCCAGGGCTCAGGCCCTGGGCTACCCGATGCGGCCGCCCCGCGACGTTGGTGTTTTGCCGCGCGGCCCAGATTGGATCGGTACCTGTTCCTGACTCGCCGGCTCCGATCGATCCCACGTTGCATCCCAGCTGCCTCGTCCCCCCTGCCTGACGCCCACCCGGGATCGCGGCCAGTTTGAGGAAGAGCTCGCGAGAAGGAAAGCACCTGAAGGACAGGCTTGTGTGCGTAGTTGGCTCCGCCATTCCGGTCGACCGAAGTGGGCAGCGCAGAAGCGATCGAACTGGCAAGGAATGGATTGACGTAGAGTACTTTGTAGTGCAAAGTAGTGGCCATGGAACCTGCTGCTGACCCTTTCGGCCAGAGTCTCCGCAAGCGCTGGATGCCCAGAGAGATGCTGCAGGCGCCTGCGCTCGATCCGTGCGCGCCGGTTACGGCCGTGGAGCCGCGCTACTGCCTGCTGTTGAATCCGTTCTATGCCAAGGACGCCTATGCAAGTTTCGGCAAGCATGTGCTGACGCCCTCGCTGGCGCTGACCAGCTTTGCGGCCACAACACCGGCACATTGGCGATTGCAATACTGGGACGAGAACCTGCTGGCCGGACCGCCCCCGCGCTCCCCCATGCCGGAGGTGGTCGGGATCACGGTTCACCTCACGTTTGCCCGGCGCGCTTTTGAGCTGGCGCGATGGTATCGCGCGCGCGGCGCGAAAATCATTCTGGGCGGACTGCATGTGCTCTCGTGCCCGGAGGAGTGTGCGCCTCACGCCGACGCGCTGGCGCTGGGGGATGGAGTCCAGTTGTGGCCGCGCATTGTGCGTGATATCGAAACCGGGCGTCTTCAGCCGCGTTACGTAGCCACGTACGAGAATGAATACTCCGACGACCCTTCTCCGCGGCGATCGATTCTTCCTCGGCGCAGTTTTCTCACCACGACCAGCCTCATCGCCACGCGTGGTTGTCACAATCGCTGCGGTTTCTGCTATCTGGCCACCGCGGGCCTGCGTATGCCGTATCGCATGAAGCGTCCGCAACGGGTTGCCGAAGAGTTTGCCGCCAATGGCGAACCGTATGCGGTGTTCATCGATAACAATCTCGGATCGCGGCGCGACTACCTGCACGCGCTATGCGCGGCGCTGCGTCCGCTGAACAAGATCTGGAGCGCGGCCGTGACCATCGACGTGACTGATGATCCACCGCTTGTCCGCGCGATGGCTCTGGCCGGTTGCACGGGCGTTTTCATCGGATTCGAGTCGCTGACCGACGACAATCTCGTCGAAGCTCACAAGAAGACTCCGAAAGCGGCGGACTATGCCCGACGGGTGCGCATGCTGCACGAAGTCGGGATCCAAGTGAATGGGTCGTTTGTGCTGGGATTCGATCATGACCGCAAGGATGTCTTCGCCCGCACGGCTGAATGGGTGGAGGAGAACCGGCTGGAGTGCGCGACGTTTCATATCCTGACGCCGTATCCGGCGACCCCGCTGTTCCGGCAGATGGAACGCGAGGGACGCATCCTGCACCGGGATTGGTCGCGGTACGACACATCCCATGCAGTTTTCCGCCCGAGACACATGAGCCCAGAAGAGCTTGAGCACGGCTATCGATGGATCTACCAGCGCCTGTTCTCCCACGCTTCAATCTGGCGCCGCAGGCCCGAGGACTGGCGCGCGGCGCCACTGTATCTGGCAATGTCGTATCTCTACAAACGGTCGAACCGTTTCTGGCATGTGCTGATCCGGCACAACCTGGTGCACGCCGTGTGGTGGCCTTTGGTGGAAGCTACGCGACTTCGCCACGTTCACTTCAGGCAGCAGTTGGCCGGCGGCGATGCGTCGCTCGTAAGAGCTGGTCAGGTAGTATCGGCGGGTGTTTGAGGGGCGCATTCTCTGCCATCGTGCGATGCGAGAACTGCGGCCCCTCCTGCCGCGAGACGTCTACTGCGGGTTTATTGGCGGGTTTGGATTCGCCGCGCCACCGGCTGCTTTTTCGACCGGACGTTCTGGGGCGTCGTGATAGGTGGCCGGCCTGTCCGCGGACCGGTATGCTGCGCCTTCGGTCGAGCCTTCTCCGCTGTTCAGCGGCTTCATCGCGACGACCTCATATTCACGATTTTTCTTGTCGCCGTCCGGTATCTTGAGACGCATGCGGTTTTTCTTGATCTTGAATTCGCCCTCCTCGCCAACCGGCAGCAAGACTGCATGCTTCTTATCGACGGGACGAATGTGATATTCCACCTCGTCGGTGCGCAGCAGGTATTGGGGGCAGAGTTTCTCTTCGGAGTTCACTGCCTCGATGCCGACCGAGGCGAAGATGCTTCCCACTCCCGTGAACCCGCGTTGCTTTGCCCCGCAGGGCACGGATTCCATTCGTTCGAGCATGCCCCTTTGTGCACCTTTCTTCTTGTGCTTCTCGTTATGTTTCTCGCCTGCCCCGCACGGAAGCGTGACTGCGAGAAGCAAGGCTGGAACCATAATTCGCTTCGTGATGTTCATTGCTCACCTCCAGGACACTTGGCTAAGCAAACTGCGTGACGCACAGGGGCAAGATGTCCAAGAGGGGCTGCCGAAGCGGCCCCTCTTGCGCCCGATCTACCCGTTACTTTTGCAGCGGTCGGGGCAGAGACGGGGTTTTTGGAGCGGGTTTGGTTGCCTGTTGAGCCGACTGCAGGAAGGCTTGCGGGTTCTGCTGCAATTGCGCCTGCGCCGCGGGATGAGACTTCAGGTAGTCCTGGAGTTCCGGATGGGTCTCCATGAATTCCTTGTTGTTCAGCAGCGTCGGGTCTTGAGACACCTGAGCGGCGATGTTGGCGTGCACGCCGAGGAATTGGCCGAAGCTTGCAGCCTCATGCGAGGCATCCCGATCGAAGCCCTGCTTGCGTTCGAAGCCCTGGTCACGCTCGAAGCCTCGGCCGCGATCAAAGTCCTGCCCTCGTGGCTCAAGGCGGTCCTCTCTGCGATCGAAGCGCTGCTCCTGATGCATGAAGGCGTTCGGATTTTCCCTGAACTCCTCGCGCACGCCGGGGTTCTGCTGAAGATAGGTCCGGAATTCCGGATGGTGTTCAACGAATTTCTTGTCGTTCACCAGGGACGGATCTTTGCGCAACTGTTCCGCGATCTCCGGATGAGAATCGAGAAATCGATCCAAACTCGCTAACTGGGTACGGGGGATGTCCCCGTCGCGGCGGTCGCCACGCGAATCAAGGCCGTTCTCCTGCTGCTCGAATCCTTGTTCCTGCCGCATGAAGGTGTTCGGATTCTGTCGCCACTGCTGAGCGACGCCGGCGTGCGTTTGCAGATACTCTGCCAAAGCAGGATGCTTTTCGACGAACTCCTTGTCATTGACGAGCGCCGGATCCTTGCGTACCTGCTCGGCGATCTCGGGGTGGCTGTCAAGAAACTGATCCAGGCTTGCGAACTCGCGAGTTTCCTGCCGTTGCTCAAAGCGCTGCTCCTGATGCATGAACGCACTGGGATTCTCGCGGATCTCCTCGGTCACTCCCGGGTGTGCCTGAATGTACTCCTGCAATGCGGGATGGCTCTTGACGAATTCCTGGTTACGAACCAGCGAGGGATCCTTGCGCACTTGCTCGGCGATCTCTGCATGTGCATCCATGAACATGTCGAAGCTCGCCAGATCCCGGATGGTCGTGTCGTTATCCGGGTTCGATTGTGCCCGCGCGGGGCTGCCAATCCAGAACAGGGTCGCCAGGCTCAACAGTGCCAGCCAACGTTTAGGATACGGGCAGCTTGTTGGTTTCATGATTTGCAGGTTCCTCCTGTATGGGAATCTCCTGCTCAAGGTGCAAACCCCATGCCAACTCCAACGAGGCATGGCTGTGAACCGAACCCTCAAGCAGTTAGGCCTCCCTACAGGATCGTGCTCACGGGAAAATCGACACCCGGGAAGGAAATTCGCCATACAGAATCAACTGGAAGAAAACCTTTCTCCTTGGGAGCACTTGCTTGGCACAGTGCAGGAACGGCGGATACGCGATCTCGCTGAGGAAAGAAGGCGGGCCAAAAAAAGGTTGACATTTATACTGTTTGGTATACAGTATGTTACACATACTATATGGCGCAGAGCAACGGGCAACCCGACGAGCTGTTCGAAAACCTGAAGCTGGAACTTCGGCGGGGGTGCCTGATTGTGGCCGTACTCGGGCAGCTCCGGACCGAGCAGTACGGATACACGCTGCGCAAAGCCTTGAACGATGACGGTTTGGAGATCGACGAAAGCACTCTCTACCCGCTGTTGCGGCGTCTGGAATCGCAAGGACTGCTGGTGAGCCAGTGGCGGGAAGAGGACAAGCGCAACAAGCGCTTTTACAAGCTTTCGCCGTCAGGGAAACAGATCTTGCGGCGCCTGCTCGAGGAATGGGAGCGGATTAACGCGTCGCTCGAAAAAATTCTAGAAGAGGCATAGTCATGAGGAAATCCGCGCACCAGCCCGCGCAATTGATCGATCGTTACGTGCAAGCCGTCCGTTTCTGGATGCCGAAAGGACAGGAAGACGTGCTTGCGGAGCTCAGCGAGGATTTGTACTCGCAACTGGACGCGCAAGAAGAGGAACTCGGACGTCCGCTCGGGGAAGACGAGGTGGCTGCGATTCTGAAGAGGTGCAGTAGTCCGATTCTCATGGCCGGCAAGCTGCGTCCGCAATCGTATCTGATCGGGCCCACATGGTTTCCGGTGTACCGCTTCATTTTGAAAACCTCACTGCTCTGGATCCTGATTCCGATCTTCCTCTTCATCGTCGGGCCCGTGAACTATGCCGAGAGCAAGAACCTGGGTTTGGCAATTCTGCGCACCCTGGGCCAGCTGTGGCCCGCGGGATTCATCGCCGCCGGCATCATCACGGTGGTGTTTGTGGTGCTCGAGCGCGCGGCAAAACAGTTCTGTACGACGGACTCGTGGAATCCGAAATCGCTGCCTCCCTTGCAAAAGCCCGAGCCCAAAACCTCCAGCGTGCACGTTCTCTGTGAGCTGATCTTCAACGTCCTCGGACTGGTGTGGCTGCTGCTGCTGCCATCGAATCCGTTTCTCATGTTTGGGCCGGCGGCGAACATCCTGAGCATGGCGCCAGCGCAACACCGCTTCTACGGGGCTT
>Ga0066903_100002453_pt1 | contig 14547 bp, 27 predicted proteins | sample PanSoiMetaGPlot1_FD_67491 | JGI IMG/M metagenome (GOLD analysis project Ga0066903, IMG submission 67491) | Tropical forest soil microbial communities from Panama analyzed to predict greenhouse gas emissions - Panama Soil - Plot 1 (version 2) | ecosystem: Environmental > Terrestrial > Soil >...
CCCGAAAAATGACTACATTTCGAATTTTCGCCTATCCCCCCCGGCCCTGACTTCAGTGGTGGCCGTTTGGATGGGCTCGCAATGCCCGTCCGGTGCCCGCCTAGCCCCTAATTGCCTTTGGATGCTATCAGATAGCGGGTCGAGAGGGAAGGGCATTCCTTGGCCCTCCTATTGGCCTAGGTGTTTAGGTACGCGCGCATACCTACTAACCCATTGATTTAGCTCAATAAAAAGTAGGTCATAAGTCCTTGATTTAGCACACGTTTTAGCGTCGTCACCACACCCACAAGAATAGCTACGCTAGGTGCTAAAACCAGAAATGATTTTCTCTTTGCGCTAAGTGCTTGATTTGATTGATGTGCTAGGCACATTCACTATAGGAGCACAGTCCTCAGTGACTACGGAGGGCTCCAAGGTGGGTTGGAGGGATGGAGTGCCACCTGTAGGGGCAGTTCCTTGTCGCGGGGAGGGCCACAGAGGGCCGCATCCTACGTTGGGGGCACTCCACCTATGGGACAGGCAGGGGATCGGCTGTATGCCCTGCTCTGGCCCAATGCGCCTATCTCCAGAATGGGTGTCGGGGGTCTAGGGGGAAGCCATCGAGCCCAAAGGCGTCGCTGTAACCCCTGATTTCAGCCACACGCTTGGCCGAATCGTGACACGGCTTGCACAGCGATTGGAGCTTGCCGAGCCGGAACAGAGTCCAATCGCCATGATGCGGATTGACGTGATCGACCACGGTGGCAGGCACCGGAATTCCGTCGCGTTGCAGGCACATCGCGCACAGAGGATGCGCCTGCAATTGCTGCTTTCGCAGATGCAGCCAGACCGACGTGCTGTAGTACCAATCCCAAGGCGCTTTGCGGCCCATCGCGGCACCCACCACGTGCGGTCTCGGGGCGTCGAAACGATCTTCGCGCTACCGACCCAAGGAAGGCAGGGAGATCGCCAACGCTAGACCTGAATCCGACGCCCCGAGAGAAATCCGCTGCGCCCCAAAGCCTTGTGCCCAAGCCGCCGGGAGCAACGGAAAACAACGCGCTGCACGATGAAGGCTGCGCGAATCCCGCGCATTCCTTCGAAAAATCAGTCACTTTGTTGGCTTGGGCGCTAGGAATAGATCACATTCGAGTCACAAGATCAATTAGTAGCAACCATTTCGACGGCAACGATGTCCCGACTCGACAGCACAACCGCAGTCTGGCGTCCAAGTAGCTCGATCAGGATGCGCGAGCGCTCGATCCCTGACATGCCTTCGAAGATGCCAAGCTGGCCAGCAAGTGCGCCTTTGATCACACGCACACGCTGACCAAGCTGCAATCCGTTTTTGGGAATTCGGACAAAGCCGTCGTTGCCCTCGCGGCGCTGGATCGCCGTCACCACGGCGTCGGGCAGATCGGCGGGATGCTCGCCAGCCATCAGGATACGGGTCACGTGTGGCGTCCAGCGCGCCGGATACCAGCGAGCACACGCCTGCACGAACAGGTAGGTGGGAAACAACGGAGCGTGCCTGACACGCGCACCTATTTTGATTTTGATCCGCGGCAGGTAGATCGTGAAGCCGCCTTGCGTCAGAAACTTGGCCGCGATGTGTTCACGCTGCGCCTCGCTCTGCAACACCCAAAACGGCATCGTCACCCCCGTTGCTGAGTCGTCGCACTTCGTACGGACGCTTTTCACTCTGGAGCAACTTCAACGCCTCACGCATTCCGTGCGACCAGCCATAGTCCACATAGAATGCTGTTAGATCAGCAACCCTGCGCCATGCAAGCCCGGCGTTGATGCCGAGCGCACGCTGCACCGGAATTTCGTCATGCAGGACACCGGGCTGCGTGTAGAGCAGATGCGACGCGAACGGCGCTTCATTGCGCGACAGGCAATCGAGCATGCAAGCGCGCGCATAGCGGACATTTTCCTCGATGTTGCCTGCATACGGCGATTCGATCACCACGAGCTTCATGGCTCACCTAATAGCGCGGCACCATGCGCTCGGACTCGTCGTCGATCTCGACAGGAATCTCACCGCATCCCATGCAGTGCGTGCACATCGGCTTGGTCACGACGGTGCGGCCATCTTCGTCGTCGTACTCGATCACAGTCAGGCGCTTTTGGCCTTTGCAGCACGGGCAAGGGACAACTTTCGTTTTTTTCGTAAACGCTGATAATTTCGATTCCATTCTCGCCATCTTGCCGGATTGGCTTTTCGCCATTGTCTGACGCGCGGTGTGTCAGGATGCATCCGGGCTCTCCACTTTTGGAAACTCACCCAAGAACCAATCGAGCAGCACTCCACGCGCATGAAGCTCGACCAGCCTGCGCACTTCGTTCTCGTGCGTCTGTTGCGCGAGATCACCATAGACACGTTTACCGATCTCGACCGCAAGATCGTCAACATGCTTGCGGATACTGTCTGCGACCGCTGCGCTGCTCGGAATCATTGCAGCACGGCTCCACGCTCATCCTCGATCTCGTGGTCGAGCATCGCCGTCAGCATCTCTTCACTGATCGAGCATTCCGCAAACGGCTCTTCCCAACCGATCTTGAACAGCCGCAGATGAAACTGCTCGCAGTCGTCGCAATAGCTGATCGACACTGAATCAGCCGTCGTGCACCTTCCTTTCCGAATTAACATGATCGACTCCATCCACCTTGCGCCCCATCACTGCCACTCCAGCGACTCGTCGTCATCGCGCCCACGACGACGCACGTTCACATCGAGATTTTCCGTGATCAGCAAGACTTCGTTGTTGGGAACGAACTGCTTGGCACGATCTCGCAACGCCTTCATCTGATCGCCTTGCAGCTTCCACGATGTTTTGACTATGAGCACATCACCCGGCTCCAAGCGCAAGCGCGCGATTTTGGATTCGATCTCGTCAATACTGCTGCCCATTTTTGCCCTCGCACGTAGCCGACGAATTTCGTCCAGCAACGCCTCGATCAGCATCATGTCGGCGTCGCCTTGGGCTCCATGAATTTGCGATAGCGTCCAAGGCACCAGCGATGCAGGAACACGATAGCACCATACACCGTGAATTGCTGCACATGATCCGGCTGCTTGCAGAACTCACAGATCGGCTTAGCGGCTTGGCCCATTTTTATCTTCCTCCATCATCATCATTTTTCTACCGAGCCAACTCGTCGTGAACCACTTATCGAATTGTCGCTGTCGTCGGCGTTTTCGCCATCGACAGAGCGCATCGAGGATGCCGTCGATGATCTTGCTGATCATTTCCTCAACTCGGGATCATCGATCATGCGCAGATAGCCACGCTCGCATTCGGGATGAATCCACGCCTTGTGCATGGTGATCGAGCCCGGCGTGCCGATCACAACGAAATTCACTCTACCATGCATCTCGCCGCAATACGCGCAGCATTCCGGCTCTTCCATGCGCGGCAATTTCTCGATCTCTTCGCGTGGAATTTTGCGGTTCATAAGCTTGTCCAATTCCCGATCAAGCGCGTCGCTGAATGCTCGACTGACCGCTTCCCGGTCAATGTCGTCCCATCGCTCCAAGTAGATCGGCATCACAGTGGATCAAACAGATCGGGATTGTCATCCTCATGACGCCCCCAACGATCACGGTCGCCGCCTTCACCCTCGCTGCGCAACGCACACGTACGAAAGAAATCAGGAAACGTCGGATGCTGCTCCAACCAATGACGCGCATAGTAGGCGCGATGATTGTTGGGCAGCTTGAAGTCGTGTGCAGAACGCACTTCGATGGTGAGATGCCAGCGCAGCCGTTCCCAAATCGTCGCGATGGCGTATTCCTTCCAACCTCGGTCGAGCACTTCCTGCGCGTACTTGCAGATCAATTCGTACACTTGCGGATTCATCTCGTGGTACGCGCGCCATTCTTCGTACAGGCTGCCTTCCTTGCTCATGCCAGAAACTCCGCTGCCTCCTGCGCCGTGTTCGCCCATCCCAACAGCATCGGCTCGGCGCGGGTGTGGTAGCGATAGGCTTCCCACTCACCGTTGCGATGCACGATGGCACCGGCTACGCGGCCCTTGCTGTCTCGAATCAAGTGGCTGATCGTCGGCTTAAAGGAGTCCTTACACTCCGGGTGCGCCCACTGCCAACCCGCATACTCGAATTTTTCCACCAAGAACGGCTCGGTGCGATCATCGAGCACGCCGCAATGGTCGCAGCGGGTTAGCTCGGGGAAGCCTGCGCGCGTCGTCTCGGGATCGGGCTCGCGCCGGTCGTCATCATCTGATCTTGGCTTTCTAGCCATCGTTTCACCCTTTTGCGCCACTCAATGCGCCAGTTGCAGCCTGCGCCAGTTCGACTAGCGCACGCGCCCCGCGCCAGTGCGCGCCAGTTGTAATCGCCCGACTCTCCCCCTTTAGGGGGAGTCGGGCGTAACTGGCGCACGGCACTGCAACATGGCGAGTTTGGGGGCTTGAGCAAAAGCACTTTTTGCGCCAGTGGCGCGCCAGTGGATTAAACGAGTGGCGCATAATCATCCGCAGGTTGTTCATTTGCGGAATTTCCATTTTTCGATTGTGCCGCCACCCATAGCTCGGACATGCAGCGAGTGCGGTCCTTGCGGGTCTTCGGTGACTTGTATTTCGGAGCCTCGACCAGCCGTGGGGGCTTGGCATCGATCCACAGCTTCAGGATTTTGGTCATCGTCTCGATGTTGGTGATCTTGAAGAACTCCATCATGAGATCACCAACGTAGCGCGACATTTCACTTTCACTCTGCTTGCGCGTATCGAGAGTATAAAACTCACCAGTGAGGTTGCCCTTGCTGTCTACTATGCCGCGGTCAACGGCTTCGAAGAATCTGATGATCATTTCTTCGGTGATGCCTTCCATCAGTCCCTTCGGCTTCCACGGCACGAGCGCGCCGACTTGGTCCGGGGGCTGTTCATCGGTTGCGTTGTTGAGCGTGATGGTTTCTTTGTAGAACCACTTGGCCACTGGACTCTTCAGACTGAGATTGGTCTTGGCATCGTCGTAGCGCATGTAGTGCACAAATGATTCCTGTTCATTTGGCTCAAGCATAGCCTCGGCTTCTTTTTTGGTCATTGGAAAGATCGTGGAAACCACGCGCGCGATACCGATCAATGCAGTTGCACCGCGCGCAGCATCGACATCACCAGCCATCCCACTCGCATACTTTTTTGTGTGATGGATCAAGCAGATAGCAGAATTGGTCCGGCGCGCGACTTCACGCCATAAGAATCCCGCCCACTTCAATTCTGAATTCGAATTTTCGTCACCCTCGAATGTCTCGGCAAACGGATCGACGAACACGAGATCAATTTCGAGCGCCTTGATTGTCGCAACCATGTCTTCAAGTGCGGGCGTTCTGATCAGTGTTTTGGTGCGCGCGTTGAACTGCGCCACGATCATGCCATTGGATGTGTCGGCAATGACGTAATCATCGCTTAGCTGTGCTGGATCGAATGAGCGCCCGTTGCCGCGCCAATAATTTTCCATCACCGTTGTTGCACCAACCAAACGCCGTTTGATTTCCAGTTCATCATCTTCGGTATTAACGACCATGACGCGAAACTTCTTGCGGGGTCGCCATCCCGACCATTCCAGATTGGCGGCGCATGCGAGCCCGACCTGTAATGTCAACAGACTTTTGCCAGCACCGCTCGGGGCCACGATCACCGTGACTTGCTTGCGCATCAGAAAGCCGGGAATGATCCAATCACGCGGTGGGATTTTGCTTTCATCTATCGGAAACGGCTTGGTGACGGGGATCAGCTTAGGTGCGGCATGGCCATTAGCCTGTTGTGGGCCATCCTCCCACGGTGGAGCTTCATCAAAGCCATTGCTTTCAGACACCGGCTCCCATGGCGTGATCTGTCCGACCAATTCCCTTAATTGCGCGACAGTGCCGCCGTCCTTGAACCAATCACTGATGTCTTCGCCTTCCTCGATCTCGGGCCAAATCGTCACCAGATCGAGAATGCGGATGCAGCGCGCAGTGCCATAGAGACTACGCGCGACTGATTGAACGTGATCGCGGCCGGGCTGATCATTGTCGCCACATACGATCACGTCAGCATCGACAAGGAACTGATTGAAGTCCTTGCGCCACTTGCCTGCACCCATTGGATTCGTTGTCGCTGCCAGACCATGGTTGCGGCAAGTATCGACATCTTTTTCGCCCTCGACGATATAGATCGGCTGATCGTTGCTGACCGCCTCGATCAGTGCCGCTAAATGATAGGGCACAATGCGGACACCCTTGATTGACCACTTCTTCTGATCCGCATCCTTGCGCTGGCGGAATTGCTTCGGCTGTCCGATTGGCTCAAAGCGCAGCGCTTGGAACAACAACGCGCCCTGTTCATCGGTGTAGTTATAGATTGCGGCGGGCGTGCCGAGATCAGACTGCGCCTGCTTTTGCTCGTAGCGCTCACTGCCACCTTCATCGCAGTTGTGGCAGTACCAAACCACGCGATCATTTTCGAGCTTGACGTTGAGATAGCCGCCGCTGCACTGCGGACAGTTGGTGGTGAACTTGCCCTGCTTGGTGGCGACATAATCGATGTTGTGTTTTTGCAGCAATTCTTGCGGCGAGAGCGCTGTCATGGCCATCGCCCCGAAATGAATTCGAATTGCTTGCTGAGTCGGATGGCGAGCGCAGCGGCATCATGAGCCGAGAGTTGCTTTGCTCCCTTTTGAATATTTGCTTCAGGGGTGACCAGCGACAACGTCGCTCGCTTGCGATGAAATTCACACCATTGATCGCGTAACACCACATCGGCCAGACCTCGTCCGATCATCCCATCTGCGGACGGTTCAATGTGAACTGCATCGAAGCCGCCATGGAGCGCGGCAAATTCTTGCGCAAGCTCGATAAACGGTGGGGTGTGATCAACGTGGCATTTCTCGTCAAGCGGTTGCCCTGTAAGCGCACACCGTGCACCAGCGTGCATAGCGCTTGCCTTGAAATCCATAACTTGGTCAACGACCGCGTGACGTAGTGCAGAAAGCACAAGTGATCGATGCGAGCGCGCCCCGGAAATGCAGACGCGATAGGAAATATCGGTTTCCGAGCCATCACGGCGCACAATCCAAAAGCCCGGAGAATTAAAGCGGTTCAATCGGATTTCGATGCGCTCGATCCCGCAACCGAGCTTGCTATCGGCCGCGGGATGTTGATTGAACAACGCAGCGAGAAATGCCAAATCCGCTGAATTGACAATCGGCCCACGTAACCCGGAATACAGAATCGCCTGCACGCGAGCACGAGTTTCGATTTGCGTGGGCACAGTGGCGACTCCTTGGCATCATATCAACAATTCGCGTTGCAACTGTAGCTGTAGCTCTTCCGCGATCTCCCACATGATCGCGATCCGCTTCTTGGCGGTGGCCTCGTTCAACTTCTTGTCGTTGATCAGGCGCGGATAGACATACTCGCGGTAGCCGATCTCGCGCAGCACTTCGTCGAGCTTGTCTTTGGTGCTGAAGATCATTGCTCGCGCTCGCGCCGTAGTGACGTGAGACGCGCGACCGGCACGCTCGGGATTTGCGTCTGCGTGAGATGCGCCGCGGCGATCTCAACCTTCAGCGTCTCCAGCACCGCTCTCGCTAGTGAGATATGCAAGCGCGCTTCGGACGAACTGATCTTCTTCTGATCCACCAGCTTCCAGATTTCCAGAAGCTTGTTGCGAATGTCTGCGGTATCCCGCAGCACGTCTGAGCCGACCATCGAGCTTTACCTTCCTGTCGAGGCGACGGATCGCCGTTTCAATGTCTTGTGCGACAAGCTCTAGCTCGCGCATGTCGTCGCGCGCCTGCTTGCGCAGCCTGCCGACTTCTTGCGCCTGCAAGCTCAGTTGCGGGCGGCATTCATCGCAGATTTCCCCGGCATCCACAGGCAACAGCGCATCGCACTGCGGGCAGCGCCGCTTGCACTCCATGCCCATGCCGACGCCGTCGCTCATGCTGGCTGTCCCGATTGCGCCAGATAGCCGCCACCGACAAGCTCGTTGCAGCAGCGCAGCAAAAGCTCGCGGTCGCAACCTGCCTTCTGCATCAATTCCTCCACCGCCCACACCCGTCCGCTGCCGCGGATGCAGTTGAGAACGATGCGCTTGATATCGCTCTTGCGTACTTCAAGCGCCTCGCGCCCGAGCATGCGCTGGCGTTCTTGCTGGAACTGCGACACCGGCTGCTCGGCGTCATGCTTGGCCTTGATGCGGGCGGCATGCTCGCGCATGTCTGCCATCTGCCGGTCATGCTCGGCCTGCCATGCCGCGCGCTTGCGATCGCGGTCTGCGATCAACTCGGCTTCGCGCACCTTGCGCCGCTGTTCCGCTATCGCTTGCGCACGTTGGCGGCGGGCCAACTCTTCAGCCGCCTTTTGCTCGCGCACATTTCGCGCTCGCTCTTCCCGTGCTTTCCAGCGCTCATTTGCTTGGGCCTTCCACTGCTCGACCCGCGCCGCTTCCTCTACCGCCTCGCGCTCGCGCCGTTGTTCTTCCGCGCGCTCGTGCTCATACAGTTTCCATTGCGGCACATAGCGATTATGGGCATCGACTTTCAGCGCCAGCGGCACTGGCGGCACACTGAAGCGCCTGCCCTTCGGCCGCTTCGCCTCGGGCTCGATCTCAGTCTGCGCTTTCCCGGCATAGCGCGCCTTGTTGATGGACGCACGCAAGATCGAGTGCCGTTCCCATTCCACATCCGACAGCATGGTGCGCAGCATGCGCTTCTCGGCCTCACTTATGCCGGTCGCGGTCTCGTGCGCCTCGCGCAGCGCTTGCATCTGCTCGGCACGCTTGCGCGCCAGATCGTCGAAATATTTCTGCTGGCGCTGGCGATAGGCTTGGTCGCCCTCGATCCCGCGGCCCTGTCCGCGCGGTCGCACCGGCCGCGGCAAGGTGAAATCGGTGTCGTATTCGGCATCGTCGTCGAGGAAATCGGCAGTCGGCGCGGCCCATAGCTCGTTGCCGTCGTCCTGCTCGCGCAAGCTGCCGCAATAGCTGCGCATGAATTCGCGGTCATCGGAATCGACGTAGCGCCCGACGTGATATTCGCTCAGCGCCACCATGCGCAGGCGGCGCTCCCACGTCGGCGTGTAGGTGTTCAACCAATCATCCCGGCTCATATCGCCACCGCACGGTTGAACAGGGGCGACAACCGCAAGCCCCACCGTGGATCGACCAAGGCGCAGGCATACGACCACACCGCACAGGCATCGGCGGCGTCGCTGTCGCGGACGATCCAGCCGAGCGCCTTGCAGCGGCGAATCGTTTCGGTCTTGGCAGCGTGCCGTTTGAGCATGCGGTCGCCAATGAAATGCGCGCGGATGTCCCCGACATTCACTGTCACGATCTCGCCAACGCCGCGCTTGCGGGCAATGCCGAGAAAAATACCGTGCAGTCCGGCGAGCCGGTCGCGCACCTGTCGTGATGTCTTGTTAAGCATCGCTGTCGGCGGCAGCATGGCCTCGACGATCAGCGTATCGGGCTTCTCACGCGCAAAGAATTCTTCCGCCCATGTCAGCGCCGTAGCGAAGACATCGGCAGGCTCGGAACGAATGTCGCCGAAGCGAATGGACCCCGCGCATGGTCGCTCGTGCACGACACCGACACAGAATCCCGTTGCTGTGGCGATATCAAGCGCTGCGATTCTCGGAGCCACCGTTGGTTTCGATCTCCACTCTCAGATCATCTTCCTCGCGGAAGCGATCTTCCACATAGGTCAGCACGCGCTTGCGCGCGCGGTCGCTCGGCAACGTCATCAGAACGCCCATCACCACCACAAAGGCGCGGATCGCCGGGTCTTCAAGCCCGGTCTTGATCGCGCTGGCTTCGTCACGACTGCGTACTTCGATGTTCGCCTTCATCGTCCTGCCCTCCATTTAGAACAACTCACCCTGCCGCTGCGCTTCAGTTTGATGATGGTGGATCACTTGCACGATCTCTGCTCGCATCGACTCTGGATAGATTGCAAAGCAGTGCGTGCCCGGCCCATTGGTCTTGTTGCGCAAGTCCTTTTCCGGCAGACAACCGTAACGACTCTCATAAAGATCGCGCACCGCGGCACCAACCGCCCAAGTCAGCGTTGGCGTCGGCTCGATCCGCAGATCGTGCAGCACATCCACAATCGTGATCCCGCGATTGCTGCTCATGCATCCCTCTCAAACAACGGCCCGTCGTCGCGCGGCAGGTTGAGCGCCTTGATTGCCTCGCGCGCGCGCTCGTCCGGCCCCATCAGCCGGGTCAGCGCAAGCTCTTCCTGCCGTGGCTTGCCTGCATGAAAGATGCGGTCAACAATGGCCGGGCCGTCGTGGCCATTGTCCCACACGAACCACGCGAAGCACATGCCCGAGCTTGCGCGTTTGCCGGTCCAGCCGTCGCGATGCATCATCGGCAGCCGGTTGGCAAACACGTGCACGCGCGCGAGCTTGCCGGTGTCGAGGATATGGGCGCGCCGGACGCTTTCGAGGAAGGCGAGCCGCAGCAACATGATCACCACGGGTGCCCGCTCCATGGCGACGGCGACGAACTTTTCAGCCAGCGCGAACGGCGGATTGGTGACGATGGCGTCACATTCGAAAGGCGTCATGGGCAACAGGAAATCGACGCCCGCGATCAACTCGGGACAGGGCCGGTTGTTGAGATCGGTGGCGATGACGCGGTGCCCGGCCGCGCGCAGCACGTTGACGATGTTGCCTGCGCCTGCACACGGTTCCCATATCCGGTAGGGCAACCGTTCCGCCTGCATCAGCGCGTGCACTGCAACAGGGGCAGTGTCGTAGCAATCGCCACGATGCTCGCGCAATGGCGCGCGCTGGCTTGCTATCGCTTGCGCCATGAACCACCTGATGCCGCACAACAAACGCCGCGCGACTTGCCGGATATGTCAGCACTGCTAACGCGTGGAGGTTCGACCGAAAGAACCGCCGCCTGAGTCGCAAACACGACACAACTTGCGCCGAAAGGCAAGCGGGGAAACCCCGACTGTCCCTCGAATTTTTCGATCAGGGCGACGGCGGGAAGATATCACCGCGCACTTCGTGCAATGAGAGTCCCATCACTTCCGATACAAGCTGTGCGCGCGACGGCGGCACGCCTTTTTTGAGATGCCGCCATTCGCTGATTGCCTGCTCGGTGAGGGGAGTGCCCGAGTGCGAGGCTGCCTCTAGGATTTTCAGGCGCAACGGACGGCTGTCGATGATCCGCTGCACGACATCGAGTGCGCGCTGGCGCACGGCTTTGGCAATTCGCTTGTTCATAGGCCCGCATCGAATTTCATGCCGCAAGCGGGCCGACAATAGGAAAAAACTTGGGCAAAGACAACGGCCTGCGGCAAGCTGTGCTTGATATGCACAACACCGTGAATTAGGCTTCAGCCCCCTTTGGGGGCAGGCGTCCATTGGCACAAACGCAGCCGCGACGACAACGGGCGTGGTTCTCCGACCAACAAGGCGAAGCTCGGCTGCCTGCCACCTAGACCACGGTATTATGGCCGCGAAGCTTCGCAAGTCGTTACTTACTGCGGCGAGACTCGTACGATGACAACTCGGGATGCTCGTACGACCACTCGCGTGCGAGTTCTTCGTAGGCGTCCCAATTCGCTTCGAACCATCGCAGCACGCGATTGATCTGCTCGCGTCGATGCGGTGTCAGAGGCTTGTCGCGCCTGATGCATTCAATCGACTCTCGCAATTCGCGTTGCAGCATCGGCGTAATCCTCACCGTCTGATTGGCCTGAATGAGATGTCAGCCTGTTCCACGTCGATGTAAAGCACGTGCTTGTCTGAATCAAAATCAGGCGGCAACCGCAGTTCGACGCGCAATCGGCATTCGCCGTTGGTGTCGTGCACGAAGATCAGGTCGTTGTTGTAGTCGTCGTCTTCCTGATCTTTGTCGCGCGGACGGAATTTGAGCGTGCCACTGATCATGTTGGCACCTGTCCTTCGCAGTTGCCGCACGGCTCGACGAACAGCGGTTGTCCAATGTCGTCAAGCATCAGCGTTGCTCCTAATTTTCTCCATCCCCATTGCGATGCCGAGTTGGTTGCCAATGCGGCCAACTTCATTTGCGCGCCCGTGGCAATCGTTTGCCACCAAGGAATCGTGCCACATGGTAAGCTCAACCATGATGCGTGCCGCCAATTCATGGGATAGCGTTACGGTCTCTTCCATCACTTCTCTCCTGTTAGTGCAAATTTCTTGGCCTTGAACAGCCGGAACGCGTCGGCCAACTTGCCGTCGCTGACGGTGCCGCGACTGTCAGGATGCAGGCAACGAATGATCGCAGTGTATTCGTCGGCGCTGAAAATCTTTTTCTGTTGCGCCATGAATTCGCGATATGTGCGCTCGCGCTCGGATGCTTCGTTCTCTTTCTTTCGCATCTCGGGAAAATGCCGAGCCCAATGCTCGATGTTCGCCTTGATGCGCTTTTCGTCGTACTCGCGCTCGATCTCTTTCGTCTTGGTGCGAATGGCGGCATCGAGCTTCTGTCGCGCCGTCATCGAAAACGTCGTCGGATCGATTTTAACTTCGGCGAATGCTTCGCGGCGACCGCGCTCGCGCTCGACCGCGAGTTGGACTTCATGCGGCCCTAGGCCGGTTTCTATTTGCACCTGTTCGCGCGTCATGCCCCCATCGAGAAACATCACCGCCGCCTGTTGCTGCACGGTGGGATCGCTCTTGTGCGGTCGCTCTTGCTTGCGCGGGCGTCCACGCTTCTTCGCTGGATATGATTTGTTGTCCTTGCCGATGACACGGTCAGTTGGCGCATGTGCGCCACCTGAATTTCTGGCGCGGCGGACGGTGTCCTTGCCAACTCCAGCTTCATCGGCAATCGCACGTGCCGATCTCTTCGGATTGGCGGCTTCAGCTTTCGCCGCGCGCTCGCCCGGTGGCACGTAGGCTGCGCCGCACAGGCATGAGCCCTGCCCGACAGCCCCGCAAGCCGAGCACACGAGCGCGACTTTGACAGACTCTTCCTTGGGCACGAACGGATGAATGGTCGCCATTGGTCCCTCCCAAATGGAGAAAGACCGGGGCACGACAGGCCCCGGCCTTTTCCCCGGCAGTCCGAGTTATTCCGCCGGTTGCGCGGAGCCGAGCATCAATGCCTGCTTGGCTTGGGCGATGCGCTGCGCGCGACCTTGGCCACGCTTGGTCATGACGCGCTTGATGGCGGTGGACAGCGCGCCCATCGTGGCATCGATGATGCGCTGCACGCCTGCCTTCTCACCGTCTTCCAAGATCGCCGCCGCCATGTTCTGATCATCGAAGCAGACCCGGCCATTGGGGCTGTTTTCGGTGTTGATGCTGGCGGCTGCCGCACGGAAGTGGGCGTCGGTCTTGACGCGCCTCTCCACGAACGGCTCGACGATGCGGGTGAGGGGCTGTGGCTTGCCGCGCACCTGTGGCGGCAGTTCCAGCGGAAATTCTGGCGCACAGTTCGCCAGCGCGTTCCGCTCTGCACGTGTCGTCATGCGAACCTCCCTGTTGATGACGAGGTAACGCTGGATTACCAGCGTTGAGGTAACTGCTAGTTACCGAGCGGAGCGAAGTCAAGCGAAATCTGTGGGTGGTAACCCCCGCTCACCACTTTTGCTCTAGCCAAATATTATCGTAATGAATAAAATTACGCGAGACTTGGATGCACGCGAGTACATCTAAGTCTCTGTTGAAACACAGACAAACGCAAAAATGGACATATGAAACGGTGATGAAAATGATGACACAGATCATGGATACCGGCCTTAGACGAGCGGTTAAGAAAGAGGGTGGCGTCCGTCCACTGGCGCGCAAGCTCGGGCTCTCGCATGTTGCGGTCATGAAGTGGGACGCGGTTCCACTAGATCGTCTCGTACTGGTGGAAACAAAAACCGGCATCCCACGCGAGGACCTTCGACCGGAGTTTTTTCGGGTGGTGATCAAGCGCGCTTTTTCTGCGTCTCGGTCGTCCAAAAGAAAACTCTTGACCGCGGTCACGTGATGATTCGCGTCAGGAGGTTAATGGCACGACGCCGGGAGTTGACAGGTGTCAACTCTTCGGCTACAGCAGTCCTTGATAACAACACAAGGACTCGTTCCATGACCAATGCTCCTGAAAGCGAAGCCATCACGTTAGCTGACATGGCGGTGTTCGAAGCCGCACGCAGCGCCGTCATACTGTTGAAGAAAACATTCGAGACATGGGTGACCATCGGTCGCGCCGTTGTACGCGCCCGAGACATCGCCAACATCCGCGGCGGCGGGCGCGGCGGCAATCGCATCTTCATGCGGCTGATCGAGCAGCAAGGACTCGGCAAGGTCGTTGACAAGGCGACTGCGTCACGTCTCGAAAAGATCATGGCGCAGCTTCCCGAAGTCACCAAGTGGCACGAGACGCTGACCACGCGCGAGCAGATCGATTGGGCAGCGCCGACGACCATCATGAAGCGCTGCCCGGTCTTCAACTCTCCGAAAGCCGAAAAGGGGCCGAAGCCGAAGCCGCCTGCCAAGCTCGACCACGCTATCGATAGCCTGCGCTATCATCTCGATCAGATGGATGACGACAATCGCACTGCTGTGATCGAGAAGATCGCAGGCAAGCA
>Ga0066903_100002454_pt1 | contig 14547 bp, 13 predicted proteins | sample PanSoiMetaGPlot1_FD_67491 | JGI IMG/M metagenome (GOLD analysis project Ga0066903, IMG submission 67491) | Tropical forest soil microbial communities from Panama analyzed to predict greenhouse gas emissions - Panama Soil - Plot 1 (version 2) | ecosystem: Environmental > Terrestrial > Soil >...
CGCGATGTCGAACACACGATCTATGAATACCCGCTGATGCTGCACGAGGAAGGGCTCGACCAGCTCGTTTGCGATTTACTCCAACTCAAAACCCCAAATCCAGATCTGACGAGTTGGAAAAAGTTCGTGGACTGCGTGGTCAGTCCTCCAAAACGGGTCACAATCGCAGTCGTTGGAAAGTACATCCACCTCCAGGACGCGTACAAGAGCATTTACGAATCGCTCACCCACGCGGCGGCCAGTCAGGATTGCGGGATCGATTTGAAATTGGTTGATGCCGAATCGCTGCAGGATCGTGTTGGGGCCCAACTCAAAGACGTAGGCGGCGTATTGATCCCCGGGGGATTCGGGGAACGCGGTGTGGAAGGAAAAATCAAAGCAGCCCGTTACGCACGCGAGCACGGAATTCCGTATCTCGGTCTTTGTCTCGGAATGCAGGTCGCGACGATCGAGTTTGCACGGAATGTTTGTGGCTTCATGAAAGCGAACAGCACCGAAATCGACCCCGACACGCCCGACCCGGTGATTTCATTGCTCGACGAGCAGCGTGAGAAAATTCACAGCAAAGGCGCGAGCATGCGACTCGGAACCTGGCCGACCAAAATAGCCAAAGGGACACTCGCCGAGAAAATCTATGGAGCCGATAACGTGATGGAACGACACCGCCATCGCTACGAGTTCAACATGAAATATCGTGAACAAATGGCGGAACAAGGATTCATTATTTCGGGAACGTCACCCGATGGGACGCTCGCCGAATTAATTGAGCTTCGGGATCATCCGTATTTCGTCGGCTGCCAATACCATCCCGAATTTCAAAGCAAACCGAACAAGCCACATCCGTTGTTCAAAGGTTTCATCCAGGCTTGTCTTGCGCACGAACCTAAGCGTGAGATGCGCGTTGCAGCCGATCAAAAATCGCAGCCCCGAGTCCCTCAAGCGGAACTCGTTCTGCAACAATAAGATCGACGTCGAGCGCATCGAGCTCGCGCAGGTAACGAAACAGATTCGCGGCGGCCTCGTCAAGATCCTGGCTCTCACTTAGATTCCGGATCGCAAAGAAACGCTTATCTTTCTGAACCGGATTCCAGGCGAGCAATGCGCAACGCCCGGTCGATTTGAAGGAGCCCGGGTCATCTACAATGCGCAACGGTGTTTTCGGCGCATAGTGAGATGGCAATTGTCCGGGCGCTGAAACCACCGGTGCATCGACATCTTGCCGATGGATTCCCGGCGGGCAGACCCCCGCCATCGGCTGGAAGCCGATGCCACGAAGTCGTTCGGAAGTAACCGGGCCGCGCCGCAAGATTTCGATCTTGCCCTCACGCACCGCGACGATCGTCGACTCGATTCCGTGCGTGGTTGGACCCCCGTCAACGATGAGCGGAATTAAACCTCTGAGCTCATCGAACACGTGTTTCGAAGTCGTGGGGCTGATCCGACCGAACCGATTTGCGCTAGGCGCCGCGAGCGGCTTTCCAAACGCGCGAACGATTTCAGAGAAAACCGGATGCGCGCTAATTCGAACCGCGACCGTGTCGAGACCCGCGGTCACGATGTCAGGAATAATTGCGCGTTTGGGCACGACGACTGTGAGCGGGCCTGGCCAAAATGCTTCGCAAAGCCGCAAGATCAATTCTCGATCGTCTGCCGAAACCTGGCTGCTTAAAACAGTCAAGTTTTCAAAATCGACCGTTCTTTCCAGCCAATCGCGGTTCGGAAGATGGACGATCAGCGGGTCGAAACGCGGGCGACCTTTTGCTTCGAAAATTTTTGCGACGGCGATCGGATCGAGCGCGTCCGCAGCGAGCCCGTAGACGGTTTCGGTCGGTAACGCAACGACTTCACCTTTGCGAAGCAATTCAACCGCCGCATTGATTGCTTCCCGGCGCGCATCGCGACCCGATATTGAGCGAATCGTCGTTTCCATCTGACGTTATGATCCCGAGCGAAGCGAAGAACCGCTAACGAGACGACGGATCACGCTTCGTTGCATTGCGAGTTGTCCCTTCGAAATTGAAAGATTGAACTCGCTCGCCGCTCCCGTCGCGGCCTCACCATCCATTTCGCTCGCCCTGCCGGCTCCGCTCAGGATGACAACAGTCACTTCGGTAACTTCGCAGCCAGCACAGCCTCGGATTGTTTTTTGCGAAACGCCTCCAGCTTGGTGCGCAGTTTTTTGTCGTGCGTGGCGATAATCGCAGCGGCAAGCAGGGCGGCGTTTTTCGCGCCGGCATCACCAATAGCAAGGGTGCCCACAGGAATTCCGCCCGGCATCTGCGCCGTGGACAAGAGTGAATCGAGTCCTTGCAACTTTGACTGAATCGGAACGCCGAGGACCGGCAAAACAGTGTGCGCGGCGATCACGCCGGCGAGATGCGCTGCGCCGCCGGCGCCGGCAATGATCACGCGGAGTCCACGATCGGCCGCCATCCGCGCAAAATGCGTTGTTTGCTCAGGAGTTCGATGTGCCGATAGAACGTGCGCTTCGTTAGGCACATCCAGCTCATCGAGCGTCTCGACAGCGTGGCGCATCGTCTCCCAATCGGACTTGCTTCCCATCACAACGGCAACCAGAGATTTTGACGACGGCATATCGCAGTTTGGTCGGCGGCCGCGTCATGGCAACTTCTTTTCCGCTCTCATCAAGGCAACGCTTCAGCGTGGTGAGTAGCTCGCGCCAGATGGCCCACGACGTTTAAACGGATTACCACGTTACCGGCGCAAAGGCATCTGGCTGAAACCAGGTGTTAATGAGATATTCCTAAATGAACGCGGCCAAATCGATTGTGCTCATCGGAATGATGGGTGCCGGTAAATCGTCGGTCGGACGTTGTCTGCAGCGCCGAACTGGCCTGGCCCGGTTGGACACGGATGAAATGCTCGCGGCACAGTTTGGAAAACCGATTCCGGAAATCTTTGCGACGGATGGCGAAAACAAGTTCCGCGACGCCGAAACCAGTGTGCTGGACAAGCTCGCGCCCGATCGGCCGGCGATCATTGTGACCGGCGGCGGAATCGTTTTGCGACCGGAAAATATCGATCTTTTGAAAAAACTCGGCGCTGTTGTCTGGCTGATGGCCGACGACGCGACGCTTTTCGAACGGGCTTCGCGTCGAAATGATCGGCCCCTATTACTGAAGGAGAATCCGCGCGCGGTCTATTCAGAATTGTTGCGTCAACGCGAGCCGCTTTACGCTGCCGCAGCCGACTTGCGAGTAGACACTTCGAAGAAAAGTCATGACGAAGTAGCGGACGCGATACTCGCGAAGCTTGACGAGTTAGCGCCGCGATGAATGCAATAAAACAATACGCAGGTGGAACGCGCTCTCCGAGCGCGCTTGATCGCGCTGGGGATAGCGCGATCCACCTGAAGATGCAGCTCGTCGATTTTGCGCGCGCACTCGGTTTTGATTCATGCCGAGTCGCTCAATGTTCTCCCCCAACCCATGCCGCTGAATTTGGCGATTGGTTGAACAAAGGTGGACACGGCGAAATGGAATATATGGCTCGCGGAGAAGAGAAGCGACGCGAGCCGGAGAAAATTTTACCGGACGCAAAATCGATCATCGTTTTAGCGCTGAATTATTTTCAGGGTCATCCGCCTGTTGCCGAGGCAGCGCCCGCCATTAGCGGACGAATTGCGCGCTACGCGTGGGGCGACGATTATCACGGTTTGATCGAAGAGAAGCTGCGCAAGATCGACAACTTCCTTCGCGAGTTTGGTGGAAAACAAAAATGTTACGTAGACACCGGCCCGATTTTGGAGCGCGATTACGCGGCCACCGCTGGAACTGGTTGGCACGGCAAGAGCACAATGTTGATCGACGAGAAACTCGGGACATGGTTTTTCCTTGCCGAAGTTTTAACAACGGTTGAACTGCTGCCTGATGAACCGGCCCGAGACCGTTGCGGAACGTGCGAGCGCTGTATGAAAGCTTGTCCCACCGGCGCAATTACCGCGCCCTACAAGTTGGATGCGCGTCTCTGCATTTCCTATCTCACAATCGAGTTAAAAAATTCAATTCCGCTCGAGCTTCGTCCGCTGATCGGCGATCGCATTTTTGGTTGCGACGACTGTCTCGATGCGTGTCCATGGAACCGCTTCGCCAAGACTTCACAAGAAACAGCTTTCGCCGCGAGGAAGTCGACCACTGCGTTTTCGTTGCGCGATTATTTAGCACTCAACGAAGCTGAATTTCGCGATTTGTTTCGCGATTCGCCGATCCAGCGAATTAAGCGCCGCGGATTTCTTCGCAATGTCTGCGTTGCCCTGGGAAATATTGGCAACAACCAGGATTTGCCAGCCCTGCGATGTGCTTCGCTCGATCCAGAGCCCCTGATTGCCGAACACGCCACCTGGGCAATCGGGCAAATTCTGGAACGCGCAGGTGCCAGCACGGCAACTGTTTTGAATCCAGCGGGCGCGGTTCCTGCATCTCAAAATCGATCTTGTGAACGCGTTTTGCTTGCAAAGGTCTAAAGTAGGGTTACGTCTGAGCGTTTCCCGCCCCCTGAGTCGCTGATGCACCAAACATTGACCACCCCTGAGACCGATCCCAAGGCCGCGAAAAAACAGCGCGCCCGGCGAAAGCGGCAAATTATCTACGGCGGGGTTGGATTTCTTGTCCTTTGGCTGATCGTTTCGATCGCGCTATCGAAGCGCGAGAAGCCGATTCCAGTTACAACCGAAAAAGCGGTCCGCAAGACCATTGTCCAAATCGTTTCGGCAACGGGCAAAGTACAGCCCGAAACGGAGGTAAAAATTTCACCGGAAGTAGCCGGCGAGATTATTGAACTGCCCGTAACCGATGGAATGAAGGTAAAGAAAGGCGATTTGCTCGTGCACATCAAACCGGATTCGTACCGAGCCCTGCTCGAGCAACAGGAAGCCGCCATCAGCACAGCGAAAGCAACCAATCTTCAGCAGAAAGCAACAATGCTGAAGACCGAGCTGGATCTGAAACGTGCCGATGAGATGTACGCGAAGAAGACGATCTCGATTCAGGAATATAACTCCGCGCAGGCAGCCGCCGACGTCGCGAAAAATACTTATGAGAGCTCACTCCACGAGATTGAGCGCGCACAGGCCGCTTCGAGCCAGGCGCGCGATCAATTTGAGAAAACGACGATCTATTCGCCGCTCGACGGGACAATCACGCTATTGAACAGCAAGCTCGGCGAGCGTCTCGTGGCGACCGGCCAATTCGCCGGCACCGAAGTGATGCGGGTAGCTGATCTGACAAAGATGCAAGCCGTCATCGATGTGAACGAAAACGACGTGCCAAATGTGAAAGTCGGCGATAAAGCCAGCGTGAAAATCGACGCCTACGGCGATCGAAAATTCAAAGGCACGGTCGCGCAAATCGGCAATACCGGAAAGACGACTGGGAGCGGCACGCAAGAGGAAGTCACCAACTTCGAAGTCAAGATTGATCTCGATCGTGAAGACGTGTTGCTGCGACCGGGGCTGAGCTGCACCGCCGACATTGAAACCAATATTGTTAAAGACGCGGTGGCCGTACCGATGCAGGCGGTGACGATCCGCACCGGAGATAGCAATTTGAGTCCGGAAGAAATCGAAAAGCGCAGGCTCAAGACCGCGGCGCGCGACAAGGGCGACAACAATGCAGACTACGTCAATGAGCGTCAGGAGAAAGCCGCTCAAAAAGAGGAGCGCGAAAAACTGAGCAAGGTCGTGTTTCTAAAGAAAGGCGGCAAAGCGCAGTCCGCGAAAGTGACAACCGGCATCTCGGATGACGCTTACATGGAAATCAAAAGTGGCGTTCAACCCGGTGATGAAGTGATTTCAGGCAGCTATAGCGCGATCAGTCGCAAGTTAAAAGACGGCGCAAAAGTCAGCTACGACAAGGAGGGAACGAAGTGATTTGTGGTCAGTGATCAGATTTGCGGTTCACTGATCACTGTTCACGGATCACGTCTTCAATTCGCATGTCACCTGCCACTACAACCCGGCCCCCTGGGCCGGTTGTAATCGACATCGAGAACATCACGAAAGATTACGTGATGGGCGAAGAGATTGTCCGCGCGCTGCGCGGCGTGACACTGCAAATTCGGCGCAACGAATACCTCGCGGTGATGGGCCCGAGCGGCAGTGGCAAGTCGACATTGATGAACATGCTTGGCTGTCTCGACACTCCAACCTCCGGCCGGTACGAATTCAACGGACGCAACGTCGCGGACATGGACGACGACGAACTCGCAGCCATCCGCAATCGTGAGATCGGCTTTGTCTTTCAAACCTTCAACCTTCTTCCGCGCGCAACCAGTCTTCGCAATGTCGAGCTGCCTCTGATTTACGCGGGAATCGATCCCGAAACGCGCGAAGAGCGCGCTGCGCAAGCTCTGATCGATGTTGGCCTGGGCGATCGGATTCACCACAAACCGAACGAACTCTCCGGCGGTCAACGACAGCGGGTCGCGATCGCGCGGGCGCTGGTAAACGATCCATCAATCATCCTGGCCGACGAACCGACTGGAAATCTCGATTCCAAGACCGGCGACGAAATCATGGTGCTGCTGGAGGATCTTTATCAACGCGGCAACACGATCATTCTGGTCACGCACGAACGCGACATTGCGGCGCACGCGCGGCGCACAATCCATTTGCGCGATGGTTTGATCGAAATGGATCACGCCGGCTTTATTCCTGAACTAGACACTGCAGTCGCCGGCTAAGTCGAGATGAAACGATTTCTCTACGAGCTCGAGGAAAGTTGGAAAATCGCAGTTGCTCAGATGCGCTCGAACATGACGCGATCAACTCTGACGGCGCTCGGAGTCATCATCGGCATCGTCGCGGTGACATTGATGGGCACGGCAATCAGCGGCATTTCGGTCGGTTTCGATAAGAGTATGTCGGTTCTCGGCGATGACGTGCTTTATGTCACCCAATGGCCCTGGAAACCAGTGGACGATTGGTGGAACTATCGCGACCGGAAAAAAATTCAGACTGAATACGCCGAGAAAATCAATCACATCATCGCGAGCACTCCGAATTCCAATCTTGTCGTTGCAGTACCAACGTCGAGTTTGATGCGTTCGATGAAGTACGCCGGGAATGAAGTCGACAGCGTCTTTACGCTTGGAACCACTTCAGATTTCACCGTCACGTCGACAATCGATTGCAAAGAAGGCCGATTCTTCAATGAGATCGAATCCCGCGAGGGCGCTCAGGTCGTAATAATCGGCTACGATGTCGCCGACGCGCTATTTCCATCGGAAAGCCCGATCGGGAAGTCCATTTTGATCAACGGACAATTATTCAAGGTGATTGGAGTAAACTCGCGGCAAGGGACGTTTTTAGGGTTGTTCAGCTGGGATTCAATGGTTGCCATTCCTTTGGCTGCGTTTAACAAATATTTTAGCTCCAAGAGCGCATCCGACCTGCGACCAGGCGGCTCGAATACCGAATCCGACGTGCGCGTAAAAGTGAAAGACAAAAAGAAACTCGCGGAGGCCAAGGATGAGCTCACTGGGATCATGCGACGTGTGCGCGGTTTGCAACCGGAGCAAAAAGACGATTTCTCCATTAACGAGCAGCAAGCCTTCAAGAGCACGCTTGATCCGGTGAAGAACACGATCGCGGTCGCCGGCCTCTTCATCACCGGACTTGCGCTCTTCGTCGGGGCGATCGGAATCATGAACATTACGTTCGTGAGCGTAAAGGAGCGGACCAAAGAAATCGGAACGCGCAAGGCGCTCGGCGCGCGAAGGCGCACGATCCTTTTGCAATTCCTGATTGAATCCACCGCGCTTTGTCTGCTTGGCGGATTTATTGGCCTGGTGGTCGCGTACGTTATGTGTTTTGGCATCGGCAAAGCGTTCCCCTCATTTCCGATTCAATTCTCCTTCAGCCTGGTTGTGGCAAGCATGATCGTTTCGGTGTTAACCGGCCTGATCTCCGGCTTTGCCCCAGCCTGGTCGGCCTCGCGCCTGGATCCAGTTGCCGCGCTAAGATATGAATAGCGGAGAAATAACCGCAGAGAGCGCCGAGATCGCAGAGGCTTTGAGGACTCCAAACAAAATAACTGACCGGATCATAGCGGCTGCGATCGAGGTCCACCGCGCACTCGGGCCGGGCTTGCTAGAGTCGACGTATGAAATGTGTTTATGTCGCGAGTTAGCCATCCCCGGCCTTCGTTTTGAGCGCCAGGGCGCGATTCCGGTTGAATACAAAGGGGTGAAGTTAGATTGCGGCTACCGAGCCGACATTGTGGTCGAAGGCCTGGTAATCGTTGAAATCAAGGCCATCGATTCGTTGCTCTCGATCCACGAAGCGCAGTTGCTCAGTTATTTGAGGCTCGGAGGTTGGAAACTAGGATTGCTGATTAACTTTAATGTCGAACTTCTGAAGCACGGAATTCGCCGTCGCGTGCTCAATCTTGTTGAAGAGGTCGAACTATGATTTCGCTCTGCGATCTCTGCGACCTCTGCGACCTCTGCGGTTAGTATGCCGTTTGGCGAAATCATCGCGATGGCCCTCGGCTCGCTGGGGGTGAATAAATTGCGCTCTGGTCTGACCATGTTCGGCATTACGATCGGTGTCTTTTCAGTCATCTCGGTCATGACGGCTATTGGAGCGCTCCAGTACGCCATCGAAAACGGCATCAGCTTTCTCGGTTCGAACATTTTCCAGTTCGCAAAATATCCGGCGAACGTGTCCGCCGGCGGCGACGTAAAGAAAAAATATCAGAACCGGCGCAACATCACTTATCAGCAGGCGCTCCATTACCAAACGCTGATGGAAGGGAGTGCGCGGGAGATTTGTTTGAAATGTTTCGGCTACGAACTGAAAGGCCAAGCGGTTTATAACGGCGTCAAGACAACGCCGAGTCTGCTCGTTGTCGGCACAAATCGAAGCTTTCTCACCGCCAATGCCTACACGCTCGGTTACGGTCGAAATCTAAACGATGAAGATGTTGATCTTGCCCGCAACGTCGCCGTTGTCGGCAAGCTGATTGAGAATCGTTTGTTCCCACACGAGACACCGATTGGCAAGACAATCCGGATGAGCGGCCATACTTACACAATCATTGGTGTTCTGGCCGAAAAAGGAACCGCCTTCGGCCAAAGCCAGGACAACCTTTGCATCATGCCGATCAGGCGATTCTTCGAAGATTTCGGATCGGCGAGACGTACGGTAAACATCGCGACGCAAGCCCCGTCAACCGAAACCTACAATGCCACCTTCGACAGGGCGGTCGGCGCGATGCGAATTGCCCGTGGACTGCGGGCAGACCAGGAGAACGATTTCGAGATTTATTCGAACGATTCGCTCAAGAGCGCTTTTGTTTCAGTGGCGGGAGTCGTGCGTGTCGGCGCCTTCGTAATCAGCTTCATCGCGCTGGTTGCAGCCGGAATCGGAATCATGAACATCATGCTCGTGAGCGTGACGGAGCGCACAAAGGAGATTGGCATTAGGAAATCGATCGGCGCACGCAGCCGCGATATTTTACAACAATTTCTCACTGAAGCAGTGTTCATTTCCGAAGCGGGCGGCATTCTGGGAATTGTTCTGGGAATCATTGTCGGCGACCTTCTCGCGATGTGGCTTAAAGTTGACCTCATTTTCCCCTACGGCTGGGCAATCGCCGGCCTGGTGGTTTGCTCCGCCATCGGCATAGGATTTGGCCTTTATCCGGCTTATCGTGCCGCCAACCTCGACCCGATCGAAGCCCTTCGCTACGAGTAGGTGTCAAATGCCATCCGCCCGGGCTCCGGATGGGGCATTTGGCGGGTGTCGCCGATAGATGGACCTGCAACCGCCCACCGCTTCCCTTTGACCAGCCGCCGAGCTTTGTCGTACCCTAAAAATTTCGAGGTCTCGCCCAGGTGCCCAGACGTTCCAAATCTTCGGCTATACGCGTTCCGCAGCCCACGATTCTTCTACTCGAAGAATATGATGCGCTCGCAGCTGCGATTTCATCCGCATTAAAAAAATTCGCCCCAAGACACGCCAGCGCGGTGGCCCGCTCTTTCGCAGAAGCGGAAAGGCTCGCTCCCACCGTCGGTCCGGAGCTTTTTGTTCTCGACGTTGATCCGTCTTGTCCCGGTTTGACAGACTTTTTACAAAGGATTTCCTCCACGCATCCAAATGCGCGTGTCCTCGTTATCGGCGGCGCTATTCCGGCAGAGATCGCAGCACAACGCGGACAAACCGGTGCGTTACAATTCATCGAGAAGCCGTTCGATCTCGCCGTGTTCGGCGCCGCGGTGCAGGCTCTGCTCGGGCCATGGCGCGAACTGGAAGGGCGCGGGACACTTGGCGGACTAAACGCACTGGATGTCGTTCTCGCGCATTGCGCGGCAAGCGCCAACGTCGCTCTTGAACTGGCTGCCGGGAGAAGAACGGGCGAAATCCAAATCGCCAGCGGACAAGTCGTGCACGCCGCGACCGGAAAACTAAAAGGCGAAGAAGCGTTGGACGCAATCCTTGGTTGGTCCCGGCCGCATCTTAGCGAGCGAAAACTGTCCGGTTCAGCTCCGCGAACCATCTCAAACTGGCGGACGGCTGTGGTCGAAAGTTTGCGAGGAATTGCGCCGGAATCGTCCGAACGCGAAGAGCTGGCGCCTGAGCCAGAAGCACACCCAACAAAGACGGGAAAGAAACTCGTTGTCGTAGATGACACCGAAATGCTTTTGATTTTTGTCGAAGATACTCTCGCCATGGCCGATCCGAGCTTACAAATCACAACCGCTTTAAGCGCGACCGATGGTTTTCGAGAAATTGAGCGACTGATTCCGGATCTGGTTTTATTGGATTACAGCCTGCCCGATTTCAACGGCGATGAACTTTGCGAATGCCTGCTGCAAAACGAGCGCACCGCCCGGGTGCCAGTATTGATGATGTCGGGTCACGTTCCCGAGATGAACGCGGCGGCGGCGCGCCTGCCCAACGTCGTGGCAAAAATCGAGAAACCATTTCTTTCCGACGCACTGGTCGATCTGGTTCAACGAACGCTTCGAGGCAGGCATCAATTTGAAGCGAGAGTCGAAGAGGACCCGGCGGAACCGGAGATATTGGCGCCAAAACCTCCACCGGAGCCACTACCGCCATCGCAAAAGAGAATCGCGTCCGAGATGCCAACCTATGGAGGTGCCGTCCCGCCGCTCGCCCCGGTCCAAGCTCATATCGAACGACACACGCCGGCCCCAGCGCCACCAGTTCGAGTTGCGCCGGCGGATGGAAACGCTGCCATGCTCGGGATTTTTCTGGAAGTACTCTCGATGCAGCTAACATCGCAGCTTCAAATGGGCGCGATTCGGGCGCGGCCGTCGTTGATTGCTTCACTTCGGCTAACGTCGGCAACTGGACGGAATGCAATCCCGTCCGAACTCGGTTTTCAACTCGGTCCGGCAAAATTAAACCGCGATGGAAGAATATCGAAATTGCGCCTGATTCCGACTTCGAAACCGTTTCAACCGGGGCCGGCACGGACGGCTTTCGAAATCGGGGGTGTCGCGCTGATTCCAAATGAAACGCGCACTCACGTTCAACTGACTCCCGCCGGAACAACCCCGATGACAATGGAGTTGTTTGCGCACCTCGAACTAGATGCGGTCGAGTTGTCGGCAAGCTTTCAGGTTGCGCAGTTGATCCTAAATTGGGACCCAGCCGCCGTCCGGATAACGCTTAATCCAAAAGCGCCCGAGCAAACTGCAGCCAGATTTGAGATGCGCGTCCTGAAACTTGATGACTCGGGCCGGATGCAAGAGCTCCTGCTCAGCCCAATCAGATAAATTACGGGGATGGCGAGACCGTCGGCTCGGGCGCGATGAGATCTTCCGCGGCCACAATCTGCCAGCGCCCATTTCGTCGAAGCCAAGTATCGGTCCAGACGAATCGGCCTCGCTCGTCGTTTTTTCGTTCCCACGATTCGTTGCCCTGAGCGACAGCGCTGTCGCCATAAAAGCGAATTTTCACATCATTGAGATGGTTCGACACAAAATATTTCGGCGCGTCGGCCGTCTCCGAGACCATTTTAGCTTGTCATAAAGCCCGCCCGTCGGGTCGACGCCGACGAAATCGTCAGCCAGAATTCGTTCGACCACGTTTTTATCGCCGCTGGCGACTGACTCCGCCCACTGTTTCTCGCTTTCAGTAATGTAACGCTCAGCTTCTTTCTGGTCGTAACTTTGCCGGCAACTGCACAATCCGCAGGCCAGGAGCGCGGCGAGGACGATACTTATGGGATTTAATCCAATCCCAGGGCTTTAAACGTTTCATCGACGTGCTTGAAATGAGCATCCAAAGAACAAAGCCGATCGATTTCTTCGGCTGAAAGTTTCGAGCTAATGGCCGGCTCGGCTTTGACATTGTCGGCAAAGCTTGCCTCGCCTGTCCAAGTTTTCATCGCCGCTCGTTGCACAGCTTCGTAAGCGGTCTTGCGCTCGGCGCCGGCGCGAGTGAGGGCGAGCAGGACCGACTGGCTGTTGTAGAGACCTTTAGTCATCTCGAGATTCTTCTGCATTCTCTCCGGGTAAACTTGAAACCGCTCGACCAGATCGCGGAGCTCGTTCAGCATGAAATCCATCAGAATGCACGAGTCCGGCAGAATGATTCGTTCGGCGCTGGAATGACTGATGTCGCGTTCATGCCAGAGCGCGACGTTTTCCAAAGCAACGAGCGCGTTGCCGCGAATCACCCGCGCGAGCCCGCTCAAACGCTCGCTCGTAATCGGATTTCGTTTGTGCGGCATGGCTGAGCTGCCTTTTTGTCCTTCACCAAAATATTCTTCCACTTCGAGAACTTCGGTCCGTTGTAGATGACGAAACTCAGTCGCCCAGCGATCGATACTCGATGCAATTACCGCCAGCGTGGTCATGAACTCCGCATGGCGATCGCGCTGAACAATCTGGGTCGACAGCGTTGACGGCTTCAATCCAAGCTTCTCGCAAACTGCCCGTTCAACTTTTGGATCAACGTGGGCATGGGTGCCGACTGCGCCGCTGATCTTGCCGACGCGAATGCGCTCACGTGTCTGGCCCAGTCGCTCTTGGGCACGTCCAAATTCGTCATACATCAGGGCCATCTTCAATCCGAACGTGATCGGCTCGGCATGCACCCCATGACTTCGGCCGATCATCGGCGACATTTTGTAACGGCGGGCTTGCCCGGCGATGACCTCGCGCAGCTGTTGCAAATCCTCGGCCAGGATGTCGGTTGCTTGAGTGAGCTGAACCGACAACGTCGTGTCGAGAATGTCCGAGGAGGTGAGTCCTTGATGAACCCAGCGGGCCGCGGGCCCAACGGAAGAAGCAACGTTCTCGAGGAATGCAATGACGTCGTGATTCGTGCGTTTTTCAATCTCGAGGATCTCCGGAATGGAAAAACGCGCTTTCTTTCGAATCTCGGCCGCATCCTTCTTCGGGATTTGGCCAAGCTCGGCCATCGCCTCGCAGGAGAGTAATTCAATTTCGAGCCAGATCTCGAACTTACGTTGATCGGCCCAAATCTTCGCCATTTGAGGCCGCGAATAGCGATCGATCACGCGGCAAGATAGATAGCCGTGCCAAACGCGAAAGTCTTTTGTGCCGGAAAACAAAATCGCTCCGGCAGATCAACCACCGGAGCGATTGGAAATTGTTTTCTGCGGCTTAATGCCAGTCCAGCGGACTTAGCAAACCTTGGCGCGGAGGAATTTGCCGTCGCTTTGGAGACGGACTTTTCCGCTGCCCAGGAGGTCGGCCACCGCTGCGACGGTTTCCTTGGTATCCTTGGTGCAGGAACTGACCGCGACAACGAGATCTCCGAGTGAAAGTTTCGGACGGGGTTTTAGGATGAGGCTGTTTTTCTTCATTGCTTTGGCTTGTTTTGACAGCAGCTTAGGTGCCCGTGTTCAATCTTATTTCGTCCGCCGGAGGCAGCGCGGCCGGATTAATTCAACTCTAGAAAAGTTATTCCGCTTTCCGCTTCGAAAGCCACATCGAAAGAATGTAGAGCCCTGCAAACGCAAGAACTACCACTAGCAACCATTTCGATTGGCTTCGAACAAAATGGACGAATCCTTCGGGATCATTGAGTAAATCCGGCTGCTTCCGATAGGCGAGCCGACCCAGATATGCCAGGATCGAACAGGAAATCGTAGAGCCAAGAATTGTCCAGATACTGAATACCGCAAAATTCATGCGCACGATTCCGGCGGGGATCGAAATCACATGCCGCACTCCCGGCAGGAGACGCGCGAAAAAGATTCCCCCAGCCTCGTATCGGGCCAGCCAACGCTCGGCTTCCTCCAGTTTTTTTGGAGGAAATAGAATGAATCGGCCAAATTTCACGACTAATGGACGACCCAACCAAAGTGACAACCAATACATTACCGCCGCCCCAAGATAGGCGCCGAGCGTGCCTGCCAGAATTACGCCGGCAAGGCTGAATTGGCCTTGCGCGGCAAGAAACGCAGCAATAGGAACGACGAATTCAGCCGGCAAAGGGAACGGAGTGCTACTGACTCCCATGAAAAGGATTATAAAGACGTATCCGCCAGTACGGATCCAATCCGTCCAGATTTGGAGTAGATGATG
>Ga0066903_100002455_pt1 | contig 14541 bp, 25 predicted proteins | sample PanSoiMetaGPlot1_FD_67491 | JGI IMG/M metagenome (GOLD analysis project Ga0066903, IMG submission 67491) | Tropical forest soil microbial communities from Panama analyzed to predict greenhouse gas emissions - Panama Soil - Plot 1 (version 2) | ecosystem: Environmental > Terrestrial > Soil >...
CAAGAACAAGCTGAAGCTGGTTCCGCCCGATTTTCATCCGGTCACGGTCGAACCGGAACTGGTCAAAGAGGAAGAGCCCGCGCCAGAGCCGGAATATCTGGATGTCAGCGCGCAGGACATGCTGGAGCGGATCATCATCAACAACGGATGGGCGGGGCGAGACATCCCGAAGGTTCTCGAACAGCTTGCGGGGGTGAACTCGCTCGACAAGGTCCAGACCTCGCAGTTGCAGGAGCTATTGACCGCGATACAAGCCGCCTCTGCCAAGAAGAGCAAAGGCGTGAAGGAGAGCAAGCAGGGTGACCAATGAAGACATCAGCGAACTACGCAAGGAACTGACCGCGCTCGACGGGCTGCTGGACAAGCTGACCCCACAGGATGACCTCGCGCGGCTGGCCCTCGATCCCAAGCGCCAGCAAGCAGCGGCGGCAATGGTAGGGACGGTGGTGTTGGCCCGTCAATTACTGGCGTCAGCGAAGGCACGGCTCAGCGGTAACGGCAACGGCAAAGCGCCACCTGAGACCCGTCCTCCTGCAACTCGCTGGGGCGAGATAGGGCCGTGGCTGCTCAAGCAAATCGACAATGAGCCGGTGCCCAAGGCAGACGTAATCAAGAAGGCCCAAAAGCAGGGCTGGGGATTTGCGGCGGTCTACAGCGCGATGCAAAAGCTGGAAAAGAACGGCTCGCTGAAAAGCAAGGCCATTTCGGGAACCAGAAACCGGCAGGAAGTCTGGAAAGTCGGATGAGCTGGTGTCGCACCTTTCCTGAGCTACCGGAGCCATCTATGAGACGACGCAGACATCACGCCAACGAGGAAGAGCTGACGTGCTCGATGACCTTGGGCGAACGCACCAAGATGGCAGACGCATTCCGCAGGGAGGTGGATCTGTTGCGGATGCTCAAACACGACGATGTAGCGACCAGAATCGAAGACCTTGTTGACGAACTGGAGTGCAAGAGCTGAATGGGGAGGGGATATGGATTGGGTACGGGTATCGGCAACTCAGATCGGCATGTTTTTAAGGTGTGCGCGCCAGTGGGCCTTCCGGTACGTCGAGAATCGCAAGGTCAGGCCGTCCGGGGCCATGAAGCAGAGCGGCGTATTCCACACCGTGGCGGAAGTGAACTACCGGCAGAAGATGCACACGCGCGAAGACATGACTTCGGAGGAGATGACCGACTACTTCAGCGACCTGTTCGAGACCGAATGGGAGCGGGAGGAATTGATGCCTCTGCAAGCGGGAGAGAGCAAGGGGGGCTTCAAGGATCAGGGCATCGACATCGTCAGGGAGCACCGGCTCAACATTGCGCCTCTGGTTCAGCCGCTGGCCGTGGAGCAAAAGTTTGAGCTTACTCTTGGGAAAGACGATTACAGCTTTGGGCTCTCGGGGCGCATCGACGTTATCGACAGCAGCCGTGCGATCCGCGACAACAAGGCCATCGGGCGCACCCCCAGTCAGGACGAAATTGACCGTGACATCCAGCTTTCGACCTATTCGCTGGCTAATCGAGTCCTGCTCCGCCACCAAAATCCGGAGATGGACATCGCGGAGCTGCAAAAACTCATCGAGCCGGAGCTGACGCTGGATGCGATCATCAAAACCAAGCGACCGGAAGCGAGGGTCTTCCGTACCCGCAGAAGCCGCGAAGGTCTGCGGATGCATCTCAACACCATCGGCAACATCGCCAAAGCGATCCGTGCGGATGCCTTTCCCCGAAATCCTACCGGATGGTGGTGTAGCGAGAAGTGGTGTGGCTACTGGAAAGACTGCATGGGCAAGGGGCTCGTGTCAGTGGATATGGGTGAATTTCTCGAACCGAAGTTGCAGGAGAGTCTGAGTGGCAAAGAAGAAGGCCAGCAAGGCCAAAAAATCGGCAAACCCAAAGAAGAAAGGGGCCAAGAAAAAGCGCTCCTCAACGGCAGGAAAGAGCCAACTTAGGAGTGACGTGGCCGGTATCGCAGAGGTGGTGGCCCTGCTGGTTCGCCATGCCAACGGTGCGTTCCCACAGGAGTTGACCGAGAATTGGGTTGGCCGACTGACACAAGTTCGCGACCGCTGGGGGATGCAGTTGCAATCTTAGAGTGTGGTGTGGTTGCGGTGAAGTGTGGGGGGCGGGACTCTGGTCCGCGCACGGTAGATCAATGCTTGCTCCGCCGTGCCGCAGACCCGCTCCCCCTTATTCAAGCCATGATTGAAATCACTATCACCGGTTTCTGTCAGCCAATGCGGGCTCCGCAGGGTGTGATTACTCCGCCATTGCCTAAAGCGATGCGGGACAAGTATTTCGTGCGGATGTACTCGCCTGCTGAAGTGAAGAAGTGGCAATTCGACGCCAAGAAATTGGCCATCGAGCAGATGAACGGGAAGCCACCGCTGAAGGGAATGTTGGACGTGAGCATCGACGTCTATCTACCGGTTCCCAAGTCAATGAGCGCGCAGAAAACGCGGCTCGCCTTGGAGGGGTTGTTGCGTCCGATCACGAGGCCAGACGCGGACAATTACAGCAAGAGCGTGTGCGACTCGATGACCGGTGTCCTGTGGTGCGACGACGCGCAGATAGTCTCACTGCATGTGAACAAGTGGTACTCGCAAAAGCCACGCGTGATCGTTCAGGTGGGTGAGATGCCCTATCCGTTGAATCCGGTCCAAGACAAGGAAACGTTCCCGTTATTCAGATGAAATACGCCAAGCGCACCCAAGTCTCAGTTCAGCGCTCCCGCTCCGAAATCGAGCGCATCGTGCTCCGCTACGGAGCCGACCAGTTCGGCAGCGCCTACGCGGCAGACCGCGCGATGATCCAGTTCCGGCTTGGGCAGAAAGACAAAGGCTGGCTGCTCCGCTTCAATCTGCCGCTTCCGCACGGAGACGCGCAGGATCAACGCCAGCGCTGGCGAGCGCTAAGCCTAGTCATCAAAGCCAAGCTGGAGAGCTGCGAGTCTGGGATCGAGACCATCGAACAGGCGTTTCTGGCCAATATCGTGACCCCTTCCGGCCAGACGATGGCGGAAATTCTGACTCCGCAATTGAAGGACATGCGCGAGCAGGGCCGGTTGCCCGCGCTCGATTTACTGGAGGACAAGCGAAGTCGGTGATCCTAGAAAAGATACTGGACGGCAAGAGCCAGAACGTGCAGTGGGCTCTCTCCGAGCTGCTGGAACCAGCCAGCAAAAAGAACCGGGACGACGATATTCGAGTAAGAGCCTATGTGGTAAGGAGTCACTGGCGAAAGCGATGGCATCCGAAGGTTCGTCATCTGAGTGCGGCCCGGAAGCGCGCCTAGTGACCGTCTGGGTGGAAGGGCTAAAGTGTCAGCTTGCCAAGGATTTGGTGCCGGTGGTGATCCAGCACTTGAAACAATCGGGGTTCATAGTGAAAACCGAGGAGGAGTGCCGGTGAACTACATGCATCTGCTTGCAGGTTTGATGGTTCTGGCGTGGGCCGTCTCTGTGGAGTGGCGATTGTGGGCGAACCTGAAAATCCTGAGCGAGACGCTGAAGGTGGACCGTCCCAAGCGCGGATCCGGAAGCCTTCACGCGGTCGAAAAGTAATCCAGTTAACGCTGGAGCTGGTGCTTCACGAAGCCGCCTGTTCGCAGTGCGGCCTGATGATCCGTACCGTTTTCAGAGACGACCTGATCCAGAGCGAGTTCACGGATTCAGAGGGTCGTTGCTGGGACTGTTCTTCTTCCTCTTCACGACCAGCCCGTACTCCTCTTCCCTAGCCCTTGGGGAGACACACGCGGCGCGCTCTGGCGCGGTCTGACCGGAGTTGAGGCACGCCTGATACTGGGCTCTCAGATCGTCATCCATGAACTTCAGCACCACCTCGAAGTTGCGCTTGGAGTCGTTGATGTGTTCGTTGGTCAGGTAAATTTCCGACTGGTTGTAGGTGGTCAGTTGGGTTAAAGCGTTGGTTACATAATGCGCCACAAAGTAGCCCGCGCCTATCGCAATTAACGACGGAACTCCGACTATGCCCGCAGCCAACCAGATCGGCGCGGTTGCCCACCACGGGGTCTCTCCCGATACATGCTTGGCAAGATCCGCTTCGTCCGACATAATTTAGTCGGGGCGGTGGGATTCTCCCTAGATGTTAGCGCGGAAACTGGCAGAGGGCTCGTAATCACACCACATCCGCCGCCCCTTTCTTTCCCCTTTCATCGACCGGTTTTGTGAAAATTGTGTCGTCCAACTTTGATGACGAAATTCTTCGGTGTCGCCCAGTTGGGTGCGCTGATGGAATCGGCGTAGTAGGAATCCGCACCGTCAATCGGGTTGGGAATGCTGCCGTCTAGCACTCCCTCCGCGATGCGCAAGCATTCCTGCCACGAGGCATCGTCTGGTAGCGGCCACACAGTGAGTTGTGGATCGAGACTGTGGGTGAGGCTGGAGTATTGTAAGCGCTGGAACACGACGTGTTGGATGGTGTTGCCCCAAGTTGGCGAAGCCACGCGATTAAGAATCGAATGGGCGACCGCTTCTTTGCCGGTGCGTTGCTCGCCGCGCGCTTCGCGCCAGAGAGTTAACGCGAGAAAGGTTCTGTCCGCGTCTTCTTGAAGGCTCATTGTTTCATCTTGAGTACATTAGCTTCCAACTGGACCGCAGTGAGCGCGGTGTGCAGATCGACGCTCTGGTCCTTGGAAATGTTATAGGCCGCGTATATTAAGGCCGGTAGCTTGGGCCACGTCCTGAGCAGCGCGTCCAAGTCAGGGAACATAGTGTTGAACCAGCGCTCTACCCGCTCGAAATCATCTTCGGCAGATTCGGCCAGTTCCTGTGCCTGCTCCGTGATGGCGGCTATCTTTCCCTGCGGGAGCCCGTTGAAGAGTTGACCGAGAGCCTCAAGCAGCGCCTTGAGCGGGGCCAGTATATTAGGCAATCCCGTCACTATCTGGGTAATAACTTCAAGAAGATTCATCTTCGATGTTTCCTTTTCTTGCGTTTGCTTTTGCGGGCATTGCTGAGCGCGGCGGCAACTGCCTGCTTCTGCGGATGACCGGCGCGTACCATCTCGCTGATGTTCTCGCTCACGGTCTCGCGGCTGCTTCCCGATTTAAGAGGCACGGTGGTGTCTCCGCTTCTTGCGCTTGTGCTCCGCGCGGTATTCCGCGCTGCGCTTGGCGCGTTTTCTCTGGCGAGGGAGCGTGGTCGATCCGACCGGACCCTCGTCCGGTGTGGTCGGTGACCTGAAGTCGGTCAATTCATTGGGTGTGTTATTCATCGTCCCGGCACCACCATGCTGGGCGGTAAATCGGGGAGACTCCACGGCACCGGAGCGTTAGACACCGGAGGAGGCGGAGGTGGTGGTGCTACCACGTCAGGTGTGCGGGGGAGAAGCCCGAAATTCTGAGCGAGCTTGCGAATGCCTTGAGCTGTGAGCCAAGTAAACGGAGCACGAGGCGGATCCTGCCAGAACGGCAGCGGGCCAGCGGAGCGTGGAACAACTCCTCCATGCGCGTGAACCCGGATGGGAATTATTCCGGCGTGCCCGCTGATGCTCACCCGCAACGGCTCTCCGACAATGTCCTCAACCGCTCCCTTCGCATTGCTGGTTGCCTTGGCCCATACGCGGTCGTACTTCGCTTGGCCCCAGCCGCGCACGAGCATGTCTTTCTCTTTCGTCAGTGCCTCGACCAATTCGTTCTGATTAACCAAGAGTGGCTTTCCGGCTTGTCGGTCGAGAATGCTGTAATCGCTGAACAGCCGTCGAGTGGTGAAAGCGTCGGCCATCACGCGCCGCTGCTGGTCCCAGAGTTGAGACGCACGCCCCGTGGGGTCCAGCTCATCGAGCTGATAAATCGCGTTCTCGCGCACCTCGTCGTTGAGGCTGCGTGCAAACCTCGCTTCTTTGCTGGCCTTGAGAGTCCATCCCGGCATTCCCCGCTTCGGTGCCGTCCCTAAATCCTGAAGTTTGCGCATGACGTCTTCGGCTTCTTGCAGGGTTACCTGTTCGTAGTCATTAGTGATGGTCCCACGCGGAGTGATTTTCGGGACGATAAAGAGTCTTTGGGGAACGCCGTTGGCGTCTTTGGTCAGGTCGTAAAGCGCATCGCGGGCAGGCTGCGTCACCCTTACTGCTGCCGGTACGATGTCGCCACGAGCCGCCATCCGTTCAAGGTCGCTCCCTGCCGCGAGGCCCATCTCGCCCGCTACACCTTCGGTGATTTGCTGCCGGTGCGGAAGCTCACCCGCTATTCGTTTTTCCGTAGTGACGGCTCCACGTTCAATCTCGCCCGCAAGTCCCGCCGCTCCGCCTAGCACGGCTCCAGCCGTCGCCCCTAGATACGGATGCCTTGGCGAAGTGGCGTACCCTTGGGCTCCGCCTATGATGGCTGGCGTCAGTACCCTTCGTAACCGGGAACTCACGAGCGGGACCGCCGCCCGTGCCCATGTGGGCACTTCTTCCGCCGCCTCTGCCAGCGTCTTACCTTCCTGAAGCCCTTTCAGAATGGTTCTCTCCGCCACGCCCGAGGCGAGCATCGCGACGTTGAAGAATCCCTGCATTGGCGTGTCGCCGGTAGTGACTGCGCGCGTGAGTCCCTGCACCGTGGGTGATGCCGGTGTTAGAGGATCGACCGTTTCCGGAAATTCGCCTGCTCCCGCCGAACGAAGCTGACCCAGTGTGTGGGCGAGCGGGACGGCGTATGCGCCAACTGGACCCGCGATGTTCTGCTGATACCACTTGGTCGCCCGTGCGTAGGGCTCCGCCAAGGGATTGATGGCTGCCATGTTCGCGGCTCGCGTACTCAGGTCCGGGCTTTCAGGCTCATTCGCCGGGAGATTAATAGTCGGAACCTTGGTTATCGGGCCGGAAGGAGCAGGCAAATTCATCTGGCGCGCAGAGTCGAGGATCTGCTTCTGCAAATCAGGGGAACGAGTTCGGAAGTCAGACAGGATTTGCTGCTGTTTCTCCGGGGGAGCTTTCTGGAATTGCGGCAAGGCTTGGAGCTGTGCTTCTTCGTCCTCGCCCGCGTAAGCAGGGGTCGGACCTATCGCGCTCGCCAGCTTGGACGCACCTCCGCGCACCCGCCCCATGATGCTGCTCACATAGCCCTTGGCGTAGCCGGGAATGGGACCGTTCTGGGGCACGTTGCCCTTGCCGGTGTAGTAAGCGGCCAGCGCCTTCTCCACGTCGCCGTTATAGTGAGCAAGCAAGTCGCTCATTATGACGCGCTGCGCATGGAGCCCGCCTTGCGGCGTCTCCAGCATTTCCTTGGTGAAGCCGTATTCCGCGCCGGTCGAAGGCAAAACCTGAGCGATCCCAACCGCGCCCTTGGGGCTTGTCCTTCCCGAACGCCAGCCGCTTTCCTGCTGGATTTGGCTGCTCAGGATGGCGTCCCAATTTTGCGGTAGGAATTCGTTAGCCACCGAAATAACCCTTCACGATGCTGTCTGGATCGTCGCCGCCTGCGGGGCTGGTGTCGCCCACATCAGAGCCAAGGTTGCGGTACTGGTCGAAGAACCCGTGGGGGTGCCTGTTCCATTCCTTGATGCGGTTCAGGTTCACCGATGGTGGGTCGTTTTCGTTCAGCATGTGGAGATTGACCAAGCGCTGGATGGCGAGAATGTTCTTGCTCCCCAGCTTCTTGGCGACCATGCCTTGCAGGGCTTGGTTGATGACGCCGACCTGATCGATGACGTCCTGAACCTTGGGGTCAACCGCACCGAGCAAGCCATGCGCCTTCATCTGCCACACGTCTGGCAAGAGGCTGGCGTCGGACCCAGTTAATCCGGCAGCGTCAACCAACTTCACGAAGTCGCCCATCGCGCCCTGCGCCATGTCGAGCACGTCGCCTTCGGGGGCTTGCTTGATGAATTGCGCGGTTGCCGCCGCACGGCTCATGCCGTATCGAGCGGCCATCCCTTCCGGGGTCCGCGTGAGCCACTGAACTTCTTTCGGAGACATACCGGTCAGGTCGTCGCCTATCGGCTGGGTCAGCGGGTTCACGGGCTTGCCGGTCTCCTGCTTCATCTCCTTCACATGCTGCATGTAGGCTTGTTGCTGGTCGGGGGAGAGATGGCTATACCACTCGAACTCTTCAGCGCCGGTAGGCAGCTTGCCCGGAGGTTGCGGGAGGTATGATTTCTCAAGTGTCGGATCAAGTTTGAGCCCCGCCGCATTCATTTCCGCGAGAATGCCCTGCCGCTCTTCCGGGGTTTTCGCCGCGCCCAAGCGGCCAACGAAGTCATGGAACTGATTCTGCTTGGCGATCTGTCCGAAGACGGGGCTTAGCTGGCCCATCGCAGACGCCGTGGTCTCAATGTCTTGGCTCGCTTCCCACTGCGCCTTGAACGGAGCCCACTCAGGAGTATTGGGTAGCGAGTTCATCAGCGCACCGAAGCCCTTAATGCGGGCGTCCCGCTGCTGGTTACGGACGGCCTGATCGGCCATGTTGCCAATCCCGCCCATAACGGGAGCGGCTATCCCTAATGCTGGAAGAAATCCGCCCATCTCACTTCTCCGGTCCTAGAACCTCACCCGCTCGTTGCTCCGCGAAGCCACTGAAAGCATCACGGAAGATTTGCTGCGTGTTGCCTATCGGCTGGCCCTGCCGCACCTTGGCCAGCAATTGCGGGATAACGGCGTTGATGCGATTGCGCTGCTCTGCTGTCAGCGACTCCCAGTTCGAGCCGAGGTAATCCGCGAAGCCCTTCTTCCAGCCGGTGATAAGACGCTGTTCCGCCAGCGCACGTCCTGCCGGGGATGCGGCCTGATACATAGGCGGCGGCTCGCGAAGCAACGGCCCCGCCTCTTCTGCCACCTCTTCTGCTGGAGCTGCCTCACCATGCAAAAGGCTGGGAATCGCCAGCGCCGCAAGACCGCCAAGTTGAGTATAGGGGCTGTGGATGAAGCGGCTTACCTGTGGACGGGCCGCAGCTATGGCTTGCGTTACGAGGTCAGGCGCTCCACCTTGCGGCGTTGGTAGCATGGGATTGAACTGTGGAAATCTCCGCAGTTGGTCGGTGACCGCTTGGCTTATCATCGAACCCATGAACTTGACCCCGTCCTACCCATCCTCGCTGCCGTGCCTAACGTGGCTTCCCGCTCCCGTATCGCCTCTTCAGCCGCCTCTGGCGGCATATGGGAACGCAAATATTCCTTTTCTTCGGCGATAAAGCGCTTGCGGTCTAGTGCCGCCTTGGCGGTACTGGAGACGATGTTCGGGATTGGCGGCGCGTCACGCGCCTCGCCCGGAATGTGCTCCGCCACTGGCGCATGGGCATCGCGCAGCCGCACCTGTCGCTCCGGATCCCAGTAAATCTTCACGCGGTGTTCTACGCCGCCAGTAATCAGACCGCCTGTGTGGGTGAGCCCGCCATAGCCCTCTTTCTTGAGCTGGGCTATCAAGTCCTGCATCCCGTCTTGGGTGTCGTATCGGCTCCCCCGGAATGGACCGCCGCCCCTGCCCGCCACGTCCTTCACGTCGTCCCATGTGTAGCCCTTCTTGTTGAAGTACCAAGCCTCTGCTTCATCGGGCTTGTTCAGGAACGAGCGCCACAACGGATCCTTGCTGGCCAACCGTGCGAAGACTTGGCGCGGGATCATTTCTTCTTCGATGTCGAGAAACCTGACCGGTTTGATCTGGTAGACCCGATAAGGAAGACCGTAGCCCTTGCTCACGGTGAAATTGTCGGTCGTGTAGAGCCCCGGCCCGTGCAAATTACCCCAGTCGGAATAGTCGAAGGGGTTTCCTATCGCCTCTAGCGCTCCGCCTGCGGAACCATGCCAGCGAGATTCAACGGCACCGGTTGCGGGCAGTGGTGTGGTCTCGACCTGAAGCTGGCGCGTCCTGCTGCCCCACGGCTTGCGAAGGTATCTGGTTATCGGATTGTTCGCTTGTAACGTCTGCATTTCCGCGTGGCTGAGTGGAACAGGAACTACCCCAGTTCCACCTTCGCTATACGGATCGCCTTCCATCCGAAAGTGTGGCCCGTAAAACGGGCGAGTCTTCATCGGATAGGGGTTGGCTGGATCAGGCCACGTCTGTGGACCTCGCGACGACAGCGGAGCGGTCGGTCGGGTTGGGACACGAAAATCGGCCAAGGGGTCGCGCTCGCCCATCGACATCGAAGCGCCGGGAAGCTCTTCTTCCACCACACCCGGATTGTGCTCTAAAACTCCCCCGATAAGCGGCACCGCCGTCATCGCCATCTGGCCGTAAGGGCTTCCCACGGCTTGTGACAACCGTTGACGTGCCGCTGTGATAGCCTGCGTCAGCCAATCCGGCGTTCGAGCCGGATCAGTCAACAACGGTCTGAAGGGCGGGGCTCCCATCTAGCGCTCCTCCAGTATCGGAGGCGGGCGATAGAGCAGGATCCGATAGTCGGGCGGAGGGGTGAGTTCCTTGGACGGCATCCCCAAGATGGCCCGCTCAAGCGCCAGTTCGAAGAGCTGCATTCCATACGGCTCGTTGTCGGAGCCGGGAGTAAACCCCATCAAAGCCCGCTGGATGGCCATTTCAACGAGGTTGTTCATTTCGGCATCTCATTCATAACTTCTTCGGCTTCGGGCAGAAAATCTCCGAGCTTATCCCAGAACGTCTCTTCCGCTTCTTGCACTGCCTTGGTTCCGGTGTCTCCCGCCAAGGCGCGCGAATAATCTTCCGCAGCCTGCTTCTCCTGCCAATGAGGCTCCAGCGAGCCGGTCATGGCCAGCCGTCGCGAGCCGGTGAGTGGCGCTCCGGTCTGCGGCGCATTGAGCGGACCGGTCGAATATCCGTGGTAGGGATGACCGGGAGCGCGGCTAAGTTGGGTTGCTCTGGTTGAGACTTCGCCTATGGGCGAGACAGTCTCTCGCACCCGTGCGACCTTCTGGGCGAGCAGGCGCATACGCGGGGAATTCATAAATTCGCCGAGCGCAGATTCCAGAGATTTACCCGCGCGGGTTCCCTTGACCGCGCTCCACACCACCTTGGAGAAGGTTCCGGGCATGAGCCACGCCATCATACCTATGCTTCCCGCAATGGGAGCTGCCGTGGTCGGGCTCATCCCCCCAGCGGTGAGAGTCTTTTGAACTCCCGACTCGACCGTGCGGCCCAATGCTTCGTTGGTCACGTCCGCTTCCGGTGCGTAGACGTGGCTCTTGATGATCGAACGTACCGGTCCCGGCATCTGGCTTCCGACCGCAGCGGACAGAAGTGCCGTGCTGGCGCTCCCGGCCAATGACGGTTCCGGCGCTTCCGGTGGGGGTGAGGGTGTAAGTGAAGGAGCGGATCGAGCTGGCCGTGGCCGAGCCGGAATGTCTGCCATGTGAACGGTCGAAGCCAGCGGAGGGTGAAAGACGTGCGGACGGATTTCCACGCGCCGCAGCGCCTTGCGCGGAACGTGGTAGGGATAGCGCTGCAATCGCGCGTCTATGGCGTCATCGAGTAGCGCCACTGGTCGGTACTCCGCTGGGCGTTTGGCCCATCCGGTAGGCGTAGGGAAGGCTCCCGGCCAATCCCCACTGAATGGCTGGCGCAATACGGCTGGGTGCAAGCATCGCGGCCATCATAATATTGGTGGCTGCATCACCGGCCAGATTTCCCCACCTTTCCATACCGGGATAGCGACCGCCTACGGTCAGCAGTTGCCGGTACATATTCTGCGCGAGCGGCTCCATGAACCGCTGGGGCCAGCCAAGGATCCGAAGCCCCGACATGAGATAAGGTGTGAAGTCCGCCGCTTCGGCTGATTCGGCGCGCGGGAGGATCCCATGTGCTATTGCCCCGGCTTCCGCTTCCGGACGGGTGATAATGGGAGCCATCGCTTCTTTCGGGACGAAGTAGGGAAACTTCGCCCGCGCGGCGTCAATCGCATCCCCCAGCATTGACGGTGCATCCGGCATCTAACGTCCCGTGGTCAACAACTGTCTCATCCGTTCGATGGTCGCCCACTGTTGCGGGTTGTACCGTGGCATGTTGCGAGCGCGTTCCTGCCATTCGGCCCAGCGCGGATTACTGGGCGGGAACATGGTCCCGCCAATGAATTGGTCGATATTGCTTTGCTCCATCCAATCGTGGAACGAGCGTGTTTCCCCCGCGCTCTTCACCGCTTCCGACCAGTTGCGCTGAGCGTTGGCGAGATCGTTCGGCGACAACTGATCGATGACCTTCTGCTTGAGCGCATACCACTGCGGGCTCACCGGCTGTCCAGTGCGGGGATCGACGGTTCCCAAGTAGTGCATCATCTCGCCCGTAAGTAACCCCCGAATGTCGCCCTGAGTCTGTGGCTCATCAAGAAAATGACGCAATTCGATGTGGAACTGGTCGGGAGTCGGGTTGGCTCTATCCCACGGCATGAACACTTCCGATTGGTATGGTCCCGTGCCCTTGCTCACCGAGAACGGAATGTTCGCGATGAGCGGATAATCCCGATGCATCGCTTGAATCATGGGCGCATACGGATCAGCCGGATGCGTGGGCACTAATGGAATCCCAGCCGCCATCTACGAACCCCCTCCTCCCTGATAGACCGGCCCGCCCTGCATCTCTCCGGCTGCTTTGAGCGCCTCGATGTAATCCGCGAGAGCCTGCATCTGCATCTGGTACTGGTAAGGCCCGAGCGCCGTCGCTACCGACTGCGCGTACAAACCGGGAGCGTTGATCTGGCCTGTCTCCTGAGCCTGAGCAGTGACGGGTCCGATAACCGCTCGCTTCATCGCCTTGCTCATCCCGTGCCCAAGCGACATCAGGGACTTGGGGTCAGCCAGCCGGTTACCGAGGATGCCCCGGTAAACCCCCTGCCCGATATTGCCCACGCCGCCGATGATGCTTCCCCAGTTCTTGGGGTTAGACAGGTAGGCTTGCACGTTCTGCCAGAGACTCGCGTTAGGATCGTAGCCGCCAGCACCAGCAGTACCCCCTCCCGCCGCTCCGGGTGCCGCAGCCGGGGCATTCACTGGACTGTAGCCAGCTCCGCCAGTAGCTCCTCCCCCAGTGGTCGCTGCGGTTCCGGGTGCCATGACGTTCTCCGGCGATTCGGCAGGGGCCGTTAATCCCCCAGAGTAACCGGCTCCCGCGTTGGGGTTGCCGCTGGATACCGTTCCCGGTTGCGAGATGGATGCGGCAGTTCCGGCTCCCGTGGGGTCCGTGTACTGGACCGGAGGGGTGCCGTAGCTTCCGGTGTCTGCTGGCAGGCTTGGGGGAGTGTCCGTGGGCAGCGGCATAATGGCGGGGCTAACGTAATTCCCCAAGTTCCCTAGTGCGGTTCCCGCGCTAGGAAATCCCCAACCGGCCAGCGTTCCGCCCAAGCTGCCGAGTCCTGATCCTATTGCTGATGGCATGACCTTCTCCTATGCAGCGGTCGAGTACATGGCGAACGGGTTTGAACTCGATCCGCCCATCGCATTCGCTATGGCCTGATTGATGAGATCCGAGCTGACGCCTTGCGGAGAGCCGGAAGCTCCCGCAGAGCCCGGAACGGTTGGCACTATGCCTGTGCTCGCAGACGTGGGGATGTCGGAGAAGAACGATCCCGGCGATGGAGTCGCCGAGAAGTTCGGAAAATTCGGCGTGGGCGGCGGCTTGGGAGGATTCGGCCCCAGCAGACCGCCCTGCTGGCTCATCGAAGAAAGTCCCTGAAACGCGAGCGGGATAGTAGCTCCAGCCAGAGCGGGGTCGGCTATCGTCGCGCCGATTGCTAGCCCTGTCTCCGCTGGCCCAATCGCCTTGTTGATCATCTGCATTACTCCGGGCATTAGAGCGGTCCTCCCACTAGGTGCCCCTTGAACGGCTCGAACTGCGCGCCGCCGTGCTGGGCGCAAACCTTTGCCAATTGACGTTCTTCTTCCACTTCAGACGAAAGCCATGTGACGTAGCGCTTGTACCCACGCTGGCGAACCTCGCGCAGCGCGTGCTGGAGAAGCCGGTGAGTCCAGAGCGGCGGCATCTCGCCGAAGCGCACTATCCGAAGGATCATCACCATGTCGTGAGCTGGCGCGCAGATGAGTACGGAATTCCCGTAGATCCACACCCATTCCGGATCGAAGCGCTGAAACTCCATCGGGAGTGGCAGCACGTCGCCTTCTCTGGGATGCCGTACTTTCATCACCACGCCTGATTAAATGGGCGGGGATTCTTGGCCACGATGTGGTAGTCCACGCCCTCGATGATGGCTGGACCCTGCCCGCTGTAAGTTCCGTTGAGTGAGGGACCGGTCTGGCCTATGTCGAGCGCCACGCCCAGATCCAAGTCGCCGTTATAGTGAGCGGTCGTGGTCACGTCCGGGGGCACACCGGAGGATGGTCCTGCTCCGGTTGGAGGTTGTGCATTGTTGGGTAGCGCCGCCTGCCCGACATTGAAAAAGCCGGTCAGAGTTCCCGGTGCAGGGGCCGCCAGCCGCACACTGGCTCTCCGGAAATAAGCTCGCGACGACGGCTCCCCGACTTCCGGGGGTTTGAAGTACCAAGACACGGGGGTCGCGGGAGTAGTCGCGTCCCATGCCGCATCGCCTTCTTGCCAGCGGCGAATGGCAGTGGCGTGTGCGGGTCCGGAGCTGTCTGCGTTCACACGGTAATCCGCGATCACCGTCTGTGAATCAATGCCCGACTGATACGGGGG
>Ga0066903_100002456_pt1 | contig 14540 bp, 8 predicted proteins | sample PanSoiMetaGPlot1_FD_67491 | JGI IMG/M metagenome (GOLD analysis project Ga0066903, IMG submission 67491) | Tropical forest soil microbial communities from Panama analyzed to predict greenhouse gas emissions - Panama Soil - Plot 1 (version 2) | ecosystem: Environmental > Terrestrial > Soil >...
GACCTCGGTCGCCTGGGTCAGGCTGACCACCCCGGGCTTCGGGTAATGCAGATCGCGGCGGCGCGTCGCGACGTCGACGACGCTGGCCGGCGTCAGCTTGCCGTCGGCGCCGCGGCCGAGTAGCAGCTTGGATCCGTTCGAGAAGAACTCGGGCGCCCCGCATTCGTCCGTCTCGACGTGCGCGAGCGGGTGGCAGATCACCGCGTGATACGACTGGCAGAGCGAGGCGAGCGCCAGCGCGTTCGCGGCGGTTCCGCCGAAGACGAAGAAGACGTCGCAGTCGGTCTCGAACAGATCACGAACGCGATCGGCGGCGCGCGCGGTCCAGGCGTCGTCGCCGTAGGCGGGAGCGTGACCCCGGTTCGCCTCGGCGAGCGCGGCGAACGCCTCCGGGCAGATGCCGGCCTGGTTGTCGCTCGCGAGCTGCTGCAGCGGGGCCCCGGACGTGTCGGGCGTGTTCACGCCGGCGATCCTCGCACCGCCGATCCGATCGATCGTTCGAGAGTTCGGTACGCCGCCGTTCGGCGGAACGATTGTTCGCCGATTCCGAACCGGCTCGTGCGCGCCGTTCCGATTGTGGCGCGCGGGACGCGCGTGACAACGTCGATCCGCTTTGAACAGCGTCCCGCCTCTTTCATGGACGGTCATGCTTCGATTGATCGCGCTCGCCCCGATCGGGATCGGCTGCGGCGGATCCGGGCACGGCGCCGCGCCCGGCGGCAACAGCGGCGGCACCGGCGGCGGCATCAGCGGAACGACGGGCGGCGTGGTCGACGCCGCCGCGGAGACCGTCCCCGATCGCCCGGCCGAACCGCAGATGATCACGATCGTCGCGCTCGACCACGTCGGGATCGGCAGCGCCGGCAGCACCGGGTGGGCGAACGTCGGCTCCGCGCGCGCCGACGTCGACTGGGGGCCGGGCCCGTTCGCGCAGGTCAACCTGATCGTCGATCTGGAGAGCGCCTGCTATCCGTTCAGCAAGTGGTCGGCCGATCCGCCGCCCAGTGGCCAGAGCTGGCCGGCCGACTGCGACGCTTTCGACCGCAACTTCAACGTCTTCGTCGCCGACGCCGGCCAGACGCCGTTCGAGGTGATCCACGCGATCACGCCGTTCGGCGGCCCGGAACATCTGGAGGCCGACCTGACCGACCTGGCGAACGGCCTCCCCGGCCCGCACGGGCTGCGCGTCGACATCCCGAGCTTTGCCGACCCGCAGGGCGCGGTCACCGGTTCGAACGGCGGCTGGACCGTCAGCGCACGCCTCGAACTGACCACCGGACCTGCGCCCCGCCCTGTCCTCGCCGCCGTCCCGCTCTACGTCGGTACCGTCGGCGCCGGCGATCCGCCGCCCGTCGTTGCCTGGGAGGTGCCGGCGGGTGCGACCGGCGGGCGGCTCGAGTACCGCACCAGCGGGCACGGGCAAGGTGCGGTGGCGCCCCGATGCGTGGGACCGGCCGAAGAGTTCTGCGATCGCCGGCACCTGATCGCGATCGACGGCGTCGAGGTCGACAACATCGAGCCGTACCGCCAGGACTGCCAGTCGCTCTGCACGGTGACGCACGCAGGCCCGGTCGACGGCGGCCTCGACTATTGCCTGGAGAATCCGTGCGGCGCGATCGCCAGCGTGCAATCGCCGCGCGCCAACTGGTGCCCCGGGAGCATGACGCCGCCGTTCGTCTGGGACGCGCTGGCGGCGCTCGCCGCCCCCGGATCGCACACCTTCTCGTTCCAGATCCTGAACATCGCGGACGGCGGGTCGTGGATGGCGTCCGCGATCTATTTCGCGTACGGCCCCTGAGTCAGGAAGCTGCGCAGATCTTCGGCGCGGACGACCGGCTCGCCGGCGGCGACGTTGTCCAGGCGGCCGAACGCGATCGCCTCTTCCAGCTCGCGCACCAGACCGTAGAGGTGATCGAACGATTCGATCACGAACAGGATCGGCTGGTAGCGATCGATCTCGAACAGCTGATTGACGACCCATTCGATCTGGAACGGGAACCGCTGGACCTCGGGCGCCTCCACCGCGTGAACGAGCTCGCCCGGCGACGACAGCAGCCCGCTGCCGTACGCCTTCAGCGCGCCCGCCTCGCGGACCAGGCCGAACTCGATGCTGAACCAGAAGAAGCGCGACAGCGCGCGGACGTTGCTGGTCAAGCGCCGGAGCCGCTCGCGCTCGTCCGCGATCTGGGCGGCGCGGCGGGCCGCGGTGGCCGCGCATTCGCCGAGGCGCACCAGCGTGCTGGCGAAGGCGACGTCGGTGTGCATCGGCACATGCCCCGCCACGTCGTGAAAGATGTCGGGCTCGGGGAGGTAGTCCAGCGTGGCGCCGTCCCGGATCGTCACGGTCGTCGGGAATTCGCGGCGCCGCAGGCAATCGAAGAACAGGTAGGACGGGAGGTACCCGCTGACCGCGTGGGCCCGAAAGCCCGTGAGCGGCTCGAGGAAGCGGTTGACCTCCTCGAGGCGCGGGATCCGCGCGGGGGAGAGGCGAAGCCGCTCGATGCCGTCGAGGAACGGCGCGCTGGCGTGCTGGCGCCAGCGCCCCTCCATCCGCTCGAGCAGTTGCCCCCAGGTGGCGTGATTGTCCGGCGAGTAGAGCTCGTACGGTTGGTGAATGAACGCGAGCCGGGCCGCGCGCGCCTCCTCGATGAACGGCGTCTTCGTGGTGGTGAGCCCGCTGCCCGCCGCGGGCCGCGCGCTGACCGTCGGGCCCAGCCTCACGGCGACGGCGACGGCTTCGGTCCGCCCGGGGTGAAGCGGCGCTTGACCGCGTCGAGGTTGGCGGTGACGGACAGGAAGAACCGGGCTGACGGGCTCCAGAGCGGATCGCGCCGGGTGCCGTCGGGGCCGATCTGATTCGCGAGGTTGTAGTAGCCGGCGCTGACCGCCAGCTCGTCGGTGACGTCGTAGGTCAGCGTCGCGGTCAGCCAGGTGTTGACCCGGTAGGTGGTCGGGTCGCCGTTGGTCATCGGCGTCACGCAGCCGGTGGCCGGCGCGCAGTTCTGGTAGGTCGGCACGGCGTAGAGCCAGTAGTTGATGACGATGTAGGAGAGCGCGAGGTCGAGCCGCCGGAGAAGGTGCACCTCGCCGAGCAGCGACACGCTGAGTGAGTCGCTGGCCATCATCGCGCCGCTCAGCACGTCGGACGCGACCGAGAGGCCGTTCAGATCTTCGCGCAGGCGATGCAGGCCGTCGTCGACGGGCGAAGTGGAGCGGTCGAGGAAGTGGCTGTAAGTCGTCGCGAAGCCGAGCCGGGCGTCGGTGAAGGCCCGGGCCCGCGCGCCCCGGAGCGGGAACGTCTGCGCGGCGCCGCCGATCGCGCCGAGCCCGAGGATCTGCCCGGCGTCGAACGCCGCCTTGTCGGTCGGCAGCGTCACCCGCGGGCCGAGGCTGGCCGACGTCTTGTAGCCGCGCGCCTCGCGAAACACGCGCGCGTAGCTGGCCCACAGGTACGTCGGGCCGAGCAACAGCTCGTGCTCGCGCGTCGTGGTGTCGCTGTTGGTCAGCTCGAGGTAGGCGTTCATCCAGAGGTTGACGGTCAGCGCGTCGCGACCGTGATCGAAGATCGCGAAGCGCGGTTTGAACGCCAGCCACCATTCGTAGGTCGGGTCGTAACTCTGGTAGTCGCCGCCCACGCCGAGGGTCTGCGTCGTCATCGACTGCTCGAGGAGCAAGATGCTGCCGCGCCAGCGACTCGGGGCGGCGGCGTTCGCGGCGCTTTCGCCGCCGGGTGCCGCCACGACCGATGACGACTCGGAGCCGTTCGGGGTGTCGTGCGCCTCCGCCCGCAGGCCGGCAAGCGCCACGACCGCGGGCAGAACGAAGGCGCGGACCTTCATGGCTAGAAGACCCCGCGCTCGCCGGCCGCGTTGATCCAGCCGTAGACGGCCTCCGTCGCCCAGAGAAAGTCCGGGACGGATTTGTACGCCTGCAGCTCCACCGCGTAGTGGTTCTGGTCGACGGTCAGAGGCGTGCAGGTCGGGGTGACGTTTTGATTGCAGTCGGTGATCGTTGCAAGCCCGCCCGTCGGCGTGATGGCGCGGATCGCCGGATCGGCCTTCACGACCGGCGTCCCGTCGAGCTGGCGCAGGATCATCGCCCGCCCGAAGGCGTTGAACCCGGCCGCGCGCCCGCCCGCCGCCGGATAGTTCGTGACGTCCAGCGCGTAGCCGCCGGCGGTCAGCTGATTCGCGTACTCGAGCACGCGCGCTGCGATCCCCTTCTGCACGATCTTGCCGCCGGCGCAGCCGTTGCCCGCGTCGCCGTACAAGCACTCGGTGCCGATGGTCCGCGCGTAGTAGGTCTCGCCCGAGGTCGGGTCCTGCCATTCGATCCGCGGCGTCAGATCGGGCGACGCGTCCTGGCCCAGCCGCCAGATCCGCATCATGTCCGTCCAGTTCGTCTTGTCGTTCGCCTTGATGAACGCGACCGTCCAGGCGATCAGGAACTTCTGCACCTCCCAGCCGATCTGCGGATCGACGGCGACCGTGTTGGCGGGCGCGGCCGGCGCGAAGCCGCCGTCGCCCGCGAAGTTCGTGCAGGCGTTCCGCCCGTCGGTCGGAAAGCAGATCTCCGGGCCCGTGGTCGGCCAGAAGCTGGTCCAGCCGATGGGAACCTTGGGGTACAGGCCGGCCATCGGATCGACCGCGTCGTTCGTCGCCGCCAGCAGTGGCGCGCCGGTCGCGTCGGCGACCAGGTGCGGCGCCAGCAGCGATCGATCGCCCGTCAGCGCGTTGGCGATGACGCGCCGGAAACCTTCCGGGACGACGTCGGCCATTCCGACCGAACGGAAGCGCGCGTCGTAGAAGTCCCGCCGGCTCTGGCTGACGAAGCGATCCTCCGATTCGGCGAGCAGGATCGCGGTGTTGATCTTGTCGTAGTACGACCCGGCGTTCTCGACGTACTCGACGTTGTAGTCGCCGTTGGTCGTCGACAGCGCGTTCTCCAGCGGGTGGCCGCCGAACCCGACGTCGCGCAGGTAGCCGGTCGTTCCGTTCGGGATCACGATCTGCGTCTGCCCGAGCATGCTGTTGACCGGACCGAAGTCATCGGCGTCGGTCGCCGAATGCAGGACCGGATCGGCGAAGGTTCCGGCGCGCTTGTAATGGCGTCCCGGCTCGGGGCGGCCGAGCTCGCGCGTGAAGTGGTCGAAGGCGACCGTCGCGGCGATCGCGTTGTCGTGCATCTGCAGGCTCGCCACGTACGGCCACAACGTGCCGAACGCGTAGCCCTGGTTCGTGCCGATGTCGCGGTAGATCGACGCGAGGAAGCCGACGCCGCTGGAGATCCCCTGCAGCTTGGAGTTGTACCGATCGAACGAGCGCTGGGCCGCGGACAGCAGGCTGAACGTCGACCGGTTGCGCCGGTAGTTGTCGAAGATGTGCCGGTTCTCCTGGGTCGTGATCAGGAACTCGACCTGCTCGTAGGGATCGGCGCCGTTGTCGTGGCGGAACACCGACACGTTTCCGATGTCGGCCCAGTTGTCGCTGGCGAAGGCGTACGGGACGCGCAGCCGCCGGGTGGCGGGATCGACGCTGGGGCCGCCCGCGTAGTACCCGCCGTTGATCTCGGTGGTGGTGGGCTGCCGCAAATCGGCGTAACCGATGTAATCGACTGGCTGCTGGCGGCACTTGGTCGGCTGCCCGTCGATCGAGACGACGTGGCCGTCCAGCACCTGATCCCAGACGCCGTCCACGGCGGGATCCCAGCTGGCCGGCGGCTGCGGTTCGGCCGCGTAGCAGTCGGAGATCACCTGGTAGCTCTGCTGCAGCTGCGCGTAGTGAAAGTCGTCGGCGCCGGTGCCGGTCACCGACCGCACGCCGTAGCGGATGCCCAGGAGGCCGCCGAACGTGTCGGTCGCCAGCGAGATCCCCGTCCCGATGCTGGTGCCCGCCTGGTAGCTCGCGTTCGTGTAGACGGAGACATTGTCGCCGTAGAAGAAGCGCGCGGCGGCGAAGTCGGTGACGCCGAGGCCCAGCATGTCCTGCGAGACGTCGCCCGGGTAGTCCATCACCGACGACTGCATCCACATCCAGATCAGGTTCGACTGTTCCTCCGCCGTCAGCGGATCCCAGTAGCGCGGGCCGACGCAGGCCGACCCGTCGTCGACCGCGTCGGTGCAGGCGGTCTTGACGGCGCCGTTCTTGGTGCGCAGCTGCCAGTACTGCGGTCGGTAGAACAGCGGCGCCGAGCTGGAGACGAAGTTGTGGCGCAGGCCGACCGAGTGGCCCATCTCGTGGGCGATCACCGCGTAGTGGTAGCGGCGCTGGATGTAGTGAAACATGTCGTCGTAGCGCTGCTGCTGCTGGGACGGCGTCTCGTTCGCGACGGGCGGGAACTTCTTGGCCAGGATGTCGGCCAGCCCCGTCAGCGACGACGGCTCGGGGGCGGCGTCGATCAGGCAGGCGCCGCGCGCCGCCAGCGCGTTGTCACGCAGCTGGTTGACCCGCCGGGTGACGAGCGGGTTGTTGAACGCCAGCGGCGAGACCGCGTCGGCGATCGGCCCCGACACGGACGTGCCCGGCGGCACGCCCGCCAGCTGGAGGATGGCCGGGTTGACCAGCTGCCCCTCGACGTCGCTGCCGCGCGCGCTCGCGAGCGTCGAGGCGACCTGCGCCTGCGCGGGCGAGGCGACGTCGTTGCGGCACTCGACGTCGAGGGCGGCGGACTTGCCGGCCGCGAGCACCGACTGCACCTCCGGCCCGGGCGGCGCCGCGGTCAGCGTGTCGAAGCCGCGGCGATCCAGATTCGCGATCCCGGCCAGCCGCCGGGAGATCTCGTCCTTAGACAGCTGCGGCAGCCCGCCGCCCGCGCCCAGCCGCGCGGCCGCCGCCCACCCCTCGATGTAGCTGCCGTTCGTGATCTGGTCGGTTCCGATCTCGCCGTTCATGTAGCGGACGATGTCGACCAGCTGCTGCGCCGCCAGATCCGTCGTCGCCGTCCAGATGTTGATCGACGCCGCGACCTTCTCGCCGGTCAGCGGATCGTCGGCGTCGGTCATGATCCCCCAGTAGCTCGGCAGCTCGGGATCGGGGATGCCGAGCACGGTGTTGTAGCGGATGTCGCCGGTGCGCGGGGCGAGCCCGGCGCCTCCGCACGCCTCGTGGTCGCTGGCGTCCACGGGGTTGTGGCAGAGGACGATCACCGGCGGCATGGCGGCGATCGCGGCGATCGCCAGCGTGCTGGGATCCCCCTCGCCCCGCCGCTCGTTGTCGACAGAGGCGCCCTCGCTGGCGGCGAGGTCGACGCACGCTTTCGCGTCCCAGCCGTTTGCGCGGCGGCAGGCATCGACGTCGCGCGCGATGCGCACCGCCTCTTCGTTGTCGTCCTGCTGTCCCTTCCACATCGGGAACTTCGCGTCGCAATCGCCGGCGTTGGTCTTGCGGCATTCGACCAGCCGCGCCACCTGGACCGCGGTCTTGAGCGCCAGGTCCCACTCGATGGTGGCCCAGTTGGTCGGCTCGAAGAGGCTCGTGTCGCCGGCGACGTACCAGGGGATGGTGCGGACCGGCCGCTGCGCGTACGGCAGCGTGCACTTCTGCGTGAAGACGTCGCAGCGCGATCCCGGCCCCGCCCCCTCGCACTCGTCCGCGGTGCCGTTGCCGTCCTCGTCGCGGTTCGGATCGGCATTCGGATCGCCGGTCGGCTCCTCGGTCGTCGCCTCCGTCGCGCACGCGATCGGTCCGCGCTTCGACGGATCGGCGTTCGCGGGATCGGCGTAGTAGTGGCTCTGCCCCCAGATGTTGTAGCGGGAGATGAACCGGCTCCACTCCTGATCGATGAGGCCGTAGTTCCGCGCGTAGCCGCGCCGGTAGTCGAAGTTGAAGGCGCCGATCGCCTGAAAGCGAACGCCGTCGAAGTTCTCCGGCTCGTAGTCGGTGTCGGTCACCTTCCGGAACGACTCGCGGATCGTCAACTCGACCGGGTTGCAGTCGGCCGCCGGGTAGCTGCCGCCGTGGACGTAGGCGCTGTTGAGGTAGCAGGCGGGGATCGTCCCGGTGCCCGCGCCCAGCGTCGCCAGATCGACCTGCTGCGGCTTTGCGTAGACCTTGTTCGTGACGTCGAAATATCCGGCGCCGGGATCGAAGTGGGGGGCGTCGGGATCCGACGGATCGAGCACGGTGTAGGCGAACGGCTCGTAGGTGACGCCGCCGACGACGCCGATCATCGACAGCGTGTCGTAGTCGTACGCGTCGCTGACCAGGTTCTGCGACCAGTCGACGCGGAAGAACTGGCGCTGGTACCAGACCCGATCGGTCGTGTTCTCGACGACGACGTTCAACGTCTCGCCCGTCTGCGGGTTGTAGTCATTCTTGATGTCGAAGTGGCTGACGATCTTGTAGCTGGCGACGATCTGACCGTCGTTGCTCGCCTTCAGCTGGACGCCGTTGTACTGGTCGCCCCGGCCGTCGGTTCCGGTGATCCGTTCGTACGACAGCCGCGCGTTCAGGGTCTGCTCGGTGATCTCCCAGCGGATGCGCGACAGCGGCTCGCCGTAGCTGGACGTGAAGAGGCCGTCCTGCGCGGCGCCGTAGGCGACGCCGACGACGGTGCCGCGCTTGTAAAACTCCGGATCGTCGGCGGTGCTCTGGAGATCCGCCCCGACGAAGAACGACTTGTCGAGGGCGTCGGCCTGAACGCGGTTGATGGGCGGCCGCTCGGAGGCGCAGCCAACCAGCGCCGCCGCGATCGCCGCGACGCCGAGACATCTCGATGCGGACATGGCTGCGACTCTCAGTTCCAGCTACAGAGTCCGTGCCCGATGGTCGACATCAGCGAGGTGTCACAACTGACGCCGGGATCGGTCTTGTCGCTGCAGTCGGTAGCGGTGTCGCACTCCTGCGTGCAGAAGCCGATGTCGCCGACCATCGCGTTGCCGCTCGCGAGGGCGCAGACGCCGTGTGTCCCGCCCGACGTCAGCGACGAACCGGATCCGACCCAGTTGCACGAGTTGAGGTTGCCGACCACGCAATAGTTCGTGCAGAAGGTAGCGGCGATCGCCGTCCCGCCCGCCGCGGATCCGATCGGCAGGCAGCCGCCGGCGCAGCTGGACGTGCCGGCGTCGGGATCGATCGTGCAATGCGAGCCGACCGGATCCCCGGTTGACGCTGCGTCTGTGCAGAGCGCGGACGCGAGATCGCACTTTCGTCCCGGGCAGTCGCTGTCCTGCGAGCAGACGGGGTAGCAGATGTCGATCTGCGGCGTCGCGGGCGTCGTCGTCGCGTCGGCGGCCTGGATCGTCAGGCAGCCGACGTCCATGCGGCCGTGGCACTTCGACGAGCCGGCTGCGCCGCCGAAGGTGCAGGTCTGGAAGCAGTATCCGAGCGGGGTTGTTGCGCCCGCGGCCGAGACGTCGAGGCAGACGCCGCCGTCGGAGCAGTCGGCGTTCTGCGTGCAGGTCTTGCTGCAGTAGCCGTTGGCCGGCCCCTCGGTGCCGTTGATGATCTTCGCGCTCGCGGTGAGGCAGGTCGTGCCGCCGGTGCACTCGGCGTTCGAGGTGCACGCCTTGCCGAGATCCGGAAGAGCGGCGGTGCCTCCTGCGGCGCCGCCGGTGCCGGTCGCACCGGCGGATCCCGTCGTTCCGCCGTGCCCGGCGACGGACGAAGAACCGCCCGTCCCGCCGGCGCCCGTCGTCCCGCCGGCGCCCGTCGTCCCGCCGTGCCCCGTCGCCGACGCGCCGGCCGAACCGGTCGTGCCGGCCGCCGCGCCGGCGTGACCGCCGGTCCCGGCCGACCCGCCGTTCGAGCTCGAACACCCACCCGCCATCGTCAAGAGCGCGACGAACACGACGACGGTTGAATTCTTCTTTCCTGCGCTTGCCCGCATGAACGTCCTCCGCAGCGTTGAAAACCGAATCGAAACTGCGGGCTCACGCTAACAAAGCGATCTCGACGCACTCGCGGGATTATCCGAACGACGCCGTTCGAACCATTCGTACAAACGCTTCGATCGCGCGTGCCACGCTGACGCCATGGAAGCGCGGAGAGAAGATCCGGGATTCGTGGGGCTGGCGATGGCGGCGCTGTTCGTGCCGCTGCTCGGTTGCGCGAAGGTCGTGCCCGTCGGACCCGCGGTGACGACGGGCGGTGGCGGCGCCGGCGCGATCGACGCCGCCACGCGGGACGCGGGCGCCGACGCGGCAACATCCGACCGACCGATCGGGGCCGGGTCGGACGGCAGTCTCGGGCCCGAGATCCGGGTCGCGCCCGACGCGGCGACGGGCGGACAAGATGACGCCGCCTGCGCGACCCAGTCGGCGACCGCCCATACGCGGCCGCTCGATCTCTACATGATGATCGACAGCTCGGGATCGATGACCGAGCTGACCGCCGCGGGTCCGACGAAGTGGATGGCGGTGCAGACCGCGATGAACGCGTTCTTCAACGATCCGATGTCAGCGGGCATCAGCGTCGGGCTGCAGTACTTTCCGCTCATTCAACCCAACGTCGCCACGACCTGCTCGACCAACGGCAACTGCGGCAACTTCGGCCCCTGCGATCTGTATCGAACCTGCTTCGGACCGACGACGACGCAGATCGTCCTCTGCACGGCGAACAGCGACTGCCGCGCAGGCGAGAGCTGCGTGCAGCTGGGACAATGTCCGGTGTCGGGCGGCTCCTGCGCCCCGATCGGGACGATCTGTCCGTACGGCGACGCCTGCGTGCCGTACGACGGCTATTGCACCGGCCGCGATCGCTGCGACATCGCCGGCTACGCGACGCCGGCCGCCCCGTTCGCGACGCTGCCGGGCGCGGCGGCGGCGCTGACCGCGTCGCTCGGCGGTCACCAGCCTGACGGACGGACGCCGACGGGTCCGGCGCTGTCCGGCGCCGTGCAGGCGGCCGCGGCGCGCGCGGCGGCGGCGCCCGATCACGAAGTCGCGGTCGTGCTCGTCACCGACGGCCTGCCGACCGAGTGCACGCCCCTCGACATCCCGGCCATCGCGTCGGTGGCGGCGGGTGGCGCGGCGGCCACGCCCGCGATCCCGACCTTCGTGATCGGCGTCTTCGGCCCGGACGAGGCGGCCACCGCCCAGCCGAACCTCGACGCGCTCGCGGCGGGCGGCGGCACCGGCGCCGCCGTCGTCATCGACACCAGCCAGGACGTCACGAAGGCGCTTCAGGCGGCGCTGAACCGGATCCGCACGATGGCGGTCGCGTGCAGCTACCAGATCCCGCCCGCGACCATGGGCGCGATCGACTTCCAGAAGGTCAACGTTCAGGTGACGGGCCCGGGCGGCGCGGTCAGCACGGTCGGGCACGTGAACGGAAAGGCGAGCTGCGACCCGACGCGCGGCGGCTGGTACTACGACGTCGACCCCGCGACCGGTGGAACGCCGTCGCTGATCGTCGCCTGCGACGCGACCTGTGCCCAGCTGGCAAGCACCGCGACCGTGCGGGTCGACATCGTGCTCGGCTGCCAGACGATCGTGATCACCCTGGACGACCGGGTCAGCGCAGCGGGTGCTCGCGCAGGTCGTGCGCCAGCGCCAGAAGCTCCGGCTGCCGCGGATGGTTCGAACGCCAGGCGAGGCGAAGGCTGTCGGTCGCCAGCGTCACGCGGGGCATGAGGCGGACCAGACGGCGCCGGGCGAGATCGTCCTTGACGAAGAACGTCGGCAACACGGCGACGCGACCGTCGCCGCCGAGGAGGCGCTGGCGGACGTTGGCGATCCCGCCCAGGTACTCGACCCGGGCGAACTGCCACGGCTCCGCGTCGGAGACGGCGTCGAGAAAATAACGGAACAGCGGCAGATCGGCGCTGAGGTCGACGAGCGTCAGACGCTGCGCGTCCTCCGGGCCGCGCAGGCGCCGGTCGGCGCCGCAGAGCGCGTATTCCTCGGGGTGCAGCGTTGCCGAGTTGAAGCGCGGCGATCCGAGACGGACGCTCGTGACCGCGGCGTCCAGCTCGCCCCGATCCAGCTTCGCGAGCAGGTCGTCGCTGCCGCCGTTGTAGAGATGGATCGTCCGCTCGGGGCGCTTGCGGGCTAGGCCGTCCAGCGCCGCGCACAGCCAGGAGAGGCCGACCTCGTGGCGCGTTCCGACGACCAGCTCGTAGCGTGGCGGCGCGGCGTCCTCGACGGCGGCGCCCGGCATGTGATCGACCAGGCGGAGGATATTGCGCGCCACCGGCAGGAGGCGCTCGCCGGCGTCGGTCAGCGCGACCCGGCGGGTCGTGCGCTGCAGAATCCGCGCCCCGAGCACGCGTTCGAGGCGGCCGATCCGATCCGAAAAGGCCGCCGGCGAGAGGTGGACGCGCGCGGCGGCGGAGCGAAACCGCAGCGTCGTCGCCACCGCGTCGAAGCAGCGGAGCGAGTCGAGATCGATATCGGGCCCGTTCGCGGGCGTCGGCAGCCGCCGCGGCGGCACGGGGTCGATGTCGATGTCCCCGCCGGGCGGCAGCCCCGCGATCACCCCGGGCGGCGGCGCGTCGTTACGGGACAGCAGTCGCAGTTGGTTCGCCACAGCTTGCTCCGACGGTGAACACGGCCTGATCGAAGTGGACGTTGACCTGCGCGCCCGCGGTCAGCGTCTTCGCGAACAGCGCGCCCGACAGCTCGAGACCGCTCGACGCCGTCACCGGCGCGCCGGCGGCATGAACGACGGCGCCGACGTTCGGATCGTCGTCGAAGACGATCGTCTGGGACCCCGCGACCCAGATCCGGAACCGGGCCGGCGTCATGCTGCCGATCGCGTTGCTGCCGCTCGTCAAGAGGCGGCCGCCGACCAGCAGATCCAGCTCGGCGTCCGGATCGAGCGTGACCGTGAACCCACCCCGCAACACGACGTCCCCCGCGACGGCGAGCAGCGCGCGGCCATGAACGGCCAACACCAGGGCGGCGCGCGTGTCGATCGAAGAGAGCGCGTACGTCCCGCACGGGATGTCGAGCAGCGTCGAGGTCGTGACGGCCGCCAGCCGATCGACCGCGAACCCCGCCGCGACGTCGTCGTTGGCGCGCATCGCGGCGGCGATCCCGCCGGCGACGTCGACGGTGCCGCCGCAATCACAGGGCGGCGGGACCGACACCGGCTCGCGCACGACGGCCGCGGCGTTGACGCTCGCGCCCGAGAGGTCGGCGCCCGGCGCGACGTGCAGCGTTCCGACGACGATGAAGAGCCCCTGCGGGGCGCCGCCCACGTACGCGTCCTCGCCGATGTCGAACAGGCCCGATGCAGGCCCGGTCGGCCCGGCCACGCGCAGCGATGCGAGGGAGACGATCCGATCCGACGCGCTGACCCCGCCGGGCCCCGCGACGTAGACGGAGCCGAACGCCTGGACCTTGGTCGCCTGCAGATCGCCGTCAACGCCGATCGCCGCGGGCGGTTGGGCGCCGATGGCGGCGCCGCTCGAGTCGAACGCGTCGGTGTAGATCGGCGCCGTCAGGTTCATCGAATCGCAGCTGCAGAGCGCGAACCGATGCTCGCGGGTGGTGAGCGCCGACGCGCACACCGTCCCCGCCGCCGCAGGCAAAGTGACGGAAGGCCCGAGGCCGGAGCAGGCGAGCGGCTTCGCGTCGCCCGCGTCGCCGCCGTCCGCCCCACCCTGGCCGCCGATCGACCCGTCGGCGATGGTCGTGCCCCCCGCGCCGCCCCCGGCGCGCCCGAGCAGGTGTCCGGACTCGCCGCACGACGGCGCGATTCCCGGAACCGCCAGCAGCAAGCCGATACCTCGAAGCGCCACGCCCCTCCAGTGCAGCGAGCCCCCGAAACGGGTCACAGCCGCACCTCGACGCCGATCGTGGCGCCCGGCCGCACCCGATGGGGCACCAGGGCCTCGTAAAGAGATCCGCTCGCGTCGTACGCGTCGTAGTGGACCCGCGCGAGGGAGATCTCCGCGAGCAAGCCCAAGGCGAGCGTCAAACGAGGCACGACCTCGAGGCGCAGGGCGGCGTCGAAGCAGCCGAGCGCGGCGACGAAGGTGCCGCCCGCGGCGGCGGTGGCGCCCGGCTGCTCGGCCGCAGGGGTGTACGCGACCCGGTCGGCGCCGCCGCCGAGACCGAGGCGGACCGCGGCGCGCCCGGCCCGCCACGGCTCCCAGAGCAGCTCGAGGCGCAGCGTCGTCGCTTGCAGGTCGGCGCCCACCGGTCCCGCCGAAAAATGCGCCGGAAAACCGTAAGCCAGCGCGACACGGCCGCCGAGGGAGCCGGGCAGTGCGGACGAAGAATCCGCCGCCGGCCGCGACAGGGCGGCGAACGACAGCTCGACGTCGCCGACGAAAGGGAGCCCGGGCGCGTACAGCTGCCCCAGCACCGCGGATCCGACCTCGACCACGACGGCGCGCGCGTGGGGCGGCACCGGGGCCGGCGCGGACCGTGGCTCGGGCACGCTGAGCGCGACGCGCGCCTCCGACAGGGAGAGCGCCCACGCGGTATCCGACGCGAGCGCGCGCAGGACCGACTGCACGATCTGGGCGATCTCCTCGACCGCCAGCGGTCCCATGCCACCCGGCAGCGAGACGCGCCGGATCACGTAGCGGCGTCCGGCGGCGGCCCGGAAGTAGATGCGCGCCTCGCGCGGCGACGAGGCGTCGACCCAGACGAG
>Ga0066903_100002457_pt1 | contig 14537 bp, 9 predicted proteins | sample PanSoiMetaGPlot1_FD_67491 | JGI IMG/M metagenome (GOLD analysis project Ga0066903, IMG submission 67491) | Tropical forest soil microbial communities from Panama analyzed to predict greenhouse gas emissions - Panama Soil - Plot 1 (version 2) | ecosystem: Environmental > Terrestrial > Soil >...
CGGGTCGGCGGCGGCGCGAACCTCGCCGAGCGCCCAGGTCAGGTTGACTGCCGTCGGACGCGCCGCTGCGAGCACCGTCGCGGCCTCGTCCAGGTCCTCCTCACGCGCGGCGGCGAGCGCGTAACCGTACGCCGCCGCCACGCCGATCGCGGGCGCACCGCGTACGGCCAGCGCGCGGATCGCCTCTGCGACCTCTCCCGCAGTCCTGCATTCGAGCTCGAACTCCTCGCCCGGCAGCCGCCGCTGGTCGAGCAAGACGACGCGATCCGGCTCGAGCCGGATTATCCGCTCGGGTGCGAGGTCGGTCGTCTCGGTCACGGCAGACGGCAGCGTAGTGGTTTGGGTTGGAGGCGACCCGGGAACAGGGAGTCGCGTTCGAGCATGCTCAACTACCAACTCGCCACCGGCGGCGCGAGGACAACCTGAGGCGATGACATCGCAGAGCGCGGTGTCCTCGGTACCCCGAATGCGTTAAAGGACTCCGCTGGCGGTGCCGAAAGGAGTGCCGTGGAGCGCATCCGCGCGTCCTTCGGGCTGGCTGCCATCGTCGGAGTCCTGGCGACGGCGCCGCTCGCCACGGCCACGGCCACGACGTCGCACCGCGGCGAGCGCCGACAGGTCGCCGCGCTCCCCAGCCTCAACGCCAGCATAATTGCGCGGGTGAACGCGATCAGGGCCGTGAGGGGCCTCCGTCGCGTGACGGTCGCCGTGGGGCTCGCGGCAGCCGCCCGCCTCCACACGCGCCAGATGGCGCAGACAGGCCGCTTCCAGCACGAATCGCCCGACGGAACGCCGTTCTGGCAGCGCGTCCAGCGCTTCTACGGCAAGGGCGGCTTCCACGACTGGACCGTCGGCGAGACGCTGGTCTGGCAGTCGCCGACGGCGACGGCGGCTCAGGTCGTCACGGCCTGGCTCGAAAGTCCGCCCCACCGCGAGATCCTGCTCGACCCCAAGTGGCACGAGGTCGGCGTCTCGGCCGTCCAGGACCCGTCGGCGCCCGGCGACTTCGACGGGCTGCAGGCGACGATCGTCACCGCCGACTTCGGCGTCCGCGACCGCTAGAAACCGGCTAGCTCCCTCGGGCGAGTGACCCCGCACGAGTGACCGCCTCCGGGGGATCCGCGCCCCCCGTTCGAGCGCCGATTCATGGCGAGCCATGGGACGTGCTCGCACCCTCATCCTGCTCTCGGCCGCGCTCGTGGCCACGGCCGCCGCTGCCACACCCGCCCGGCCGGCCACGAAGGGATGCGGCCCGCGCGGCTACTCCTACGCCGGGCTGCAGTCGCCGCGCAACGCCTTCGGGGTCGCGGGAACGCTCTCCGCCACCGCGAGCCCCCTCGTCCAGCGCGGGCACGTCGCCGGCTGGGTCGGCGTCGGCGCACCCGGAGAGGGGCCAGCGGGTACCGACGAATGGCTCCAGGTCGGACTGAACACGATCGCCGGCGACTCCGCCAAGCTCTACTACGAGATCGCCCGGCGAACGGGCATCACCTATGTCGAGTTGGCCTCGGACGTGCCGCCGGGCCGCAGTTACCACGTGGCCGTGCTCGAGACGGCGCGTCGCCGGAACGTCTGGCGCGTCTGGGTCGACGGGCGACCCGCCAGCGGCTCGATCTGGCTCCCACAGAGCCACGGCAGGCTCACGCCGATGGCGCTCGCCGAGAGCTGGGGCGACGGCGCGCCCGCATGCAACCGCTACGCGTACAGCTTCGGAGCCGTGTCTCTCGCGGGCAGGCCCGGTGGCGACTGGTCACGGCTGTACAGGGCCGCCGCGCAGGTGCTCGAGGACCGCGGCTCGCGAGTCGTCCCCGCTCGCAACGGGTTCGTCGCCGTCACCGCTCCACCGCCGCTCCGCCCGGCTGGACCGCCGCCGTCGGTCGTGCGCGCCCCCACTGCCACGGCCTCGCCCGCGGCAGCGCCCGTCCAGGCCGGTTACCAGCCTGGGCGGCTCGAACCCTGACCCCCCAAACGCCGAGCGCGCCGCTTGATGCGGCGCGCTCGAATCGATCCTCGAAGACTGCGGAGTTCCGCGGCTCACTCAGGGGTGGAGCGACCCTTTCGCCGGAGAACGATGCCCGCCGCGATCAGCCCTCCACCGAGGGCGACCGGGAGCACGAGTGAGAAGCCCGTGAACGGAAGACCGCTGCCCTGGCTGCTCCCCTCTGTTCCGCCGGCCGTGCCGCCTGCCGGCTGGCCGCCACCGCTCGACTGTCCGCCGCCCGACGTGCCCGGGGACGACGTCCCGCCGCCCGACGAGCCCGAGCCGGGCTTCGTCGGCGGCTTGAAGGGCGGAGGCGGGGGTGGCGGCGGCGGAGGCGGAGGCGCCGGAGGCCGCGGCTTCGGATGCGGAGGTACCGGAACCGGCCCGTACTGGGCATTGCTCGACGAGTCCGGCCGCTGGATCTTGTTCGTCTGGTTGATGTGCACGCCCGAGACCTGCTTCTCCGGCGACGACGAGGCGTAGATCCCGCCACCGGATGCACCGAGCGCGACCAGCGCGACACCGGTCAGGGCCAGGAAACCGCCGACCCGACGCCGATGGGCTCGCCGCGAGGGTCGTTCGATCCTGTCGGCGAGCGTCGCGACGAACTCGTCCCGAGCTGCGTAACGCTGCCGAGCGAGCTCGTCCTCGATGCCCGAGCTCCCGGAATCCTCAAAGAAATCTTCCATCCCACTCCCCCTTAGTTCCCCTGCAATTCACCCTTACGACTACTACTACCGCCGCAGCGGGCGAAACCCTTACAGCGGCGACTAGGAGGGTGCCTTGGCGAAGTACGGGTGGCCCGGGGTCACGACCTTCAGCTTCTTCGTCACCAGGTCGCGAACGACGACCGTTCCCTCGCGCACCTGGACGAGCGTGCCGTCGCAGTAGTCCGCGATCAGCCAGAACGTGCCGCGGACCGTGGCGGATGCGTACTTGCCGGTAGTGACGTAGCGGCCCTTCCCGGTGCCCCATAGGCGCCGCACCGGCTTCGGCTTCTTCGTCGCGTGCAGCGAGGCTAACGTGCGCGTGCTCGACGTCTTGCACTTTCCGAAGTTCCCGCCCGTCAGCCGCATTCGAATCGGGAGCCCGGGCCGTCGCAGCCCGTTGATGAGGACGAAGCGGCTCAGGACGCCGTCGGGCACGCCGAGGAAGGTCATCCGGCGGTTGAAGAAGTTCAGGACGCTGATCCCCCGGTTTCCGCTGACGTCGAGTGTCGTCCCGGGCGGGAGATCCTGGGTCGCGTTCGCGGGCACGAGGGTGGTCGAGCCCGGCTCCTGGACGAGCGCCGGCGGACGCCCGGGGACTTCCTGGCCGACCGCGGCCTGCTCCCAGCCCTGTCCGACCCAGTTCGATCCGATGATCTCGTGCCCGTCGAAGAACGAGGCCTGGATCTGATCGGCGCCGGCGTTCGGAAGTGTCGGCACAAGCTGGCCCACGACCGGAATGGTGTACGTGAACGACGCGGATCCGTTCGAGTCCGTCGTCGCAGTGAAGGTGCGACCGGTGCTCGGCCCCTCCAGTACCGTGAACGTGACCGTGACACCGAATCGGAACGCAGAGGGGACCTTGTCCGTGATCGTGGCCGTGTGCGTGACCTCCTCGCCCACAAAGTTGGTCTGCGAGAGCGGAGCGAGGGTGATCAGATCCGGCTGCTCGGGATAGCCGGGAAAATCAGCTCTGCCGCCGAAAGCCGAAGGCACGGCCGCCGCGACGACGATGCCGATGAGGCAAACGCCGAGCGTGAAGGCAGGGAGCTTCCTCCCCAGTGATCTGGCCGCAAAGACCACATGACGAAGTTACACCGGAAAAGACCTTCTTGTATACCCAACCGTTCGTCCAGGCGAGTGGCCCGTCCTAGCCCATGTCACGGGATTCGACCCTGACGACCGTCCGAAAGCCCAGCTTGCGACTGCCGACAAGTGTCGTCGCGCACGAGATCGTGGCGGCGGCCGTCTCGTTCGCCGCGGTTGCCGGCCTCGCAGCTGACAACGGCGGCTACTTTCCGACGACGTGGGGCTGGGCCGCAGTCGGGCTCTGCCTGGTTGCCGTCGTCCTGCTGGTGATCTCCGGCCCGCCCCGGCTACGGCCGATCGAGAAGCTGGTCCTCGCCGCCGCGGTAGCCCTGGCGGCCTGGACCTTCGCGTCCGCCTTCTGGTCGATCAGCGTCACGCGCAGCTTCCTCGAGGGGGAGCGCAGCCTTGTGTACGTGAGCGGCGTCGTGGTCGCGCTCCTGCTCAGCCGCCGTGCCGGCGGTCGAGCGGTCGTGCTCGGCACCTGGCTCGGGATCACGGCGGTCTGCACGTACTCCCTGCTGACACGGCTGTTTCCGAGGCAGTTCGGGGGGTTCGACTCGCTCTTCGACAACCGTCTCTCGGCTCCGATCGGTTACTGGAACGGCCTGGCGCTGTTCGCAGCGATCGGCTGCCTGCTCGCGTTCGGCCTGGCGGCGCGCGGCGGCACGATCGCACGGACGGCCGCGGCTGCCTCCACGGTCGTGCTCGTACCGACGTTGTACTTCACGTTCGGCCGCGGGGGCTGGGTTGCCCTTCTCGCCGGGCTGGCGGCGGCGTTCGCGGTCGACCGTCGACGGACGCAGCTGGCCGTCACCGCACTGGTGATCGCCCCCTGGCCCGCGATCGCCGTCTTCTTCGCGTCCCGGGCGGATGCGCTCACGCACACCGGGTCGACCCTGAGCGCGGCGCAGAACGACGGCCACGCCGTCGCAGTGGCCGTGGTGATCCTGATCGTGCTCGCAGCGCTTGCCGCGCTCGCGCTCGACATGGTCGAGGAGCGTCGGCAGCTCGTGGCAGGGCAGTGGCTGAGGAGAGTCGTCGTCGGAGCGGCGGTGCTCCTGATCGCCGTGGTGCTCGCGCTGGCATTCGCCCGCTACGGGTCCCCGGCGACGATCGCGAGGCACGGGTGGCACTCGTTCACCGGCGGCGGCGGGAACGGCCCGAATCTCAACGGCCGTCTCTTCCACCTGTCCGGAACGGGGCGGATCGACCACTGGCGCGTCGCGGCCCGAGAGGTCGCGGCACATCCCTGGCTCGGGTCCGGCGCCGGGACCTTCGCCGAGTACTGGTACCAGTTCCGGCCCTCGACCGTGATCGTGCACGACGCACACACGCTCTACCTCGAGACGCTGGCGGAGACCGGCCCGATCGGGCTGGCTCTCGTCGTCCTGCTCCTGGGGAGCCTGGCGGTCGGGACGGTGCGATCCAGGGCGCCGCTCGCCGCGGTCGCGTTCGGCGCGTGTATCGCCTATTCGCTCCATGCCACGGTGGACTGGGACTGGGAGCAGCCCGCGCTGCTCCTCGCCGTGGTCTTCCCGGCGCTCGGCGTTCTCGGCGACCCCGCACTCGAGGTGGCTCCGGCCCGGCGCCGGCTCCTCCCGGCGGCGATCATGGTCGCGGTCGGGTCGTTCGCCCTCTTCGCGCTCCTCGGCAACATCGCGCTTGCACGGAGCGGCCATGCATCCGACGCCACGAACTGGAAGCAGGCGGAAAGCGAGGCGCGGTCCGCCCTCGGCCTCGTCCCGTGGTCGGCGGAGCCGGACCGCGAGCTCGCTGTCGCGCAGGCCGGACTGGGTCAGATCGCAGCGGCGCGGGACAGCCTGAGAGACGCGGTCGACCGGGAGCCGAGGGACTGGAGCCTCTGGTACCAGCTGTCCGAGGTCACGACGGGTGCCGAGCATCGACGCGCGCTCGCACAGGCGAATCGCCTGAACCCGAACCGGACGAGCGGGGAAGCGACCCCGGGCGACCTACGCCTCGTGCTCATCCCCTGACGCCAGATCGAAGCCCGGACTAGCTAGCTCGACTCAGGGATGACAAAATGGCAGCTGCGGCCGATGTAAGGGCGATTCCGCTGGTCTCAGGGAGGAGCTCCGATGAGTCGACCGCCGTCCCGTCCCAGGAAGCGCGCGCTGTACGCACTCTTGCCGATGGCGGCCGTGTGCGCGGCACTCCTCGTGCAGGCGGCCCAGGCGAACCCCGGTCAGGCGCCGCAGCCAGGCCCGGGCCCGGGAGACTCCTCGAAAGGACGGCGAGGCCCGACGATCACCGGGTTCAGCCCCTCGAGCGGCCCTGCGGGAACCTCGGTGATCGTGCTCGGATCGAACTTCACGCAGGTCAACGCCGTCTCGTTCAACCGCGTCAGCGCCGGCTTCACGGTCGATTCGTCGACTCAGATCACGGCCACGGTGCCGGCGGGGGCCACGACCGGGCCGATCATGGTCGTCACCGGCGCCGGGAGCGCGACGAGCCGTTCGTCGTTCACCGTCACCGCGCCTCCGGCGCCTCCGGCGCCGCCGGCGATCACGGGCTTCAGCCCGACGAGCGGCGCCCCGGGAACGGCGGTCAAGGTCGCCGGGACGAGTTTCGGCGGCGCGACGGGCGTCGCCTTCAACGGTGCTAGCGCGAGCTACACGGTCGATTCGGCCAGCCAGATCACCGCCACGGTGCCGCAAGGCGCAACGAACGGTCCGATCACCGTGACGACCGGCAGTGGTACGGCGACGTCTGCGTCCTCGTTCACGGTCACCGCAGCGGCGCCCACCGCGATCTTCGTCTCGCCGACCGGCAGCGACGCGACGGGCGACGGAAGCATCTCCAAGCCGTTCGCCACCCTCGGCAAGGCACAGACGACCATGCGGCTGGGCGGGCCGCAGACGACGTACATCCGGGGCGGCTTCTATTCACTTCCCACGGTGACCCAGAACGGTGTCACGTACGGGCTCCGCCTGACGGCCGCGGACAACGGCCAGACCTGGTCGTACTATCCGCCGGACGGCTACGGCAGCGCCATCCTCGACGGCGGCTCGACGAGCAAGACCACCGGGATCAAAGAGCTGATCGCGCTCGACGGCGCCTCGCACGTGACCATCGACGGGCTGCAGCTCCAGCACTTCCGCTGGATCGGCGTGGGGGTGCACGGCGGCGGCGGCTTCTACGAACTCTTCCCCGGCGGCGCACCGACCGCCGACGGCAACTCGGTCACCAACAACGTCATCCACGACGGCAGCTACGACCTGAGCCCCGTGTTCGGCTACGGCGGCGGCGGCTTCTACAGCGAGGGCACCACTCCGAACATGACGGTTGCGAACAACGTCGTCTCGACGGTCTCGGCCTTCGGAATCGAAGCCCAGGTCGGAAACGCCGGCCAGGGCGGGACCATCAGCTCTCTGCGGATCGCCAACAACGTCTTGCTCTCGACCTGCCAGCTTGAGAACGACTGCGGCGCGATCTACGTCCAGGACATGAACACGACCTCCACTGGCATCCAGATCGACAACAACTACATTCGCGACACGGGCTACACGGCCTATCCCGCGCGGCCGATCTACCTCGACGACGGCGTCTCCGGAGCGAGCGTCACGCACAACGTGGTCGCCGCCGGCCTCTACATCTGGGCCTTCACGGTCCACGGCGGCATGAACAACACGTTCTCGTCCAACATCGTCGACCTGGGCGCCGGCAACAACCGCGAGATCCTGCTCTACGAGGGTGACGGCCTGACGGGGATGGCCGGTAACGTCCTCCGGCGCAACCTGATCGTCTCGGGCGGCGGCGGAGGCGGTTACGAAGGGAGGTCGTTCGGTGCGCAGCCGACGATCGCGAACAACGCCTACCACCAGTACGGCGGCTCGGCCATCTACACGGGCGGCTACACGGGGCTGACGGGCGACGCCTCCCCTGCCCTCCAGGATCCCCAGATGTCCTGCTGGACGTACGACCTCGCCGGGGGCAGCCCGATCTACGGCTCGCCGACTGTATTCGACGCGCTTCCGCGCGGCTGGGGCCCACCCGGCTATGCGATCTCGCAGGTCGGCACGCCCCCGTCGCAGCCGCACACCTGCTGAGCCCGGCAGTACGGAGCCGTACGTTTACGCCAGTCATGTGCGTTGACGCTCGTGACGAGGCAGGCGAGCGGTGTGCCGTTGGCTTCCTCGAGGCGTTGCCGGCAACCGATACCGGTAGCGCGACTGCGCTCGTGTCTGCTGATTGTCTGCCCTAGACTCGGCAGGTGGCAGGCTGCCCTGCGTGTGGCAAGGAGCTTCCGGGCGAGTTTCCGTTCTGTCCGCTCTGCGGCGCACCGCTCGCTGAGACTGCGTCGACGCCGGCGCTGGAGGAGCGCAAGGTGGTGTCGGTGCTGTTTTGCGATCTGGTCGGCTTCACGGCTGCCTCGGAATCGGCCGACCCCGAGGACGTGCGCGCCCGCATCCGCCCCTACCACGCCCGGCTGCGCTCCGAGATCGAAGGCTACGGAGGCACGGTGGAGAAGTTCGTGGGCGATGCAGTGATGGCCGCCTTCGGCGCTCCGGTTGCGCACGAGGACGATGCGGAGCGGGCGGTGCGTGCGGGGTTGGCCATCCTGGAGGCGATCGCCGAGTTGAACGAGACGGATCCCGCGTTGGAGTTGCGGGTGCGTGTTGGGATCAATACGGGTGAGGCGGTGGTGGCGCTCGGTGCTCGCCCGGCGGAGGGTGAAGGGATCGTCACCGGTGATGTGGTCAATACGGCCGCGCGGATTCAGGGGGCGGCGCCAGTGGGCGGGGTTGCGGTCGGGGAGCAGACGCATCGGGCGACCAGCCGGGTGTTCGAGTACGAGCCGCTCGAGCCGGTGTCGGTGAAGGGGAAGTCAGAGCCACTTTCGCTGTGGCAGGCGAAGGCGGCCCGGTCGCGGTTCGGGACCGACATCACCCGCCGGTATACGACGCCGCTGGTCGGCCGGGAGTTGGAGAAGCCGTTGTTGATCGGGACGTTCGAGCGGGCGGCGCAGCAGCGCTCGGTGCAACTCGTCACGATCGTCGGCGAGCCGGGGGTGGGCAAGAGCAGGCTGGTCGCGGAGCTGTTCGCATACCTGGGGACGAAGCCGGAGCTGACCCGCTGGCGGCAGGGGCGTTGTCTGCCCTACGGGGAGGGGATCACGTTCTGGGCGTTGGGTGAGATCGTGAAGGCGGAGGCGGGGATCCTCGAGTCGGACTCGGCCGAGGTGGCGGCGGCGAAGCTGGAGGCGGCGATCGCTCCGGAGGAGCCGGAGCGGCGGTGGCTGTTGCAGCGGCTCTCGCCGCTGGTGGGAGTCGAGGCTGCGGCGTCGGCGGAACGGCCGGAGCTGTTCACCGCCTGGCGGCGTTTCCTGGAGGGGCTGGCGGCGACGCGGCCGAGCGTGCTCGTGTTCGAGGACCTGCACTGGGCCGACGAGGCTTTGCTCGCGTTCCTGGAGTATCTGGCCGAGTGGGCGGAGGGGGTGCCGCTGCTCGTTCTCTGCACGGCGCGGCCGGAGCTGTACGAGCGGCACCCGGGTTGGGCGGGCGGGATCCGGAACGCGACGACGATCAACCTGCCGCCGCTGTCGGATCAGGAAACCGCCGAGTTGGTCGCGCACCTGATCACGACCAGTGTCCTCAGTCCCGAGCTTGAGCAAGGCGTGCTCGAGCGCGCGGGCGGGAACCCCCTGTATGCGGAGGAGTTCGTGCGCCTGCTCGGCGACCGCGGCCTGGGCGCCGGCGAGACGGAATTGCCGGAGAGCCTGCAGGCGCTGATCGCCGCCCGCCTGGACACGCTGAGCGCGGATCGGAAGAGTCTGCTCCAGGACGCGGCCGTGCTCGGGAAGGTGTTCTGGGTCGGCGCCCTGGCCGAGATCGGAGACCGAGACGAGGGTGAGCTGGAGCTGGCGTTGCACGAGCTGGCCCGCAAGGAGCTCGTCCGTCCGGCGCGGGTGAGCTCGATGGAGGCCGAAAGCGAGTACTCGTTCTGGCATCTGCTCGTTCGCGACGTCGCCTACTCGCAGATCCCGCGCGCCGAGCGTGCGCGTCGTCACCGTTCGGCGGCGATCTGGATGGAGCGCAAGGGAGGCGAGCGGGTCGAGGACCTGGCCGAGTTGCTCGCCTACCACTATCTGCAGGCTCTCGAGCTGGCCGAGGCGGCGGGTGACGGCGAGCAAACGGCAGAGCTTGTCAGGCCGGCTCGGCGCTTCCTCGCGCTTGCCGGCGAGCGAGCGCTGGGCCTCGACACCGTTCAGGCGGAGGCGCGGCTCGCCCGCGCGCTCGAGCTCTGCCCGGCCGACGACCCGGAGCGGCCGGAGCTGCTCCTCCTCTGGGCGGAGGCCGTCGAGCAGGCCGGTCGGCCGCGCGAGGCCGCGGCCGCCCTCGACGAAGCGCTCGACCTCTTCTGCGTCCGCGGCGAAAAAGGCGGCGAAGCGCGGGCACTGATCCTGCTTGCGCGAGTTGCGTTCGTGGTGGGTGAGGGGCCACAGGTCGCGCGCGCCCGCGAGGCCGTCGACCTACTGGAGCAGGAACCGCCCGGCCCGACGCTCATCGCGGCCCACACGCTTCTTGTCTCCGCGCTTTCTCTCAAGGGCGCATATGACGAGGCGATCGCAGCGGCGGAACGTGAGTGCGACCTCGCCGAGTTGCTCGGCGTGCCCGAGCCGGCGCGCGCGATCCATTGGCGCGGCTTTGCCCGCGCGTATCTGGGCGACCCGGACGGCCTCGTCGAGATGGAGCGAGCGCTCTCCTTGCAGATCGAGCGGGGAGAGGGCAACGATGCCGCCGCCACGCAGAACAACCTCGCGATCGCCCGTTACCCGCTCGAGGGACCCGCCCGCTCGCTCGCCGACTTCGAGCAGGGGATTGAGTTCTCCGTACAGCGTGGCCTGACCAGCCACGCAGAAACGATGGAGGCCGACTGCCCCGGCCTGCTCGTCGAGCTCGGACGCCCGGAGGAGGCGCTCGAGCGAGCCGGTGCGGTCGCTGCTGCCGCCGAGGCGAGCGGCGCAACATGGGTGCTGTGTTGGGTACGTGCGCTCGAGCTGGCCACCCACCTGGCACGCGGCGAGGCTGAAGGCGCATCTGCCATCGCTGACTGGCTCGTAGAGGCTGTGCGTCCGCAGGGGCAGCCAGATGTCACCGTCGAGGCGCTCACGCCCGTCGCAGCCGCCCGCCTGGCCGCCGGCGATTCGAGCCAGACGCGCGCTCTCCTCGCCCAGATCGAGCAGACGCAGGGTGCACGCAGGGCGCCCTACTACGCCAGACAACTCGGGGCGATGCTGCGAACTGCGTTCGCCGCCGGCGACCCCGACCTCGCCCGGAGGCTCGCCGACGGGATCGAGCCCCGCTACCCGCTCCACGAACACGCCCTCTGCGCCGCCCGCGCCCAGCTCGCCGAACACGACGGCGATCACGCCGTTGCGGCCGGCCTGTACGCCGAGGCGGCCGGCCGCTGGCAGCAGTTCGGGAACGTTCCTGAACACGCCTACGCGCTCCTCGGACAGGGTCGCTGCCTGCTCGCCCTCGAAGACTCCGCCGCCGAGCAACCGCTCCGCCGGGCCGCCGAGCTGTTCAGCTCGATGGGCTACCGCCCCGCCCTCGCCGAGACAGAAGCGCTCATCGCGCATACGGCCGCGCCGGCCTCCTAGCCTCGCGACCCCATTCTGTTACGGGGCTCCTAGAGTATGTCGGTGCAGGCGACGTATTACACGATCACCGACGAGGCGTTCTTCCCCGGCACCGTCGGATTGCTGAACTCGTTGCGCCTCACCGGAAACGAAGGAGAGTTCGTCGTCCTCGATTGCGGACTCGCCCCGAGCCAGCGGCAGCGCCTGGAGCCGCACTGTCGCATCGAACCGGCTCAGCGCCACCTGGGCTACCGAGGCAACCCCCTGAAGCCTTCCGCCTGGCGGCCTCGTGAAGACTCGACCGTGGTGATGATCGACAGCGACGTGCTCGTTACGGCAGCGCTCGCGCCGATCCTGCGGGATGCCGAGCGTGGCCTGATCGCGGCGTTCGTGGACCTGTTGGCGCTGCTGCGCGATCCTCCCAACCGCGCCTTCCGCGAGTGGGAGGAGACCCTCGACCTGGCCAAGCCCCTGCGTCCCCAGCCCTACCTCAACTCCGGGCTGATCGCGTTCTCCGTCGCGGCCTGGCCGCGCCTGGTCGATCGCTGGCGCGAGGCCTGCGATGTGGCAGCCCGGGCTGCCGAACGCGACAGGCACCGACGCCTTGCGTGGCCGGAGAACCCCTTCGCCTTCACCGAGCAGGACGCGCTGAATGCGCTGCTGATGAGCGAGGTGCCGGCGGAGGCGATCGCGGCGTACGACTACGCGCTCGCCCCGATCACCCAGTGGCAGTCCGTCGGGATTCGGGACACCTCCCGCCTTCGCTGCGTCAACTACGGGCGAGAGACGCTCCTGCTCCACCACACCAGCCGGCCTAAGGCCTGGGAGCGACGGGGCTGGCTCCCGGGCTCGTATCGGGCCTTCGCCGACCTCCTCCCGCGCGTGCTTTTCGCGGAGGACGTCCCGCTCCGGCTCGATCCGGCAGACGTGCCCCCCTGGCTTCGCTCCGGGATCCGCGGCGGTGCCGTCCGGTTCGGGGCCGGGTCGGTGCGCAGAGCCCTCCGGCTCGGATCTGCCGTAGTGGCCTCGGGTTCGAGGACAGGGGGCCGTTCGCAGGTCAAGAGGTGCTCCGCCCCGTGACAGCGCAGGAGCCCACCGAAGCGGCATCCGGGTCGCCCGCCGTGAGCGTCGTACTCACGACCTTCAACAGATCGGCGCTCTTGCTCCCCGCGATCGACAGCGTCCTCCAGCAGACGCTCGGGGACTTCGAGTTGATCGTGGTCGACGACTGCTCGACCGACGACACGGCCGAGGTCGTAGGCGGAATCCATGACCCTCGTGTCTCGCTCGTCAGACACGAGACGAACCTCGGCCTGGCCGAGGCGCGCAACTCCGGGATCTCGCGCGCCCGCGGGCGCTACCTCTGCTTTCTCGACGACGACGACGAATGGCGGGACGACAAGCTGGCGGCCCAGGTGGCCGCCTTCGAGGCTGCGGCGGATCCCGCCGACGTGCTCGTCTACTCGCAGGCGCGGGTCGACGACGGCGTCTCGTCCGATGTGAGGCCGCTGCGAGGGCCGAAGCCCCGGGAGCCGATAGCCGAGTACCTCATGTGCGGCGAAGGCGTCATCACGCCCTCGTCGGTCATGCTTCCCCGCGTCTCGGCGGGCGGCGCCCTGTTCGACCCCGGTCAGCGGAGGTTCGAGGACTACACGCTCTATCTTCGACTCGAGCAACGGGGCTTCCGCTTCGTACTCGTCGAACAGCCTCTCGTGACCTGGCACGTGGACATCACACGGCCGAGACTGAGCCGGACGGTCGGGCGCCAGGAGGCGACCGAGTGGCTCGACTCCTGGGAGTCGCGGATCACGCCGCGGGCACGCCGTGCGTTCCTCGCGCGCGAGGTCGCTCCCTTCCTCCCTGCGAAGGGCAATCGCTGGTGGATCCTGCGAACGATCTGCGACGCGGTGTTCTCCGGCTCGATCTCGCTGCAGGAGGGGCTCAAGAGCCTCCTGAAGGCGCTGCTTCCACCCTCGGCGGTGCTACGACTGCGCCGGCTCCTTCCACGGAGCAGGTTCGGCTAGCCCGAGCCGGCAGTCCTCCTGTCGAGCGCCCTCCGGTACACGCGCTCGAGGTCATTCAGGGCGACTTCCGGCGCGTACCGCTCGCTCCATTCCTTCCACGCGCCCTCGCCGAGCCGGAGAGACTCTGCATCGTCGGACAGCCGCTCGATCGCGGCGGCGAGAGACGCCGAGTCGCGCGGCGGGACGAGCAGTCCGGTGACGGTGTCCTCGACCAGATCGGGCAACCCTCCGATCGAGCTCGCGACCACCGGTACGCCCGCCGCGTAGGCCTCGAGCACCGACCGGGGGGCGCCCTCGTACCAGATCGACGGAAGGACGAGTGCGCGGGCGCCGGCCACGAGCTCGGGCATCCGGGCGGCCTCCACCGCGCCGAGAAACCGCACTCCCTCGGGCGCGAGGCGCCGGAGCTCGTCGCCCTCCGGCCCGTCGCCGGCGATCACGAGCGGGACGTCGATCCCGCGCCAGGCATCGAGGAGGGTGCGCACTCCCTTCTCCGGCGAGAGCCGGCCGGCGAAGAAGGCGTATTCGCCCGGCCCCTCCCGGCGGCGTGTGCCCCAGGCGAAGTTCCTCTTCACCGACACGCGGTCGGCGGGCAGCCCGGCCTCGATGTGCTTCGCGCGCATGAAGTCGCTGACGGCGAGGAACAGGTCGACGCTGTCGAAGGTCCCGCGCGCACGATGCAACGTGAGTGACGTCGCGAGCGCGGCGCCGGCCGCGGCGGAGCCGCGGTAGCAACGGTGGACGACACCGCGCCAGGGCACGTGCCCGAGACAGTCCTCGCACACGCGATTGTCACGGAGAAAGGTGGCCGGGAGGCAGGCCAGCCGGTAGTTGTGGAGCGTCATCAGGACCGCGGCCCCGGCATCGTGGGCCGCGCGCAGGACCGCAGGCGAGAGCGCGGGGAACAGGTTGTGGCAATGGACGATCTCGAGCCGCTGCCGGTCGATCATCCCTCTGACCTTCTGGACCGCGTCCCGGGACCAGACGGCCGATATCCCCTCGCGGAGGCCGCCCAGGGCCTGCCAGGCTCTTCGAGCCGGTAGGAAGACCTCGACCTCGTGCCCGCCCTCGCGCAGGAGCCGGACCTCGTCTTCGACGACCCGATTCTCCCCGGACGCAGGCCCGGAGAGATA
>Ga0066903_100002458_pt1 | contig 14533 bp, 17 predicted proteins | sample PanSoiMetaGPlot1_FD_67491 | JGI IMG/M metagenome (GOLD analysis project Ga0066903, IMG submission 67491) | Tropical forest soil microbial communities from Panama analyzed to predict greenhouse gas emissions - Panama Soil - Plot 1 (version 2) | ecosystem: Environmental > Terrestrial > Soil >...
TCGGCCTCGGCTCGGACGCTCCACTACCAGCTGACCGTGGTCGTCACGGGTTCCGGGCACGTGACAGGCACGGGTGACGGCGGCTCGATCTCCTGTCCCGACCAGTGCTCCGCGCTGATCCGACAGAACACGTCGATCACGCTGACCGCGACTCCCGACGGCGGGGCGACCTTCGCCGGCTGGGCAGGCGACTGCGCCCCCGCCGGAACGGCGACCACGTGCACGGTGACGATGACCGGCCAGGGCGCGAACGGGGCGAAGTCAGTCACCGCGGGATTCGGAACGCCGCCACCGCCTCCCAGGCAGTTCATGCTCGGCGTGAAGAAGATCGGGACGGCTCCCGGCTACGTGGGTGGCGGTGGGCTCGACTGCGGGAAGGTCTGCTCGAAATCGCTCGTCCAGGGCACGAGAGTCACGCTCGTCGCCGTGCCCACGGGACGCGCGGTCTTCCTCGGATGGAGCGGGCCGTGTTCCGGAGCCGGCCCGTGCGGCGTGACCGTGAAGACCGACACGGCGGTGACGGCGACCTTCGCCGATCCCCGGCGACCGTTCGTCTTGACGATGGGGGGCGCGGTCGCGAGAGGCAAGGCGACGCTGCTCCGCTTCCACGCCTGGGTGAGCAAGGGTCGGAGCCGCGAGGAGTTGACGGTCGCGAAGGGCAAGACGCTGCTGGCGCGGGCCATGGTGGCGATGAAGCGGGTGACGTACCAGCAGGTCTACTCCGTGCGCTGGCTCGTGCCGCAGAAGATCGCCGCTGTCACCGCGAGGTTCTGCGCGGTCGCGATCGACCAGGCCGGCCGCCACAGCCCGAAGGCCTGCTCGTCGCTGAAGATCGTCTGACGCCTCGGCTCAGGCGTGGGCGGTGTGGTCGTGGCCGTGATGGTGGTGGTCCATCGGCTCGTCCATCATCCGCAGCATCTTCCAGCCGCCGCCGCGCATGAAGTAGCGCCACACGAGCACGGCCGCGACGAGCAGGAAGACGATGTTCAGCACCGTGGTGTAGTTCCAGGTCACGGATGCCTCCATGACGTTCGCGTTGCGCTCGGTCGGCTCGATCCCGATCGCCTCGAACAAGAGCTCGACCGCCAGCCCGGACAGGGCCATGGTCACGTAGAAGGTGACGAACAGGAACGCGGCCATGCCCCAGCCGTAGTACTTCCGGTAGATGTCCAGCAGGGGCAGGATGATCAGGTCGGCGAAGATGAAAGCGAGGACGCCGCCGAAGCTGATGCCGCCGTTCCAGAGCACGGCCGCGAGGGGCACGTTCCCGACCGAGCAGACGAAGCTGATCACGGCGACGAGGGGTCCGATCAGCGGGCCCCACAGCTTGGCCGCCGTCGGGTGGTCGGATAGGAACACGCCCTGCCAGAACGAGTCCGGCACCCAGGCTGCTAGCGCGCCCGCGATCAGGAGGCCGGCAAGGATGTCGCGCCCGATCGCCGCCCAGTCCATGACGAAGTAGTCGGCGGTGGCGGTGAATCCGGCCGGCGTGCGCAGACGCTGCGACCACGACCCCTGGACGCCGCGAATGGACATGTCCATCTCGGCGTGTCCCTCCATCGACCCGAGCACGCCCTTCTCCGCCTGCTTCCTCGCCTCGTCGACGAGTTGCGGCTTGAGGAAGAGGCGGAAGGCGATCACCATCAGCACGATCATCAGCGGCCCGCCCACGAACTCTCCCGCCACGAACTCCCAGCCCAGGAGCAGCCCCATGACGATCGCCAGCTCGAAGACGAGGTTCGTCGAGGCGAACTGGAAGGCCATGGCGGATGTGAAGTTCGCGCCCTTGCGAAAGAGCGAGCGGGCGAGCGCCACCGCCGCATAGGAGCACGAGGACGAGGCGGCTCCGAGCGCGGTCGCCTTGGCCACGGTTCGGGGCGAGTCGTCGGGCAGCAGGCGCCGCATCTCCTCTTTCGAAACGACGGCCTGAACGACGGCGGAGAGCGTGAACCCGAGGATCAGCGCCCAGAGGATCTCCCAGGTCATGCCGCCGGCGAAGGAGAGCGCGTCCAGGATCTCCTGGCCCACGTCGAGGCCGATCAGCATCAGGGCTGTGGAGCGCCTTCGGGAGGTGCTGCGGCGCGCTTCCGCCGGCGGCGCAGGATCTCCACGCCGACGACGAGTGCCGCGCCCACGACCGCGGCGATCGCGATCACGATCGTGTCCATGCTCGAGCCGCCACCGCCGTTCGCTGCCGCGGCCGGCAGGGTGTACCCGGCCTTCGCGGCCAACACCCGCACGGCCCTGTCCGCGCTCTCGACGAGCTGCTCGTTCCCCTTGCCGATCGGCACGCTCCGGACGAGCGCCAGCTTCGAAGCCACGGGCTTGGTCGCGTCGACATAGCCGTAGCCGCCCGGGCTGACGATCAGCAGCGGGCCCTTGAAGGCGAACGCGAGCTCGAGCGAGAGGAAACGCGCGTAGGGCTGCGGCTTGCCCCACAACGCCGAGACGGAACCGAGGTCGTAAGCCGACGTGATCACTGCGACGCGAATCGGGTAGCCGAGCTTGTTGGCGTCCGCGACGGTCTTCTTCAACTGGTCGACCTGCTGCATGGGCGTGTTCGAGTAGTAGGGGTAGAAGAGCTGCTGGGCGATGAGGATGTCGCTCGCCGGGTCGCCGTCCGCGAGGGCGGCAGGGGCGAGGGCTCCGAGGGCGGCGGCGAGGACGAGAAGGGCGACGAGGCGTCTCACGCCGACGCCTTTGCCGGCGGGACGATGTGGAGCGGCCGGTCGAACGGTCCGTACACCTGGTGCATGAAGTGGGCCTGTGCCGTCATCCGCAGTTCCAGGGTACGCGCGGTCTCCCTGTCCACCCAGATGGTGAACCACGCCTTGATCTGGGGGTCGAAGAAGGTGACCTTCCAGACCGGACGGCCGTGCATCGTGGTGGTGCCGACGAGGCGCGCATTGGAGACAGCCTCCCAGAGCGGCACCGGCTGGGGATTCGGGTCCTGCTGGGACGACTGCCATGCTTGGCCCGGCAATCGGTCCCAGCGGCGCGAGCCGATCACGACGGCCTGCGGGCCGTTCCGGATCGTGTACGCAGTGCGATCGGGAGCCGCGAACCGCCAGAGCGTCGTGACCGCGCTCCCCGGGCCGGAGGAGAGCCGGTCGTGGACGACGAGCGACTGGAGCGAGCGCCAGGTTTTCTCCGCCCGGCGAACAACCGGAGCGGCCGGCGCACCGGTGACCGAGGCCGGCAGCGGGAACGCGAGCGCAGACGCCTTCCGATCCGAGCCGCGGATCGTCACGCCTACGCTGCGCGGCGTCCGGGCGGCGACGACCGCCCGGTAGCAGCCGGCACCGCACTCCTGCGCCGGCACGGCCGCATGGCGCGGTACGCGGAACGCGACGTCGAGGCCCTCCGCCGGAGACTCCTGGCCGAGCACCGACGCCTGGAGGGCGAGCTTCGGGCCCCGCCGGGCCACTGCCAGCCCGACGGCGAGGTCGCGGTCCTCCTGTGCGAGCGTGAGCGCGTCGGCGGGCGGCGAGGGGAACCTCACCTCGGGCGCGGCGGGTGCCGCGGAGGCGGCCTGCGGGCCGGACGAGGTCGATCCTGCGCTCGGCGTCTGGTGGGCGAGCACGATCACGGTGACGACCGCGCCGATACCCGCCGCGAAGGCGACCAGGGCCGCGAAGACCTTGAGACCGACGTTGGAGGTGACGGCGGCCTCGTTCATCCGGCGGCGTGGTCGAGGAGCAGGACGTCGAGCGGCGAACCGCCGGGCGGGCGGATGTCGAAACCGACCCCCCAGCGCCCGACCATGACGAGCGCCGGCGTGTTCTCGCGCGAGTAGGCGCCGGGGCGGCGCTCGGGGAGGTTGTAGGCCTGTTGCTGCATCTCCATGTCCAGCATCGTGAACTTGGCCGTCACGTCGGCGCCACGGACCGGCTTGCCGTCCTTCGTGATCGTGACCGCGAACGTGTTCGGCACCGCCGCGCGGTTCGGCGTGAACCGGAAGTGGAGGTCGTAGCCGCTCTTCTTGATCGTGACCGATCCGCTCTTGCCCACGTGAGCGTTGATCGAGCCGAGCCCGGCGAGCGCCTTCGGCGGCGGCGCCAGGCTCGTGAGCAAGGCTGCCCCGAAGAACGCGCCCGCCACGAGCAGCACCTCGCCGCTGACGAGGATGCGGAGTAGGGCGGTCGCCGAGGATCCGGCTCCGGCCTCGCCGTGGCTCGCGCGGACGAAGCGCGGCGCCGTGCGGGTGAAGTTCACGCTGGCGATCGCGATCGTCCCGGCCAGGAAAACCAGCTTGAGCACGAGTGCCTTCCCGTAGGAGGTGTCCCAGAGCGAGCCGAGTGTGGGGAAGTGCTGAAGCGCCGAGCCGATCCCGGAGGCGATGAGCACGATCACGCTCACGAAGGCGAGCCGCGAGAAACGCGGCACGGCAATGGTCAGCGCCGGCACCTTGAGCTCGCCGAGTTGCCAGCCGAGCACGAGCAGTCCGACGAGCCCACCGATCCAGAACGAGCCGGCGAGGAGGTGCACCCAGTCGAGCCCGATCGACAGCCAGCGCGGGTTCGTCTGCGCCGCGTGCCCGGCGAAGCCGGGGACGAAGAGCGCGCTGCCGGCGGCTGTGAGGGCGCCGATCAGCGCCAGCAGCGCTGCGGTCGACCGTTGCCGCCGCTCCGGCGTGTCCAGCCAGATGGCGATGCTTCCGGCGATCGCGAGCAGCGCGAGCACGATCTCGAAGTCGAGCAGGGACTTTCCGAAGTGGGAGGAGGTCAGCAGCGGCACGACGTTCCCCAGGTCGAAGGCCGAGCGCTCGGCGAACTTGGCCGTGGACATCACGTCGTAGACGGGCGTGGCCACGAGGGCGGCTCCGATGGATATCCAGAACGCAATCGTGAGCGAGCGCAGCGAGGCCCCCGGGACCCGGCGCGGGATGTCGCGTGCGAGCAGCGTCCGCAGGAGCAGAAGGCCGATCGCGCACATGGCCGTCAGGTACGAGATCCAGCGCACGATCAGGAGCCCCGGCGTGGCCGCGCTCTCGGTGAGCGACGGGATGACGAACTGCGGCGCGGGGCCGGGGTTGGGCCCGACGGCGAACGTGAACGCCCCCTTGACGGGGTGGCCGTCGGCCGAGATCACGCGCCAGTAGACGAGGTACCAGCCCTGCGGGAGATCCGGCTTCAGCGGCGTGACGAGTGTGTTGGGATCCGTCTCGGATCGGGCCGGGCGGCCGGCGGTCTCCTGGTTGGCGTTCGGATCGGTGACCGACACCGTTGCGAACCGCGGCTCGACCGCCTCGCTGAAGGTCATCCGCAGCTCGGTCGGTGGCTTGTTCAGCGTCACGCTCGCCGACGGTGAGGTGTGCAGGAGGGCCGCGTGGGCGAACGCGGAGGCGGGCGCCGCCAGCGCCACGAAAGCGACGGCGAGCGCGGCGGCGCCTGTCCTCCGGAGCTTCATGCGAGCGACCGCTTGCCCTTCCCGCCGACGAGGGCGAGGATCGCGACCACGAGCGCGGCGATCGAGAGGATGAGCGCGACGATCTCGAGGGTGGACGTGCCTCCGCCGCCGAAGGAATCCACGGCCTCGATGGTCGGAGCCGGCGTGTCCGAGCTTTCGGGCCCGTTCCAGTCGACGACCGAGCCGTCCGAGTAGGTCTGGCGCACAGTGAAGGTCACGGTGCCGGACTTCGGCACGGAGGCGTTGAATCGGAACACCGAATCCTGGCCGGTGGGTGTGTGGCCTCCGCTCCAGTTGGCCTTCTGGACGACCGCTTCCTCACCCGACCCGGTGGACTGGGTGTTCTGCGTCCAGCCGGCCGGCGGTGGCTCGAACGAGTCGATCGCGAAGCTCGACGGAACGGTCAGCTCGATCTTGGTGGTCGTCAACCCTTCCTTCTCGGTCGGAACCGAGAGGGTGAACTGCTGCAGCGCGTTCGCCTTGGCGACCGCGGGGCTCATGGTCGCGTGCGCGGAGGCCATCGCTGCGAACAGCAGCGCGACGGCGCCGACGGCGCCGACCGCTGCGACGAGTTTTCGAACTGCCTTCATGCCTGCTCCTTTCGGGAAGTCCGTACGTACGGAAAGGTGTTACGGCTTGGCTTGCGGCCGGTCCGGCCGGCCGGCGCCAGGAAGACGAGCGCGCCCGCGCCCAGCCCGGCTCCGAGCGCGAGCGCCGCGGCCGCCCGCACCGCCCCCGCCGGGAGGCCCGAGATGACGATGCCGTGCCGGAACACCGCCAGTTCGGACAGGGCCTGGAGCACCGCGAACGCAGCCAGCGCTGCAACGGCGACGAGCCTCGCCCGCCGCTTGGCGAGGAGGCCGATCGCCGCCACCGTCAGTGCGACCTCGACCGCAAGCAGCAGCCAGCGGTCGGCCGACAGCGGCAGGCCGGACGCCGCGAACCCTCCCAGAGCCGCAAGCGTCGCCAGTCCGGCCAGTGCCGCGAGGCCCCCCGCGCCGGCCCAGAACCACCGCTTCCGCCTGGTGGTGGCTGCGGCGGCCAGCAAGGGCATGGCGCCGAGGAGGATCCACGGCCAGATCGGCGGGTTCGCCGCGCGCGTCAGTTCGCCCCGGATCTCGGTCCGTCGTCCGTCCACGATCATCGGCACCGACCACGTGACGGCCTGACGCCCGTGCAGCGCCGACGACGGCGCCCACGACCGGGCGTCGGCCCAGGCGAAGGTGCGCTCGCGACTGACCCGGGCCCAGCCGCGGATCCGGGGCCGGGACGCCGTTGAGACGAGCCCGAGCCCGCGTGCCGTCGGTGAATACATGGCGGCCAGCACGACCGTGCCGTCGAAGCGGAGGAAAGGCTCGCCCGTGTAACCGAGGACGGTCACCGAGTGCCCCGGCGTCACCGTCAGCCGCACCTTGCGTCCCGCATCGTCCACGCTCGGGCGCACACCGGACTGCCCGGCGCTACCGGGCAGGATCCGATTTCCGTAGTCGAGCGCGACGATCGGCACGGCCGTGTGGTGCGCCTGGGCGATGCCGGGCGCCACGAGGGCCGCGAGAACAGCCGCTATCAGCAAGCGAGCGAACACGCATTCCTCCGTCTGTCGACGACGCGCGCCCGTGGCGCGCACGGTCAGACGGTCAGTGGTGGCGCGCGCAGCCCGCGCCGCTGCGCGAGCGGGTTCCGCCGCCGGACGGTCAGCGGCCGCACGGGCGGGAACCAGGCGCCGACCAGGCGACCGAGGCGGACCACGAGCGGGCGCGCGACGAGCGCGATCAGGCGGGAACACGAGTGCTCGACGAGTGCGACGACCGTCGCTGCCGCGGCGAGGACGGCAAGGACGAGCAGGAGCTGCGACGAGCCGAGCGCCGCGGGCGCGAGCCTCCCCTCGCTCAGGCTGCGCTCGAACGTCTCCTGGACGGCGAGAAACACCGTGCTCGCGAGCCCGAGGCGCACCGCGCGCACGCTCACGGGCAGCGGCCGTGCAGCGGCGGGCAGCAGCGTCGGCACGATCCGGGACCGCACCCCGTCGCGACCGAGCACGGCTGCGAGCAGCAGGCCGGCAAGGACGACGAGCGCGACGATCGACAGCCCTGCGACGACCGGCTCGTACCAGACGAAATAGGCGTGGTCTCCGGTCGAGGGCGCGAGCGTGCCGTAGAGCGCGAAGTGACCGGCGAGGGCGCAGAGAGCAACCGGCAGGAGATGCCGCCCGACGCCGCCGATCCTCCGCGCGGCTCTCATCGCCGGGAGGATAGCCCCGTCACCGGAGCTAGGGCGCCACGTGCAGCGTGAAGGGCGCTGTCAGCAGCTTCGTTCCGTCCTTGAGCTGCAGGAACAGTCGCCATGTACCGGAGTCCGGGAGGATCACGCCGACCGTCAGCTTGCCCGGCGTCGCCGAGCTGCCCGTGACCTTGTTGCCGGCGAGCACGCTCGCGCAGCCGCCGGCTCCGGGGCTGCAGACGTGCGTGTGGAAGTACTCGAATCGGCCCTGGTGGAAGAAGATCGCGTGGGCGAGCGCGCCGTACCAGGGCGACAGCTTCACCGGCTTGCCCCTCGGGTCGATCAGTGTCATCGAGATCAGCGCCGGGTCGATGGCCCGCAGCTTCGCCGGCACGACCTTCGTGATCTTGAAGTGGTACCCGTCGACGGTTGCCGTCGTCGAGGGCGGCGGCAGCGGCTGGGCCTTGTGCGGCCCCTTGACCGTGATCGTGCGGTCGAGCAGCTGGAAGTTAGGCGCAGGCCCGGTGGCGGGATAGACGTCGAGCACGACGCGGTACTTGCCCGGCGTGGGGAAGGTGATCTCCTGCTCGAACTTCCCGCCGGGCTGCATGGGGGGGTGCCGGTGGATGATCGCGCCGAGGTCGTCACGAACGACGATGAGGTGCACGCCGGTGTGTGGCCCGCTCCCGGTGCGGAAACGGGTCATCGTCGCGAGCTTGTCGCCGGAGGGCTGGACGATCCTGAAAGACACCTTTACCGGCTTGCCCGCGGCGACAGGCGCGGCTGGCTGGAAGTCCACGGTGTGCGTGGTCAGCGCCTTCTGGATCGTCGGCGTCGACGTCTCGCCGCCTCCACCGCAGCCCGCCAGCGCCAGGGCGGCGGCGAGCGGTGGCAGGGCGAGAGCGAGGGCGCGGCGCGAGGTCACGGGGCGAGCTTCGGGAACAGGTACGACGTGTGCGGGACAACATAGCCTCCGATCTCGAGGACGATCTCGTCGTGCCGTCGCAACGGGATCGCCCGCGGGTCGCCGTGGAGGCGCCGGCCGTTCACGAACGCGAGCACCGGCTGAGCGGAGCGGAAGCCGGCGATGCGCCTCGGGCCGAGCGGTTGGCCCCACACGCGGAAGACGTCGCCGAGTGTCACCGGCCGCGATGCCGCCACCTCGATCACCCCGGTCGGCTCCCGCGTCCGCAGCGGATAGAGGCAGCGACCGCTCGTCACGTAGGCGCCGTCACGCTCGTGCGGCGGCGCTACACCGATCCCCGCCGGCACGAGCAGCACGAGCTTGCGCGCGAAGAGCTCGAGGTGGACGCGGTAGCGCAGCGCGCTCTCGGGCGAGCAGACGAGATCGCCGACGGGGCGGGCCGCACCGACCGCCGCGCTCGTCGCGGGCAGCCGGTACTCCCGTGTGACGCCGATCGGGGTGGGAACGGGCTGTCCCGCTCGGGCCGTCCATGCCAGCGCGCCGATGGCGGCGATGCCGATCGAGAGATTCAGGGCGAGTCGAGCGCTCAGACCGCAGTCATCGTAGCCCTGCTACGGACAGCTTCCGCCCGACAACGAGTCGAAGCTCGCGGGCGACAGCGTCCAACGCCACTTGCCGTTCTGCGCGATCAGATGGCCGGTGGAGCGGATCGGCTCGGTGCCGTCGTGGAAGTCGATCCGATAGCTGACCGCCTTCGTCTTCGTCTTGCCGAGGGCGGGCACCGAGAACTGCTCGTCCTTGACGCCGACGATGCCGACGCTCACGTCCGTCTCCTCCATCGAGGGACCAGGCGAACAGCGGTTGTAGAGGGAAGGGTTGACGGCGTCGCGCTGCTCGCGCACGAGCATGCGGTACGAGAGGGCCCGGTCACCGGATAGCTCGTGCTTCACGACTGTCCGCATGACCTGACCAGGGTCTGCCGTCGGCGCCGCTTCGGAGCTACCACCGCAGCCCGCGAGGATGGCGGCGGCTGCGGCAGCCGGCGCCAGGCCCGCGATCAGTTGTCTCACGAGGCGCTCGCGAGCTCGAGATCGGAGACCTTGGGCGGTGCCTCCGGCTTGGGACGGGAGAGGAGCGCTCCGCCAAAGATCAGCAGCGCGAACGCGATCCCGCGCAACACGCCGAGCCAGCCGTTCGGAAACGGCTCGTCGTAGAGCGTCGTGCCCGCGATGATCGGCAGCGCATTCGTGAACAGCGTCGCCACCCCCGCCGTCGTCAGCGCGGCGCCCTTCTGGAAGCCGAGCTGGAGAACGATCGTGCCGAACGTGTAGCAAACGATCATGGCCGGGATGAAGACGAGCCGGGAGCCGCCGGTCACGACCGTCTTCGTGACGACGTCGCCCGCCGCGAGGAGGATCCCGGCGGCCATGCCGTGCGCCCCGGCCACGCCCATGAGCCTGGAGCCGTAGCGGACCGACACGCCGGCGAGCACCGCCGATGCGCCCAGCCAGATCAGTAGGCCGGCCCACTCGCCTTCGTCACCTTCACCCGTCGCGCCCGCGAGCGACAGACCGAGGAACACGAGTCCGATGACTGCGATGACGACGCCGAGGAACTCGCGGCGGCCCAGCTTCGCGCCGGCCATGCGCGAGCTCAGGAAGGCCAGGACCCCGATGCCGCCGGCCGACAGCGACTGCACGAGCGCGAGCGGCGCGAGCGCGAGCGCGCCGACGTAGCAGAGGAAGCCGCCCGTCTCGGTCAGGAAGCCGGCGACCCAGCTGCGGTCGCTCAGCAGGATCTTCAGCGACTCGCGCGGTCTGCGCACGGAGAGCGGCGGGAGTGCAGCGGCGGCGTCGTGCTCGCGGATCCACGCCCAGTTGATGAGCACTGCGGACGCAAAGGTGAGCAGGATCGCAAAGCCCATCGAATGCACGTCGTACCTCCCATCCCCATCGTTACATGCGAAGGGCCGGTCCCGATAGGGTCGAGAATCGGATGGCGCTCCTGGACACGTCCACCGAGTTCGGCCAGCGGGCCGAGCGGCGGCTGCGGGAAGAGAAGCTCGCCTGGCTGACGACGGTCGACCGGGCGGGGACGCCGCGGCCGGTTCCCGTGTGGTTCCTGTGGGACGGGGAGGAGAGCGTGCTGATCTACAGCCGGCCGGGCACGCCCAAGCTGCGGGCAATCGCGGGTAATCCGCGCGTGAGCCTGAATCTGGACGGAGACGGCAACGGCGGCGACATCGTCGTTGCGCTCGGCGAGGTCGTGGAGTCGGACGATCGGCCGGCCCACGAGGTGCCGGAGTACCTCGAGAAGTACCGGCCTCTGATCGAGCGCAACGGCTGGACGCCCGAATCGTTCGCGGCCGACTACTCCGTGCCGATCCGGCTGACCGTGCGGCGCGTGCGCGGTCACTGAGCCGCGCGTGCGGGCCTGAGCTCAGAGCCTGCGTTTCGACGCAGAATCGACACAGACACGTCACGGGTTCCGGGCTACCGTCGCGGCATGGCGACGAAGAAGGCGACTCCGTGGGGGGAGGCTCTGCTCATGGACGAGGTCGTGCTGCACCAACAGGCGCCCGGCCGCGATTTCACGACGCATGTGCAGTTGCTCGAGACCGCGGACGGGGAGCGCCTCGTGCGGCTTGCGTACTCGACCGCGGAGCAGGGTGCGGTCCGGCGCGGGCCCGTGACGATGACGACCGAAGGTCTCGGCCGCCTGCTCGCGGAGCTCTCCGGCCACGAGGAGCTGGCGGCGGTCTTCGGGCTGAACGGCGGCGCTAGGCCGCGACGGCCATCCGGGCGCGGGCGGCGTCGACGAGCGAGCCCAGGATGAGGCAACCGTCGGGTGAGCCGAGCAGCGGGTCGACCGCGTGCTCCGGGTGAGGCATGAGGCCCATGACGTTTCCCGCGGCGTTCACGACGCCGGCCACGTCGGCGAGCGAGCCGTTGGGGTTCGCCTCCGGCTCGTAGCGGAGGACGATCTGGCCGCTTGCCTCCAGCGCTTCGAGCTCGTCTTCGGGATACGTCCAGCAGCCCTCCCCGTGCTTCACCGAGATCACGAGCCGCTGCCCGGCCTCGCACCGCGTCGTGAACGGCGTCCGGGCGTTCTCGACACGAAGCGGTACGTCGCGGCAGACGAAAGACAGCGATGCGTTTGGCCTCAGGACACCCGGCAACAGCCCGGCCTCGCAGAGCACCTGGAAGCCGTTGCAGATTCCGAGGACGGGCCCTCCGTCGGCCGCGAAGTCGGCTACCGCATGCATGACGGGCGCGAAGCGGGCGATCGCGCCGCAGCGCAGGTAGTCGCCGTACGAGAAGCCCCCGGGGAGCACGACGGCGTCCAGCCGGGGTAGCTCTTCCTCCGCGTGCCAGACGAGCCGGGCGTCGGCGCCGAGCAGACCGAAGGCGTGGACCGCGTCGCGGTCGTCGTTGGAACCGGGGAAGGTGACGACCCCGATCCGCGGACGCGGTGCGCGCGCGCTCTCGGTCACGTCGCGATCTCGATGTCGAACGTCTCGATCAGCGGGTTCGCCAGCAGTTGCTCGCACATGCGCTCGACCTCGCGGCGGGCAGCCTCGGGATCGGTTGCCTCGAGCTCGAGTTCGACGAGGCGACCGACCCGTGTCTCGGTGACCTCGAAGCCGAGGTGCTTCAGCGAGCCGCGCACGGCCTCACCCTGCGGGTCGAGGATGCCCGGCTTCGGGCGGACGGCAACGGTGGCTCTCATCGCACCACGCACTCGGGGTCGGCCAGATAGTCGTCGAACGCAAGGCCCGTGAGGCGCTCGAACGCGTCGACATAGCGCCGGCGCGTGCCGCTGACGATCTCCTCGGGAAGCTCGGGTCCAGGCGGCGTCTTGTCCCAGCCCAATGTCTCGCAGTAGTCGCGCACGTACTGCTTGTCGAACGACGGCTGCGCGCGGCCGGGCTCGTACCTGTCGGCGGGCCAGAACCGCGAGGAGTCCGGCGTGAACGCCTCGTCGGCGAGGACGAGCGTCCCGTCCGCGTCGAGGCCGAACTCGAACTTCGTGTCGGCGATGAGGATGCCGGACTCGGCGGCGTGGCTCGAAGCCACGCGATAGAGCTCGAGCCCCGCCTGCTCGACCTCGCGGAACCGGTCCTCGCCGACAAGCTCGGCTGCTGTGGCCGCGTCGATGTTCTCGTCGTGACCTTCGAGCGCCTTGGTCGACGGCGTGAAGATCGGTTCGGGCAGGAGGTCCGACTCGCGCATGCCCTCCGGTAGAACGTGGCCCGACACCTGGCCGGTGCTCCCGTAATCCTTCCAGCCGGATCCGGCGAGGTAGCCCCGGACGATGCACTCGATCGGGAGCATCTCGAGTCGGCGGCACTCGGTCGACCGACCGTCCGATCGGACGTGAAGCAGGTGATTGGCGCAGACGTCGCGTGTCTTGCCGAACCAGAACGCGGACAGGCCGGTGAGGACGCGGCCCTTGTCGGGAATCTCGGTCGGGAGCACGACGTCGAAGGTCGAGATCCGGTCGCTGGCGACGAGTAGCAGGCGGTCGGGGCCGAGCTCGTAGATCTCTCGGACTTTCCCGCTCGCGACGTGCACGGCGGAATCAGGCATGCGCTTTCTCCTTGTCGGTGAGAACCTGCAGGCGGTCGAAGACGGTGTCGACGTGCCGGGTGTAGGCAGCGAGGTCGAAGACGGCATCGAGGTCGACGCGCGCGACTATTTCGGGGTCTGCGGCGAGGATGTCGCGGAAAGGTCGCTCCTCCTCCCAGGCGCGCATCGCGGCCTGCTGGACGCGAACGTAGGCGGCGTCACGCGGCAGGCCCGCGTCGACCAGGGCAAGTAGGACACGCTGGCTGAAGAACAGGCCATGGCTGGCCTCGAGATTGCGCAGCATGCGCTCGGGCCGCACGACCAGCACCTCGATGAGCCAGGCGAACCGGTCGAGCATGTAGTCGAGCGCCAGGAAGGCATCCGGCAGGACGACCCGCTCGGCGGAGGAGTGCGAAATGTCCCGCTCGTGCCACAGCGCCACGTTCTCGAACCCGACAAGCGCGGCGCCGCGCACGACCCGCGCGAGACCACAGACGCGCTCGGCGACGACAGGGTTGCGTTTGTGCGGCATCGCCGAGGAGCCCTTCTGGCCGCGGCCGAACGGCTCCTCGACTTCACGCACCTCGGTGCGCGCGAGGTGCCGGATCTCGAGTGCAAACTTGTCCAGCGACGACCCGAGCACGGCGAGCGCGGCGAGCAGCTCGGCATGGCGGTCGCGCTGGAGGATCTGGGTCGAGACCGGCGCGGCCTCGAGACCGAGCCGCTCGCAGGCGAGCCGCTCGAGCTCAGGGTCTGTGGCGGCGTACGTGCCGACGGCGCCGGAGAGCTTTCCCACGCGCAGCTCCTCGAGCGCCCTGGCGAGGCGGCGCCGCCCGCGGTCGAGTTCGAACGCCCAGCCGGCGAGTTTGAGCCCGAAGGTGGTCGGTTCGGCGTGCACGCCGTGCGTGCGCCCAATCGTCAAGGTCGTTCTGTGCTCCTCGGCGCGCCGCACGACGGCGTTCTGTGCGCGATCGATCCCCGCCAGGAGCAGCGTGCCTGCTTCGCGGATCTGGAGTGCGAGCGCGGTATCGATCACGTCGGACGAGGTCAGCCCGTAGTGCAGCCAGCGGCGGCCTTCCTCGTCCAGCTCTTCGCCCACGGCGTCGACGAAGGCGGCGAGGTCGTGGTTCGTCCGTTGCTCGATCTCGGCCACGCGACCGGGCGTGGGGGGTGCCGCAGCCGCCCGCACGCGGGCGGCCGATTCCGCGGGCACAACACCGAGCTCCGCCCAGGCGTCGAGTGCAGCGAGCTCGACGTCGAGCCAGAGTTCGAGCTTGCGCTCCTCGGACCAGACCCTGGCCATCTCGGGTCGCGAGTAGCGCGGGATCACTGGGTCAAGTCTAGTCGCGGCCCAGGTCGTCTCCGCCCGGAGAAAATCGGCGCACAATCGGCACAGTCACGCGCTGATTCG
>Ga0066903_100002459_pt1 | contig 14528 bp, 14 predicted proteins | sample PanSoiMetaGPlot1_FD_67491 | JGI IMG/M metagenome (GOLD analysis project Ga0066903, IMG submission 67491) | Tropical forest soil microbial communities from Panama analyzed to predict greenhouse gas emissions - Panama Soil - Plot 1 (version 2) | ecosystem: Environmental > Terrestrial > Soil >...
GATTCAAAGCCTCTTGTATGACGCGCGGAGACGATGGCGTGATCGATGGCGGCTATGGTGCGAAGCAAAATGTTCAGCTTGCCTTCACTGTGCAGAATCGGAGCGAGTGGGCATCAACTCCCGATACAACCTGTAACGGGGCGACGCCTGGCAGCACGCTTTTTTGGCGTCTAGAGCTTGATCCGCCAAACACAGCCTCGACTATTACCAACGTCCGCGTGACTGGTGTGGTCGCGAGTTATCTGGCGTCGTACACCGACGAATTGGTTATTGGCGGAACAACGACCACTACCGGCACGACTACCTCAACTACCACAACCACTATCGCTGGCGGTGCGGCTGGGAACTGGATTGATGACATGCTCGCGGTCTGGTTGCTTGATGATGTTACCGGTGCGTTCCGGGTGAACGCGAATGGCAATAGTGCGTATGACCTGAATGTGTGTGCTGGATCAACGACTCCAACTTGCGCGAAGAATTCCACCGATTACATTCAAGGTACTGGATCATTTGCCGCGAATAACAACGACTCGATCCGTCGCGGACCTGTTGATGCACTGTCGGCGCGGAGCGCTCCGGTTACGATGGGATGTTGGGCGCGGAATGCCGATACCGTGCATGTGAACCAGGCGGCGCAGTTCTTCGGATCGTACAACTACTCTGTCGGTGGGTACTACCTCGATTGGTATGCTCCGGTGGGATCGAATGGGCAGTATGCCTATCATGTTTGTGCCGATAGCGGAGTGTGTTCCTCGCCGTCGTATGTACCGACATTCGCAGACCTGACCTGGCATCATGTTGTTGGTGTGTTTGCGAATAGCACCACGTCCAGACTGTTCGTGGATGGCGCACAGATGGGCAGCGACTCGACGGTGACGGCTTACGCACCGAATACGGGTGATTGGTTCGAGATTGGTCACGTGCAGGGCAAGGCATTTGATGGGCAGCTAGATGAGTGCTTCATTACCGGAGCGGCACTGACTGCGGCAGATATCTGTCGCATTTGTTCCTGCGGAATGGATGGCTCGCTGTGCTCGTGCTCCGGTGCCTCTTACGTATCGCCTAACTTCGATGGGCGGCGAACCACGACGTGTGGATCGTGCTCGCTGACTGGCGTGGCCTGCAACCAGCCTTCCCCGAACTGATGCCTCGGATCGCCATTTTCATTTTGCTCCTGGTTGCCCCGGTTTTCGGGAAAACCGTGGTGCTCGACGCTACGCTCGGGAACGACAACAATGCCGGGACTTCGGCTGCACCGTGGAGAACATACGCCAAGTTCCGATTGGCAATGACCACCGGGAATATCGCGCCTGGTGATACCGTATTGTGGCGACCGGGGCGGTACGCTGTATGTGACACCCTTCCCTCTGTTAACAGCGTAATATGGGGCGGCGGTGCCGGTGGCACGATTACCATGTCGGTGGATACCAGCGTCCCCGGCGACGTGGAGATTCACGGCGGCGCACATCCCGGCATTTGCAACGTTCCCGCATGGACACAGGCGAGTCAGTGCACGGTCGGTGCGTTCGTCGGAGCAGCATGCGATGTGAACGCGGATTGCGGGAGCAATGGAGTGTGCAGTTCTGTGCCATTACCCGGTGTGTACTGGACGTATGCAACTGGCTCAACGAATAATGAGTGGTGGGGCGGGCTCAATGCGTCCGTTGCCTATCAGCCATCGAAAACACCGGGCGGTGCGCCGAAAATCTACGAACGATTGTGGGCGCAGAGTGGTGTGACCTGGGTGAAGATGCCCGTCTTTACTCCGGGGCACGCACAAGCATTTCCATACGCGGTCGGGCCTCCGAACGGCGGCACTTGGGGTGCTGGGCCGGTGTGTACGGGTCGCGCCACTCCGTTTTGGTGCTGCACGGGCGCGGGGACAGGGACGTGCGACCAGGGGCGTATCTACGTGCAGACGGAGAGCGGGACGATCCCTAGCTCGGTTGCTGATTCGACCTACGATAACGTCGAGTTTCCGTACGTGCCGCAGCTAATCAACAACGGTGATTCGACATTGCTGCTGCGGAACTTCACGGTGACGAATAACGGCAATGGTCGTATATTCCATTTCTGGTGGGCGCTGACGAATATCATCTTTTTGCGGGACGCCGATACCATCACGTTCGAGGATTTCGACATTGCATATCTCGCGCGGCTCAGCGCGCTCGCGCACATGGGAGAGACTGGCGGGAATGCGAATGCCAGCAACTTTCCTCCATACATCAAGGGTGATTCGTACATGATATCCGGTTACCCACCGGATCAAGGTAACGTTGTCCGTAATACGATCTGGCGACGGGGCAAGGTGCACGGAACGTGCGGCAATGAGGCGATCCACTTCATTGGCGGCAACATCGTAACGCACGCGAATCACCTGATTGAAAATGTCGAGATTGGCGATACGCCATTTGCTGTCCAGGCTGGCCAGGTTGAGACGAACCTGACGCGCAATACATACACAGGACAGGTGACAAAGTCTTGGCCACCGGCGACCTATTCTGCCTGGTCAACGGTATTTCCAAACCCACCGGGATTTTGGGGACCGCTTGGTGGCGGCGGCAATACCGATGGTGCAATAATCACGTCCGCGCAGAAGCAGACTGTCCGCAACTGCTATATCCACGATGCGGGCCTTCTCTCGTTTTTCGAATCAGGCGGTTCCGGTGAACTGCTATTCGAGAACAACATTGTCGATCTGGCACGGATGTACTACTCCGATGCTGGTGGCGGCATCGGCGTATTTCCAAACGTACTCGTGACGCGGTGTGGATCGCCCTCGCTGTGTGGTGGACTAGAGGGGCGGCTCTCACTCTCGGTGCCATCCCGCTATGATGATGCAGGCGTAAAAGGAGCCGTAGTCAGGAACAACGTGTTTACCAATGTGTACGCGAACGCCATTCGGACTGGTTGGTTCAACAATGGCGATGCCGCGCCGACTCTCGCACCAAGTACGCCACCGATGATCGTGAATAACACCTTCTGGGTGCGGGATGACTACCGGAGCGCGTCAAGGCCCGGTTTGGCCGTGCCGGTTATTTGGTTTCAGGAGTTTAACGGCGGCTTCGGTCTGCCATTGCCTGATTCGACTGGTCGGAAGCTGATTTTCAAGAACAACATCATCTTTCGTGACGTAAGTTCCGTAGCGGGCCTACCGCTCGTTTCGATTGGTAATACTCGCACAGCCGAGATTGACACGGACTACAATCTGTACGGGACGCCGTTTAGCATCTGGAACATTGGCGCGACCAACGGAGGCACTGACGGCACCAGCTACAATACGTTTACTGCATACAAGAGTGCGCTGGTAAGCAATGGTGTTACTGGCGCGGAAGCACACTCGGTTTCCACAACCGATCCGCAGTTCCAGACAGCGTCGCCGCCGTATACGAACCTGAGCATCAAGATCACGAGTCCAGCATATCAGACGGGCACCGATCTGAGCGCAAGCCCCGCGCCGTTCAATACGGACATTACCGGTGCTACACGTCCAGCGGGACAGTGGAGCATCGGCGCGTATCAGGGTCCGATCCCTGACGGAACCACGACTACCGCGCCGACTACTAGCACTGGGACCACGAGTAGCAGCACGTCGTCTACGGTGACGAGTACCACAAGCGGGCCGACTACCACCACGAGCACGACGTTACTGACTGGTTCCGCGCCGCAGGATTGGACCCTTGATAGTGAAACAGTGGCCTGGTGGCCATTCGACGGTGATACGCTGAATCACTCGCCGGTGACGACATACTGTAATCCCGCCAGCAATGGTGATCTGCATTTCGCCAATTGTTCAAGTGATCTGAGCTTCACGGCGGGCCAGAAAATCCAGGGATCGCAGTCGGTCGCACTTGCGGCTGGCAGCGGACAGATTGCACAGAATACCGCGCTATCCGGTGCCGCCGATTGTCTCCGCGCATCACAGCCAAGTCAGTTCACGATCACGATGTGGGGGCGTGCTACGACCGCTGGTATCCAGGCTGGCTGTACGCCGACCAATCCAGGGCCATGCTTCTATACGCAATTCCTGACTGATATGAGTCAGGTTGGCGTGAGTCAACCATCGAATAAAGGGTGGATGCTGATGTTCCGCCCATACGACCAAAATGGCAATATCGGCTTCTGTCTTGGGAAGGGATCGCCAGGCACGACAGGAGAAAACACGGAATGTCCAGCATTGGCCGGGAATATTTCGAGTGGATGGCCCCCTGATGGTGGCTGGCACTTCATTGTTGGTGGCTACAACGGTTCAGCGGGATTCATCGGATCGCAGGGCAGGGCACAAGAGCGAACAACCGGTCCATATCCGTTTACCAAAAACGACGGCAACAACGGATTGTTTGAAATGCCGCATCAGCCTGGCAATTGCGGTGCGGGCTATCCGAATCAGCCGGGGAATTACGATGCCATCTGGTTTACGGGGCGCGTGCTCACGGATCAACAGACGTGCCGCGTGCGCTCGCTGCATCCGACTGGCGAGCTAGGCTGGTGCGACGCGGCGAATCCGGCTACCTACGCGACCTGTACCGGTGCGGCGGGGGACTGTGGTGGGCGCGTGGGCGCGTGCAATACGACTATCGGGCGGTGTGTGGGCTTGCTTGGAAAAGGAGTTGCTGGTGAGAATTTCCCAGCCGTGTGCAACGATATAACCGATCTGCCTGCATGCAACGTGAGTCTGACTGGTGGGACCACGACTAGCATCGTGACCACGAGCACCACGTCGAGTACGACCACGTCGAGCACGATTCCGGTGGTTTCGCCCCGTGGCGTCAACTTTGGTGGCGGGAATGTTGGTGGAGTAAAGTCGGGGGGCTAAGTGCCGGGGTTTGATCCAGGTGGTTTCGATCCAGGTGGATTCGATACCGGTGCAGTAACCACACTCCCGAGTGGGTATCTCGATCGACCATCGATCATCTGGTGTTTCGAGATATTCCTCGACTCGACATTTCCAATCACGTTCCCCTGGTACTTCAGCGCGCCGCCGCTCCGTGTATCCTGGTTTGATCTATACCCACAGATTACTGGGCTAACCGATACTCTATTCGAGGGTCGGTTAATTGATCGACCCCAGGTATCATTTTCAATCCCCGATCAATTCGGTGGTGGCGTGCAGCAAATCGAAGGTGTCCGCTTCCGACTCGCGGCCCGTGATGCTAACAGCAACGTGCCTGATTTGCATGTATGGCTTGGGCGAGAATATCGCGGCAAGCTGGTGCTGGGGCATCTGGTGCAACTGGATGCGACCTTCCACGCGGTCGAGTTGATGCAGAATGTCTTTCGCGGGGAGATTATCAATCTCGCGGACGATACCTCGACAGTGGATGTGCTGTGCCGCGCGCTCGATCTATCGTCGTTGACTGACGCCGTGCCTATGTCGCGCGTCACGACGGCGACGTATCCCTACGCACCGAGTGGTTCGTTCTCTGGCGGCGGGCTAGGGGATTCCACGATCCAGGGAATTGGTATTGGGCGGCGGCTCCCCGCGCGCTACGTGAAGGCGCGGAGCGACGATGATACCTCGACTGACCTGACGTTCACCGTGCCCGATGTTGCCCAAGACTTACTGCAAACCAGCGACGTGCATTTCCAAGAAGCAGGGATGGGTCCGCTTCAGGTGTCATCGACTGGGACATTGCCCGCACCGCTCCTACCGAACATTGATTATTGGCCTATCCCGTCTCCACTGAACATCGATGACGAACTGTATCTCGCCAAAACGCGCGGGGATGCGTTGGCTGGGATAATGATAGACATAACCAGCACGGGAACTGGTACCCATCGCATATTTGGTGGTGTGCCGCCGAACTACAAGGAGGAATACGATGTGGAGCTAGGCCACGGCAATCTCGGCGTGGTCCGCATGTGGCTGGATGAATCTCCTGATGGAACATCGGAAGCGCCATCCACATTCACCGTATTGCCGCGTACGTACAAGGTGGATGGCCGCTATGTGACGGCGGTGCGGTTTCTCGATCCGCTGGATGGCTACGATGTAACAGCCGACGTTATCCGTGTCTATCCCGACATGGACGATCAAGTGATGAGCGAATGGAAATGGTTGCGTGGCTTCGAAGATGATGTTGGTGGACGCCATGCCGTATCCGATCCGTTTGCAACTGACGCAACAACGTCCGCCGATCTTATTGCGAATCATCAGGGGTTTGGGCTGGGCGCAGTCAATTTCCCGAGCAGCAAATCGTCTGCATTCCTTCAGGTTCCAGACCCCATTCCATTGGAAATCCAGTCGTTCACGGTCCAAGCGGAGTTTCTTATCTCCGATCCTTCTGCTAATGGCTTTCTGCTGTATGGTCCCGGTGGCATACCGGGGGGGAACCCGAGTTGGTCGATTAGGGCGTTATCAGGCGGAACGCTGCAACTGAAACTTAACTTAGGCGGTATCACGAGTACATTTACTAGCGCTCCGAATATGTTTAGGTATCGCGTCCCATTTCTGCTTACGCTACGCCGTGACGGAGCGAATGCCACAACTGATGTATTTGTGAATGCTACTCTGGTGCCTTTGTCCACGGGCGGCTTACCGGCAACGTTGACCTATCCAATAGTAAACAGCAAGATGCGATTCATGGGTGCCGGTGGTGGGGATACGCTGTATGGGCACCTGGGTTGGGTCCGTTTCTCCGCAGGTGTACGCCGTGACCAGCACATTATCGAGACGTATTACCGTTGGCGACGTAATGGCATTCAGTTCGCGCGGGAGTTGGCGCGGCAATCCCGGTATCAAGTAGATGATGCATTGTTCAACACCGCATGTCAGGCATGGGATGCGGTTGAAAATGGCTCGCTCCGCGCCGATGGCTACCTGACCGAGCCAAATGCCATTCGAGATGTGATGACTTCCCTCGCCATCTTCCGCGACGCACAATTCTACTTTACGCCGGAAACACGGATCGCGGCGAAGGTTGCGGTGCCACCGGGTGATATCGTTGGCATTGCGGGGCACGGCGATGATTACGCGAATATGGTGTCATTGCCGCAGCGATCCACGGCATCACTGACTGAATCCGCGAAGAAGCTGATAGTGCTTTTTCGGCGTCCGAGAAACAATGTGGGTAGCTTCGAGCATCTGGTGAAGCGTGATCTGAACACGGTAGGCAACGACGGGTTGATACTAGAGCTACCGTTTTGTGATGACGTAGTCACCGCGGATATCGTGGCTGATTTCCAATCGAAGCGACGGAGGACCAGGAGCCAACTGCTGACGTTCTCCATGAATCACGAGTCGCGGAACTGGAATGTCGGAGATACGGTGCGGCTTCAGGTTCCCGCTATGAATATCGCGGTGACTGCCGAGATTCTGCAAATCGCGAAGGGGGCTGAAAAGAGCGACCTACGTATGGTGCCGACTTCGGTGGATGACTTCGTATACACACCGATGCCACTCCCGGCTGACCCCCGTGATCGCACATTGCGGCTGACCGATCTTGGCGATCAGCAGACCTTCACCGTATCGATGGATAGTACGAATCACGCCACGCTGACCATCTCGCTATTTGATATCACCACCATGCGTCCTGCTGGGCTAAGTACCAGGGTAGGGCCTCCGTTTGCGACTGTCGTCAATGGGCCAGCCGCATGGCAAGCTGTAGACGAAGAAGTGGCTGACGATGACGCGAGCTACGTGAGTGATTTTATTAGTACAGTCCGCTATGAGGTATTCACCTTCCCGCCGCTGGTGCTCAGGAAAGCGGAAGTCAATTACCCCATCTATGACATAACATTCCGAATGCGGATCAAGTCGAGTGCGGGATTTATCGATGCGGATTTCTACTACTTCTTGCCCGATCCGGCTACCACGGGTGGGACGTTTGCTGTCCAGTCTGGACCGACGCACGTGCTAAGAAGCTGGGAGGGTCCGTACTCGTATACCTCGACTCAGCACGATACCCTGAGGCAAAGCTGGACAGTCGCGCTGATGAATCGCATGGAGGCTGGTGTACGGGTTGGTAATTCGTCGCCGGGGGAAACCTTTTACCTCACGCAATATTACATCGATGTGCGGCAGAAGCATGATACGCCGCTGCCTGGGAGCTTCATCAAGTATTGGCGTGTTGGTCCGGTGCCGCCTCTTAGTCCGATACCACCAGCACCAAATGAGACAACGCCTGCAATTATCACCGCGCTTGACTATGCGCCACAGACCGATGACCTAACAAGCGCAGCGCCAGGAGTCTACTATTATTGGGCTGGGATATTCGATGAATTCGGTCGCCTGGTTTTGGTAATCGGTGACGGAACACAACTCGTGACGGTGTCATAATGGCGAGCATGCAATTTGCGATTTCGTTCAATCAGTGGATAACGGTGACGCCGACGACTGAGCGATCTGGACACCCGGCAACCAATGTCGGCATCATCCAGAAGTGGCGACGAACGTGGCAAAGCAATGACACCACAGCCACAACGCTTGTGTTTGACTTCGGTGCATCACCGCCACCGCTCAATGGCATGTTTATCAATAACGCCAACTTCCTGGGCCTGGTGATCGAGGGGAGCCCGAATTCAACAACCTGGACGAGTATTGCTTCGACCACGACGTTCAACGATGAGCGTGTTGGTCGCCGGAAGCGATGGGTGCCATTTACTGCCACCTATCGGTATATCCGGGTGACGCCATCAACTGCATTCGCTGGATACGCCTACTTCGAAATCGGAACGATCGCGTTTCCCGTGGTGCAGAATTTCTCGGACTGCTTTGGATTCCCATGGCAATGGACACCGCGTCAAGCTGCTACGCGATCTGATTTTCCTGGTGGCGGTGCTGATGTGAATATCGAGGGACCGTACCGGCTCGAATACCAGCTAGTCGGCGGTCCCTGGTTGACTGCCAACATCAACCAGATGCTCAGTATTCACCAGTTGGGTACTACTGCACCGATCTGGTTATATGAGAATCGCGGGCCTGGTACCGGTGTGTTCAGTGCCTACGCCTACATTCTACGTCGCATGGAAGATGTGCCATTCAGTGAGCGCATCAACAACTATGATGCCCCGTGGCACTTCGAAGAAGCCATGTGATGCCGACACTGGGAACATCGAAGGCCCGCCCGATCTTCGCTATACATAACCGGTTTCGTCCGTCGTACATTCCCAACCTGGAAGGCGTCGGTGATCTGCTACCGTCACAGGTGCATTCGTCATTACCACTCCCGGTGGCACTAGAGGGTTGGCGTCGGCTGGCCTGTGCCGTGATCGAGGATGCGCTCCGCTGCGCCGGATTATCAATCGAGAAGCCGGTGCTCAACACGAAAACGTGCGGCAAGAACAGCGGTGTGCAACGTCGGTGCGAAGCGCTCGCCTACCTGACTGGGGACCAACCGAGTGTGGCATTACCAATCGACGTGGCGTGTGCATTCGCGGGCATCGATGAGCACGCACTCCGTCAGCGCGTGCTCAGGATGGTGTCGCTCAATCGTCTAGCTCTATCTGCCTACGTGAAACTTCAACTAGAGCATTCCGCCGCGTTGCAACCTCCGCTACCGCTGTCTCCTTCACAGCGTCAAGCCGCCGCCCGACGCGAAGCGCGGTTGCGCGCCAAGTCCGCACCTTTGTCTGAGCGAGTCGCGCCTTCCGCTCCCAGTCCATGATGCGTTGCTGTGCTTGCAGGAGTTTCTTCGCGAGCACCTTCTGCTTCGCACGCATCTGATCCACGGTGGCGACCTCCTTCTTGGGACGTAGTTCCAGGGGGTACTTTTCCAACTGGTCGCCCCACGGGTGCCCGTAGGGAAGGCCCGTCCTGCCCCGGTAGCCGTACCGGGGATGGCGCATCTCCTTGTGCCTGCGCCCCCGGCATTCCGCCATCTCGTGCGCTAGCTGCACGCCGAGCCAGGCCCGGTGGATTTTGGTAATCGTGCGCGGGTCCTTTTTGATGCTTACGCAGAAGGAATTGTAGCGGAGCCCCGCGCCGATCTTCCGCTCGATCCGGCGACCCTGCCGGTCCTTGCGATTTCCTTTCTGACTGCGGTAGTGGAAGTGAATGGTAATGAACTTCCGCTGCGCCGGGTCTAGCTCTTGCTCCGCGACATGCATCGCGAGCGCGCGGAGTTGCTTCGTCTGGTACATGGTGTGATTGACGACCCTCATTCGACCTCCTTCATCGTGCCGACCATTGTAGCACACCAATCTGCTTTGTCAACTCCCTCCTGAAATCACTGGGAAAACAGGGGGCTTGACAAAGGTAGCCTCGGTATGCTACCATGGTTGAAGTGAAAGGAGAGCGTCTCGAATGAAGGAAAAGAAAGAGGACGTTGTCATCAAGAAGGCGCGGCAATTCGGACTCACTCTGATTCCTGGTGAACGCAATACCAAAACCGGGACGCACCGATACTCATTCTGGGTACGCGACCGCTTGATTGCGACCGTCTGGAATCGGAGTCAGGCGTTCATCTGGCTAGAGGGCTACGCGGCGGCGTTAGAGGAAGGGCACCGGAGGCTCCTGGGCTACCCTGCTTGACAAAGCCGTAGAGGTGGGTTAATCTCCACAACACCGATGGCTCACAAGCGACAGCCTGACCACATTTGCTCCGTGTGCGGGAAGCCGAGCAGGTGCAGTCGCGAGGATTGGATGCAAGAGTGTCCGGTCCCGCGCACATTGGTCTGTGGGTCCTGTAACTACCGCGCGGAGCAGCTAATGAAACAACAGGCCGCTTTGACCCCCTTAGTAGATGAGGCGAAGCAGCCAAAGAAGGGAAAGCGTGATGGAGTCAAAAAGCCAGCGGAAGCGAAAGCAGATACAGGTGGAAGCAAAGCAGGGCGCGGGAAAGGTGGTGTTCGACGTACGCCCGCACGTGCGGGGGACCGCCGATAAGGGCCGCGTGTTCCACGTCCGCGCGCACAAGCGCACGCTGCACACACCGCCGAAGTAATGATGAAGCCGGGGAATCGACAACCTGCTGCCCGAGAATGCGCCTACTGTAAGGGCGTCATTTACTCGCAGCGTGACGCGCTCTTTCTCGAACAGGACGGGGTGAAGAAGTTGTACCACAAGCCGTGCTACCATAAGTGGCAGAAGGAGACGGTGCAGCGACTCCGTAAAGAAGCACAGGAGCAGCGACGACAGCAAGCTGCGCCGATTACCAATGGTGCTGAACCGGAGCGACAGCGGATTGCGACACCGTGTCTTACCTGTGAGCAGCGGCGCACGCGCGTCTGGACAGGCACCGCGAGTCAGACGCACGTCCGATGTTGCATCAAGGGGCATTTCCAAATGGTGACGGCGAAGGGCGCGGTCGCTATCTCGCAGTACACCGCCGAAGTGTGGAAGGTGAATTCGAAAGACTGGCATGGCCTGGGGCCTGACGCGATGGTGCGCTGCTGTGTGTGCAACGTGACGTTCCAGCGCAAGGAAGGCCCGCAGCATGTGGTGGAGAAGCACGCAACGCGCACGGACTATCCGGTGCCGAAGCAAAAGGAGACTCCCGTGGCTGCACCCGCTGTGAAGGAAAATCCGCAACCGCAGCAGAAACCCAACCTGGGCCTCGATGATCTGCTGCTGGAACTGGCGACGCGCATCAGCGCGGAAATCGCGAGCATGCGTGAGGCAACGCAGCAATCGGTGGCGGTAGCGAAGGACCTGAAAGTGCTGGTGGAGCAACTGCTGCGCGGTGGGAGGTAATTGACAAAGCCCTGGATCGGTGTTAATCTGACAGGGACCGAAGCCCAGAAAAGGAGACGAAGGAAATGGGCAAGAGACGATCGCTCGCTGAACCCATGCCGGGTGAGTTTGAGCGGATACTGCTTGGGCAATTCCCGAGCAAGTCAACTCCGGGGACGATGCACGAAGTGCGTCTCGGACATGACAACGTACTGTACTGCACGTGCCCGTCATGGCGCTTTCTGAAGAACGGCGCGGTGGTTCGTACGTGCCCGCACACGCGGAACGTGATGGCGGCATTGAAGCGCCTACAGCCGGATATTGCCGAGAAGGTGAGCCAGACGGCGGAACTGATGGCGAAGGAAGCAGGCGTGCGCGCCTTCCTGCCATTTGAGGGAGACGAGAATGAGTAAGACGAACGGACTCCCGTGCACGGTGATCGTGGATCGGGAGAAGGAGACGCGGTGGATGATCCGCTTCAAGGAACGGATGAATCCGAATGAGCAGCCGCGAGTTGGGACCATCTACCTCAACAAGGCGCTGGTTGGAAATGCCAAGCAGTTGTCGGTGACGATTGTGGAGGATGAGTGATGGAGTGCGACAAGTGCGACAATGAGGCGACAGTGATCGTGACGATTATCTCGACCTACTCGCCGCTGGGTGTCGAGCGACTTAACCTCTGTGATGCATGCGAGCGATTCGCATTTGATCGGAGCCGGTTGGAGGAAGAAGGGAATGACGCCAAAAGAGTTGCTTGACATGCTGGAATTTCAGGGCGGCAAGATCATTGCCGGTGGTGAGGAACACGTCCCGATGCTGTTTTGCCTGAAGAACCGCACGGACGGTGTTGAGGGCTACGACATTTTACAGCTTGCTGCTGTGCAGATGCCGGAACCTGAGCACCGGGAGGAAATGGCGAAGCAGCTATCCGAGCTAGTCGAGAAGTACGACGGCTACGTGTTTGCCACCGAGGGTTGGGTCGTGAAGCTGCCCAAGACGGAAGGCATGACGGTCAACGAAGCGGTTGATTACGCGGCGACCATCGTGCGCCCGAGTCAGCATCCACAGCGAATCGAAGTATTCATGGTCAACTTCGTATCGAAGTGGGGAACGTACCTGAGCCGCACGTACGAGATTGTGCGCGTGGAAGGTCAACCGGCGACACTGAAACTCGATGTGGAATCCACCGCCCCCCTGGCCGGTATCTTTGGTAATCTCTACGACACGGTGGACAAGGAGCAGTACGGCTGGGGTCAGGGTGGACGGGGACAGTAAAGGAGGAATGGATCGACATGGGAAAACGAGTTGACATACCCTACGAAGGGTTGGTGAACATCCCGGAGGCGAAGATCGGTGAGTTTGAAATCCGACACACCGTCTACCCTGCCGGGAAGAAGATACCGATTAGTTCGATGCGGACGGTGATGTACGGGGGCCACGAGTCCAAGCCGGTGGTCTACGATCACGACACGCGCTGGCACGAGTTGCTGGAAGATGGCGGCGTCTGGACGAGCGATTTTCCAATCGAGCAGTATCAGCAGCGGGAATCGCTCAAAGGCTTCCGGGGCAAGGTGCTGATTGGTGGGTTGGGTCTGGGCGTTGTGGTGCAGATGCTCACGAAGTACAAGAACGTGTCGCAGATCGACGTTGTGGAAAAGTCGCTCGAAGTCTGCCAGCTTGTGCAGCCGTATGTTGGCGACAAGCGCATGACGGTCTATCGCATGGACCTGTACGACTTTCTTCGCGATGGCGGCGTGCGGCGTGATAACCGCTACGATCATGCCTTCTTTGATACCTGGACGAGCGACAGCGAATTCACGCTGTACCATGACGTGATCCCGCTGCGGAATCTCGCCAAGCCGATCGTGAAGCACAAGATCACGTGCTGGAACGAAGATATCATGCGTGGTCAGGTGCATCGCTCGATCTTCTCACCGATCGAATTCAACATGGCGAAGAACGTAGCAAACAAGGCGAAGGAGAAGGGCTGGAAGGACGGTCCAAACTTCGATCACGTCAAGTCGCTGGAAGAATTCGCCTCGATTAGTGACGATCACTGGTGGGCGCGGCATGCACCGTTTTACCGTTCGATTATCAATCTTGGCGTGGTGCTCGATGGTGATACACTCACGATGGAGCGGCTGAAGCTGCTGGCTGGTCGGTGGGCGTATAACTTCGACGGCACCGATGACTTTATCGAGCGCTGGAACAAGAGCGTCAAGGATAGTTGGGAATTCTCCGAGCCGTATTGCCGCCAGGTGTTAGAGGAACGACAGGCCGGATGATGCAAGCACGTGGAGGGCATGACATGCCGGTGGAAGTACGCTTCGCGATCTACGGGAACAGTGTCGCAACGTTGGTGGTGAGCCGCACGTATCCCGAGACGCCGATGCAGTTGGATGAAGGTGTCGGAATCTACACGGCGACATTGCAGTTGGCGCAGAATAACCAATCGACCACGGTGGATGGCATTCGACACGTGCGCGCGGACGGGGCTATTGCCCTTGTCCGTCGCGCACTGAATGCACTCGCTGGTAAGAACGAGAAAGGCCACAATGGGTGATAACCGTGCACAGATGTGCACGGGCAACACTCCCTTGACAAACGGGACGGACGTGTGCAATAACCTCTCAATCCCAAACTCAGAAGGAGACGAACGAAAATGAGTGACAATAAGCATGTGCATCCAGTGATCGAGGAAGTGCTCGCGGGCTTCAAGACGATCACCGTGGGCGCGGAGCCAGGGGACGTGAATACAGGCCAGGACGTGACCGAGACGACCCGGAGGTCGGAGGTCGCCCGAATCAACGCGGAGCCAGGCTCTCGTGAGGCGCTAGAGGCCGAATACGGCACGGTCTACTCCACGGACGAGGCGCGCGAGCACTTCACGTTCGAGGGCTTCCTCGCCCCGTACGTC
>Ga0066903_100002461_pt1 | contig 14525 bp, 15 predicted proteins | sample PanSoiMetaGPlot1_FD_67491 | JGI IMG/M metagenome (GOLD analysis project Ga0066903, IMG submission 67491) | Tropical forest soil microbial communities from Panama analyzed to predict greenhouse gas emissions - Panama Soil - Plot 1 (version 2) | ecosystem: Environmental > Terrestrial > Soil >...
ATGAGCGGCACGAACCCGGACGGAACCCACTACCACGATCCGGGCATCCGCTACATCAGCTACTTCAACCACGGCGACGCGATACACGCGTTCAATCGCGCCTCGTTCGGCACGCCGCAGAGCCTCGGGTGCGTCGAGCTCCCACTCGCCTCGGCCGCAAGGGCGTGGCCGTACACGCCGATCGGAACGCTCGTGACGATCGAGAACTGAGGCCGGGCGCTTGGGTCCGGCCGGTCCTATTCGCTGTCGACGTCGCGGCGCAGGAAGACGACGTAGCCGGCGAGCAGCGGGACTGCGATGTAGAGCGCGCACACCCACAGAGCCCGAGTCACGGGTGCGAAGTCGGCGGGGATGCGGAGGAAGCCGTGCCACGCGTCGAACTGCGTTCCGAGCAGGTACGGGCGGATGCTCTCGGTCCCGGGTAGCACGCCGAGCAGCTGCATGAGCAGAGCGAACATGAGCGCGCCGACGACGGACGCCGCGCTGTTCCGGGTCACCGTCGAGAGGAAGAGCGCGAAGGCCGCAATCCCGATGAGCGGCAGTACGTACACGCCGATGCTCGCTGCAAGGAGCCCGACGCCGTGCGCCGGTGAAACCTTGGTGCCCGAAAGCGAGGTGAGTGGATGGAAGCCCCAGGCGATCGTTCCCGCGACGACGGCGACCGTCGCCATGGCCACCACCGCGACGATCGCGTACGTGATCGAGGCCAGCGCCTTACCGGCGAAGACCTGGCCACGGTTGCGCGAACGCGTCAGGATGGTCTTCAGTGTTCCGTTGTGGCTCTCTGCGGCGACGATGTCGCCCGCGACGAGCGCTGTGATCAGCGGGAACGCCCAGATCGACATGAAGAACAGGACGACGAAGGGCACCGCGAGCCCCGTGTCGCGAATCGTCCGGCCGAGCGGGATGTCATTCGGCCCGCCCTTCGTGTTCACGACGAGCGCGACCACGAACGCCGTCGGCACGAGCATCGCCGCGACGAGCCCGAGATACGTCCGTTTCTGGGCCAGTAGCTTCGCGATCTCCCAGCGGTAGATCCTCGCGACGGCCAGCGCGCTGCTCACACCGCCACCGCGTCCTGCTCGTCGGTCGCCGGGTGTTCGGTGAGGCCGAGGAAGAGATCCTCGAGGCTCGCGCGTTCGGGGATGAGTGCGGTGACGCCGACATGCGCCTGTCCAAGCGCGATCGAGAGCGCGGCCACCGCTGCCTCGTCGGCCTGGAAGCGGAGCTCGCCATCGACCGGATGCAGGCTGTGCACACCCGCCTGCTGGAGGCAGAGCACGTAGGCGCGCTCGGGGTGCGGGCTCTTCAGGCGATAGCCGCTCGACGCCGTCGCCAGCAGCTCCTCCAGCGACCCTTCGTAGACGATGCGCCCCTTGCGGATGATCGCGACGCGGTTGCAGAGCTCCTCCACCTCGGCGAGCAGGTGGCTCGAGAGGAGCACCGTGATCCCCTCCCCCGTGAGCCGGCGCACGAGGTCGCGCATGTCCCGCATGCCGGCGGGATCGAGCCCCGTGGCCGGCTCGTCGAGCAGGAGGAGACGGGGGCGCCGAAGGAGCGAGGCGGCGATCCCGAGCCGCTGTCGCATCCCGTGCGAGTACCCACCGACGCGATCGTTCCCGCGGTCCCGCAACTCGACGAGCTCGAGCATCTCCTCGATCAGCGAGCGCGAGTCGCCGTCGTCGTAGTCGGCGAGGAGCCGGAGGTTCCTGCGCCCGGAGAGGTACGGGTAGAAGCGCGGAGCCTCGACGAACCCTGCCACTCCCTCGAGCGCCTTCGCCCCCTCGACCAGCGGATCTCGCCCGAAGAGCTCGGCCTTCCCAGCGCTCGGGCGGATGAGCCCGAGCATCATCCGCAGCGACGTCGTCTTGCCCGCGCCGTTCGGGCCGAGGTATCCGAACACGTCTCCCCGCTCGACCGTGAGGTCGACGTGGTCGACGGCGACGATGGAGCCGTAGCGCTTGACGAGGCCGCGCGTCGCGACCGGAGGTGTGTCGCTCACCCGAGAGAGCGGGCTGCAGTCTCGGCGGCCGCCGGCGGCACCGAGCCTGCAAGGACGAAGGCCACGCCACCCTGCTCCCAGTCGAGAATCGTCCCGAGCTGGGTCGCGAGCTCGTGCGCCGTCAGCCCGTCGAGCGAGACCGTCGGCAAGCTCGACGTCATCCCGCCGCCCGGACTTCCTCCGTCCGCCTTCCGCTCGACGACGACGACGGCTCCCAGGCCTTGTCCGTAGACGGCGAGCACGGTCTTCGAATCCGAGCCGCCGACGAGCCGGACGTCCCTTCGCGGCAGGCCGAGGAGGCTGTCCGGAGCGACGACGGGGAAGTCCGCGTCGGCCTGCACGGCGTCGAGACCTGTCACGGCGGGGGTTGCATTCCCGCCGCTCTCGCTTCCGTTCGTCTGCGCGCTCAGGTCGACGACCTTCGCGTCGGCAGGCGGTGCGATGTCGACGTCGCTGTCCGAAACGGAGCCATAGGAGATGTCGGTGACGGTGAGCCCGAGGACGGGCGAGGAGCTTCCCTGCGCCGAGATCGCCGCGCGCAGCGGCGTCCCCTCAGTTGCGTCCCAGGCGATAGCCAGCGAGCCGAGCAGGCCGCCGTCGTGTTTCGGCGACGCGCTCACGTCGTACGCCGGCTGTCCTGCCACGTTCGTCGGCGTCGCCTCGGAGAGGGCCCAGTGGACACCGACGTCGGCGAGGGCCTTGTCGATCTCCGCGAGTGTCGGCAGCTGTCCGCTGCTCCCGGAGCTGCTGTCCGAGGAGGCGTGGGCAGGCAACGTCGCCCGGTACACCGTGTTGGAGGAGGCGTCGTAGATCGAGACGTCCTGCTTGTTCCAGATGATCTGCACGTCGCCGGCATCCGACTGCAACTCGAGTCGGCCGCGGCCGTCGCTCGTGAGCCAGAGGCGGCCCGAGGCGCCGGAGATGAGCGCCGAGCCCGTCTGGCCGAGCAGCGCGCCGGAGGGGAAGAGCTTGTTCGTGAACTCGATGCGCGCGGTCACGCCGTCCGGGGCCTTCGCCGCGAGCGCCTCCTGGATCGCCTGGTCGAGCGGCTCTGCGGGCGGCGTCGCACCACCTCCCCCCGCGGCGACGGCGATCGCCGTTCCTCCCACGGCGAGAACGACCATCGCGACGACGAGGACGATCAGACTGCGGGTCGAGATTCTGCGCAGGACGCTCACGAGATTCCTTCGCCATCGGTTGTAGCGCGGGACTCTGAGACATCCTTGAGAGCGGGCAGCTCGATCGTGAAGGCAGCCTCGTGCGCGTACGCGCGGCCCCCGTGCCGCTCCGCGATCGCGCGGACGATCGCGAGCCCGAGCCCGCTTCCAGGCCCTGCCTCGTTCCCGCGCCAGAACCGCTCGAACGCCGCTTCTGCCTCCTCCGGACGAAGGCCGGCTCCTTCGTCGGACACCGTCAGCGAGGCGATCCCGTTGGTGGCTCTCGCCTCGACGAACACGCGGCCGGACCCGTGCAGCTTCGCGTTCTCGACCAGATTCGCGAGCGAGCGCTCGAGCGCACCGCGGTCTCCGCGAGCACATACGGGCTCGGGAGCGGAGACGTCGACCTCCTGGAGCGAACGGGCGAGCTCGTCGAGCCGAACGACCTCCTCCGGCGGACCTGCTGCCTCTTCGCGCGAGAGCACGAGCAGATCGTCCGCGAGCCGTGCCAGGCGGGTCGTGTCGTGGTCGAGCTCTCGGACGAGCTCTGGCGTCGCCCCGTGACGGACGAGGTAGTGGACATTGCCCGCAAGGGCGGTGAGCGGCGTGCGGAGCTCATGCGAGGCGTCGGCGAGAAAACGTCGCTCGTTCTCCCGCGCGCGCTCGACCGCCTGGAGCATCGCATTCAGCGTCCGCGCCAGCCGCGCGACCTCGTCATCGCCTTCTGGCTCGGGCAGGCGGCTGCGGGTGTTCCCGGTACGTTCGATCTCTGCCGCCGAACGCGTGAGGCGGCCGAGCGGCGACAGCGCACGGCGCATGAGGAGCGCGAGCACCAGTGCGGCGGCGCCGGCCGCGACGAGCGCCGCGAGAAGAACGACGAGCCGAACGCTGTCCAGGGTCTCCGTGAGGTCGTGGGTGGACGCCGCCACGGCGACAGCGCCGCCGGCGGCAGGGCCTCCCGTATCCGCCAGGGGCGCAACGTAGACGCGCAGATCGTCGGACGCGAGCTCGGCGGACGTGAACCGGCCCCGCCCGTCGACGCGCACCTCACGGAGGACGTCGTTGACCGGCAGGACCCGGCCGCCGAGCGAGAGCGACCGCCCGACCATCCGGCCGTGACGGTCGACGACCTCGGTGCTGATCTGGGTGCCGCCCAGCGGCGAGTCGAGCGCCCCCGGGGTGGTCAGGAGCGATGGAGCCGATGCCGAGAGTTGCGCGACCTCGACGGCCCGTTCACGCAGCGAGCGGTCGAGCGTGCGGTGCAGGTGCTGCGAAACGAGGAGGTCCACCGCTCCGCCGAGGAGCACGAGCGCGATCAGAACGGCCAACGATGCGGCCAGGATGGAGCGAGCGCCGAGCGAACGTGGCAACCACCTGCCGTTCATCGCCGGAGGCTGAAGCCGACGCCTCGAACCGTCCGGATGAGCTGTGGCTCCCCGAGCTTTCGCCGGAGGTAGGAGACGTAGCGATCGACGACGTTGAGGCTCGCCGCCTCGGTTCCGCCCCACACGCGCTCGAGCGCGAGCTCGCGGCTCACGACGCGCGTCCGGTTGCGGAGGAAGAGCTCGAGCAGATCTGCCTCGCGGGCGCTGAGCTCCAGGTCTCGACCCCGTCGTCTGCCGGCCCGCGAGTAGACGTCGAGCACGAGATCGTCGAACGCGAGCACCTCGCCCGGTTCCGTCCCACGGCGGAGCAGCGCGCGGAGGCGCGCGAGCAGCTCTTCCGTCGCGAACGGCTTCACCAGGTAGTCGTCGGCGCCGGCATCGAGGCCGGCGACCCGGTCGGTGACGGCGTCGCGCGCCGTCAACACCAGGATCGGGAGAGCGAGCCCCTTCTCGCGTATGCGCAGGCAGACCGCCAGTCCGTCCAGCCCTGGCAGACCGAGGTCGAGGACGAGCGCGTCGGGGACAGCACGCTCGATCGCGGTGAGCGCGGTCCCGCCGTCCGGTGCGGTCGCCACCGCGTAGCCCTCGGCGGCGAGCGTCCGCTTGACCATCCGCAGGATCGGCGCGTCGTCGTCGACGACAAGCACGGTGGCAGCCGGCACTAGGCAGTCCTGAAGGAGCGAATCGCGGTTGCCAGACCGAGGACGAGCAGGAGGAGGGCGGGAACGCGGAGCGCCAGCCAACCCCCTGCGCGAGAGAAACGGAGTGTGCGAGCGGCGGCGAAGGCGGCGACCCCCAGGACCGCGATCGCGACGCCGAGCCCGAGCCTCCACCACACGAACGCCGGGCCCGGGTCGAGATCGACGCCGCCGACGGGCTGCAGGCTCAAGCCGCCGCGGATCCTGAGCGGGCGGGCGAGGGCAGCCGCAGCTTCCGACTCCGTCAGGTCCCCCTCGCGCACGAGCGAACGCAGCACCTCGACCTGCCGCGACCGCGCGGCCGCCGGGTGGGTCCTCGGGTCGTACGCGCTCGGTGCGCGGATCAGGCCCGCGAGGAGCGCGGCCTGCGCGGCGTCGAGCCGGCTTGGTGGAACGCCGAAGTAGTGGCGGCTCGCCTCCGCGACTCCGTACGCGCCGTCCCCGTAGTAGGCCGTGGACAGGTACGCGGCGAGGAGCTCTTCCTTCGGGTATCGCCCCTCGAGCTTCAGAGCGACCGCCGCGTCCTGCAGCTTGCGCCACAGGTCGTGGTCGCTCCCGCCCAGGTAGACGTTCTTGGCGAGCTGCTCCGTGATCGTGCTCGCCCCCTGCGCAAGCGAGAAATGGGCGACGTCGTAGGGAAGGGCGCGCATGATGCCGACGACGTCGATCCCGTCGTGGTCGTAGAAGCGCTCGTCCTCCGTCGCGACGACCGCGTTGCGCATGATCGGCGCGATCGGATCGAGGGTCGTAGTGCGGCCGGCGCCTACCGCCCGCACGCTGGCGGGCAGGTCGGTCGGGTCGGGGCTGGTCAGCCAGGCGGCCGCGAGCACGCCAACCCCGGCGGCGAGCACGACGACAACGTGACTCGTGACCCGTCTCTTCCTCGTCGAGAAAAGCGCTCGGACCGTCGCCGTCTCCTTCATCGAGCGGAAGTGCCGAACTGCGCCAGAGCGTAGCGTCGCCAGCGCGTCAGACCGCAGGTGCATGCAGGCGACTCAACGCTTTCCGAACGTGCTTGACACGGGTGACCCCGACACCGCGATCCGCATCGAGACCGCAGACAGCGCGCGGAGTTCCGGCACTTCGACCAGTCCGGCGTCGCCGTCGGTTAGGTTCGCGCCTGTGCGGATCGGTATCGTGAGCGACTACTACTACCCGCAGCTTGGCGGTATCACCGAGCACGCCTACGGCCAAGCCAGGGAGCTCTCGCGACGCGGTCATGATGTAACCCTCTTCACGCCCAACCTCGTGCACGTTCCGAGGACGGCGGACGTCCTCGTCCGCGAGGAGCCCTTCGAGGTTCGGAGGGTGGGTCGGGCGTACCCTTTCTACGTCAACGCGTCCGAGACGCTTCTGACGGTGGGCCCGCGGCTCGGTTCTGACGTAGGCAGGCACTTCTCCGGGCGTACATTGGACGTACTGCACGTCCACAACCCCTTCGGCTTCATGCTGCCGATGACGGCCATCGCACGGTCGACGGCGCGCGTGACCGTCGGCACGTTCCACAGTGTCGTACCCGAGGGTTACAGGCCATTGCGGTGGTCCAGGAGGCTTCTGCGCAGGCTGCTCGAGAGGCTCGACGCGCGAATTGCCGTCTCCGCCGCTGTCGTGACCTCCATTGGAGCGCACTTCGCCGGATTCGGCTTCGATGTGATTCCGAACGGTGTCGACACCGAATTCTTTACACCGGGTGCCGGGGCGCTGCCCTGGCTGAACCCGCGGAAGAGGAACATCCTCTTCACCGGAAGGTTCGATCCTCGGAACGGGCTGAAGGAGATGCTCCGGGCATTCGTGCTCCTGCGGAAGGGCCGTGAGGACGTACGGCTCATCGTCCTCGGCGACGGACCGCTGCGTCCGGTCTACAAACGGATGGTGCCATCGGACCTCCGGGAGGACGTTCTGTTCGAGGGACGCGTGGACGGTCTGCGCCCTCGCTACCTCGCGAGCAGCGAGCTCCTTTGCACCCCCTGCCACCTCGCATCGTTCGGGATGGTCCTGCTTGAGGCGATGAGCGCAGGCGTCCCAGTGGTCGCCAGCAACATCTCCGGCTTCAGGCTGCTCATGCAGGACGGTGTGCACGGCATGATCGTCGACCACGACGGCGAGGGACGCTCATTCTGCGCTGCGCTCGACCACTTGCTGGACCACCCCGACGTCGCCCGACGCATGGGCCGCGCCGGGCGGCAACGGGTGATCGACAACTTCGCCTGGCCGGTCGTCGTCGATCAGCTCGAGGATCTGTACGAGCGGCTCCTCAGCAATCGCCGGGGCGACACTGCGGCATGTGGGACCACGAGGTGATGCTCGGTAAGAACGGGACGTCGGTGGCGTGTGGGCTCGTCTCGACCCTACTCGTCGCGGGCGGAGCGGCACTCGATTTTGCGTTCCGGACCCGCATTGTCTTCACGCTCGTCGGGATCGGGACGGCTGCCGTCTACCTGAGCTACACCTTCGGCACGCCGTTGTTCGGTGGCCTCTCCGGGAGGAGACGCTGGCCGGGAAGTTTTTCGCTCACGTTCGACGACGGTCCCGACCCCAGGTATACGGCGGTAATCAGCGAGCTGCTCGCCGCCCGCGGCCATCGCGCCACGTTCTTCGTGCTCGGTGCAGCGGCCTGCCGATACCCGGAGCTCGTTGCCCAGTTGGCCGACGACGGACACGAGGTGGCGGTTCACGGATACGACCACCGCCTGCTCGCTTTCAGCCTGCCGGCGACCGTGCGGTCCCAGATCTCGAGAACCGAGGTTGCGGCGATGGCGCCGACCGGTCGCCCGCCGGCACGCCTCTTTCGTGCACCACACGGTGTCCGCAGCCTCTGGCTTGGCCGGACGGCGGCGGGAATGGGTTACCGCCTGTGCGGTTGGGACGGCAGGATCTTCGACACCGCGAACCCGGGGGTCGAGGCTATCGTCACCCGCGTCCACCGTGAGCTGAAGGAGGGCGCGGTGATCCTTCTCCATGACGGTGACGGGTCGGGCAAAGGCTCACCACGCCAGCAAACCGTCCAGGCGTTACCCGAGATACTCGACGACGCAGAGGCGAGAGGCTTGCGCTCCGTCTGGCTCAGCACCCTGCTGCCGGTTAGCGACGGGTCAACGATTCCGGCTCACGTGCGTTGTCCTCCGGCATCCGGTCGGGACGCTCTTTCACCGACGGGCTAGGAGCACGGACGAGTGACTTCTGAGCTCCGGCGGCCGCCGCGACCACCAACGTCCCGATTCCCGCGAGCGCGATCCCGGCGACGACGTCGAGCCAGAAGTGGTTGGCTGTAGCGAGAACCGAGAACCAGACGACAAGCGGCCAGCTGACCCATGCCAGCTTGGCCACCGGCGATCGGACAAGAAGAGCGAGGCCGACCCCGATGATCAACGCGTCTGCGGAATGGAGGCTCGGCATCGCCGCGTACTGATCGCTCGGTAGCAGCTCAAGCCCGTGGCTCCCCGCTGTCCCGCTCGGCCCCCGGACTGTGTCGACGAATCCGAGTACGGCGAAGGTCCGCGGAGGGGCTGCCGGAAATGCGTAGAAGGCGACGAGTGCGAGAAGGCTCGTCACGATGAGCCTGTTTCGAAGGGGTCGGAAAGCCGTATTGCGTCGCAGGTAGACCCAGAGCAACGCAAGGGCGATGACCACGAACTCCGAAGTTCGGTAGACGAGCGTGGTGATCGTGTGGAGCGCCGGCGAGTCGAGGGCCAGCTCCTGGATGCGAAGCTCGAGCAGCCGATGCCCGAGGTCGTGCTCGAGCTCGAGGACACGGAGGCCGTTCCTCAGCGCCTGCGAGCGGTCATGCCCGGCGCCTGCCTGGACGACCTGGTACGCGAAGACGAACGAGAGCCAGAGCGCCGTCTGGAATGCAAAGTCGCGGGAGCCGTTCGGGAGCCATGACCGCGCCCTGGTTCGAATCGTGGCCGCCGACATCCGGTCGCCTCAGTGTACGCCGCCGTCTCGAGTCATCCGAGGCGATGACGTCGCTCGGTCGCGCGGCGACGTACGATCGGAGCGCTTGCCCGGGAACTTCGCTGCTTGTCCGCCGACGACCCTCTTACGAGCCGCCTACCGCGAGGCGCTCGTTTGTGCGAGTGCCGCGATGGCCCTTGCTGCGGCGCTCGCGTGGTTCGGCCCCCCGGGATCGGACATGGCCGCCCACGCGTACCAGCGAGCGCTCTTCCTCGAGCACGGCTTTCGCCTCTGGAACAACTACTGGTACGCAGGGCACTACAGCTTCGTCACCTACAGCCTCCTCTACTATCCGCTCGCGGCGGCGCTCGGGATCCGCTTGCTGGCGGTGCTCACGGTCACGAGCGGCGCACTCGTGTTCGCCGTCCTCACCTGGCGCGAGTGGGGCTCGACGGCTCGCTGGGCTAGCCGGACCTTCGCGGTCGTGTGGGTTGGGGTCCTGCTGTCGGCGGCATTCCCGTTCGCGCTCGGTATGACCTTCGCCCTGCTCGCGCTCGCGGCGCTGCAGGTGCGCGCGCAGCGTTGGTTCGTGCTTCTCGCGGCTCTCACGTTGCTCGCGAGTCCGCTCGCCTTCGCGCTGTTGACCCTGTTCACGGTCGGGGTGGCGCTCGGGAAGCGCGTCGGAACGAAGGCAGCTCTCTCGCCCGCGGTCACACTCCTCGTCGCTGGCGTCGTCGAGGTCATGCTCTGGCGCATCTTCCCTGACAGTGGGCGGTACCCCTTCTCGAGCGCGGACCTCGTCGCGTCATCCGCATTCAGCTTGGCGGGCGCGGCTCTTCTCTGGCGCGTCGAACGCGCTCGAACGCTCTGCATGGTGCTGGCCGTGTACGGGACCGCCTGCGTTGCCGTCTACTTCATCCCGTCGGCCCTCGGCTCGAACATCACGAGGCTCCAGTACGTCGCTCTCCCGATCGCCGTTCTGGTCGCATCCCTTCGCTCGTGGCGACCGCTCCCGATCTGCCTGCTCGCGGTCGCGCTCGCGGCGTCCTGGAACATCAAGCCGCTGGTGCGGAGCGTCTTCCAGGATGCGGAGAACGCTGCCGCGAACCAGGCCTTCTGGCAGCCGGCGATCGACTACCTGCAGCTCCATCTGAAACCATCGTTCCGGGTCGAGGCCGTGGACACCGTCGGTCACTGGCCGGCGCAGTTCCTTCCCGCCTCCCGAATCCCGCTTGCCCGCGGCTGGTTCCGGCAAGACGACTTCCCGGCCAACGCACTCCTGTACCACCGCCTTTCCGCTCGGCGATACCAGACGTGGCTCCGCAGCATAGGTGTCGCCTACGTTCTGCTCTCGTCGGCACAACCCGACTACAGCGCGAGCGCCGAGGCCGACCTTCTGAGAAGCGGAAAGTCGGGGTTGCGCATCGTTTTCAGGCGACCGCACCTGACATTGTTCGAGGTCCCGAAGCCGACGAGTATCGTGACGGGTCCGGGCCGCGCGCGCGTGCTTCGGTTTTCCCAGACTCAACTCGTCCTCCGGCTGAACCGGCGCGGACGCTACCGCCTATCAGTCCGGTACTCGCCGTACTGGCACGTATCGGCAGGCTGCATGTTCGCCCGCCACGACGGCATGAGTGAGATCGTCGCAGCCCGTCCCGGCGCTGTCGTGTTGTCGTTCGCCGTACAGCCCGAGCGCGTGCTCGCGGCGTTCATCGGTGATGCCGGACGGGTCTGTGCCGGCGACGAGCGGGCGCCTGCCGGGAATAGCGGCCGGTCGCGTGCTACACGCCGCACAGGGTTCCAGCTCGTCAGAGAGCACGGGGCCTAACGCAGGCAACGCTCGATCAGATCGTTCTGCTTGTCCGCTGGACCGGGGAAGACATCGTTCGTCCAGACCGCGTTGCCGAGTTGCTTCACCGTAGACCCCACCTCTGCCGTCGTCAGCCCAAGGGAATACGCAGTCCGTCTGAGACCTTCGGCCAGCTTGACTCCAGCCCTCGCGTTGCGCGTGAACATGATGTTGATCGTCTCGGTGCTGCCAAGGTGCCAGTAGATCGCACTTCGGATCTCCGGGAACGTCTCGGAGACGATGCCGGGCGCCCGGTCGACCTCCGCGCCGGCGGCACGCATACACGCTGCAGTCCTCGTCGGACCGTAGACGGTGCTCGATCCCGCTGCCTCGCTGAGAAGGCCGAGCGCGACGAGGCACGCGAGGAGCATCGAGCGTCGCATGACCGCAGTCTGACGCCAACTGATCCCGAAGAACGGGGCCGCTCCCGACCTCGTGCTCGCCGAGGGCAGTGGGCGCTGGGCTGCTACGGCCAGCAATGGATCGAGTATTCGACTCGCTGCGACACTCACTCGCAGCTCGACGCCAGGGTTGAACGATCGCGGCGAACGCCTTCAGGGCCGCCGGACGAGCAGCTCCCGGTGACCGGGCTGTCGGACTGCCCCTAGCCAGGTAGCCCGCGGAGCACGTTCGGCGGGCCGCGTTCCGTGGCGAGGGGGCAACGAAAACCGATCCGCTAGCCGAGGGACGCGGTCATACGGATCGAGACGAGCACGCCGGGGATCTCGACGCCCAGCTTCGCGACGTAGCGAGTCGGCGGTTCCGCCGGGAACCAGGCCGCGTACTCGTCGTTCATGCCTGCGAAGTCCGCCGGGTCGGTGAGGAGCACGCCGACCTCGACGACGTCTTCCAACGTCGCGCCCGCTGCGTGCAACACCGCCTGGCAGTTGGTGAGCGCCTGCCGCGTTTGTTCCCGGATCGTCGGGCCGGCGAGCGTCCCGCTGCTCACGTCGATGCCGACCAGACCCGAGACGTACACATGCTTCCCGGCTTTCACCCCCTGGCTGTAGAGCAGGGAACCTGGAGCGTCGGGCGTACTGACGACCTCCCGCAGGACGGCGGAGGAATCCTCGAGCCCGCGCCCGGAAGCTGAGCGTCGCTCCACGATCTCGACAATACGGCGTGGACTCTTGAGTGGATTGGGAGCTGGCGGAGGATTCACGCCGGGGGGCGGGACGTCGCGCCATGCCCACGAGGCAGGGTCGCCGCACCGACGCGACCCTCGCGGGAGACGGGACCTGGAAGCAGCTGGGCCTCCCCACTCCGGCCGCCGCCGGCGGCACGACGATGAGCGTCGAGGTGCTCGTGTCCCTCGCATCCGGGACGAGCGCGTACGTCGACGACGTCTCGCTGCAGCAGAGCTAGCCGGCGGCTCACCCCCGGGCCGATCTGCGACGCTGCAGCGGTGCTCCTGCCGCTCGCGTCCCTGACGAGCTTCATCGAGGCGCACAGCGGATGGGCCCTCCTCGTGATGTTCGCGCTTCTGGCGCTCGAGTCGTCGGGCCTTCCCCTCCCGGGCGAGACGGCGCTCATCGCGAGCGGGGTCCTCGCCTCGCAGGGTGCGCTCTCGATCGAATGGGTGATCCTCGTCGCGATCCTCGCGGCCGTCCTCGGCGACAACCTCGGCTACTGGGTGGCGCGGAGCGGTGGGCGCAAGCTGCTCTTCCGCTTCAGGCTGACGCGCGCCTCCGCCGAGCGCTACCTGCCGCGCGGAGAGCGCTTTTTCGCCCGCCACGGTGGGAAGACGGTCTTCATCGGCCGCTTCTTCGCGGTTCTCCGCGTCACCGCCGCGTGGGCTGCCGGGCTCGCGCGGATGAACTGGTGGCGCTTCCTCGCCTGGAACGCCGCCGGCGGGATCTGCTGGGGCCTGCTGGTCGGGCTCGTCGCCTACTACCTCGGCGACGCGGCGGCCAAGGCGATTGGGACGTACAGCCTGATCGGCGGAGCCGTCGCGGTGGTTCTCGCAGTCGCGGGCTTCTTCGTGATCAGGCGGCTCGAGCGGCGCGTGGTCGAGGAGGAGTAGAAGGCCCTCTCGGATCGAGTCTCTACGGCGCTCGCGCGACGCCCGTGTAGCGATAGCCGATCGGTCTCAGCGCCCCGTCCTCGAGTGCGCGTTCTTCGGCCGCCCTCGTCGGTGGGTCGCGAAGCCAGCGGTAGAAGTACGGGCCGAAGCGGAGGTCTCGGGTTTCGTAGCGGGCGTCGAGCGCGGACAAGAGGGCTTCGTGCGGATGGAGGCCCGCGTGCGCGGCGCGCCACTCGCGGAGATCGCTCGGCGCGTGCGGATGAGCTCCCGATGTCGCAACGCGCCGGTACTGCTCCGCGTACCAGCCGTAGGTGGACTCGTCGATGAGGTCGTGCGCGAACTCGTCCAGCACGAGGAGGGGGGAGAGCGACACGAGCTTGTCGAGGGCCGGGTCGAGCGGCGTGACGTGGTGCAGGACTCGACCGGCAACCGCAGCGTCGAAGGGCCCGGGATCGTCGAGCTCCTCGAGCGTCGTCCGGCGAAAGAGCGGCCCCTCCGGGGCGACCGGGTCGATCGCCAGCACGTCGTAGCCGGCGTCCGCGAGGACAGGCGCAATCCCTCCCTCTTCGCCACAGCCGACCTCGAGCACGCGCGCCGGCGGCGGCGGCAGTCGAGGGAGCGCGTACTCGTGGAACTCCGGCCATGGTGTTGCCGGCTTGTCGTCGAGCGTCAGGGTGCAGCCGCTTTCCGCACGGAACGCGCGAGGATACTCAGGTCCAGGTCGAGCTCGTCCCGCGAACGAGAGGAGGGCCATGATCATCGACTGCGCGCACTATCGAGACGGCCGCCGGCAGCACGAGGGTCCGATCCCGCTGGAGGATGCTGCGGCGAGATGTCATGAGGGTGGGTTCGTGTGGCTCGGCCTCTTCGAGCCGCACCCCGACGAGCTCGCCGAGGTCCGGCAGAGCTTCGGCCTCCACGAGCTCGCGGTCGAGGACGCCCAGTCCTTCCACCTGCGCCCGAAGTTCGAACGCTTCGCCGACGACGTCCAGTTCGTGATCCTGCGAACGGCCCGTTACGACGACGAGCGTGAGGAAGTGGAGTTCGGCGAGATCAGCGTCTTCCTCGGGCCCGCCTTCGTCATCACCGTGAGGCAGGGGGTCGCGAGCGAGCTCCACGGCGCTCGGCTGCGGCTCGAGGAGCATCGCGAGCTCCTGCGGACCGGATCTCCCTCGGTCCTCTGGGCGATCCTGGACAAGGTCGTCGACGACTACGCTCCAGTCGTCGAGGGCCTCGAGCGAGACATCGAGGACGTCGAGGCGACGGTCTTCTCAGGCACCGTTGCGCCCACCGAGCGGATCTACTTCCTCCGCCGGGAGGCGAGCGACTTCTACCGCGCGGTGCATCCACTGCTGGCGCCGCTCGACGTGCTCGAGAGAGGCTCGTTCGTCGCCGTCGACGACGCGCTCGTCCCGTACGTGCGCGACGTGCACGACCACGTGCGTCTCGTGGACGAGGAGGTGGCGGCCCAGCGCGATCTCCTCGCGACGGTGCTCGAGGCGAACATGGCCGTCATC
>Ga0066903_100002462_pt1 | contig 14525 bp, 19 predicted proteins | sample PanSoiMetaGPlot1_FD_67491 | JGI IMG/M metagenome (GOLD analysis project Ga0066903, IMG submission 67491) | Tropical forest soil microbial communities from Panama analyzed to predict greenhouse gas emissions - Panama Soil - Plot 1 (version 2) | ecosystem: Environmental > Terrestrial > Soil >...
GCCGACACGTTTTTTATAGACCCGAATTTCAGGAAATGGCATCGTCGCAGGTCAGAGGCTTAAATCGAACGTAAAAGCGGCGCAGATCGCGAACGATAAACAATGGCTCTGCCGAACGGCCGTTCGGCCACCAATTACAATTGTAAGCCATTTGCACGAATCCTACAAAAAGCGGTAATTATGGCTCAGATGCGCCAAAGCGCCCCTTACCCGGTTGACCTGGCGGTATTGGTTGACGAGTTGCAATATAAACCCGGCTGGGCTTTTGAGCTTAAAGATTGCGCGCGTCATGCGGGCGCTTTTGGCCTCACGCTCATTGTCACCGTGGACACGGTTGACAGTTTTGACCATTCGCAACCTTATACGGTCACGCATTATTTGTGGGTTCCTCCTGAGTCTTATAACCGTGAGGCTTGGGCGCGGTGGCTTTTGGAAGCAATCCTAATGGTTGAGCGCCATGAGGCGCTGGAAAACTTCGCCATTAAGGGTGAGCGGTTGTTTGCGCCTGGCCATGGTGGCGGGCATTCCCCTTATTACGTTAGCCCGCTGTGAGGTTGCCATGCCGGTTACCGCTGGCGTTATGCATGACTTGAAGCTTGCCAGCCGGGATGAGGCGGGCAGCGCGCTTGAGGCGCTGGCCCTGGCCCTGGCGGGCGAGATAGACGGGCCTGAGCTTGACGGTAAGACGCTGGCGGGCCTGTCACGGGAGCTGCGCCTCACCCTGGCCCAGCTACGCGCACAGGGCCAGGACACGGGTGAGGACGTGGTCGACCGGCTGAGCACCACGGTTAACGCGGATCCCGGGCCTATAGCCACGGGCAAGCGATGATTACGGGTGACCAGCGCCCGCGCTTGTGGACCCTGCCTGACGGGCTGGCATCCTCGACGGGTACGGAAGCCATTGAGCTTGCGGCGCACGCCGGCCTGATCCTTGACGACTGGCAGCAATACGTTTTGTCATCCTCGCTTCACAGGCGCAAGGATGGCAAATGGTGTGCGTTTCAAACCCTGTTGATTGTGAGCCGGCAAAACGGAAAGGGCAGCGTCCTTGAGGCCAGGGAACTGGCCGGCTTGTTTTTGTTTGAGTCTGACCGTTTGCTCATCCATACCGCGCACGAGCATAAAACTGCGTCGGAACATTATTTGCGGGTTAGCTCGCTCATCCATAACACGCCTGACCTGTCACGCCGGGTTGTGCGGGAGTCTTCCGCTTACGGGCGTGAGTTTGTTGAGCTGAAGGCTAAGCCCACGCTGATTATCGGCGCCAAGGGTGAGCTTGTCAGGCGGGCGCAAAAGCCGCGGCTGATTTTTATTGCACGGTCGGGCGGGTCTGGGCGCGGGTTTACTGGTGACCTTGTTGTTTATGACGAGGCCATGATCCTTGATGCGGATAAGATCGCTGCCTCGTTGCCTTCGCTGATGGCCCGTCCTAATCCTCAGGTTTTTTACACGGGCAGCGCTGGGCTTAAGGTGTCCACTCAGCTTGGGGTTTTGCGCCGGGCGCTTGTGGGCGCTGATGAGGCCCGCCGGGCGGGCAGGGCCAACCCGTCACCAACGCTGGCGGGTTTCGAGTGGAGTATTAACGCTCATGACGAGTATTGCAAGCCGGATTGCGTTAAGCATGATAACCCTGAGGATATGCGGTCGGTGGCCAGGGCTAACCCTGGCTTGGGTATCCGTATTACTGAGGAAATGATAGGCAGGGTTCGTGAGGCTTTTACGGGCAATGAGGCGGGTTTTAACCGTGAGATTTTGGGCGTTGGGGAGTATCCGGCTGGGCAGGACGGCTGGCTTGTTATTCCGCAACGTTGGTGGAAAGCAACACAGGATTTTGCGAAGGAACCGCCGAGGGTTGCCCGCCCTGTGTTTGCGGTTGAAATGTCCTGGGATAGGCAATCCGCCGCGGTTGGTGTTGCGGGCGCTCGTGCCGATGGGCTTACGGGTTTGCAAGTGGTCGATTACCGTAACGGGACTGGGTGGGTTGTGGCTCGTTGCAGGGAGATTCACGAGCAATGGAAGCCTTCGGCTTGGGTTTTGGATAAGCGCGCACAGGTGGGTTCGCTTATTGCTGAGCTTGAAAAAGCGGGGCTGCCTGTTGTGACGTTGCAAGCTCAGGATGTGGCGCATGCGTGCGGGCTTGTGTATGACGCTTTTAACAACGGAAGTGTCAGGCATTACGGGCAGCCGGCGTTGAAGAATGCGGTTTCGGCTGCGGTGAAACGTGATTTGTCTGAGTCTTGGGCTTTTGACCGGCGCAATAGTGGTGCGGATATTTCGCCTCTTATGGTTGTGACTTTTGCGTTGTGGGGTTTTATGAATACTGACGCTCAGGATTATGATGTGGGCGATTCCGTGCATTTTGACATTGATGAGATTATCAGGGTTTGCCGGGCTGGCGTTTACGGGCGGGATGATGTGGAGCGCCTTAGGCTGGCGGGCCTGATTGATGAGGCGGGCATGGTGGCTTTGCGGGATGCGGGCGTGGTTTAAGGGCAGCAAAAAACCCGGCGCTGTGGCCGGGTTAGTCGCTTGGCTGGCTGTCAGCCGTAGAGGCCCGATTCCTTGCAAGTGCAAGGCTTGTCATCGGCCAGGGGCACGAGCTTTGCGAGCCGGGTCTCAGCGTCGGCAATCCATGCGGTGAGGTTGCGGGCGCGGTAGGCGTTGCTCGTGCGGGCGAGCCGGCGCTCAGTGCGGGTGATGTCCGCAGCAAACATGTTGAGGGTTGAGATAAACGCGGCCCGCTTGCAAGGCCAATCGCGGTTTACGTCAAACGGGACGTTCAGGTCGGGGATACAGGTGGCCGGGATTTCGATGTTCATTGTGCTGTCCTCTCTGTTTTGACCTTGTAGCTACAGCTTACCCGGCGGTGGGTACCCACGCAAACGGATCCGGCCAGATCCGCAAACTTTTTTGAAGATTTTTCCGGCTGGGAGGCCATCAACGATGCGAGACATGTTTCGTAACGCCAGGCAGCGCCTAGCCTCCGGTAAACGTCTCGCGCGTGACGTGCCCGCCCTGGCGTGTATCGCGCTCGTGGCCACGGGCGCCGCGCTCGTGTACCTGCCCGCCGGCTTGATTGTCGCTGGTGTTGGTTGCGGTTTGCTTGACTGGCGCTTGTGAGCGTGAGCTATGGGCCTGTTGTTTGGGAAGCGCTCACGCCAGCGTGAGGAACGTTATTTCGGCATTACCAGCCCGGCTGAGCTACAGCCTATGCGGGCAACCGGGAGCTTCGCTCAGCCGATGCCGGTTATTGACGAGCGAACCGCCATGATGCACTCAGCGGTTTGGGCGTGCCGGCGGTTGCGGGGTAACCTGATATCAACCCTGCCTGTTGACGTTTACCGCACGGTCGGTGACATACAAATTGACGTGGCTAAACCGCCAATCCTCGTCAACCCTGGCGGCGACCGTGTCGATATTCTTGAGTGGCTTTACAGCTCTCAAGGTGAGCTTGACTCATCCGGCAATAGCGTTGGCATTATTAGCCAGTGGGATGGTAACGGGTTTCCCGCCAGGATTGATTTGCAACCTTCGGCAGCTTGCTCAGCACGGGTTAAAGATGGCGTGCTTTACGAGTGGCGCATTAACGGGACGAAGTATGACCCGTCCGTGATTTGGCACGAAAAGCAATACACGATATCTGGCGTGCATGTTGGGCTGTCCCCTGTTGCTTATGCGGCGTGGACTCTTGGCGAGTATGCGAGCGTGCAACAATTCGTTACCGCTTGGTTTGCGGGTAATGCGGTGCCCCGGGCGCGGTTGAAGAACGTTGAAAAAAAGGTTAACGCGAAAGAGTCAACGATTGTTAAAGAGGCGTGGCGCGCGTCTCAGGCGATGGGCGAGCCTTTTGTTCACGGGTCCGATTGGGAGTATTCGTTCATCCAAGCCCAGGAGGCTTCGGCGGACTGGCTACAGGCTAAAAAGTTTAGCGCCACTGATATTGCCCGTTTTATGGACGTGCCATCAGACATGATTGATGCGGCCGTGTCGGGTGAGTCTGTCACTTACGCCAACATTACACAGCGGAATTTGCAATTGCTTATCACTTCTCTTGGGCCGGCGATTATCAGACGTGAGGCGGCGCTATCGCGCCTGTTGCCTAGGCCACGTTTTGTGAAACTCAACTCTGATGCCCTGTTGCGCATGGACCCGCAAACGCGAACCGAAATGTTGCGGTTGCAAGTGGAGTCCCGCCAGTTGGCACCTTCGGAAGCTCGCGCGCTTAACAACATGCCACCGTTCACTGAGGAACAAATGGCTGAGTTTGACCGCTTCTGGCCGGTTAAGCCTCCGAAGAATCCCAAGTTCGAATTGTCCGAAGGAAGCTTTTAAGCCATGATTAATTACGCCAGCGAGATTGCCAAGATGCGTGAAGGGCGCGCAAGCTCGCCCGTGCCGACTGGCGGAAGCTTCCGCAGTCAGGGGTTCCCGTCCTCTATCCGCGCAACGCTCATTGAGCGTGACGGTAAACAAATGTACGAGGTCGACGGGTACGCCAGCACGTTTAGCAAGGGCTACGAAATGTGGGACATGTTCGGCCCTTACACGGAGATCATGGATGCGAAGGCGTTTGATAAGTCGCTTGCCGCTAACCCTGATGTTGCTTTCCTGTTGAATCACCGTGGCATGACCATGGCCCGCACTGCCAACGGAACGCTTGACTTGACCGCTGACATTTTGGGTTTGCGGGCGCATGCGTTTTTGAACGCTGACCGGCAAGACGTGCGGGATCTTATGTCGGGCATATCTGACGGGCTTATTGATGAAATGTCCTTCGCCTTCCGGCTTAACGATGGCGAGTGGAATGAGGATTACGACACGTTTACGATCACTGAGGCTGATATTAACCGTGGTGACGTGAGCGCGGTTAATTATGGAGCTAATCCTTTTACCTCGATTGGGTCACGGGCTGCGGAGTGGCTAGCTGAGATTGACCGCATGCCCGCGCATGTCGCCAGGGCTGGCCTTGTGCGCCTCACTGTGCGGGAGGCTGCCACGGGTAAGGGTCACGGGCTGCCAGCCCGCCAGCGTCCCGCACGGGCGCTCACAGACATGGATCCTGACGAGAGCACACAGGCGCTCGTGGCTGCCCTTGACGCCGCGTTGGACACTGCCAGCGACCTTGTTGCCGGCATGGATACCAGCGCCATGGATCCGGCTGTAGCTCAGGCGCTTGACTTGCTCGTTGGCGCCGAGGCCATAGCGGATCAATTGATGGCCAATTTGGGCATTGATGATCCTGATGACCGGGGCGCGCCTCAGGCTGAGGCCCGCCACGGGTATTCGACTGACCTTATCGCTAAGCGCTTGAAAGTGGCGCTAGGCGAGTAATCGGCGTGGCCCTGGCGAAGTCAAACGCGGGGCATAAGGCCGGGAGTCATACCGGCTCGCCAAATTGACACTTTCATTTGCGCCGGGCGAATTCAAACGTAGGCGCGGTTAACCGTTACCACGAGTTTTGAGAGGTTATCCGCAATGGATATCAAGACGCTTATTGCCTCGATTGAGGTTGAGCTTGAGGCGGCGCAAAAGCGCCAGGCAAAAGCGGACGCTGAAATCAAGTTGATCCTTGACACTGCCCGGCAGGAAGGCCGGCCAAATCTCACTGAGGATGAGTCGAAGCGCACTGACGAGCTTTTCGCCAACATTGAGCTTGCCAAGTCTCAGGAGGAAGGCATTAAGGGCAAGCTCGCCCGTGCCCGCAAGGTTGAGGCTGAGGAAGTTGAGCGGGACGCTAAGGCGCATGACACGCGCGACAGTGGCGCAACGCTGCCTAAGTACGATGGCGTGGCCAGGGTTGGGCGTGAGGAACGCACTTACAACCCGGGCAGTGACCCGCGCGGTTCCCTTTTCCTCGGCGACGTGGTGCGGGGCACGCTGGGCAATGATGTTAGCGCACAGTCCCGCCTGGCCCATCACATGCAAGAGGAAAGGGTCGAGCGCGCCGGTTACCTTGAGCGGGCAGCGGGTGACGCTGCCACGTCCGTTTTTGGTGGCCTTGTGGTGCCTCAGTATTTGGTCGACATGACGGCGCCGGCAGTGGCTAACATGCGCCCGTTTGCTGATGTTTGCAATCATCACCAGTTGCCCGCTTCGGGTATGACTCTTACCATCCCGACTATCACCACGGCGACCAGCGCCACGCTACAGGCTTCCCAGCTTGCGGCAACAACGCCGGTGTCTATTGGTGAGACTGATTTGACGATTAACGTTCAGACTGCCGAGGGTTGGCAGAACGTTTCCCGTCAGGCGATTGAGCGCGGCAACGGTATTGAGGACGTGACGCTACAGGATTTGTTTAAGCGTTACAACACGGTCATTGACTCGACGCTGATTAACCAGGCCACTAACGGGCTTTCCGCTAAGGCCACTAACAACCAGTATGACGACACAGGGCCTACCGGCGCCAAGCTGTATCCCAAGATCATGGGCGCTATGTCCGGGGTTGAGGCTGCCTTGCTGGCCATGGGAACGCCTGACTATGCGGTCATGCACTCTCGGCGTTGGTATTGGCTGTCTAAGGAAATGACCAGCACTTGGCCGCTGATTAATTTTAGCAATATCCCGGTTCAGGCTGGTGCCGCTGCGGATCCTACTGCCACTTATAACAGTGGCACCCGTGGCGTCCTGCCTAATGGTCTGAGGGTTATTGTTGACAACAACATTCCCACAAACCTTGGCGTTGGAACTAACCAGGATGAGATTTACGTTGTGCCTTCCACGGAATGCCACCTTTGGGAAGATGCCGGCGCGCCGGCGTTTATCCGCGCGGAACAGCCGAATGCCACGGCGCTGGGCGTTTTGCTCGTGGTTTATGGCTATTTCGCGTACACGTTTGCGCGTTATGCGAATGGTATGCAAAAGGTCGGCGGCACTTCACTTGTTGCCCCGACATTCTGACGGGTAATCCTGATCCCGCTGCCAGCCTGGCATTTGCCGTTGCGTGTTGACTCGCTCCGTTAGCGGTAGCTGGGCTGGCAGCGGGAAGGATAACAAACCATTATGAAAGTGATCCGCTCGTGGCCTCGTGACCCGCCCGAGTATCACCCGCGCGCCGACGACATGATACCCCGAATGCTCAACTCAGATTTTGATTACCGCAAACTCATTGCTTACAACGATGACATTTTGCATGTTGATTGGGATACAGCGGTTAGCCCTGAGGATTTTAGCCACTTCGCCGAGCATGCCAGAACGGACCCGTTGTCCTGCCTCGTGCATCCGTGCGTGATGTACCCGGGCGGGATGTTTGGCAGCCAGATACGCGACCACAGTGCCCCAGAACGGGCGGGTTACCGTTACGTCAACAATGGGACCGGGTGTCGTCATATCACGGAGGATGACGAGGCTTGCGCCTTGTGGGGCTTCGGGATGGTTTACCTCCCTGCCAAGTGGCTTGCCGCTTATGGTGACGCCTTCCCGGGCCAGAAGCTTACTGACATTGGTTTTAGCGGGTGGTATTACCGGCAAGCGGGTGAGGCCCGTATTTGCTGGCACGTTAACCCCGTGCATCTGAATTTCCCTGAGATTAAGGAATTGTAATCATGGCTACTGATGACGCGCGGGTTGCCGCGTTGCTTCGTGCCCGTGCGGATTGGGTTGAGGTATCGGGCGAGGGTTGCACGCCAGTGCAAAAGATTGACGCTGAGCTTGCGGAGCTTGGTTATACGGGTGAGGCTGCCCAGCCTTCCGAGGCACCCGCTGATGAGGCACCCGCGCCCGCTGGGCGTGAGCCAGCGCCCGCGCCCGTGGCTGAGCCACGCCGCCAGGCACCTAAGGGCAGGACAGCCGGCCCTAGCCGGGACAAGACATGAGCAACCGCAAAAAGATTGATAGAGACAAACTCTTGTCAATCGGTTTCCTGCCTCACGGGCAAACCAAGCCGGCGGTTAAGGAAGGCCGGCGGGATGACGGGATAAGGACAAAAGCGGTCACTGATGAGCTGGGCAACACGGTTACCGAGCATGCCACTAGGGACGACCGGGTCGACGTTCTTATCCGGCCGGATACTGTGCGAATGAAGATTGGCCGGGTTAACTGACATGGCGTTTACTAAAAGTGGCTTGTATGTCCACACGATACAAGAGATTTTGAAGGGCACTAGCCTTACCGGCGGGCAAATCAACTTGACCCTTGCCACGTATAAGATTGCCCTTCACTCAAGCGCGCTCACTGACGGGACAGCGCCCGTTAACTTTAGTGCAGCGACCGTAGTTTGGGCTAACACGAGCGAAGTGTCGGGTACGGGCTGGTCTGCCGGTGGCGTGCTTTTGTCTGCGGCCGCCAGCGGTAGCACGAGCGCCACGCCAACGCTCGCTGAGGGCACAACGGGATCCGTTAGGTATGACCATACGAACGACCTGTCTGTCGCCAGCACGACGCTTAGCACGGGTGGCGGGCCAGCGGGTTGCATTATCTATGCGGATCCTGTGACCGCGCCCGCTGACATGGTTGATGCCATGATTGTTTGCGTTGCGTTTGGTGCGTCGTACCCAACCAATAACGGCACCTTTGGTATTCAGTGGGCAGCTACCGGCATTTTTGAGATTGACGTTACCCCGTGAGGTTTAGTTATGGCTAATGTGCTTTGGACTGCGCCCGCTGGGAACTTGGCCGGTAACAATGGTACAGCGGTAACCGCGGCTGCATTGACCACGGCAGCGCCTTTGCCTTTGCCTCAGATACCGGGCAGTACGTTGACGTTGGGCACTGAGCTTGACCTTGAGGCTGATCTTGAAATGACATCAGCGTCAGCAACGCCAACGTTGACGCTTGGTTTTTATATCGGCTCGGTTGGCCAGGCGATTGGGTCCAAGACGTTGATTGCGGCAACGCCCGCTAATGCTTTGTCTGCCTCGGCTGCGGCGTGGCCTATCAAGTTGCGTTACCGTGGCAAAATCACGGCAGCTAGCCCTACCGCTGGCGCTATCCGTGGCACGGGCGAACAGCTTTATGGCACGTCTCTTACCGCATGGGGCACAACGCCTTTCCCTGTCACACAGGCAGCGCGCACAGTGTCAACGCTTAACACGCAACAGACTAATGAGCTTGATGTTGGCGTTACCTTGTCCGCAACTACCGGCTCACCGTCTATTACTTGCACACGGCTTATTGTCGTTGTTCACGGCTGACACAATGGCTGGCACACTGACAATCCCGTTGACGACGCTTAATGATGGCGTGCGGTCGTTTGGCCCGGCGAACGTAAACAATAATGACACGTTGGCGGTTTTGACGATTGACCGCACAGTGGCTGGCGGTTTCAATTCGCTAACTTCCGGCACAACCTGTGAGATCGCGATTGAACAGTCCAATGACGGCGGTAATACTTGGTTTCTTATTGTGGACGGAATTGTTACGGGCGGGCTTGTTCCGGCTATTCCGCCACCTAAAGGCCCTGGCGGTAATGCTGCCACTTTTGTTGTTAGCGCTTATTACGAGCCGGGTACGGGACGGCGCACGCGGGCCACAGTGACCACAACGGGCGGGCCGGTGACCGTGCAAGGAACCTTGACGATTAGTTAAAGGGGCTTTGCCGTGGCGTATTCGGCGGTTGGCAGTATTACCGGGGCGACCGCCTCCGGGGCGCTGGCATCATTTTCCCTGACAACATCTGGCGTCGGCAATTTTGTTTTGATTATTGTCGGGGATTATACCGGCACCCGTACCGCAACAGCACTGTCCTCCACAAACTGCACATGGTCCACGATTGGCAACCCGGCGGCGACCTCGGCTGGCCCCGGGCATTTGCAGGCGTTTGTAGGGCAAGTCACTTCGGCAGCCACGGCAACGGTTACAATTACGTGGGGTGCCGGCACCACCGGCAGTTTTGAAGCCGCAGTAAAACAAGAATTCTCGACGACGACCGGCATGCCGGTTATTGACAAACAAGGAAATGTTGATAACGGCAGTGGCACAGCATCCTTCCCGTCGCTGAGTCCGGTAGCCAGTGGTGAACTGTATTTCGCGTATGCGTTCAATACCGGCACATCTGGCGGCGGCGCAACCTCCGGGTATATTTACGGGACGGATGGCCAGGGTAACGCTGCCCTGTTTAACGCGAATTGCTCCGGGTCGGCGCAAGCCCCGACAACAACCGATTCCGGTAACCAAACCGGTTTGGCTATTCTGGTCATGCCCGCTGGCGGCGCGACCGTGCCGGATATTCCAGCGCCTCCGAGGATACCGCCCGGCCGGCGCTCGCCGATGGCATGGCAACGGTATATCAGGCAGGCAGCTTACGACGCTGGCGCTCTTAATGCCACTGTGACACCCGCCACGGTCAACGGTACTGTCACGATTGGCAGTGTCACGATTGCCAAGAGCGTTGTTAAAAATAGCTTTGAGACTGGCACTAACGGCACGGCCGTTTCCACCGGCAATTCGGGCGGCCCAAATGATGACGCTTTTGACGTTATCGCCGGCACAGCTCCCACGTTTGATAACACTGTTGCCGCTCATGGCACGTTGTCTGCTAAGACCGTAAATGGCCAAGTTGAGTGGACAACTTCGGTCGGCTCGCGGACTCAGGCGTGGTTCCGGTTTTATCTTTACATTTCCGGCGCGCCCAGCACGACCGCGAACGTTATCCTGTTTCAAACGCCAGGGTTTGCCCGCCTCCAAATAAACACGAGCCGGCAACTGGTGCTCGGGGGCAACGCGGGCAATATCCAAACGATGACAACCCAAATCCCGCTGTCCCAGTGGGTTCGGGTTGAAGGTTTTTTCATTGGTTCCGCCACGGTGGGCCAAGAGGAAGTTAAACTATTCCTCTCGGCGGACAGCACAACCGCTGACGAAACGGTCACGACAACCGCCACGCAAAACACGGCAGGCACGTTTAGCGCCTACCTTTTCGGTTCTAATAACGTTTCCGTTACCATATGGCTTGACGATATCGGCGTCTCAACAACTGGTTATTTGGGTCCGTCGGTTGTCAGTGGCGATGCCACGGTCACCCCTGCCACTGTTAACGCGGTTACGGCGATCCCGGCTGTCACGGTTATTGAGGATGAGACTGTCGCGCCGGCGGTTGTGGCGGGCCTCGTGGCAGTGCCCGCGCCCGCCCCTAGCGCAAGCTCACTGGCTGCGCCTGGCGTCGTGGCCGGTGTTGCCACCGTGCCAGCCCCGGGCGTGACGAGGACCGCGCTCGTCACTTCCGGCACGGTTAATGCGAGCGTCACGTTTGGCAGTGCCACGCCTTCGGCAAGCTCGCTGGCTGCGCCCGCTGTCGTGGCCGGCATTGTGTCGATACCCGCGCCGGCGATTGTCACAACCGCGCTCGTTACGCCCGCCACGGTCAACGCCTCAACCGCAATACCCGCGCCCGCGATTATCACGAGCGCGCTTGTCACACCCGCTGTCGTTAATGCGGTCACAGCGATACCCGGGCCGGCGCCTAGCGCAAGCTCTAAGGCTTCCCCTGGCGTCGTGGCCGGCGTTGTGTCGATACCCGCGCCCAGCTTCACAGCGGGCGAGACTGTCACGCCCGCCACGGTCAACGCCACGGTTGCCATTCCAGCGCCTAGCGTGAGCGCTGGCGGGAACGCCACGGTTACGCCAGGTGTCGTGAGCGCCATCGTGTCGATACCGGCAGCAACGCCGGCGAGTGGCGCCCAGCCCATCCCCCCGGTTGTGAACGCGCCGGCCACGGTGCCCGCGCCGGCGCCTAGCGCAAGCTCACTGGCTGCGCCTGGCGTCGTGGCCGGTGTTGCCACCGTGCCAGCCCCGGGCGTGACGAGGACCGCGCTCGTGACGCCAGCCACGGTGAGCGCGGTTGTGTCGGTTGGCGCGCCTTCGGTATCCGCTGGCGGTAGCGCTTCGGTTTCGCCTTCGGTTGTGGCGGGCCTCGTGGCTATCGGCTCGCCGGTTGTTGCCGCAAGCCAAACGGTCACGCCGGCAACGGTCAACGGGTCAACCTCCGTGCCCGCTGTCACCCTTCGGGCGGGCGCAACGCCTAACCCGCCCTGTGTGACCCTGAGCGCCACGGTCCCGCCCGTTCAGCCAAAGACGAGCATGACCGTACCGGCCACAACAGTGGCTGCCACTGTGACCGTTACAGCGCCTCAGGCTGGCGTCAGCATGACAGCCAATCCGGCAACCGTGGCGGTAAACACAACGGTCGGCGCGATACAGGCACGGGCGGGCGCGCTCGTGTCCGCAGTCACAGCCTTTTGCCAGGCGCTTATAAGCGTGCCCAACGTCCCGCAACAGTTTGGTTACGGGACAGCCAGGGTCACCGGCCAGCCCGCCGGCCAAGTCACTGCCAGCCAGGGCCAACCCGCCTCGCTCAAGGTCACCGGCAAAACGAAGGACAAAGTTATTGCCAGCCAGGGCCAGGCACCCGCCGCACGAGTTACGGGAAACAGCGCATGAGCACTGACGTTAACGCCACATACCGCACGAGCTTGCAAGTTAAAGCGGCTGACGGTTCGCCGGTTGACGCTGCCTCGGCAACCGTGACAGCGACCTTGCCTGACCAGACGACCGCAACGCCAAGTGTCACACATGACAGCCTAGGCAATTATCACGTTGATTACGTCCTTGCCCAAGAGGGTCTTTACCGCTTTGACTGGCAGACAACCGGGCCGGTTACCTTCCGCACTGATTATGAGAATGCGGTTGTTTACCGCAGTGTTGTTGGCCTTGACGAAATGCGGGATTTCCTTGACGTGCTTGACACGTCCCGTGATGATATTTTGCGCGGGATCATGCACGCCGCAACGGAGCTGGCCGAAACGATTGTGGGCACTTGCGTTATCCGCCAGGTCACCGGCGAGCACATTACCGGCACCACGAGGCAGGCCATAAGGCTGCCTCAAGGCCCGTTGCCAACCGTTAACGCGGTTACGTCTATCACTTCGGAGTGGCCGGGTGGCCCGGCGTGGGCAGGCAGTGACTTGATGGTTTACAAGGATAGCGGCGTGGTCGAGCCTAAAAACTACATGGGCTTTTACTATGGGCCATGGAAGGCCACTTATCTGGCTGGGCGCACGGTGATACCTCAGCGGGTCACCCTGGCGGTTAAGGAAATCGTTTACGACTTGTGGGCAACACAGCGCATGGTGAGCGCTGATTCGCAAATGCCAGGGCTTGAGGAAACCGCCGCATATGAAACGCTGATGCCTCCCGGTTATCAAATCCCGCCGCATGCGCGGGCGTTGCTTAATGCTGAGGCAATGCCGGGTTTCGGGTAAAAGGAAGGTTGATCCGATAATGACTGATTTTGCGGCTGAGGGTAACTTTGCCACGGGCGCGGGAACCACAATGACGGAGCGAAGCGGCGCAACCGCCGGCACGGACACGGTCCCAGCAGGCGGGCTTGTCCTGGCCCGTAACACTGGCGCTGGCACGCATGTTGTCACCCTTGTTTGTAACTTCCAAGTTGATGGGCTGGCGGTAGCGTCCCGCACGCACTCTATTGCGGCCGGCGCTATTAGAACGTTCAGGGTGCCCGCTTATTACGGTGACGCTAACGGGCGGGTATCCATGGGCGTTGATGGCACGGCAACCGAAGTTAAATATTACGTGATTGGCGCTTGACCATGGTTGCACCTAACTGGCCTTACGAGGCTTTGAATGTAATCACTTATAACGGCGTGCGGGCGTACAACCCTGGCGACCTCGTGGCTGCCAGCGCGGTTGAGGGTGACGCTGCCTGGCTTGTGCTTGACGAGGATGTGAAGGCCCGGGAAGGCGTGAGGCTTGACCGGCCAGCGCTCAATGCTTCGCAGGCTCGCTGGGCAGCTTACGCAATCTCTCAGGGCGCGGATCCTGATGAGGTTAACGGGATGAGCCGGGCGCAGCTAATCAAGGATTATGGCGATGGAAACGACGAAAGTTCGCCTTGACTGGAATACGGCAGCGCTCACGGATTTCCTTGATAACCCTAATGGTGAAGTTGGCCAGCACTTGATGAGAGAGCTTGGCGAAGTTGTTTTGCGCGGCGCTAAAAAGCGTGCGCTTGTCCGCACGGGCCACATGCGCGATTCAATGCGCATGGATCTTGGCACCACGGAACACGGCGTTTACGTGGACATTATCAGCCCGGTGCCTTACGCGGTTTACCACGAGCGTAAAAAGAACCCTCGTGACCGGCGGCCGCACAGGTCGCTTATTCCCGCCGTGCGGGACGCGCGCAAAGTGCTTAAGGCATCGCGCGTGTAAATGCGGTCGAACCTTCCTGGTTTGGCTAGGGCCGGGTGTCCGGCCGTGTACTATCCGCCCTTTTGATTGGAGCGAGGTAACCCAATGCCCGCTGTCACTGTCCCGAAGAATGCCATTGCTACTGGCGCTGGCTATCTTTACATTGCAAACCTGGCGACCTCGCTGCCAACTAACACGGTGGCGGGCAGCGTTTTTACCGACACTTGGCCGGCCGGGTGGAACTTGCTTGGCGTCACCAAAGATGGCTCAGAATTTGATTACACGGTCACGACTGACCAGATCACGGCAGCGGAGTATTTTGACCCGTTGCAAATCGTGACAACCGCGCGCACTGCCAGTTTCAAGTTTGAGCTACAGCA
>Ga0066903_100002463_pt1 | contig 14523 bp, 13 predicted proteins | sample PanSoiMetaGPlot1_FD_67491 | JGI IMG/M metagenome (GOLD analysis project Ga0066903, IMG submission 67491) | Tropical forest soil microbial communities from Panama analyzed to predict greenhouse gas emissions - Panama Soil - Plot 1 (version 2) | ecosystem: Environmental > Terrestrial > Soil >...
CGCCGCGCACGAGCGCCAGCGCGCCGCGCGAGCCGCTGCCGATGGCCAGGCCGGCGTAGTCGCGCGTCGCGCGCGCGATCCGGACGGCGTAATCGACAACCTGCTCGTCCACGCGCACGCGCGCAACGAGTTGCTGCAGTTTCGCGACGCCGTTCCCGTCAAGGCACGGTTTGACGTCGGCCAGCGGCAGCTCGTCGCCCGCCTGGTTCGCGGTCACCCGAATCACGACGGCGGCCTCTTCCGCCGCTGACGGATAGTCGATCTGGATCTTGAAGAGAAACCGATCGAGCTGCGCCTCCGGCAGCGGATACGTGCCTTCGGTTTCGATCGGGTTCTGTGTCGCGAGCACCATGAACGGCTTTGGCAATGGAATGGTCTGCCCTTCGATCGTCACCTGATATTCCTGCATGACCTCGAGCAGCGCGCTCTGCGTTTTGGCCGGCGCGCGGTTGATCTCGTCGGCCAGCAGGATCTGCGTGAACGCCGGACCGCGGACGATGCGCAGCTCGCGCGTCGATGGATCCAGCACGGAGTGACCGGTGATGTCGGACGGCATCATGTCGGGCGTAAACTGCACGCGCGCGTGGGCGAGCGACAGCGCCTGCGCCATCGAGCGTACGAGCAGGGTCTTTCCAAGTCCCGGCACGCCCTCGATGAGCACGTGTCCCGACGCGGCCAGCGCGATCAGCACCTGATCGATGACGTCCGACTGACCGACCATCGCCTGCTGGATGGTCGCCCGCAGCCTGCCGAAGAGCTCGGCAACGTTGGCAAGGGTGTCTGTTTCAACGTGTTCCATGCTCGACCTTTGCAGAGGTGATGAGAGTTTCGCGCCGCGCCGCCTCGAGAAGCGCGAGCGTGCGGCGCAGTTCGCCGGCCGTCCGCCGTCCGGGATGATAAATCGCCGCCGCCAGCGAGTCGCGATCGAAGCCGGTCAATCGCGCCAGCGCGGCGACTCGTTCGTCCGGCGTCAGCGCAGCATATCGCTTCACGCGTCGCTGGGCCGCCTCGTTGAGCGCGCGCACGCACGCGGCGTGCAGCGACTGGCCGCTGCCGTAGCGCAGCGCGAAACGGCCGGTGCCGCGAATCTGATCCGCCAGCGAACGCCGCGCGGTGACCGTCGCCGCGGCGAGTGGTCCGAAGCGTACGGCGCCGCGCCACAACAATGCGGCGAGCAGCGTCAGAGCGACGGCGACGGCGGGCGCCCCGTAGCGCCACGTCAGCGCGAGCAGCGACGGATACTCGTCCTCCGACAGAAAGTGCACCTCGTCGCCGCGGCGCAGCTCGGTGGCTGCGACGAAGATCCGCCCGTGATCGCCGTCGAACAGCCCGCGATAGGTGAAGGGCGACGTGTTGATCACGGTCACGCTGCCGCGCCCGATCGGCACGCGCACGGCCTGCAGACCTTTCTTCTCGCGGAGCGCCCAGCGCGGCGTTCGCTTGCTCTCGAGCCACGAGATGTCGAGATCGCACAGTGACAACGTCTCGTCCCCGCCTTGAACCATGTGGCAGGGCTCCTGATCCGGCTTCCAGTTCTTCACATCTTCCGGCTTCGGGTAACGGTGCACAATGCCCGACCACTCTTCGAACGCGTCCGTTGGATCGATGAGCCCGTCGTCGACGACGAGCCGGCCGCCGGATTCGACCCACTGCTCCATGGCGACACGGCGGGTCTTGCTCAGGCTCCAGTGCCAGCTCGAGGTCACGATCACCGCGCGCGGGTCCGGCACCGTCAGCATCCGATCCCACGTCGTCCTGGCGCCGAGGCGCTCGGCGAAGCGCTGCGTCGCGTAGAACGGATTGACGAGCGCCTCCCCCTTTGGCGGCATCGGCACCTTCACGTCTTCCCAATAGGTGTGGCGGCTGATCCAGACGACGAGCACGGCGACCGAAACGGTGACCAGCAGCGCGATGGCGAGTTGTTTGCGCGTCATGCCGTCACCTGCTGCAGGCCGGCATCGACCACGGGACGAAGCGCGAACGCGAACTCGTCGCAAAGGCCGTACACCGCGGTGGTTTCGACATTCTCGCGGCCGTAGCCGAACCGCTGCCACACGCGGACCAGGCGCGACAGGTACTCGGCGCGCTCCTCCGGCAAACGCGCCGTCGCCAGCGAGAGGCAGTCGCCTTCGGTGCTCGAATCGCGGATCGGCACGCCGTGCACGTGCGCGAGGCGCGAGAGCATCCCGCGATAGAGCAGCGCGAGCGCTGCGCGCTGCTCGCCGCGCTCCCACAACTCGCGGGCAGCTGCACCGATGTCATCAGGCAGCGTTTCCGGGCGGATGTCCAGATCGCGCACGTGCGTCGGCACGACGAAGGTGTCGTCGGCCGACGCCGCGAGCCGCGTGCGTGCGATGCGCGTCAGATAGACCGCGAGGAGCGCCGCCAGCCCGAGCGCTCCGCACCAGACGAGCACGCGCGCGGACTCCCCGACCCACGCGAAGAGTTGGAGAAGCCACGACAACCACGCGGGCATCCGGGTCGTCCTGGGTTGCGCCGACTGTTTCCAGCGAAGCGTCTTGATCGTGCGCTCGGTGGCGAGATTGGGATCGGCCCTGACCGCGTCGATGGCACGCGCGATCTCGGCACGGCTCGGCGTGTCCGGCGAGGCAACGGCGTGAGGCTGCGCCGCCGACACCGCTGACGCGGCGACCAGCATCACCGCGATCGCTGCCAATCGGGCGTGGCGCTCAATCTGCGAACGCACGCCGGAACTCCTGCTCGATATCCCAGCCCTCGAGTTCGGCCCGCCGGTTCAGGTACATCCCGAAACCGGTGGCGACGTAGAACGGCTCGAGGAACAGCACCGTGATCGCGTAGCCGATCGGCATCGACAGCATCACGAAGAGCGGCGCCTCGCCCGCGACCAGTTCCTGGAATTCTGGCGCGCGCCCGATGGGCGCGAGCCAGAACACGAGGGAGAATATGGCGATCGACAGTGCGATCTCCGCGAGGCTGAACACCGACGTCATCAAGAGCGCCGATCCCGCGACGCGGCCGCGGATGCGTCGAATGCGATCGCGTGCCTTGAGAATCGAAAAGCCTTCGAGCTGATAGACCGGCTCGGTCAGGGCGCGCCACGGCGACAGCCTGCGCACGGTCCAGGTGAAGGGAAACTGCCGCCACCACACCGCGCGCTGCGCGCGCCAGACGTCGCCTGGAGCGGTCGCGATGCCGAATGCGGCGCGCGACAGCACGAACAGGATCGTGCGATCGAGCCACGGCTTCGCCCACCAGATCACGAGACCCGGCAGCCAGGGCGCGATCTCGTACGACGCCAGCGCGAGGATCATCAGCGGGACGGCGACGATCGCGTAACAGGAATAGACCGATCGCGCCGTGCTCTGGCAGAGCCGCACGCCCAGATCGGCCGCTTCGAGCGGCGTGCGCGGCCGCAGCCGCACCGCGAGCGCCTCAAGCTGCACGGCGGCCCTGAAGCGTGAAGTAGGCCAGCACCGCGATCCAGCAGAGCGCGGCAACTGCGTACTTGATCGCCGGTGCGAGCCACGGAGCCGACGACCAGAACGCTTCGATCCCTGCCGCGACCAGCAGCATGGCGACCACGCCGTAGAGAATGATCGCCGAGTCCCGCGTCGCTTCGACGAGCGCCTGCCGCCGCGTCAGCCGCCCCGGCGCCAGCAGCGAATGCCCGATCCGCAGGCCGGCCGCGCCCGACAGGACGATCGCGGTCAGCTCGAACGCCGAGTGGGTCACGATGAACGGATAGAAGGTCGGTCCCAGGCCGCGTTCCGTCAGGTAACCGGCAATCGCCCCGGAAAACGCGCCGTTGTACGCCAGGAAGAATATGGTGCCCAGGCCCGCGAACAGGCCGCCGGCGAAGCACTGGAACGCGACGCCGATGTTGTTGCGGATGTAGAAGCCGAACATCATCCAGTCGGTCGCGGCCTCGCGGACGCCGATCGAATGGGCGGCCGGGGAATACATCCGATCGAACGACGCGGCCGTCTCCGAACTCACGACCGAGAGGATCAACTCAGGATGGCGGTACACGACGATCGCCACCACGACGGTCGGCAGCATCAACAGCGCCACGGCGGCGGCGACGTATCGTGCCTGCGCCCTGACAGCGCGAGGAAAATCAACCGTCAGCATCATCTGTATCCGCGCGAAGCCGAATTCGTGCTGCCGGTAGATCACCTGGTGAGCGTCCGCGGTCAGTCGCTCGAGGCGATCGACGAGGTACGCCGGATACGCCCGCGCTCTCGCGAGCGCGAGCTGCTCGCACGCGCGACGGTAGAGCGCCGCGACGCGGGCGCCGGAGACGCCTTCGCCGGACTCCCTGGTCACGCCGCGTCCGAGCACACGGTCGAGCAGAGACCCGAGCTCCTGCCATTCAGATTGATAGAGTGCTTCGAACTGCAGCGGTGTCATCAGCGGCGCCCCAGCGCCCAGTACGCGACGCCAAGAACCCGGCGCGTGACGTCGGGTCCTCGGCGTCCCGCGTCGCCTGAGACGACGGCCGCGAGCGCGGCGAGCTCGTCGAGGCGTTCGGCCGTCAACCGCGGGGCGCGCGCCGCGAGCGCGATCAAAGCGGCCTGATCCGCCGGGGCAAGCGCCACCACCGGCACGACCGGCTCGACCGCATCGAGCGCGATCCGGGAGGCCGCCGGCGGCTCGTGGACGACGAGCGTCCCCGCGGCAATGTCGCCGAGACGTTTGCAGTCGTGCCGCAGCAGCATGCTCACCACCGCGAACCCGTAGCCGAACGGCAGAAAGTCGGCAGCGCGGAGCAGATTGCGCGCGAGCGAGGCCGCCGCGGTGACCGGCAGTCCGTTATCCATGACGACCCTGAGCGCGAAGACGCGCTTCCCAGGAGTGGCGCCGGCCGGCGAGAGCTCGAAGACGACCGGGTAGAACCATTCGAGCGCAAAAATCAGGATGAACCACATGGCGAATCCGACTCCGCCCATGAAGGCCATCGCGAATGCGGCCGTGTAGATGATCGCCAGGCGAATGATGCCGTCAATCATGAACGCGCAGAACCGCGCGCCAAGGCCGGCCGGGCGCAGTTCCAGCAGGATGCCTTCCGGCGTCTCCGCCGTGACCACGGTATCCAGGATCTCGCCGCGATGCAGGCGAGCGTCAGGCTTTGATGACGATGGTGTCGGCAATGTGATCGTGCACGCAGCGCCGCGACTCGCCGAAAATGAACAGCACGTCGACGAGGCCGTACAGCGGGATCAGGCCGAGGATGGCGTTCAGGACGTTGCGCAGCCAGACCACGCGTGAGAGCGACACCGGCGAACCGTCATGGCGCACGAGTTTGATGCGGCACGCTTTCTTGCCGATCGATTGGCTGTTTTCTCTCAGATACTTGATCGTGAGCCAGAGCCAGGCGGCGAAGCCGACGAGACCGAGCATCATGCCGATCCCCAATCCGGCGAAGCCTGGCTGCTGCCGGCCGACGGACACGGATGCCTGCGCGGCGCCTGCGATGAGCGCGCCGACGATCAGCGGCACATACACCATCACCCCGAACACCAGCCCGTCGAGGATCGCGGCACCGAGCCGTGTGATGCGATCGGCGAGCTGGATGCCGGACGCGGGGTCGACGACATCCTGCACGACAGCCTGCGGTGGTGCGTACGGATTCGGATTCGTCATCGGCTGAAGATTTTCGTCATGCGGCGCTAGATTGTGCACCCACATCCGGACTCTTTGCCACTTGATTCATCCGGATGCTGCGCGTGCCTGCACTCTTTGTTCCGTTCGGGACCGCTCAAGGCCTACCAGTGTGCGTCCGCGCACATCCTCGTCCACTCTCGAGGAATATGCATGAGTGGTCCAGAGGACATGCCCGGAACCACATCCGCAAATGTCTCCGAAACACGGGGGGCCTGGCAAGCGGAGCGATGGCCCGTCGATTGCGGCTTCGACGATCAGCGGAGTCAGGAGGTATGGTGATGCGGTTCAAGCTGATGCTACCAATCGCCGCAATCCTGATCGGCGGATACGCCGGTCAGGCCTGGGCGGGTCCCGTCGTCGTTGCATGCGCACCGGGCCAGCACAGCATCGTGCGCGATGTCGTCGTCCGCGGCGAGTCCGTCACGAGGGTCGAATGCGTGAGCGGCGCTTCGTACCGTTCGGCGCGCTACGACACGCGTGAAGTTCGCTACGTTGCGCCGCGACGGCCACATCGTTCGTGGGGCAAAACAGCGCTCGTCGTGGGAGGGAGCGCCGCGACAGGCGCCGGCGTTGGCGGGATCGTTCACGGCAAGAAGGGCGCGCTCATCGGAGCCGCTCTGGGTGGCGGGGCCGGCAGTCTCTACGAGGCGACGCGCCGGCGCTAGCCGATGCGATCGCGCCCTCGATCATGTCGCGGTACGTGGATGTGGCTCGACGAGCGCCGCCGCGCAGACGGCGCTCGCCAGTGACAGCGCGACCGCACCCCAGAGCACGCCTCGATAGCCGGCGATGAATGATTCCTGGATCGCTCGACGGGCGCGTGGATCCGATGTCTCGGCGCCGGCCAGCCGGCTGCGCTGCGCGTCGACGGCTTGTCGGACGTCCGGTGGCAACCCGCTGAGGCGGCGATCGAGCTCGCGATCGAACACGGTCGATAACACGACTCCGAACACGGCGATGGCGAGCAAACCCGCAACCCGTGACATGGCGTTGTTAATCCCCGACGCGATGCCGGCGTGCCGTTGATCGACGGCACCCATCACCGCCGTCGTCAGCGGAGCGACGGTGATCGCCATTCCGAGCCCAAGAACACTCACCCCGGGAAAAACCGTCGTCCAGAAAGAGCCGCCGATGTCCGGCGCCACGAGCCACGCGAAGCCGATGCCGGCAATCAGCGGCCCGACTGTGAGCGGTATCCTGGCACCGTACTGCCGCGTGAGGCCACCGGACCACCGCGACAACAGGAACATCAGCAGAATGAACGGAAGCAGCGCCGCGCCCGCCTCGGTCGTCGAATAGCCCTGGACCTGGATGAGATTGAGCGGCAGGAAAAAGAACACCGCACTCAGCGCGCTGTACAGAAGTAACGTGAGAAGGTTGGCCCCGGTGAAGGTGCGCGAACGAAACAGGGACAACGGAATCATTGGATGACGCGCGCGCGCCTCGACCATCACGAACATGACGAGAAGGATCGCGCCGATTCCGCCGACGGCTGGCGCCGATTCGATCAGCGCGAAGACGACGCCGCCGAGACCGGCGGTCGTCAGGAGCGTGCCAAGCCAGTCGAGCCCCCTCGGTGATCCGTCCCGGCGACTTTGCGGCACACGAAGGGCGCTGATCGCGAGAACGATCGCGGCAAGCGGGACGTTGATGAAGAAGACCCAGCGCCACGACGCGTGCTGCACCAGCCATCCACCCAGCACCGGACCAATCGCGGCGGTGATGGCCGTGAATCCCGACCACGTTCCGATCGCCCTGCCGCGCTCTTCGTCGGGGAACGATTCACTCAGCATGGCGAGGCTGTTCGGAACCAGCAACGCGGCGCCGACCCCCTGCAGCGCCCGCGCCGCGATCAACTCGCCGATGGTCGTGGACAGACCGCACAAGCCAGACGCGAAGGAAAACACCAGGACGCCGATCGCAAACAGCTTGCGTCGGCCGTAGAGATCGCCAAGCGAGCCCCCGGTCAACAGGACCGCCGCCAACGAGAGCGAATACGACTCGACCACCCACTGCACGTTGGCCAACGTGGCGTGGAGCGCCGACTGAAGAGCCGGCAGCGCGACGTTCACGACGGTGCCGTCGATGAACGCCATGCTCGAGCCCAGAATCGAGGCTGACAGAACCCAGCCGCCGCGTCCGCCCGCAATTCGATCGGCCACTCAGATAACCCGGATTCGGATGTTACACTGCGCGCATGAAGGCAGTCCCGCTCGTCATCCTCCTGGCGCTGTCGATGGTGACGTCTGCCGCCCAGACGCCCCAGGCGCTCGATTACGAGTTCTTCAAAGCACGAGTGCAGCCGGTCTTCCTCGCGAAACGTCCGGGCCACGCGCGCTGTTACGTCTGTCACCAGGGGACCGGCGCCACGAGCTATCTGCAAACGCTGTCGCCCGGCGCCTCGACATGGACCGACGAACAATCGCGGAAGAATTTCGAGGCCGTTCGCCGATACATCGTTCCCGGCCATCCCGAGCAGAGCCGGCTCTTGATGCATCCGCTCGCCGAAGAAGCCGGCGGCGACGACTTTCACGGCGGCGGCCGGCAGTTCGCGTCGAAATCGACGCCAGAGTGGCAGACCATCGCGGCATGGGTCCGAGGAGAAAAGCTCCGCGGAGAAAGGGAGAAGTGACGATGCGCGCGCTTGCGGCGGCCGGCGTCGGATTCGTTGTGCTTTTCGGGGGCAGCCTGACAGCCATCGACGGGCTGAAGGTTCGCATCGTCCAGACCAACAGCGCCGGCGACAGCGTGATGCTGATCGATCCCGCAACGAACACCGTAGCCGGTGAAATCAAAGACATCGAAGCCAATCACGGCGCCGCGGCCGCGCCCGACGGCAGCCGGCTCTACGTCACGAACGAAGCGGAGAGCACGCTCGACGTGGTCGACGCGAAGACACTGAAGGCCGTCGCGCACGTGCCGCTCAGCGGGCACCCGAACAACGTGTCGATTTCGAAAGACGGCAAACGCGTCTACATCGCCATCGCACAGGCGCCGGGCGCCGTCGATGTCGTCGACACGACGTCGGCGACGAGGACGAAATCCATTCCGATTGACGGCGCGGGACACAACACGTTCGTGACGCCTGACGGGAAGTTCGTCGTTGCCGGTTCGGTCGCGGGACGTTCGCTGACCGTCATCGACCAGGCGAGTGAAGCAGTGGCGTGGTCGATGAAGTTCGAGACGGGCGTTCGTCCGATGGCGTTCGAACAGCACCCGGACGGATCGACCGCGCGGATCTTCGTGCAGTTGTCCGACGTCCACGGCTTCGCCGTCATCGATTTCGCCACGCACCGGGAAATCACCCGTGTGACCCTGCCGGATGTTCCGGGCGCGACGAAGAGCCTGAACATTCAGGGATCGCCCTCGCATGGGATCGGGATCGCGCCCGATGGGAAGACCCTGTGGGTGAACAGCAAGTGGTACCACTTCGTCGCCGCGTACTCGCTGCCGGATTTGAAGCCGCTTGGTACCGTTGCGGTCGGCCACTACCCGGACTGGCTGACGTTCTCCCCCGATGGCGCCTACGTCTACGTCGCCTGCGCCGGCTCGAACTCCGTCAGCGTCGTCGACACGCAGAAGCTGAAGGAGGTCGCGAAGATTGCCGTCGGCCAGGTGCCGAAACGCAACATCACGGCGCGGCTCCAGTAAACGCGGAGCCGCCGAGGGACGCGCCGCTTCGGTCGGCCGTCAAAAGATCGCTCGGTCCCCTGCGCTGTCTGACAGTTCACACCTTCCGCTTTCTGGCATGTGATTTGGGCGAAAGCGAGGCGAGCGATGAACGCAGAACAGACGCGCCTTCAGGAGGCGCGTGACGGGAAGGTCGAGTGGAAGAAGTGGGGGCCGTACCTCAGCGAGCGGCAGTGGGGTACGGTACGCGAGGACTACAGCGACAACGGAGACGCGTGGAACTTCTTCACCCACGATCACGCGCGCTCGCGCGCTTATCGCTGGGGAGAAGATGGCCTCGGCGGCATTTCCGACGAGAAACAGCGGCTGTGTTTCGCGCTGGCGCTGTGGAACGGCAAGGACGCGATTCTGAAAGAGCGCCTGTTCGGCTTGACCAACAGCGAAGGGAATCACGGCGAGGACGTCAAGGAGTACTACTTCTATCTGGACAGCACGCCGACGCACTCGTACATGAAGTATCTGTACAAGTACCCGCAGGCGGCGTATCCCTACTCGGACCTGGTCGAAACCAACCGCCGTCGCTCTCGAGACGAGTTCGAGTATGAACTCATCGATACGGGCGTCTTCCACGACGGCCGCTATTTCGACGTCTTCGTGGAGTACGCAAAGGCCGGCCCCGAAGACGTCCTCGTCCGGATCACGGTCCACAACCGTGGGCCGGAGCCGTCGGAGATCCACGTGCTGCCCACTCTCTGGTGTCGCAATGATTGGGCGGAATGGATTTCCTTGCATACCTCGAAACCCGAGCTGTCTCAGATCCAGGCGCCGGCGGGCACGACCGCGGTGGGCGCGACGCGTGCGGACCTCGGCACGTACGCCCTTTACTGCGACGGCGACGTGCCGTTGCTGTTTACCGAGAACTCCACCAATCACGCGGCCCTTCATCTGCAGTACCCGGACGAGGGCCCGTACCTCAAAGACGGGATCAACAACTATCTCGTCCATGGCCGGCTGGACGCGGTCAATCCGGACCGCGTCGGCACCAAGGTGGCGGCGCACTACCGGGTGACGATTGGCGCGGGCGAATCGGCGACCGTGCGCCTACGCCTGGTTGCGCAGCCCGAGACGGACGCGCGGGCGCGGCGGACGACGGCCTCCCCCTTCGGGCGTTCGTTCGACGAGACGTTTGCCGCTCGCCTGTTCGAAGCGGACGACTTCTATCGCGGCCTCACGCCCTCATCGGTGTCGGAAGACGCGGCGAACGTCATGCGACAGGCGATTGCCGGCATGCTCTGGTCGAAGCAGTACTACTTCTGGGACGGCGACGCATGGCTCGAGGAGCATCGCGCGCATCCGCTCCATCACGGCAGCCGGGAGTTCCGGAACCGCGAATGGTTCCACATGGTCAACAGCGACATCATCTCGATGCCCGACAAGTGGGAGTACCCGTGGTACGCCGCGTGGGACCTCGCGTTTCACACGCTGCCGATCGCCATCGTCGATGCCGACTTTGCGAAAGAACAACTGAAGCTGATGCTTCGTGCGCTGTATCTGCATCCGAACGGTCAGATGCCGGCCTATGAGTGGAACTTCAGCGACGTGAACCCGCCGGTCCATGCGTTCGCGACGCTGATGCTGCACCGTGCGGAGCTGGCGCGCCGCGGCGAACCCGACCTCGATTTTCTCAAGTCCGCGTTCAACAAACTGTTGCTGAACTTCACGTGGTGGGTGAATCGCAAGGACCGATTCGGCAAGAACGTGTTCGAAGGCGGGTTCCTCGGGCTGGATAACATCGGCGTCTTCGATCGCAGTGCTCCGCTGCCGACGGGCGGCCATCTGGAGCAAGCGGACGGAACGGCGTGGATGGCGCTCTTCACGCAGAACATGCTGGAACTGTCGATCGAGCTCGCTGCCCACGATCCGACGTACGAGGACCTGGCATTCAAGTTCATCGAGCACTTCACCTACATCGCCGCCGGGATGAACCGGGAGGGGCGGGACGGCATGTGGGATGAAGAGGACGGTTTCTATTACGACCTCCTGCGGCTGCCCGACGGTAGCGCGACTCGCCTGAAAGTGCGTTCGATGGTCGGGCTCCTCCCCCTGTGCGCCACCACGGTGATCGAGCGCTGGCAGCGCGAACATGTCCCCAACGCGACGCGCGCGGTCCAGATGCGCGCGCGTCAGATGCCGGAGCTCGCGCGGTCGATCCACCCCACTGGCCCGGGCCACTATGGCGTCGACGACCGCGGGATTCTTGCGCTGGTCAATCCGGACCGCCTCCGGCGGATTCTGTCGAAGATGCTCGACGAGAACGAATTCCTGGGTCCCTTCGGCATTCGATCACTGTCGAAGGTGCACGCGACGCATCCGTACGTGTTCAATGTCGATGGACATGAGTACCGCGTCGACTATCTGCCAGCCGAATCCAACACGGGCATGTTTGGCGGCAACTCGAACTGGCGAGGCCCGGTATGGATGCCGGTCAACCTGCTGGTCATTCGCGCGCTGCTGAACTTCTACCTCTATTACGGTGACGCGTTCAGGATCGAATGCCCCACGGGCTCGGGCCGCATGATGAACCTGTTCGAAGTGTCCAAGGAGATCTCAGATCGTTTGACGCGAATCTTCCTTCGTGACCATCAGGGCCGGCGTCCGGTGTACGGAGGGAGCGCTGTCTTCCAGTCCGATCCGCACTGGCGCGACTACATCCTGTTCCACGAATATTTCCATGGAGACAACGGCGCGGGACTCGGTGCGAGTCATCAAACCGGGTGGACCGGAGTCGTCGCCACACTCATTGAGCTGTTTGGATCGCTCGATCCCAAGAAGGCGCTCGAGACGGGCAAGGAGGCCGCGTTCTCGCGGTGAAGCGCCGAAGCGCACCATTACCGCGTGACTTCAATGACGCGAGCATGAGCATCCGTGGGCGGCGCGCCCAACAGCCAGCCGGCGAGCGCGCCGAACACGATGCTGAAGCCCAGAGTCTCCCGGAGATGGGCGTGCGCCACGGCCGAGGGCATGAGCGGATTTGGGAGTAACAGCGCGGTGGTCCACACCGAGAGAAAGAGAGCCATGGCCAGCGCGCTCTCCCATCGGGCGACGCGCAGCATTCGAACGAGTGGATACAGACACACGACGTAGAGCAGCGCGCGAACCACCTGAAGGGCGTAGATCCAGGGGCGGTCCATCCAGTTGGCTTTCAACGACGCGTAGAAGCCCGGGTACGCCTGGCCTCCGTAAAACTGACGGACCGCGGGGCTCTGCCACGCGACGTAATACCCGAAGAACATGTACAGGAATACGAATGCAACGACCAGGAACACGATTGTCCACGGATCGGGGAACGCATGGTTCCGTGCGGATTCGGAGAGTGGCGGCGTCCGCGAAGGACTCCCCCACTTTCGTAGCAACAGCACCGACAACGGAGCAAAAATTGCCGCCGCAATGGCACCCTGCAGAAAGAGCGCCTGGATCATCCCGCGCGGCCATGCGTTCGAGAGAAACCATGCCGACTCGATCTGAGTGACCACAGTCGAGATGCCGTAGACGCTCGCGCCCACGGTCACTGCGAGGCGCCAGCCATACCAGCGCGATCGCAGAATGAGATACGACACGGTGACACCGACGAAGACAGACATCGCCGCGAACGCCGGCAGCAGATTCTCAGGCGTTTGCGCCTGCGGGATCTCCTGGGCAATCCTGTTCAGGCCCGAGAGCACCCCTCCGGCGATGAACGAGGCGGCGAACACCAGACAGACCCCAACGACCCTGAACGCCATCTCTTTACAGCGGATACGTTCCTGTGCATTGAGAGGTTCTCGGGGAAATGAGATCATCGCGCGCGAGCGTGAAACAGTTCGCCATCGTCACGTTCGTGGTCGCAGTGGGCGGCTGCGCGATCGGCTTACGGCAGTTGCCGGCCTCCGCCACGCTGAACCGCGCGATCGTCCAGACTGCCGTACCCGACTCGGCGGTTGACTCGACTACGATCCGCGGCAAGCTGCTGCTCGGCTATCAGGGATGGTTCGGATGTCCGGGCGACGGATCGCCGCTCGGCGATTGGGAGCACTGGTTCCAGCGTGGCGCACCCGCAAGCGCCGCAACGCTGCGTGTCGACATGTGGCCGGATGTGTCCGAGCTGGGCCCCGACGAGCGTTGCGCGACACCGCTCTCGCTTCCTGGCGGGAACCCCGCTCAGGTGTTCTCCGCGTTCAATCCGACGACCGTCGATCGGCACTTCCGCTGGCTGCAGGAGTACGACCTCGCGGGCGTCTTCCTGCAACGCTTCACTTCCCGGCTCGACGACCCGGCCGTCCTCGGCTTCCGCGACGCGGTCGCGCGGCACGTGCGCGCGGCGGCCGAATCACACGGACGCGTGTTCGCAATCATGTACGACATCTCCGGCCAGCGGCGGGAGACGCTCGTCGACGCCGTGAAACGCGACTGGGTGCGCACGGTCGACACCCTCCGTCTCACTGACAGCCCGCGGTATCTGCGTCACAACGGCCGGCCGGTGCTGGCGATCTGGGGAATGGGATTCACCGATCGGCCGGCCACGCCTGCACAGGCCCAGGAACTCATCGATTTCTTCAAGAACAATCCTGATCCACGCTACCGGGTGACGCTGCTCGGCGGCGTGCCGTCGCGCTGGCGAACGTTGACCCGCGATTCTCAGCAGAATCCCGAGTGGGCGCGCACGTACCGATCCTTCGACATCCTCAGCCCGTGGACGGTCGGACGCTTTCACGATGGACCCGGTATCGACCGTTTCTACAAGGATGAAGTCGCGAAGGACATCTCCGAAACGCGTCGCCTGGGAATCGAGTACATGCCGGTGGTTTATCCTGGCTTTTCGTGGCACAACATGAACCCGACCGCGCCGTTCAATCCGATTCCGCGGCGGGGCGGCCGCTTCTTCTGGCGTCAGGTGGAGCGCGCGCTCCGCGCGCGCAGCACGATGCTGTACGCGGCAATGTTCGACGAGGTCGATGAGGGAACGGCAATGTTCAAGGTGGCGGCGTCGCGGCGCGAGGCGCCGGTCGAGCGACCGGTCGTCACCATGGACGCGGACGGTCAGCAGCTTCCGAGCGACTGGTATCTGAAGCTGGCGCGCGAGGCACAGAGGCGCCTGACCGCCGCGAACCCGAGCGCTGTGGCTCAGCGCGAGAAATGAGAGGTCATATATGACGAGAGCGATCCTGGCGGTGCTGCTCGGCGCCGCGCTTCAACCCTCTCCAGCCGGCG
>Ga0066903_100002464_pt1 | contig 14519 bp, 10 predicted proteins | sample PanSoiMetaGPlot1_FD_67491 | JGI IMG/M metagenome (GOLD analysis project Ga0066903, IMG submission 67491) | Tropical forest soil microbial communities from Panama analyzed to predict greenhouse gas emissions - Panama Soil - Plot 1 (version 2) | ecosystem: Environmental > Terrestrial > Soil >...
TTGCCGGGCAAATCCCAGATCGAGTTCGACGTGGTCATCTATCCGCAGCCAATCCTCGGTGCTCAGCCGGGCTGGCGCTTTCCGGACGGCACGGTGTTCGTGAAGACGTTTTTCCTGGAGATGGAGCGGGGCAATCCGGCCACAAAAAAACGGCTGGAAACGCGCATTCTCCATTTCCAGCAGCTGGCAGGCACCGATGAAATCGGCGACCAATACATGCGCGGTTACACCTACGTCTGGAACGATGAGCAAACCGAAGCCACCCTGCTGGCGAAGGAAGGCGCGGATCGCACCTTCACCATCAAGGATGCCAAGGCGCCCCAAGGCAAGGTGGAGCAGAAATATCACTTCCCCAGCCGGGCGGAGTGCATCCTGTGCCACACCATGCCGGCCAAGTTCGCCCTGGGCGTGAACACCATGCAGATGAACAAGGACCACGATTACGGCGGGGTCAAGGCGAATCAGCTTCGCACCCTGGAGCACCTGGGCATCTTTACCAAGCCCTTGCCCAAGCCGGCGGAAAAGCTGCCACGCATCTACGATCACAACGACGAAAGCCTGGACATAAACCTGCGGGCCCGCTCTTACCTGCACTCGAATTGCTCGCATTGCCACATGAAATGGGGTGGCGGCAACGCCGAGTTTCAGATGCTCGCCACCCTCGACCTGAAGGACATGGGGCTGGTGAATGTCAATCCCGCCCACGGCGACTTCGAGATCAAGAGTGCCAAGCTGATCGCTCCCGGTGATCCGGATCGCTCCATTGTTTCATTCCGCATGAAGAAGCTGGGCCTGGGCCGCATGCCGCACGTTGCCTCCAGCGTGGTGGATGAAACCGGCGCGCGCATCGTCGCGGAATGGATCAAGGGCATGAAGGGCGGAAAAAACGAGAAAGGGATCGAAGGCGTACCCACGCCGCTGATGCCGCCGAAATAATGGGAAGAAAAAAACCGAACATCGGTCTGGAACGTCGGAAGGTAGAACTGCAACTCGCCCTGCCTTCAGGGAGATGGCATGTCATTTCGGCTCCATCTGGCAGCCCTGGCTCTGGTCCTGGCATGTGGCCCTGAAGTCTATTGCCAGAATCTCGATTCATCCAGCAAGACTGATCTGCACGGCGATTCCTTGCCAAAGGGCGCGCTGGCCCGCGTGGGTACCTTGCGCTGGCGGCATGAGGCCGACCGGTTGCTATTTTCCGCGGAGGGCAAATACGTCGCTTCCAGCGGGCACGAAGTCCGCCTGTGGGAAGCAAAATCCGGAAAATGGTTGCGCAGCATTCCCAGTCCCGCTGCCTTTTTCTCATTCCCCGAAAGCGGAAAAACACTGGTCACGGCGGAGTTCCTCAAGGGGCAGGCAGTAATCAACATCTGGGATGCCGAATCGGGCAAATCGCGGCGCCGCTTCGTCATCCCTCTGGAGGATTTCTTCCAGTGCGCCTGGAGCGCGGACGGCAAGATCCTGGCCTGCATTCATTTCAACATTCAGAAAAAAGATATCGCGGTCGCCTTCTGGGACATGGAGTCCGGCAAAGAAATCCGCCGCTGGCAGGCGCCGGCCACGAAAACCTCGCCCCATCAGATCGCCCTGGCGCCGAAGGGCAAATCCCTGGCGATCATGGATCATCGCCTGGTTCGTGTCTTCGATCCGCAGAGCGGCAAGCTCCTCCGCCAATTCCCGGCATCGGCAAATCATCGCACGGGTGGAACGCCCAACATGGCTTTCTCCGGCGATGGCAGCCAGCTCATCTGTACTCACCAGGAGGATGTGTACCTGTGGAATACCACCACGGGCAAAGAATTGGGGCACTTCACCTGTGCCGGTAAGGCAGCCGGCGTCGCATTTTCCAGGGACGGCAAGTATCTTGCCGCCGGCACCGGCAACGGAAATATCTCCATCTGGGACATCCCCGCGCGGAAACTGCTGCGAACCCTGCCTGGCCAAACCACCCTGCCCTTGTATCTGGTTGCTTTCTCCCCGGACGGCAAGACCCTCGCCAGCCAGCAACATATTCGCAGGAACATTCGGCTCTGGGATGTGGCCAGCGGCAAGGAACTCACGCCCTCTTTGCCGCCGTTCACTCCGGTAAAGGACGTGGCCTTTACTCCGGATGGCAAGGCCCTGCTCACGGTCAGCGAAGTGGATCAGCCGCGCATATGGGATGCCGCCACCGGAAAACCACTCGGGATTTTTCCCGGCTCCAAGGTCGATATCAGCGGTTCCGGCACCACCGGCGCCCTGGGAATTTCTCCCGACGTCAAGACGCTGGTCCTGGCCCGCGGCGGCTATGTCAGCGTCTGGGATTTCTCGACCCGCCGACAACATTTTGACCAAAAGGAGAACGGCCCGGTCGAGTTTTTTTCAACACTATGGGCGGACGCTCAAAATATCATCACTCTCGATCCGGGCCCGCCACCCAAAATGGAATTCAGGCGCCGCCCTCCTTTCCCGCCGCCGCCGGAGCGGATCTCCAGGATCGGCCTGTGGGATGTCCTGGCTCGGAAACAAACACGCTCGTTCCAGGTATCGGGTTCTGAACCTCCCAGGCTCCTGACGCTGTCGCCGGACCGGCAAAGGCTGGCAGGAGTGCTGGCCAAGGACCTGATCGTCTGGGATTTGGCCCGGGGCAAAGAATTGCGTCGCTTTCCCCTTCCTCCAATGCTGCGGGAATGGAATACGATTGGCTTTTCCGCCGACGGCCGCACCATCCGCTCGGCTCACTTTTCAACCGGAACCATCCGCATGTTCCTTTGGGAAGTGGCCACGGGAAAACAACGATCGCAGTGGGAATGGAAGTCCGAACACAGCTATCAACTCTATTTCGCTCCCCAGCATTGGGCTGCCCTGGTGGATCGGCAGACCGTCAAGGTCCTGGACCTGGAAAGCCAGCGGGAGGTCGGTGTCTTTCAGGATCGTGGGGACGAGTTCATTACTTGCGTGGCGTTCACCCGGGACGGCAAGCGCATGGCCACGGGAAGCCGCAACACCACCGCCCTGGTATGGGATCTGGCGCCCTTGCATAAGCCTCTTGAGAAAATTCGGCTTTCGGACAAGGAAGTTGTGGGGCTCTGGAACGAATTGGCCGGAGAGGATGCAACGGCCGCTCATCAAGCGATTCTTCGATTGGCTCGCGGGCCCAATCAAACCGTTCTCTTGTTCATGAAAAAGTTGCGGCCTGTGCCACGCATTGCCGCCAAAGTCATGGACCGCCTCATCGCTGATCTGGACAGCGCCGATTTTGCCGTTCGCCAGAAAGCCGGCATGGAACTGGACCGGCTTGGAGAACAGGCAGAATCCTCCTTGACGAAAGTAGTGACCGGCAACGTTTCTCTGGAAATGCGCCGGCGGGCTGAAAAAATACTGAAGGCATTGAAAGAACGGAGAGAGAAGCTGCCTCCGCCGCTCGTGGGCGAGCCATTGCGCCTGCTTCGTGCCCTCGAAGTCCTGGAGAGAATCGGCAATAGCGAAGCACAGAATCTTCTGGCCGACCTTGCTGATGGAGCGCCGGAAGCCGACTTCACACGGGAGGCGCGTGCTTCCTTCAATCGTGTGAAAGGAAGGCCCTGACCTCAGATTATTTTCCAAAGTTCTGGTAGTCCGCCGGCGAATAGCCGCCGTCATCAACGACCTGGCGGGGCGGCTCGGGTTCTTCCGAGCGTTTCCAGGCCAGCCCGACAATGCCGAGAACCGGGATGGCTTCCAGGACAAGGACCGCCAATCGCAGAAGCGCAGTTCTCCGAATTCGTGGCAATACCAGTATCCAGGCCAACAATGGCGTGGCAAACAGGATCGCCGCATGATCGAGACTAAGGGCGGCGAAGAAATGTCCGCTGACCAGGAGCGCGAACAAGCCGACCAGGCCGATGCCGGCCGCTGCAGTCAAGGGCTCAGGAGGAATGGATCGCGGTGTGACCAGGGCCGTCGTCGCCAGAGCTACCGCGAGAATGATGCCGAGCGGCCCGCCGGTGGCATAACCGGCAAACATCAGAGTTAATCCGGCGCCGGCATTCACGCCGGCCAAACCAAGGACAACGGTGCGCGGCGGCAGATGTCGAACTTGCCGGTCGAGAGAAACCCAGGCAAGCATCAGGCAACCGGCAAGTCCTCCGAACCACAACGATGCCTGAGCGGGAGTCCATGCTTCAAAATACGTGGAACCGAATAGCAAAACAGGGGTGGCAACAAGGGCAACCAATAAACGCCCCGGCCAGGCAAACCACGGCTTGGACAACAGGCCCAGTGCTTCAATCCACGTTACCAGAGGAATAAGGACAGCCAGAAAACGATCCTCATTTTCCTTCAAAAACGGCCAGCGCGGCCGGCCGGAATAAACCAGGGCGCCGACAAAAAAAGCCAGACCCACTCCGATCGGCCAGGCCAGGAATTGGAATCGGAACGGGCTGTTGCTGTGTCCGCGGCCTGCAACGATGGCCGCCGCCAACACGGCGGTCAGAAGCACACCGCCAACAAAAGAAAGGGGAATCATGCTATGGCGTCCGCAGCCCGGCTCCGAAGCGGCTGGGAGAATACCGACGTCGGAGGCCGGTTATTCTCTACTTTTTCACTCCTTCAAAGCTGAAGGAAACGATGACCTCGTCGCTGAGCGCGCCAATAAATTGATCCATGCCGAATTCGCTGCGTTTGAGAGTCAGGTCCGTCGTGTAACCGATCCGGACCTGTCCCTTGAAATCAGCGGTCTTGCCGCCCTTGAGGGTAAAGCTGACCGGCTTGGTGACGCCGTGCATGGTCAAATTGCCGGTCACCGCAAGGCCGCCGTCAGCAGCCTTGACGCTGCTGCTTTTGAATGTGATCGTCGGGAACTGTTTCACGTTGAAGAAATCGGGGCTCTTGAGGTGCTTGTCCCGCGCGGCAATGCCTGTGTCGATGCTGTCGGCCTTGACCGTGAGGTTAAAGTTGCCTCCCTTGTCCGTCACGGAAAAGTCGCCGGAAAGTTCGTTGAAGCGGCCATGTACCCAGCTGATACCTAGATGGCCGATCTTGAAGGTGGCGCTGGAGTGGACATTGTCGAGTTTGTAGTCGTCGCCACGAATTGCTGTTCCTGTCAATCCCAGGAAAACCAAAAATCCAAGGCCCCATTTTTGCAACCGCATGGAAGTGCTCCTTTGAGTAATGAAATGCATCCGGGAGAGCCCAATCAATGGACTGTCCTGCGAGAGATTTTATTTAGAAACCCAGGAAAAAGCTTGCAAAACCCTTTGGAAACCTTCATGATCGGAGAGTGGGGGCAGATTTCCTCTTGAAGGAGGTGTGCCATGGCCACAGCCAAGGACATCCTGCTCATCAAGGGTTCGCGGGTTGCCACCATCTCCCCAGAAGCAACCGTCTACGAAGCAGCTGTGCGCATGAACGAGGATCGGATCGGCGCACTGGTGGTTCTGGAACAGGGGCAGCTGGTGGGTATGTTCACGGAGCGGGACATTTTGCAGCGTGTCGTGGGCCTCCGGCGCGATGCCAGCCAAACTTTGGTGCAGGAGGTCATGAGCACCGAAGTCATGTGCTGCCAGCCCCACACAAGCCTGGAAGAAGCCCGTGGCGTCATGAAAAACCGCCGTGTTCGCCATCTGCCCGTCATCGGAGACGATGGCAATCTCGTGGGGTTAATCTCCATAGGCGACCTGAACGCTTACCAGACATGCCATCACGAGCACACTATTTACATGCTGGAACAATATATTCATGGCCAGACGTAACAATTCTTGAAGAATTTCTTGACTTGGCGGGCCCGCACCAGCACAATAGCTAGAAGCGCTGTTTTTCCACAATCGCCGGGAAAGGTTTGGGGAAGCCGGTCGGAAGAATGGCTCGGGAGAGTTGGAATTTTTGAAGGGGAGTTCGATGAAGCTCTTTTCAATCAGGGCCGGTCTGGGTGTTGCCCTTGCTACCGGCCTGGTGTTCTGGGTCGTGGACATCAGTTCGGCCCAGCTCTTCCGCAATCCATTTCCCAAAGCAATCGGCCGGCCCCCCATTGACAATGTTGGTGGTGGTGGCACCAGTAACGGTGGCGGTGGTGGCGCGCGGGGCGGTGGAAATTCCTTGGGTGGCGGTGGAAATTCCCTGGGCGGCGGTGGAAATTCCCTGGGCGGCGGTGGAAATTCCCTGGGTGGCGGTGGCCTCGGTGCCCTGGGTGGCGGTGGACTCGGCGCCTTGGGTGGCGGTGGACTCGGTGCCTTGGGTGGCGGTGGACTCGGTGCCTTGGGCGGCGGCGGCCTCGGTGCCTTGGGCGGCGGCCTCGGCGCGTTGGGCGGCGGGCTCGGCGCTATGGGTGGTGGCCTCGGCGCGCTAGGCGGTGGCCTCGGTGCCATGGGCGGCGGTGGTTTGGGAATGAACGGCGGTATTGGCGTCCTGGGCGGCAGTGCTTTGGGCGGTGGAGTTCAAGGTAACGCGGGCCGTGTAGGCGGTGGGTTCATCAACCCCATTCAAGGAATTCAGGGCTACCTCGGCGGTATGGGCGGCATGGCGGGCATGATGGGCGGCGGCATGATGGGCATGGGTGGAATGGGCGGTATGATGGGAGCCATGGGTGGCGGCATGATGGGCATGGGAGGCATGGGCGGTATGATGGGAATGATGGGTGGTGGCATGATGGGCATGGGCGGCATGGGCGGTATGATGGGAATGATGGGTGGTGGCATGATGGGCATGGGCGGCATGGGCGGTATGATGGGCATGATGGGTGGTGGCATGATGGGCATGGGAGGCAAAGGCGGCATGATGGGCGGCGGTATGATGATTATGGGCGGCGGACAGTTCGGCTCCCGTTATGGCCTTTGATTGCATCTCCACAAATGAAGCTTTTCGAGGCTTGCAACTCACAAAGTTGCGAGCCTCTTTTTCTATACCCTCAAGAGTAGTCGAGGCTCTCTGGCCTGACATTTCACTGAAGGATGTCAGCGACACGGCTGACCTACATCCATGTCCTGCTCTTATCGCACCTTCCTCCTTGGAGTTTTCCTGGTCGCCTTTTGTCAAAGTGCCGGCGCCCGGCCCTTCGATCAGAAAGCCAAGGACGACATCGACGCCTTGATGAAGGAAGCTATTTCACGCTGGAATGTGCCCGGTGCTGCCCTGGGCATTGTCAAGGACGGCAAGGTGGTTTTCTTGAAGGGGTACGGGGTGCGCAAGTTGAGGAAAGCAAATCCCGTGACTCCCGACACCGTGTTCCCCATTGCCAGTTGCACCAAACCGTTCACCACCCTCGCCATGGCGATGCTGGTTGACGAAGGCAAAATGAAGTGGGACGATCCGGTCCGGAAGCACGTGGAATTCTTTCACCTGTCGGATCCCCTCGCCGATTCCCAGGTCACCTTGCGCGACCTGGTCACACACCGGACCGGTGTGGATGGCCATCATCTGCTGTGGTACAGGGCGCCCTGGAACCTGGAAGAACGCATCCGCAAAGTCGGCAAACTGGAATTGCACAAGTCTTTCCGCTCCGCCTTTCAATACCAGAGCATCCTGTTCGGCACCGCCGGCTACGCCGTGGGTAAGGCTTCCAAGACTAACTGGGAGGATTTTGTCAGCAAGCGTATCCTTGCGCCCCTGGACATGAAAGCCACATCGTTGACCACGGCAACAGCCAAGAGCCAGGAACACGCCAGCCCGCACAAGAAAAACAAGGAGGGGAAAGTTGAAGTCATTCCCTGGTACGAGATCACAGAGCCGGACCCGGCCGGGTCCATCAACTCCAGTGCCCGCGATCTACTCAAGTTCCTGCGCTTTCAACTGGGGAATGGCAAACCACTGGTGTCGGCCGCCAACCTTGCGGAAACCCACACACCGCAAATCGTCATTCGCCGGGAGGGATTTGCCCGCATTATGAACCCGGATACCTTCCAGCTCAGCTACGGCATGGGCTGGATCATTCAGGATTACCGCGGCCAGTTACTGCTCTTGCACGGTGGCGCCATTGATGGTTTCAGGGCCCACTTCACGCTGGTTCCCGAAGCCCGCCTCGGCATCGTGCTCCTGAACAACCTGGATAATAGCCAGATGAATATGGCCGTCAGCAATACCCTGCTCGATCTCATCCTCGATTTGCCGTTCAAGGATTGGAATGCTTATTACCTGAAAATCCAGCGCGAAGAAGAAGCGCTGAAAAAAGCGGGGCCCAAAGAGTTCCGCGCCAAGCAGCACAAGGGCACCAAACCCTCACGTCCCCTGGAAGCTTACACCGGGACGTACGAGGACCCGGCCTATGGCAAGGCGCAAATTACCTTGGAGAATGGCAGCCTGGTCTGGAAATGGAGCACCTTCAAACTTCCCCTGGAGCATTTCCATTACGACACGTTCATCGCCAACAACGACGTGTTCAACAACGCTCCCTTTGTTTTTTCACTGGACTTTGCAGGGGACGTGACCAGCATGCGGGCCCTGGAACGCACCTTCCGCAAACGAAAATGAGTGGTCGGCTTCGTACAGATTGATTTCAAAAATCCAGATACAAGCCCATCTCCTTGCAGCAACACGCCTCCACCCATCTCAAGAAATCGTGTAACCATTTGTCGTTCGCCTGATCGAGGAATTGCGCGAATGTCTTGTAGTAATTTTCATAGTAGCGAAGTTTCCGACTTCCTTTCACATTGGCATCCCAGGAACGTGTCAATCTTATCAACTCCTCCACTTTTTTGGAAATCGACTGGTAAGAGGGGTGGTTACTCAGGTCTACGGCTAGGTCAGTTCGCTGAAGAGGCACAAGAGGCGCTGGATAAAAACCCGGAACCTGAAACGACAATATCTGGTCACGAACGGCGACCAGTTTAGGCTTTGTTGCCCATCGCCCTGACTGAGAGAGTGAGTCTTGTGCCTCCCACTTTAACTCTTGATACAGAAAGTTCAGACTGATAGTCGTTTCATAAAGGTAAATATCAAGCAGATATGGTTGATGGCTGCCGTGCCGGACAGCGGCAAGCCAATCTTTCCATTGGGCAAACTGACGCTGGAGGGAGTCAGCCAGAAATGTGCGATGGGCTTGCAACCTCCATTGTAATGGAAATATCCCCCTGTGAGTGATGGGATAAACTCGCCAGTGGAATTCGAGATCAGGATCATCAGTCGGAGTGCCGGTAGCTGGATCGCACACCGGAAATTCAAGAAGCTCCTGCAATGCTCTGGAACTGTCCAGATACTGTCGCTCGAATCGACGAACCGTTTGTTCGTCGTGGAGCTCACATGGTTCGATTTGGTCGGTAGACCACATCGATGGCAGATTCTGGAAGGCTTCAGCCTGTAAGTCGATGAGACGTGCCAGCTCTCCTTCAACCACGTTCCGTTTGGGACGCATCCGAAACCAGTCGATACCCATTGACTCCTCGAACAAACCAATTCTTGGGAACAGGGCATCAGAAATCTGCATTCCCCGGCGTGCGCGGAAATGGGATCACATCGCGGATGTTGGCCATGCCGGATAGGAACAGCAAGGTGCGCTCCAGGCCCAGGCCGAATCCGGAATGGGGCACGGTACCATATTTTCGCAAGTCCAGGTACCACCAGTAGGCGGCCGGATCGAGCTTCTGCTCGCGCATCCGCTGCTCCAAAATGTCCAGGCGTTCCTCGCGCTGGCTGCCGCCGATGATTTCCCCGACGCCAGGCACCAGAACATCCATGGCCCGGACAGTCTTACCGTCGTCATTGACGCGCATGTAGAAGGGCTTCAGGGTGCGCGGATAGTCGAAGAGGATGATCGGCTTGCGAAACATCTTCTCCGTCAGGAAGCGTTCATGCTCGGATTGCAGGTCCATGCCCCAGGTGACCGGGAACTCGAATTTCTCACCCGATTTGACGAGAATGTCGATCGCATCGGTGTAAGCCAGGCGGAGGAATTCATTACGCAGGATGCTGTCCAGGCGTGTCAACACATCGGGATCGATGCGCTCCTTGAAGAATTGCAGGTCGTCGCCGCAGTGTTTCAAAGCATCTTCAACAATGCGCTTGAGGAACGCTTCCGCCAGGGCCATGTTGTCTTCGAGAGTGAAAAACGCCATTTCCGGCTCGACCATCCAGAATTCGGCCAGGTGGCGCGAGGTATTGGAATTTTCCGCCCGAAAGGTGGGGCCGAACGTGTAAACCTTTCCCAGGGAGCAGGCGAAAATCTCCGCCTGCAACTGGCCACTGACCGTCAGATAAGCGGGACGATGGAAAAAATCTTTGGTTCCATCGACGGCGCCTTCCTGCATGGGCACCTGGGCCAGGTTGAAGGTGGTGACCTTGAACATTTCCCCCGCACCCTCACAGTCGCTGGCCGTGATGATGGGGGTGTGGATGTAGAGGAAACCCTGTTCCTGGAAAAACTCGTGAATGGACCGGCTGACACAGTTACGCAAGCGGGTTATGGCGCCGAAGGTATTGGTGCGAGGCCGCAGGTGTGCGATGGTTCGTAGAAACTCGAACGAATGCCCCTTTTTTTGCATGGGGTAGGTTTCCGGATCCGCCCAGCCGTGCACCGTGACATTTTTGGCCTGAAGTTCCGTGGCCTGTCCTTTGGCGGGGGACTTGCGGATCTCGCCGTCGATGGTGACGCTGCAACCGGTGGCCAGCTTTTTGACCTCGCTCTCGTAATTCGCCAGAGTGCCGTCGGCCACCACTTGCAGGTTTCCCTGGCAGGAGCCGTCGTTGACCTCCAGAAAACTGAACCCTCCCTTGGAATCCCGGCGCGTGCGTATCCAGCCTTGTACTTGAACAGTCCGGCCAATTGCATCCTCGTGCCTCGCCTGGGACACGCTGATCCTGTCCATGCAATCCTCCTGGGGGAAATCGGAAGGCGGTGGGTACATTCATTTTATGAAAGTGAACAAATTGGCGATAGAATAAGCGAAAATGTCGGGAGAAAATCGTGGCGAATACACCAGTACTTCTGGGCGGGACTCCGATTCGGCCGCAGGGCCCCCCCTCCTGGCCGCCGGCGGATGAGGATGTCCATCAGGCAATCCAGGACGCGATCCGCGACGGTTCCTGGGGGACGTACCAGGGCCCTCATGGTCCGCGACTGGAAGCCGGCCTGCGCGATTTTTTCGGCGTCGAGTTTGCCCTTCTGTGCGGCAGCGGCACTTTTGCGGTTGAGCTGGCACTGCGCGCTTTGAAAATCGGGCCCGGCGATGAAGTCATCATGGCGGCTTATGATTACCCCGGCAATTTCCTCACGATTCATGCCGTCGGCGCCCTGCCGGTTCTGGTCGATGTGGACCCGGGCAACTGGAACTTGGCCCCAGAGAACCTGGCCCAGGCGATCGGACCGAAAACACGCGCCGTGATTGTTTCCCATCTGCACGGCGGTCTGGTTCCCATGAAAGAGCTGATGATCTTTGCCCGGAAACATCATCTGGCAGTGATCGAGGATGCCGCCCAGGCGCCGGGAGCAGAAATCGCGGGGAAAAAGGTCGGAGCATGGGGAGATGCAAGCATTGTGAGCTTCGGCGGTTCCAAACTACTCAGTGCCGGACGGGGCGGGGCTCTGTTGACTTTGCGGCCGGAGATTTTCCAGCGCGCCAAAACCTGGCAACAGCGCGGGAACCTGCTGTCCCCCCTTTCCGAACTTCAGGCCGCCGTGCTCTTGCCCCAACTGGCCAAGCTCCGATCCCGAAATGCCCAACGTCTGGACAATGTCAAACTGCTTTTCCAGTTGCTTCACGATGTCCCCGGCCTGACGCCATTGCGGAATCGACCCGGTGAACATCATCCGGTCTATTACAAGGTGGGCTTCCAGTACGAAGCCGAGGAGTTTGGTCTCGCGCGGTCGCGTTTCACCGAGGCGACGCGGGCGGAGGGGATTGCCACGGACGAGGGATTTTCCGCTCTGCACGTGGGGCGCTCACCTCGCCGTTTTCGACAGGCGGGCCCCTTGATTCACGCCCAGCGTGCCGGCGAAGGCATGGTGGTCCTGCATCATCCGGTGCTACTGGGAATGGATGAAGACATCGTCCAGATAGCAGCCGCGGTAAGAAGAGTCCAGGAAAATCGAAATGAACTGAATCGATAATAAGTGGACGGTTTTTGGGAAGTTCCGGCATATGGACCAAGCTGGCCGCCAACTTGGAATCGTGCCTTAACATGAATGAAACAAAGGAGTTCCGGATTGGAAAGTTGGCGGCCAAGTGGCCGCCAACTTTGCGGCGGTGTGCATATTGGGTCCGAGGGGTGAAAGTCCCATGTTCGCCCCAATTCGGGCGTGACCTTGGCCCCGTTGGCCGCTACCATTAGAGGAAGGGCTTATCAACCAAGTTTACGAGCATACTCCATGAAAGCAAGCGATCAGGCGATGGCGGTGCGGTGTCCGAAGTGTGGGCTGACGTCGCAGGTCCCCGTGGGGGGCCGGCGGCTGTGCGGGTGCGGCACTTGGCTGGCTGCCGATGAGCCGGAAGAGGCCGAACTGGCGGAACCGGCCCTCGATGACCTCAAGCAATGGCCCAAAATCGAAGGGGACCTGTCGGCCATCGAAAGGCTCAACGACGGCTATCGCCGCATCACGCGTGAGATGGGCAAATCCATCGTCGGCCAGCAGCGCGTGCTGGAAGAATTGCTGATCGCCATCTTCGCCCGCGGCCATTGCCTGCTGGTAGGCGTTCCCGGTCTGGCCAAGACGCTGATGATTCGCACCCTGGCTGATGCCTTGAACCTCAGCTTCAGCCGTATCCAGTTCACTCCCGACTTGATGCCTTCGGACATCACCGGCACGGAGGTCTTGCAGGAGGACAAGGCTACCGGACAGCGGGCCTTCAAGTTCCTGCATGGACCGTTGTTTTCCAATGTGATTTTGGCGGACGAGATCAACCGCACCCCGCCAAAGACTCAGGCTGCCCTCCTCGAAGCCATGCAGGAGCGGCAGGTTACCGTCGGCGGCGCGAAGCACAAATTGCCCGATCCGTTTTTCGTTTTAGCCACTCAGAACCCCATCGAACAGGAGGGTACCTATCCCTTGCCCGAGGCCCAGCAAGACCGATTCATGTTCAACGTGCTGGTGGATTATCCCGAGGAGGAAGAGGAATTCAAGATTGTGGAAATGACGACCACGGTGCATCAGCCCAAGATCGAGCGTGTTCTGTCGGCCACGGACATTCTGGAGATGCAAGACATTGTCCGCAAGGTACCGGTGGCGCCGTATGTGATCCGCTATGCCATGAAGTTCACCCGGCTGACGCGGAAGGACAAGGGAGAGGTGCCGCAGTTTGTCCGTGACTTCGTGACCTGGGGCGCGGGCCCGCGGGCCAGCCAGTTTCTCGTCCTGGGCGCCAAGGCCCGGGCGGTCCTTCACGGCCGATATTACGTCTCCTGCGAAGACATCCGCGCCGTGGCCATTCCGGTGCTGCGGCACCGGATCATCACCAATTTCAATGCCGAGGCGGAAGGAATCAAGCCCGAAGACATCGTCCGTCGCCTGGCTGACATCATCCCGCGCGACCCGAACGAAGATGAGCTGGCCCGTGGCAAAGGCATCCCGGCAGCGAAAGCAATCCCGGCATTACCTGCAACCAAAGTCTAGTGAAGTTCGAAATAGGACCAAAGATATGACAGCGGTAGTTCAGCAGAAAAAGGACTTCCGCTCGATAGCGGGTGGAACAATATTCGCAGACAGGGTTGATCTCCTTCGAGGCAAGCGGGCCACCGATCAACAGCGTCGGCGATGCGCTATTTTCCTGATCAGAAATAACGTCGACGACAGATTGATCGATGACGACACTCGCCGCGCAATTGAGGCAGCCGAAAAATTCAATGAGGGCCTGATCGATAAGCAAGCTTTGTCGCAAGCCCGAAAAGGAGTTGCAGGAAAACGATTGGAAGGAAACGGGGAGGAATGGGACTGCCAGAAGCATGTGATTCACGCCGCTTGGATTTCCACGTTGACTCCTTTTCCTTCCGGACGTGTTGATTCGCTTGGGCAACATGTCGCGCACGTCATGGCGGTTGCGGAGTGCGGCAAGAACCCTCCGAGCGGCTGGTTCCCTTATGGCGATCCCACTCTTTGGGCCGCATTAGGGAAACTGGCAGACCAGATGGTACGGTTTGTTGACAAGGAAGCCAAACAAGCTATAGAGAATGCGAATCGGACGGAGGATCATCTTGCCGACCCGCGATTTCAACGTGATTTCTTTCCGGTTCCACTAACTCGAGAGTGGTTGCTGACGCACGTTAAACAAAAAAAACAACAAACCATCGCTCTTAAAGCGCTCGATGCGTTCGGGCGAATTCAGCATCGGGAACAAATCACGGAACAAGATCTCCAACCTATCACGCAAGCTGCCTTGTGCTCCCTCAAACCGGTCCGTGAAACTGGGGTTAACATGCTGCTGGTAGTTGGCAGTGAATTTGAGTCTGCAAGACGGGAACTTCTGAAGGTTCTTACCAGCCGAAACGCAGAAGTTCGGTTTACCCTGGTTGCTCAATTCGAGTTTTACGGTAGTCGGCATATTCCATTCCCCGAGCAGTTTGTTCGGGAAGTTTTGGAGAGGGCTCTGCGGGACAATTCACCAAAGGTCCGTATGTTTGGTGCCCAAGGATGTGATAGCTTCGAC
>Ga0066903_100002465_pt1 | contig 14518 bp, 14 predicted proteins | sample PanSoiMetaGPlot1_FD_67491 | JGI IMG/M metagenome (GOLD analysis project Ga0066903, IMG submission 67491) | Tropical forest soil microbial communities from Panama analyzed to predict greenhouse gas emissions - Panama Soil - Plot 1 (version 2) | ecosystem: Environmental > Terrestrial > Soil >...
GAGATCCTGGACTTTCTGCATCGTGGCCTCACCTGTGCAACGGAGAACATTCAGGCCAAGGAAGACGGCACACAAATCACCCTTGGCTTTTCCGACTGGCAAAAAGTCCTGCTCATCCAGATGCTGCTGGCCCGCTATCTCCGGGCGGTGGCTGAGCCGGATTCTCTCAACGATTAGCAAAATCAAGATCCAAATAACAAGAACCAAGCAAATCCAACGTTCCAAATTCGAAGTTTTTTGGTTTTCGATTTTGGAACGTTGGATTTGCTTGGTTCTTGTATTTTGTCTCTTGTGTCTCATTTCTTTCCTTTGGTACTCAACGGAATTCGTGCCAGGCTTTTGTCCGCCGCGATGTACAGCACGTTGCCGTTCTCGCCGCCGAAGGCGCAGTTCGCGGTGGCCACTCCCGTATCGATGTTGCCCAGGTGTTCTCCCTTGGGCGAGAAAACGTGCACTCCGCCCGGGCCGGTCGCAAACAGGTTGCCGTGCTCATCGATCTTCATGCCGTCGGGCAGGCCCTTCTTGGTTTTGCCCCATTCTGTGGCATCGAAGAAAACCTTGCCCTTGCCCAGGGTGCCGTCCTTTTTCACGGCGAAGGCCATCCACACCGCTTTTTCCGGATCGGAATTGGCAACGTACAGCGTCTTCTCATCGAGCGAGAAGGCGATGCCATTGGGCCTGGACATTTCCTTGGAAAGCAGGGTCAGCTTGCCGTCCTTGGAGATGCGGTAGATGCCGCAGAAATCCAATTCGCGGGCCGGATCGTCCCAGACCTTTTCCAGGCCGTAGGGGGGATCGGTGAAATACAGATCGCCGTTGGAATGAAAGACCGCATCATTGGGACTGTTGAGTCGCTTGCCCATGTACTTGTCGGCCAGCACGGTCTTCTTGCCGTTCTTTTCCAGGCGCGTGACCTGGCGATCGCCGTGCTCGCACAGGATGAGCCTGCCCTTGGAGTCGAGAAGTAATCCGTTGGATCCTGGTTCTCCACCACGTGGCTTGGCGCCGGTGTACCCGCTCGGTTTCAAAAAGACGCTGATGCCTTCGCCTTCCTTCCACTTGTTGATGGTGTTATTGGGAATGTCGGAGAAGAGCAGGTAGCCGCCGTCCTTGATCCAGACCGGGCCTTCGGTCCACTTGAAGCCGGTGGCCAGTTTTTCGATCTTGGCGTCCTTGGGCACCAGCTTGTCGAAACGCGGGTCGTGGCGGATAATCTTGCCGAAGGTGGGGTAAGGCTTTTTCTCCTGCCCTTCCACCAGCGTTTGACCGACGAGCAGCAGCACAGCCAACGTTCCGAGAATTTTCATGGTGCACCTTTAGAAAGACTGGAAACCGGCCCACGCGTCATATTATTTCCACATCAGTCCCCGTCAATTCCTGGCCGCGATCAAGCCCGCCATGAAATGGACAAGATTGCCTTGCTGGCGGGCGATGTCGGCCAGGGCGGCGTAGTTCTTGGTGCGCTGGCACAGATCAACCAGGTTGGGGCAGCTCAGGCGGTTCTCGTCGGCATTGGCAAGGTAACGGCGGGCGATGTCGAGTGCCTCGGCCGGCCGATTCAGTCTGAGCAACAGGTTGACAAAGACTTCAGCCGGATAGGTCCCCACCGTTTCTGGATCGGCATTTTCCACCTTGGCCCGGAAATGCGCCAGCCCCTCTTCCACGTTGTCCCCGGCCAGGATCGACAGGAATATTCCGTAATCCTTGTACTGATCCTCGAAGGGCGGATCGGTATTGTACTGGAAGCGCGTGGACAGCCGTTGGCCGTAGGCGCACAATTCGCGGGCCAACTCCAGCTCGGGGCAGGGGCCCAAATTGCCGGCCATCTGCACCACGGAGCTCAAGTGCGACACATCCACGTGAAAATAATCCTCGCCGAAGAGCCAGTCGCGCCCTTCAATGAGCTCTCGCACCGTTTTGCCGGTCGGTTCGAAGCCCTGGGTGCGGGTGATCTCGGCAATCAGGCGATCCTTCAGCTCCTGGTGCAAGGCGCGGACCAAACGCTGCACGCAATAATCCCGAGCCTCCGGGCCATGCTGGAATTCCTGGCCTCCCAGCATGGTGATGGCGCTGCAGATGCCGTAGCGCTCGAGGATCAGGTCGAACCCCTTGCGCGGCTGAACGCCATGGTGGTAGGCGATTTCAATCACCTGCTGGCAATCTTCCCCCTCTTTGGGCTGGAATTTTTCGATGGCATTGACCATCGGCTCGTTTTCGCCCAGCAAGCGGTAGAAGCCCCAGGCATGCGGAATATCGCCCTCATCTAGATAGAGCTGACCGACGAGCCGGCCGGCCTCGCGAATGGCATCTTCGTAGGGAGCATGCAGGTGGGCCGGCAAATCCTGAGACGCCCCGGCCGGAACCGGCGACACCCCCATCTCGAAGCGCTTCTTCATCAGAAGCGCGTAAAACAGGTTCGTGTAATCCTTGCGCTCGCGGAGCTTCGCGCAGAGGTGATCGATGGCCTTGGCCGGCCCATCCTTGATCAGCGATTGCTGCAAATCATCAAAAAGCTGCGGATCCATGGGTTGTTCTCACGGAGTTCGGAATAGCGGTAGGAAGGCATGGTTTTTATATGTTAGCAGAACGGTTGGGGCAGGGGGAGCTTTCGAATCGTGTGTCTTGCTTGCAGTTTAGTGTTCGCTACCGGACCGCAATCGTTTGACCACCGCCGCAATTCGTCGCGCCGCTTCGATCACTTCCGCTTCAGTCAGTAGATGGCTGAAGCTGAAGCGCATGGCGGAATGCAACACCTCCTCCGGCACGTTCATGGCTTTCAGAACCGGAGATGGCAAGAGCGAGCCGCTGGAGCAGGCGGAGCCGGTGGCACAAGCGACGCCGGCCAGGTCGAGGTTCATGAGCAGCACGTCGGCCCGGCAGCCGGGGAAGGACAGGTTCACGATATGAGGGATGCCGTTCTCTTCCGGCCCGTTGAGGACCAGCGGTGTGGCAGACGTGCGGAGGACATCAAGGAACACCTGTCGCAAGCGACGGATCTGTTGGCATCGGGATTTCATCTCTGCACGGGCCAGGTTCAGAGCCGTCGCCATGCCCACGGCGAGGGCCACCGGTTCGGTTCCTGGCCGCCGGCCTTGTTGCTGATGGCCGCCGTGAAAAAGCGGCTTGAACTTGCTGTGCCTTCGCAACAAGAGAGCGCCGACGCCCTTGGGCCCATGAAATTTGTGGGTGCTGATGGTCAGGCTGGTGACGCCGAGGTCATGGAAGGAGACGGGCATCTTGCCGGCCGCGGCTGCCGCATCGCAGTGAAACGGAGCGCGGTCGGCAATCAATTCGGCTAATTCCTTCACCGGCTGCAAAGCACCCGTCTCGTGGTTGGCCAGCATCAGGCACACGAGGCGCGTTTGCGGCTGGATATTGCAGGATTCCAGATCGACTACGCCGTCCCTGGAAACCGCAAGCAAATCCAATTGGAAACCGCGCTCGGCAAGCCGGTTCAATGGTTCAGTCACACAGGGATGTTCAATGGGGCTGGCAAGAATGTGGCCGGGCTCCAAGGCAAGGCCGAAGATAGCAAGGTTGTTGGCTTCGGTGGCGCCGCTGGTGAAGATGACTTCGTCGGGATAGGCATCGAGAAGAGAAGCGATTTGGTCGCGGGCGTCTTCCAGGGCTTTGCGAGCCTTTTGTCCTGGACGATGACTGCTGGCGGGATTGGCTGAATGGTCAAGCGAAAACGGCTTCATCGCCTCCCACACCGCGGGCAGAACCGGTGTGCTGGCGCTGTTGTCCAGATAGATCGGGTCCATCAGCCTGTCGGGGAGTAAAGTCAGCGGCAGGTGACGGGCCCGTTCCGCCCTGGAACAGTCCCTGCCCGCTGCCTTCACTCATTCTACGACTGTTCCTGCTTCTGCGGGGAGCGGCGCACGAACCAAAAATAGACGCCCACCACCAGGAGCAAACCACTTACTCCGATCAGAATCTCTACAGGCATGATGAACCTCCTCTCAAGGAAGAATGAGACTACACATGGCAAAGTTAGGTCGTTATTGCCGGTCTGTCAAAAAGAAAAGTAGTTGAAGGTCCCGAGTCCCATTGCTTGACATTTGTCAGCCTGGTTTTAACATGGCCACCTGACTCTCTTCGCTTTTTTGGAGGAACTTCATGATGCGACTTTCATGCGTGCTTTTGACCTTTGGATGCATTGTTTTCATCGGGGAAACGAAAAATGCCCCGCGAGCGGGCGAGGACAAACCTTTGGCCCTCACCGACAAGGACAGCGGCACCACGGTGAAATTGAGCAAAGGCGCTCTGCTCGAAATCAAACTGCAGGCAACAGCGGGCACGGGCTACACCTGGCAGATCGTCAAAAACAATCCAGAACAGCTGGTTTTGCAAGGCCGGTCGCAGATTATCAGGCCGGACAAGAAAATTGTGGGCGGAAAGCAAACCCAGATGTTCCGCTTCAAGGCCGAATGGATCGGCACCAGCGAGCTGGAAATCGTCTATCGCCGTCCATTCGAGAAAGGCAAGGCGCCGGCGAAGTCCTTCACGGCCACGGTCATCGTTGGGAAAGATTGACCCCGATTTTCACCACGAAACACACGAAAACTCCGCCCTACGTCTCTTTCGTCTTTCTTGTGTGTTTCGTGATTCAGAGTGCGATTTGTGTGACGGCAATTTTGCCGGCAAAGCACATGTCCACGTCGCTGCCGCTCGCTCTGGGCCGCTCGTGGTAGTTGCCGTCATAATGCCAGGAATCACCATCGGCACGAAAGCTGAGCGGCAATGGTCCCGGATCGAGCGGACAGAAAATCACTTCTGGATCACGCTGGTCCGGTTCCAAATGCGGCAAGTTGATGTTCCAGAACATTCCGGGCGTCCACTGCCTGGTCAGGAGGTCGGCGAGCAGCGGCCTTATCAAATGAGCCGCTCGATGCCAGTCGATATTCCTGCCGCTCTTGTGATAGTGGGACACGGCAATGCCAGGCCGGCCGTGCAACACCGCCTCGCGCACCGCGGCTACCGTTCCGGAATGATGCACATCGGCGCCGAGGTTGCCTCCTTCGTTGATCCCGGCCAGTACCCAGGCGAAATCATTTGCCAGGCCATGTAGCGCCAGGCGGACACAGTCGGCAGGCGTGCCATCGACAGCGAATCGGCTTGAATCTCGCCGTGTGACCTGGATCGGCTTCCCCGTGGTCACGCGATGACTGCACCCCGAATGCGCTTCCAGCGGCGCCACCAGAACGGCTTCTCCCAGAAGAGCAGCCGCTTGCTGGAGCGCTACCAAACCCGGAGCATCGATGCCGTCGTCGTTGGTTAGTAGCAACTTCATCTCTGTTCCGTTTTGGATTTGCTGCGAACGCGAAGCCGCAAGCAGCGTGAGCTCAACTCTTTTTCAAGGGCAGCAGGTCAATACGGCGGAAGAATACTTCGGCGCCCTCGGATTGGAAGAGGATTTTACCACGTGTGTGGCTGGCGTTGGTGCCCTTGTTCACGACCTTGCCATTGAGGATATTGGTGATGGTATCGCCGGCGCAGATGCATTCGAGGCGGTTCCACTGGCCGGGCGGGTTTTCCACATCCTCCTTGCCGCGGAAACCTTGCTCGTCTTTCCAGGCGGGATCGCGGGCATACCAGTTGATCCGGCCACCTTTGAAATTCATCGGCTCCGCTTTGGGATTGTAATAAAATTGCCCGCCGCGCTTCTCGGCCTGCACGGTCAGGGTGGGCTGATGCTTACCCTTGACGAGGATGAAGTCTCCTGTGCCGCCTTCAATCATCTGGCACTCAATGGATTCAAGCCAGACGCCGCCCGCCGCTCCGTCTTCCCCAACGCAGTGGAGGAGGATGCCGCTGTCCATGGCGCGGTTCTTCCGCGGTGCCCAGGTTTCTTTGCCCCATTTGAACTCGACCACCAAGTGATAGTTCTCATACTCCTTTTCCGTCACGAAACAGCCAAAGATCTTGCCGGAGACGCGGATCATGCCACCCTGAACCGTGAACACTTTTTCTGGATCTTTGTTCTTGCTGTGGTCCTTGAGGAAGGTGTAGAAGTTGGTCAGGTCCTTGCCGTTGAAGAGTTTCACGGGCTTGGAATCACCGTCCGCAGTGGCCGGGACATTCACCAACCCGACGGAGGCGACAACTACGGTCAGGGAGACAAGGCATTTCATGGGACGGCATCCTTTTTTTGAGGGTCGTTAGGTTTTTCCGCAGTAGGCATAGAAGACATAGAGGCAACTTTGTCGCGCTCGCCTTCTTGGCTGAGGGTCCGCAGGTGCAGGCCGAGCGCCAACAGAACCGCGCTCCAAAGTGCCCCAAATGCCAGGGGCGCCCACTCCAGGTGCCAGGGCATCAGGGCCGCCAGCACCCAGAAGGACAGACCGATGGCATACAGTTTACCCCAGTAATTGCTGCCCATTATGAAGAACGCCAGGCCGGAAGCGATTGCCGAAATGGGATAGTGGATCAACTCCTCCCAGCGGTGTGGCGCATCCGGCCCTTTGATAATGAGTCCGTGGGACACCAGGGCGCGTACGGTAACCTGGCTGAAGAAGTAGGCTGCTAGATAACCGATCCAGATGGTCCACAATTCGCGCTCGGCGGGGCTGGTAGGCAGGAGCCGGCTGCGACGGTTCTTCCAGAACACGAAACCGATGAACACGAATTGACCCATGCGCGCCGAGGTGATGACCCAGCGCGGCTGATCCAGCCGGATCAGGAGATACACGGTGACATAGGTGACAAAAATGATGGCCGCGAAGATCAGAACCATGGTGCTCCAGGTGTGGAACGCGACGTCCTGGTGGCTGCGGACCAGGGTGCGGGCCAGCCGATCCAGCACGTTGAAACTACGAGCACTGATGGTTTCGCCGTTGAGATAGCGCTGCAAATCATCAGCAAGGGCTTCCGCGGTGGAATAGCGCTGGCGTGGATCTTTTTCCAGACATTTCAGACAGATCGTTTCCAGGTCGTGGTCGATATTCGGGTTGAGCAAGCGTGGCGGCGGTGGGTCGCGGTCGATTACTTGCATGACGGTATTGAGCGGCGTTTCCGCACGAAAGGGCGGTCTTCCGGTGATCAATTCGTATAGCACTGCCCCCAGGCCGTAAATGTCACAAGCCGGACCGAGTTCGTGCGACTTGCCGGCCGCTTGCTCCGGCGCCATGTAACTGGGAGTTCCGAGGACGACGCCGGTGCGAGTTTGCGTGGAATCACCGCCGAGCCTCTTGGCCAGGCCGAAGTCGGTAATGTGCGGCTCGTCTTCCGCATCGATGAGGATGTTGGAGGGTTTCAGGTCGCGGTGCAGAATGTCTTGCTTGTGGGCATGATGGACGGCCCGGGCGATGAGGCGGACATAGCGTGCGGCAATCCGCCCCGGCAACGGTCCTGATTCCAGCAGCTTCTGGGCCAGGCTAGTCCCCTCGATGAAATCCATGCTGAAATAATGCTGCCCCTCGATCTCGCCGACTTCGTGCACGGCGACGATGTGCGGATGCTGGAGCCGTGCTGCTGCCTCGGCTTCGGTGCGAAAGCGGGTGATGTCTTCCTCCGCGGCTAGCCGCCCGGCCAGGATCATCTTCAGCGCGACGATGCGATTGAGCGTCCTTTGCCGGGCGCGGTAGACCACCCCCATGCCGCCGCGCGCGACCTCGTGCAACAACTCATAATCACCGAAACGCAAGGGTTCGTTGTCCAGAGAAATCGCCCCGGTAGCACCCGCACGCGGAGGGCCCTGCCAGGTCGGCGCGTCATGCGGATCAGTAAAATTAGCCGTCGGCTCGGACATGCATCACCCAGGTGTTTGACTTTTTTGACTGTAATCGCTTCCGCCTCGCAAAGCAACCATACAACAGCTAAATTGCAGATTGCGGATTGCAGATTGCAATTGTCGGTCCAATCGATGCTTCACCTTTCAGGTCGCGATGGCGTGAAAGCGGGCTTGTGCAATTTGCAATCTGCAATCTACAATCTGCAATCTTGAAAAGGAGTGTTCCATGAATCCTGCCGACCAGCAACGCTTGCTAGCCGATGTCGATGCGTTTTGTCTGGAGCTGCGCGACCATGAGGAATTGTGCTATGTCGAGCATCGTTTCAATCATCATCTAATTCCGCTGGCGCAGAAATACAACCTCCTCGGCATGCCGGTGCCGGCGGCCTATGGCGGCCGCGGCGCTGACACGGTGACCTACGCGCGCGCCCTGGCACGCATTGGCCGGGAAGGAACAGGCGTCCGCACCTTCTTCTCCGGGCACACCAGCATCGGCCAATATCCGATCATGACCTGGGGGAACGAAGAACAGAAGCAGCGCTACTTACCCGCTTCTTGCAAGGGCGAAAAGATCATGGCATTCGGCCTCACCGAGCCGGAAGCCGGCAGCAATCCTCTGGAAATGCAAATGACGTACGAGCGCAAGGATGATCGCTATGTCTTGAACGGCGTCAAGTATCTTATTTCCAATGCCGGCATCGCCACGACCATTGTGGCCTTCGCCTATCCCAAGCAAGGCGAAAAACGCATCAGCGCCTTCATTGTGGATACCGATGGTCCGGGATTCAGCCGCGAGGACCTCTTGGCCAAGATGGGCATGCCGACCGCCAACACTGGCATGTTCGAACTGACGAATCACGAGGTGCCGGCGGCGAATCTGCTGGGTGCCGAGGGCAATGGCTTCCGGATTGCCATGGGCAGCCTGGTCAGCGGCCGGCTCAGCGTCGCCTCGGGTTGCCTGGGGGTCATCGAAGATTGCCTGACCGAGGCCGTGCTGTATGCCAAGGAACGGCAACAGCACGGCAAGGCCATCGCCAAACATCAGTTAGTTCAAGAGCACATCGCGGCCATCGAGATGCACCGGCTGGCGACGGAAGCGCTGGTTCTCAAAGCGGCGGAGGCGAAGGATGCGAGTTTTCAGGACCCGGCCAATGCCGAGTTGAAAAGCCGGGCGGAAATGCTGGCCGCCCAGGCGAAACTGTTTGCCGCCAATGCGGCGTGGGATGCCGCCGATCGCGCTGTACAGGTACTGGGAGGCCGCGGCTGGTCCACGCTCTATCGCCCCGGCCGGCACCTGCAAGATGTCCGCGTGTGCCGGATTTACGAAGGCACCGATGAAATCCTGAAATTGAAAATCGCCGCCGCGGTTTTGGGTGGGAAGGAATACGAGGCGTACAAGTGACAGTCAGCAGTAGCAGTAGCAGTCGGCTGACGGTAGCCGCTATTGTCCCTGCTGACTGCTCCTGCCACTGCCGACTTTCTTTTGCACCTCCGCCCACACATCCTCGATCACCTTCTGAGCGGCGCCCCGGATCAAGCCGCTTGGGACGGCACGAAGCAATCCGCCCAGCCGTTTCACCTCGGCTTTCCAGTGGATGCGCGTGCCATTTGCCTGGGGAGCGAAAGTCAGCAGTGTTTCCACATCGCTGCTGCTGCCGATGCCCTTGCTGGCCAAGAGAAGTCGAACTGATTGGTTCTCGACAATATCCGAGACATCGAGAGTCACATCGAGACTGCCACGGATGAAGGCGAAGCCGGGGCGGACAGTGCATCCCGCCTTTTTCTTATCCGCCTTCCCCGCGATGCTGGAATCCGGAATGCACTGCACCAGAAAACTGGCATCCGAGAGTCTGGCAAACAGGTCCGCCGGCGGTTGTGAAAAATCCCGGTCGCCTTCAAATATCATCATGATGGCGGCAATCCTTATTTCTTGGGACGCTGAGCCTTTCGATGCAGCGGCACGTGCCGGTAATAGACTTCTAGGGTCAGCAGGCTAAGAGAAGTAGTCATCAGCCTCCCGCCCGCCGGACCGTGGACATCGCCTTCCGACGACCAGCTTCCGTCATTTGGTCCCTTGCTCTTGTCCTGGGTTGTCACCAGGTGATCGCGCATTTTCTCGTTCCAGGTTTTCCAGCGTGGCCCGCCGACGTGGTGCAAGACCTGAGTCGCGTAATAGAAGTAATACATATTCTTCATGGAGCCGGGACCATTGGGCATCAGGTTGTTATCGATGCCCTTGAGGAGGCGAGCTTCCTTCGGTCCCCAGCGATCGAGATACTGGCGAAACAAAAGTCCGACTGCGCTCATGGTTGGCGTGGAACCGGGGCCAACATATCCGTAACCCTCGTTGTCGTTATCGCAGCAGTTACCTAGGAGAAACTGAGTTTTCCTCAAGGTCACCTTGGGAACATCGAGTCCAGCCATCTGAGCGGTCAAAAGTGCCATGACTTGCCAGCCGGTGACGGACGTATCTCCTGCTTGTCCCGGCGCGTAACGCCATCCGCCCGCGTGATGTTGGGCCCGGACGATGTAGTTAACGGCCGCCTGGGCCGGTCCGCGCAAAGCGGGATCTTTCGATAACCCGTAGGCTTCCGCCAGTGCGATGGTGGCCAACCCATGGGCATACATGCCGCCGCCCAGATTTCCGGTTTGGTTATCCTGCCTGCGAATGAGGAATTGCACGCCTTTTTCAACGACCTTGTCATAGTCATTGTTCTTGGCAGGCTTGTGGGTCTTGCCGGCGCCGAGAAAGGGGAGCAAGCCGAATGCCGTCCCCGCGGTGTCGTTGGCCGTGCCCTTGTCCTTGAAATTGCCGTCCAGCTTCCAGCCCCCATCTTCCGATTGATTTCGCTTGAGCCATTTCAGGCCACGAACCACCGCGGCTTCGGATTCCTTGGATCCGCCGTCTTCGCGCAGGGCCTTTTCGATGTACCGGTTGGTCCGACCAAAAATGGAGCCGGGCTTGAGCTCGGCTTCCTTGGGTTGATCTTTTTGGCCGACCTGTGGCAAAGGGGCAGGGTCCACCTTGAGGCAAACAAGAAGCAGCGGGACAAGGGCAAGCAAAAAGCGGGTTTTCATGGTCCGGCTCCTTTGATCCCCGAGCTCTCCCCGAAAATCACCGTCAAAAACACAACCTACCATATGCGTTGACTATTATCCAGCATAGTCTTTGTTGCTTGACTGCCTCATCCGCCCTGCCTATAAAACCCATAGGAACCCGCCTTTCTGTAGGCTCCCATCCACCTGGCGCCGGATGCTGGTTGACCGCGCTACACGAAGCGTACTTCTTCTGGAGCGAAAAGATGAGCGAACGAAACAGCCGCAGCCGGCGAAGCGTGGTGGTCAACAACTTCAAGTCCGCCTCGGTGGGCGTGGATCAGGAGCGCATCGAGGCGGCGGTGCGTGAGATCTTGCTTGCCGTCGGCGAAGATCCCGACCGCGAGGGATTGCGCGAAACACCGGAGCGGGTGGCACGCATGTACGCCGAGATGTTTGCCGGCCTGGGCAAGGACCCGCGAAACCCCCTCGGCAAAACCTTCACCCAGAAATACGATGAGATGGTCATCGTCAAGGACATCGGTTTTGAGAGCATGTGCGAGCACCATCTGTTGCCGTTCATGGGCAAAGCACATGTGGGTTATTTGCCCAACGGCAAGATCGTCGGCCTGAGCAAGCTAGCCCGTGTTGTTGAAATCCTGGCGCGCAGGCCGCAGGTCCAGGAACGCATGACCGAGGAACTGGCCGACTTGATCATGGAGGAACTGGATGCCCGCGGCGTGGGCGTGGTTCTCGAAGCCAGCCACTCGTGCATGACGATCCGGGGCGTCCGCAAGCCGACCAGCCTGTGCACGACCAGTGCCATGCGCGGAAGCTTCCGCACCAATCCCGCCACCCGCTCGGAGATGATGGCGCTGATCTATCCGGGGCGGTAGAGTGCGTTCGGTTTCGGCCTGCCAAACGTTGGACTTGCCGCATCGATTCAGAGCCGAAACCGAACGCACCCTACGAGGAAACCATGGTAGCCGTCTTTTGCTTGCGCCTGGGATGCGGGCTGATGGCCGCCTTGCTGATTCTCCCTTCCGCCCAGATCAATCCGCGCTTCTATCGGGTGCAGTTTCTCACCGTGTTGGGCCTGACGGCCGTGGCGGCGGTGTTTCTGCGCGAGCAGGCCGATCTGGGGTTGTGGCTCGTCCTGACTGCGAGCATGGTTCTGACTTTCCTCGGCTCCATTGTTTGGCATGTGGAAGGAGCGCCGGCGGGTTCCCTGCTGGTCTGGCTATCGGCACCGGCTTTGGGCACGGCCTTGCTCATGGCTGAGTCGGTAAGTCGTGATCCATGGCTCGTCATAGATGATCTATCGTCCGCCGCTCTGCTGGGCTCGGCCACCACGGCCATGCTCATGGGGCATTCCTACCTGATCGCGCCCGCCATGTCTCTGACTCCGCTGAATCGCCTGCTTGCCGCCCTCGGAATTTGCCTACTGATCCGGATGGTTTTGGCCGGTTTCGGGCTGTGGTCATGGACAGGTCAACTCGGCTCCGCTAACCTGGAAACAGAGATGTGGTTCTTGCTGCTGGTCCGCTGGGGGTTGGGTATTGTCGCCCCCCTGGTGCTCGGCTGGATGGCTTGGGAGACCGCCCGAATCCGTTCCACCCAGTCGGCCACGGGCATCTTGTATGTCGTGGTGATCGTGTGTTTTCTGGGAGAATTGACCAGCCAGCTTCTGGTGGATCGGGCCGGATTTGTGTTGTGATTGCAAGTGTGGAATTCCTGAGGAAAAATCTGGTGGATGTAATCTTCCCGTGTCCCACATGTGAACGCCCAGGCCGGCTCCAGTTGACCCAGCCTTGTTCCTGGCAATGTCCGGATTGTGCCAGCCAGGTGACGGTTGAACGCGTGGATCCGGCGCTGGCTGCCTGTCCCTTGTGCGGCAGCCGGGAGCTGTACAAGAAAAAGGATTTCCCGCACTGGCTGGGCCTGGGCATATTAACGGTGGCGTGCCTGGCCTCGGTTTTTACTTATAACTGGTACGAAAAGTGGCTGACCTGGGCGATCCTGATCGGCTCCGCCCTTATCGACGGCGTTCTGTACCTCTGCGTGGGCGACGCCATCGTTTGTTATCGCTGTGGCGGGCATTTTCGGGGCTTTCATGCGGGCGCGGAACACAAACCTTTTGAGCTGACCATCGCCGAACGCTACCGGCAAGAACGCATGCGGCGGACGGATGTCCTGAAACGAGGTTAGCAGCCAAGACGTGGACGAACAACGACGTGGCCGTATCCTGGATGACCTGAAAGGATTCGTGCGCGGAGAGATCTTCTTCGATGATATTACGCGCGCCTTGTACAGCACGGATGCCAGCATCCTGGAAGTCAAGCCCATTGGCGTGGTGGCGCCGCGGGACGAGGAGGACGTGCAAGCCCTGGTCCGCTATGCCGGCGAAAACCGCGTGCCACTTGTTGCCCGCGGTGCGGGGACCGGCGTGGCCGGCGAAGCGCTCGGCAAGGGACTAATCCTCGATCTGAGCCGGCACTTTCGCGACATCGTCGAGGTTGGCAGCGACTGGGTACGGGTGCAACCGGGGGTGACGTGCCATCAAGTCAATGCCCGGCTTGCTCTCGAGCGCCGGCGCTTTGCTCCCGATCCGGCCAGCGAAAAGGTCTGCACCATTGGCGGCATGCTGGCCAACAACGCTTCCGGCGCCCATGCCCTCCGCTTCGGCTACACGCGCGATCACGTTCTGGCGGTGCGCGCCATTCTCGATTCCAGCGACGCGGTGAAACTCGGCAAGGAGCCTCTGCAAGCTCCGGGCGACAATCGTCCGGGCCATCTCCAGGACATCATCAACGCGCTGGCTTTCTTGCTGGAAGAGAATTCCGAGCTGATTCGCACCCGCCGGCCACGCACGCCGTTCAACCGTTGTGGCTATTTGCTGGAAAATGTGCTGTGCGACAGCCACCTGGACATGCCCCGCTTGCTTGTGGGTTCCGAAGGGACGCTGTCCCTGTTCACGGAAGCCACTTTGCGAACGATTCCATTGCCCGGCGGCAGAGCCATGGTGCTCCTCGGTTTTGCCAGCCTGGAAGCGGCGTTGCGCGGCGTCGAGCGGACTTTGCCGACCGGGCCGTCGGCGTGTGAATTGATCGACCGCCGGCTTTTGAGCCTGGCCAAGGGCAACGAAGCGGCCCAGGTGGCTGCACTCGTCCCCATGGCTGCCGAGGCGGTGCTGCTGGTGGAATACGAGGCGGATACTCCCCGTGACGCCCGTGCTGCCGCCGATCGCCTGGCCGATCTGCTCGCCCATGCCGACAAGCAGGCCATTCACGTATCTGCTGCTTTTGAGGATGCGGCCATCGATCGGCTCTGGAGCCTGCGCGAGATGGCCCTGCCGAGCCTGTACGCCCTCAAGGGGGGCGCCCAGCCGGTGCCCTTTATCGAAGATGTCGGCGTGCCCGTGGACGCCCTCGGAGAATATCTGCATCGCGTTCAGGACATCTTGCAGGAGTATGAAGCCACCGCTTCCTATCTGGTGCACGCCGGTGTAGGGCAGGTTCACACCAGGCCCTTCCTGGATTTGCAGCGTGCGGAAGACGTGTCCAAATTAACGGTCATCGCGGACAAGGTGCACACCCTCGCCCTCAGCCTGGGCGGCACGGTCAGTGCCCAGCATGCGACCGGCCTGGTGCGCACGCAATGGGTGGCCCGGCAGTACGGTCCGCTTTATGCCGTTTTTCGACAACTCAAGTCGATTTTTGACCCGCGCGGCATCTTTAATCCCGGCAAGAT
>Ga0066903_100002466_pt1 | contig 14516 bp, 14 predicted proteins | sample PanSoiMetaGPlot1_FD_67491 | JGI IMG/M metagenome (GOLD analysis project Ga0066903, IMG submission 67491) | Tropical forest soil microbial communities from Panama analyzed to predict greenhouse gas emissions - Panama Soil - Plot 1 (version 2) | ecosystem: Environmental > Terrestrial > Soil >...
ACGACTTCACGCACACGGTCGATGTTCGCGCTGGTGATCACGAACTTGCGGCGCGCCATCTGCGGCGTTTGTCGAATGTGCTCCAGAAACCGCCACGACTGCTCGTACGGCGGTGCGACGTCATACACGATGACGTCGGGGTCGTGCTCGGAGACGAACTCCACGAGGCTGGTCTGGCCGCGCCGCATATCGTCCGGGTGCGCGGACACGGCCACCAGTCCGGCTCGCTCCAACGACTGCCGCAGCAGGTCGACGAGGTCGGTGCTCGTGTTGAGGACGGCTACCACAGGCGGGCGTCGCGGATCCGGCATCGCTCCGGAGACTACGAGCAAGCAACGTGCCGGAGTGGCTAGCGCGACGGGCGGGCTCGGGAGAGCACGCGCCGGATCTCCTCGACGAGCGCCGCGCCGGTGTGGTGATCGTCCGTGATGGGCACGAAGGCGACGTCCCGCGTCTCCGAGGCGTCGCTCAGCGTCCCGCGCAGCCGCTCGAGATGCGCTGCCCGCGCCACGACGAGGTCGGGCGAGAGCGCCGCCATCACCGAGATCGCCTTGTCGATCGACTCGAACGGCGCGACGGCGAAATGCAGCTTCGCGAGGATGGCTTCCGAGATTTCGCGGTTCCGCGGGTCTTCGTCGACGACGAAGATCATCGGCGCGTAGCCGTGAACGTCGCCGCCGCGGCGGCCGCCGCGTGCGTGCCGGCGGCGATCGGGTCCGCCTCGCTGCTCGGGACGATTCGTCACGTCGGCTGTCAGACTGACACGGCCGCGACGAAGGCGCAAGCGTGCGGGCTTCGCGCGCGTTACGCGCCCGCAGCGGGCAGGTATTAGACCGCGACCGGGATGCGCGCGGGTTCGGCCTCGTACCGATCGACCTTGCCCGACAGCACAGCGCCGTCCAGCATCGCGAGCCGCGGCGTCCGCACCGTGCCGTCGACGGAGCCCGTCTCGCTGATCTGAAGACGCTCGGTCGCCGTGACGTCGCCGACGACGACACCGCGGACGGTGATGCGTTTGGCGATCACATCGGCCGTGATTTCCGCCTGGGAGCCGATGATGAGATGGTGGTCGCGGACCGTGATAGTGCCGTCGACGCGGCCGTCAATCAGGAGATCCTCGGCCGAGATGACCTCGCCGTTGATCCGCACGCCTTTGCCGATCCAGGCCGACGTCCGTCGCTCCTCGATGGCCGTCCCTGTCCCGGGTAGGGTTGTCGTTTGTTCCGCCTTGCCTGGCTCCCACATGTCGGCACCTCCGCCTGGCCGACATATCGGATCGATGGGGAAAGTTGTATAGCGCAGCGCTAATCCGAGCCGTCCGCGCGCTCGACGACGACCTCACGCTCGTCGCCGTCGCTCACGAACACTGTCCAGGGGTTGCAGCAAACCTCACAATCCTGCACGAATTGGCCGCCGACGTCGGGTTCGACGTACAGCTCGATCTCCTCGCCACAGTATGGGCAGATGACGGTGAAGGTCGAGTGTCCGTGCGTGGGGTTACCTCTTGGATGCCGCGCGACGCGAAGCCCAATACTTGCGCATGCGTTCCGCAGCAGCCTTGCGCTTGGCGGCGCTCCACACCGGTTTCCGTCTGCGGGGTCGCTCCGTGGCGGTCGACGACGAGACGGCGACGGTTGACTCGCGTCGACCGCGGCCGCTCTGTCTGGTCCCAAGCAAACGTTCAATCGCTTGAATTTCCTGCCGCAGCTCCGACAACCTGGCGATCGCGCCCCGACGCACGAGTTCTTTTTGATCTATGTGATATGACAACAGACCCTCCTGGGCGACACATTGTAGTCGAAGTGGCCAGTTAGTTGGCCCGCCAGGCCAATAACTTGGACGGAGTCTGCGAGACGGAATCCTTACGAGGCGAGGGCCCTCGTCGGAACGCCTCCGCGGGCAGCAATCAGGAGAGTCTCGAGCTCGCGTTCACGCATGAGGGCCGCGGCCGCTGTCGTGAAGTATTCGACGATCACGCCGCGCGCGTGGTGAATTGTGAGCCGATAAGTATCCCGAGGCTCGACGAGGGTGAGCTCCCATCGCACCAGCTCCGGGCCTGCCCTGAAGAAGTTCAGCATGTGCGCGGATCCTGGCAAGAGCGGTGCCTGCAGTAAGATGGCGGCATTGCGCAAGGCTGCCTGATGTCTCTGTTCTGTTTTGTGACACCCACATCGAAACTGAAAGTCTGCGCCGCCCTCACGCTGGTGTGCCTGGCTGTCAGCGAGCGTGCGGGCGCGCAGGTTCAGTATCGTCCGGCCGATTTTGCAGGCGGATCGTTGCCTCCCGGCGCCTCGCCCATGGTGGCCGGCGGCGGTGAGGTGGCGCTCGAAGTCGCGGTGGCGGCCGACGGCAGCGTGACCAATGTGACGGTGTTGAGGACGACGCCGCCCTATACCGATGCGCTCGTCGGCGCCGTGCGCGGGTGGCGGTTCAAGCCGGCCGAGCGGCTGCTCCCCGCGCGCGCGGCCAGCGCGCCTCCGGCCTGGCAGCCCGTCGCCGGGAAAGTACTCGTTGCGGAAGTCGTCACGGCTCCTGCCCTGCTCGGCCCGACACTCGGAGAACTTCCCAAAGACATGGCGCGCGAATCGGACGATTCACCGTCTCCGTTGAGCATGCCGGGCCCGCGCTTCCCGGCCTCGGCGCGCGACGAGGGGACGGTGCTGGTCCGTGCAGCCATCGGTCTGGATGGCCGCGTGACCGACGCGCGTGCGATTCGTTCGGCGGGAGCCCTCGATTCGAGCGCGCTCGAGGCGGCGCGCGCATGGTCGTTCAGGCCGCCCCGGCTCGACGGGTTTTCCGTGCCCTCCGTCGCGTTCCTGGTCTTCGGGTTTCGACAGCCCGTGCTCACGCGATAGTCATGACGGGGCGACCGTACAGAGCCGGGGAGACGCTCGAAGACTTCTGTCGCGCGTGCAAGACCGATCGCCTCCACACGGTGATGGCGGTCGACGACTCGGGCGCGCCGCTGCGCGTGGTGTGCGGCTACTGTCACAGCGAGCACAACTATCGGGGTGGGCCGCGCGTCGGACAGGCCAGCGCATCGCCGCGCACGCCGTCCTCTCCGTCTTCTTCCTCGTCGACATCGACGCCTGCTCGCCGCTCGTCGGCCGCGTCGGCGTTCCCGATTGTGTCCGATCGCGAGAGGAGCATGCCGCCCATGACGGTCAATGGCGCCGCCGAGGATCTCGAGTTGATGATCCGTCGCGTGATCCGGGAGGAGAGCGGCATCACGGCCGTCGCGCCGGCGGAGAAGTGGCGCGGCGGGACGCTCGTCCTCAAACCGGGATCGCCTGGCCTTCAGGAGAAGAGCTGGCCGATCGAAACCTTCTTCCACAAGGTCGTCATGCTGCGCAACAGGCTACGGACGCTCGAGCAGCAGCTGAACGCGTCGGATCTTCCCGAAGATGCGAAGCTGAAGCTGCAGGCCTACATCAGTGGATGTTATGGTTCGCTCACCAGCTTCAACGTGTTGTTCGCCGACGGAGACGATCAGTTCAAGGGAAGCGGAGGAGACTGAGTGGCGGCCTGCCGCAGCTGGGTTGCGACGACGAAGCGCTGCGCGAACTGCGGCGAGCCGTTTCAGTGCGCGTTCTCGTGCTGCTGGTGCGACGAGATTCGCGTCGACGAGGCGACCCGTGCCGCGCTCCGCAGCCGGTTCGCCGACTGTTTGTGCCGCGCGTGCCTGACCGCGCTCGCCAAGGAGGGATCTGTATGGCCGTCACCCGTTCCGGTGCAGCGTTAACGATGGTCGTCCTGGCGGCGTCGGCTGTTGTCGCGCAGGGCGTGGTATCTCAGCAGAACCTGTCGCTCGGACTTGCCAAAACGATCGCCGAGGCTGCGCTCGGTGAGTGCAAGGCGAAGGGCTTCCATACTGCGGTGGCGGTCGTGGATCGTGCCGGCCAGGTGCTGGTGATTCTTCGCGACGAACAGGCGAGCGCGCAGACCGCGGAAATGGCGAGGCGCAAGGCCTATACCGCGCGGATGTTTCGAACGACCACCCTCGAGTTTCAGAAGCGCACCGCGGATCCTGCCTACGCGGCGCAGCGCGACGTCGCCGACATCCTCGCGCTCGGCGGCGGCGTTCCCATCCAGATTGGGAACGAAGCGATCGGCGGCGTCGGCAGTTCCGGTTCCAGCCAGGATACGGACGACGCATGCGCCAAAGCGGGCGTGGCCAAGGTGGCCGACCAGCTGAAGTAAACCGTTCGGGCATTTGCAGAACCCGTGTACGTATCGCCCGGCTGTCCGCTAGCACGACACACCGATGGCAACGTCGCGCCGGATTTCGCGCGTGCATAGGGTCCACGGATGGAACCGCCTTTGCACAATGGTCGGGCGTGGATGCTCGTGAGCGCGTGCGAGCTCTTCAGGAGAGTGTCAGGAGCGCCCAGGCTCTCTGGCATGAAGGCGATCAGATGGGGGCGCTCAGCGAAGTGGACGCGGCCCTCGCGATTGACCCGGGCTTTCTCGCCGCGCGCGCGCTACGCGACACGATTCTGACATCGTCCGTCGTGCCCTCGGCGCGCATCAAGCCGGACCACCACGCGCTCTTCGACACGCACACGCCGAACGCGCCGTCAACGGTGGAAGAACCGAACGTCGATCGGCTGACGTACGACGCGCCGGCGTGGGTGCCGCCGCGCTCCCGCGCGCGATCGCACCCGATCGCAACGACGATGCTCATGGCCGCCGTAGCTGCCGCGGCGTTTGCCGGAGGGGTCTGGTGGTCGAGTATTCCGAGCGCCGCAGAGAACCGCGCGGTCGAGGCGACCTCGCCTGTCGCGTCCGCGGAGCCGGACGCCGGCACCGCAGACACCGAGCAAACGGCGCACCTGCCGGACGCGATCCTTCCGGACCGTCAGAGCACTGAAACGCAGACACCAGAAAGCGGTGAGAGTGAAACGCCGAAAACGGATGCGAGAAAGGCCGTCACGCGCGAACCGCGTGTGACTGCGCCATCCGACGACCAGCAGGTCCGCGACGCCCTCGAACGCTTTCGCGTCGCATACAACGCTCGCGCCGCCTCGCATCGCGAGAACGGCACGAGCGTGCTGGCCTTCGAGCGTTGTGACGTATCGGTTGCCGCGACATCCGGAACGGCCGTGTGTGCCCGGACGTCAGGGCCGGACGATCAATCGGTGTGGACGTTCTCCCTCGCCAATACCGGACACGACTGGGTCATCAAATCAATTGCCCTGCGGTAACGGTGCCGACCGCTGATGCGGCCGCATCGTCAGCTTGCGCGGCCAGAGATTGACCCAGCGGCCGCATACACGACAGCAGCCCTGGACTGCGTAGGCGCGCGTAGGGTGAGGCCTGACGTCGTGCGGGGGCTCATAGGTCCCGACACACCGCACGTCTTCCGCCGTCCGTTCAACCGTTTGTTCCGCCGTCTGGGTCGTAATGGTTTCGGGCATCGCACCCCTGATCCGCAACGGCGATGCCGTCTCTCTCCCTCACGCTGCTGCACAGCCTGACACAGCCCCGTGTTCTATTCAGGAGCAGGCCTCATTCGATCCTGCAACTGCGCGCAGCCGCGTCCTGTGTCGCTGCGTGCAGTGTTGACCAGGCTGGCCGTCGTGGCTATCGCAGGGTGAAGTTCACGGTAACGGTGACGAGCCCCTCGTACGGAAGCGGGGCGTAGCGCCACTGCCTGACGGCCTCAACGGCGGATTCGGCGAACGGAGCTGCCGTCGTGCTCAACACCTTGATGTCGCCGATGGTCCCGTCGCGATGAATGATCGCTTCGAGCACGACGGTGCCTTGGAGGCCCGCCGACTGGAGCACGCGCGGATAGGTGGGCTTCACCTGCTTGATCAGCGTGACGCTCCCCGAACCCACACGAACGGGCCCGCCGGCGCCCTCCGCCGCGCCCGCTGCGGCCGAAGCCGGGCCCTGTGAGTTTTGTGCGTGTCCCTCGCTCGTGTCCGTGTCGGACGGCGCGGATGTCTGGTGTGCCGGCGCTGCCGGCTTCGGTTTTTTCACGGCCGGCGCCGGCGCCGCGGCGGCGACCGGTCCGGCCGACGTGTCGACGAACGCGCCGATGCCGGGCGTCAGCGGTCCGGGCGCGCCCGACGTGACCCGTACCGGCGCCCGCGCGTGGAGGACGACGAGCAGCAACATCAGGTGCAGCGCGGCCGTCGTGACGTACGCGCTGGCGCGCGGTCGTCTGGTCGCGCTTGTCGTCGGCGATTGTGACAGGTGCAGGTCGGTCGTGGCCGTCCTCCTTTACTCCAGTCGAGCAAGGAGCAAACGGCGTGCCCGCGGAAATCTTCCCAACCTCAGCGATGAGGCGATCGCGTTTTCGGTTTCGAGATGGCGAGCGCAGAAACGTGGATGCCCGGCAGCACGTGCGCGACAGCCAGGTAGCGGGCTTTCACGATCCGGCCGTCGCGATGAATGAGGTGATACGTCCCCGTCATGCGGCCTCGCGTCAGAAACTCGCCCCACAGCCGACGGCCGAGCGCCGCGCGAGGAACAGGCGTGAGGTCCCACACCGACATCCGCAGCAGTTCACTTCGACGATAGCCCGTAAGGCGCGTCGCGTGGTCGTTGGCGTCGATGTAGCGGCCCCGATTGTTGGCGACGAGGATGGCGGCGGGCGTGGTCGCCACCGCGGCGAGCACGAGTTCGGCGCGGCTCCGCATCGTCTTCTCGGGCCGGCGGGTGTCGACCTGCAACGCCCCGAGCGCGCCGCGCAGCCGCCTGAAGATTCCCGCTGACGTGCTCGCGCGGGGCATCGGCCTGAGAGTACTATCGATGCGCCGCTCAGTGATAATGCCTTCGATGCGAAGCCGGCCGGTCAGGCCGCTGGCGATTTGTGCGTGCGTGGTGGCCGCGCTGCTGTCCCACGCAGGCACGGCGTCGCCTGAAAGCACCGACGTGGCTGAACTGCTGCGCCAGACCGGCGCGTACGTCCAGCAGTTCGAGCACGATTTCGCTCTCGTCGTGAGCGACGAAGCCTACAAGCAGCGCGATCGCGTCGACGCGCGGCCCGAGCGTTCGCGCGCCCTGCAGTCGGAAGTCTTTTTCATGTGGCTGCCGGAGGTGAATTTCTGGATTAGCGTACGCAACGTCCTGAAGCTCGATGGCGAACCTGTGCCGAGCAGCCGCGAACGGCTGGAGCGTGCGCTGAACGGGAACGCCACGGGCGAATTGCGGCGGACGCAGTTCGAACGGCTGCGCCTTGAAGGATCGCGTTTCAATGTCGGGTTCGTCTGGCGCACCTTCAACGATCCGATGTTCGCGCTGCAGGTGGTCGACCCGTTGCTTCAGTCGCGCTTTCTCTTCAAGCTGGCGGGCCGCGAGACCGTTGCGGGCGTTGACGCGTGGAAACTCACGTGGACGGAACACCGGGCGGGGACGCTCATCGTCGACGGCGAGGGCTGGGACCTGTTCTCCACCGGCGCGACCTGGGTGCGAAAGGAGGACGGCGTCGTGGTGAAAACGCGTCTGGAGGTCGAGAATCGGCGCCGGCGCACCAAGGGCGAGGTCACCGTGACGTACCAGCACGAGCCCCGGCTGAACCTGTGGCTGCCGTACCGGATGGAAGAGCATTATGTGCAGCGCGCCGACAAAACGGCGCTTCCGGCGCGTCTCAAGGAAGAAATCGACTGCGTCGCCATGTACTCGAACTTCAGGCGCTTCGAGACGGAAGGCCGCATCGTGGCGCCAACGCACGACTGATGGGAACCCTCAATGCGTGATCGCTTGGATCTGTTCGTCGTCAGCGCGCTCGTGCTGTTTCTCGAGCTGGCGTGCATCCGCTGGTTTCCGGCGCACGTCGTCTTCCTGACCTTCTTCACCAACACGGTGCTGCTCGCGTGCTTTCTCGGCATGTCGGTCGGCTGCCTGGCCGCGTCGCGCCACCATAATTTCCTGGCCTGGACGCCGGTGCTCCTTGCGCTCGCGCTCGGTGCCGCACTCTGGGTTGAGCGGGAACATCAGGGTGGCGGCATCGTCGACGTGGGCCACCAGATCTCGCCGCAGATGGTGTTTTTCGGCACCGAGTACGGCGTGGGCGATCCGTCGGCGTTCGTGATCCCCATCGAAGCGGTCCTCGGGTTCTTCTTCGCGATTGTAGCCCTCGCGCTCGTGGGGCCCGGCCAGCAGCTCGGGCGCTCGCTGGCGCGGCTGCCGAGCCGCGTGGAAGCGTACTCGGTGAACGTGGCCGGCAGCATCGCAGGCATCGGCATCTTTACCGGGTGTTCGTGGTGGCAGCTCGGGCCGGTGTATTGGTTCGGCCTCGTCATCGCGACGCTCGGCTACCTGCTGGCGCCGAAGAAAGGGATGACCGCCGCCACGTTCGTCGTCGCGTCGGCGGCGGTGCTGGTGCTCGCGGCGGCGAACGTCGCGGGCGGCGAGGGCAGCGGGCTGCGCACCATCTGGTCGCCGTACTACCGGATCGACTACGAACAGCCCCGCCGCCTGATCAGCGTCAACCTCATCGGCCATCAGCAGATGACGTCGCGTCAGTGGCCTTCGCCGGCCTATGCGCTGCCGCACCTGTTCAACCGCGACAGCGGACAGCGCCCCTTCGGCCAGGTGCTCATCATCGGCGGCGGTTCGGGCAACGACGTGAGCCGCGCGCTTCAGTGGGGCGCCGTGCGGGTGGACGTCGTCGAGATCGATCCGGTCATTCAGCGCCTCGGCGCGCGCGATCATCCCGACAAGCCCTACTCCGACCCGCGCGTCTTCGTCCACCTCGACGACGGCCGGAATTTCCTGAAGTCGACCAGCAAGCAGTACGACCTCGTCGTGTACGCCCTCGTCGATTCGCTCGTGCTGCACAGCAGCTACAGCAACATCAGGCTCGAGAGCTATCTCTTCACGAAGCAGGCGCTCGAAGACATCCGGCGGCGGCTGCGGCCCGGCGGGATGTTCGTCATGTACAACTACTTCCGCCAGGGGTGGATCGTCGCGCGGCTGAAAGCGATGCTTGAGGATACGTTCGGTGCCGGGAATCCGCTGATCTTCAACCTGCCGTCCCGCGAGACGATCAAGCCGAACGACGTGCTGTTCGGCGAGTTCACGCTGCTCTTTGCCGGCGCGACCGAACCGATGAAGGCTGCGTTCGCCAGCCACTCCGCGTACGTGGTGGCGAACGATCGCCCGATCGATATCACGGCGCCAAACGGCTTCGAGCAGCCCGCGAGCGGCGCGAAAGAGCAGCTCCAGTTCCGTCCCACGACGGTGGTGCCTCCCCCTGAGCGCCTCGATCGCGCAACCGACGCGTGGCCGTTCCTCTACCTGCGCAGCCCGATGATTCCTGCGCTGAACCTGCGCGGGGCGGTCATCATGGGCGCGATCGCGCTGGCGTTCATTCTGCCTTTCGTGCGGCGCCGATCGTCGATCGGCGCGGCGGGGGCCGAGCGCCGGTCCGGCGCGGCCTTCCTGGCCCAGATGTTCTTCCTGGGCGCGGGCTTCATGCTCATCGAAACCAAGGCCGTGGTGCAGATGGCGTTGCTCTTCGGCGGCACCTGGATTGTGAATTCCATCGTCTTCTGCGCGGTGCTGCTGATGATTCTCGCGGCCAACGTGTTCGTGCTGATGGCGCGGCCGCGAAGGCTGGCGCCCTTCTACGTGGGGCTGCTGGGGTCGCTGGCCGTCAGCGCGGTCGTACCGCTGGACGCGTTTCTCGGCCTCTCGCCCGCGGCGCAGATGGTCGCGTCGTGCCTGCTGGCGTTCACGCCGATTCTGTTTGCCGGCGTCGTGTTCTCGGTGTCGTTCGAGCAGTCGGCGGACGCCGATCGGGCGTTCGGCGCCAACATTGCCGGCGCGATTGCGGGCGGACTTTCGGAGTACAGCTCGATGCTCGTCGGCTTCCAGTACATCGTGCTTGTCGCGCTCGCGTACTACGCGCTGTCGGCGTGGGCGTACCGGCGAAGCCGCAGCGCGGTGCGGGGTTCGGCAAGCGCGCTGGCCGTGGAGCCGGTCACGGGGTGAGGAGGCGGAGAGCCCATGCACAGATTCACGCGATTCGGGTTGGTCGGCATGATGATCACCTTCACCGTCGCGCTGACCGCGTCGCAGGCGACGACTCACCGGACCGCGGCAACCACGGTGACGCGGCTGTACACGGGCACTGACGGTCAATCGCACGCCGCGGACACGGACATCGCCTGGCGGCCTGCGAAGCTGCGTGCGGACCTCAGCGAGTCGGAGTCCGTCCACGTGACGGGCGCTCAGTTCCTGCGCTGGCCGCGTGGCTTCGTGTGGGCGGGCCATCCGGCATCGAAGCGCCAGTACGTGATCATCGTCAGCGGACACGGTGAGGTCGACGTCGTTGGCGGACCGAAGGTGGTGCTCGCGCCCGGTCGTGTCTTGCTGGCGGAGGACGTGACAGGCAAGGGTCACACCACGCGGGTCGGCGCGAACGAAGATCTGGTGATGCTCCTCGTGCCGCTCGCGGCGGAGCCGTAGGCCATCGTCGCCGCGTTTAACATCGCATCGAACGTCCCTGGATACTGGGCGGGAGCGCGCTGACAGGGCGCCACCGGTGATCTTCGAGGACAACTACGAGTCGATGCAGTTCCTTTGGAGGAGGCGGAGCGGAAGCGATCAGAATAGAAGAGCTTCAGTGAGAGCCGTCTCGGCTCGTCGCCCTCAGGGCTCATAATCGGTGGCACCATGAAAGTATTCCTCAGCTGGTCGGGCAACGTGAGCCATGACGTTGCCGGCGCACTTCATCAGTGGCTTCCGTACTTGCATCACGCGATCAAGCCCTTCATGTCATCGCTCGACATCAGCAAGGGCGAACGATGGGGCGACGAGCTGTCGCGCGAGCTGAAGGACACGCAGTTCGCCATCATCTGCGTCACACCGTTCAACAGTTTCAAGCCATGGATGAACTTCGAAGCGGGCGCGCTGAACCGGCTGCCTCGCCTGACGCCGTTTCTCTTCCGTGTCGATCGCGCGCTGCTCGGTCACAGTCCGCTGACGCAGTTCCAGCTGACGGAGTACTCACAGGATCAGGATCGCAGCAAGCACGAAATGCTCGACCTGGTGCAGAGCATCAACAACGAGTTGCCGGAAGCGGAGCGTCTCGATGAAGAGGTGCTGCTGAAGAACTTCGACCACTGGTGGATTGAGTTGAAGCACGATCTCGACGCGATTCCCGAGAGTTCGTCCGGCGAGACTCGGACCGCTTACAAGTGGCTCCGCACGTTCGACGATCTGGCGGTGAACGATCTCCGACCCGATTGCGACACGGTGTGGTTCGTGACCGACGACGTCTTCAAGTACGCGTTGCGGGCGGGGCTGCGGGAGAAGATCGAGGCCAATCTCGACAAGGTGCGCTACCGTTATCTGATCCCCGATCCCGACGGCAGCGAGGAGCGGGCGGCGCGCGATCAGCTGGACAAGCTCGCCGAGCGCTATCCCACTCGAGTGGAGTACCGCTCGTTCGATCCCGAAGTGTTCCGGAAGCAGGCAACCTCGGACTACGTCATCATCGAGTCGAAGACGGCCGACACCGCCGCCAAGGTCTTCGTCCGGATCCCGATCGCCGATGTCGGGGCGGACTATTGGTTCGACACCGAGGAGCGTGCCGCACACGGGTTCTATCTCCGGTTTGCGCAGCTCTGGAACTCGCCGGCGGTTCGAGCGGCGACGCCGCCGGCTCTGCCCGGTACCTCACCCGCCGCGCCGAACGTGGCTGGCGCAGGCACATAGAGAACTGACTGAGCGGCGTCAGCGATTGAGGGCGTACGTCCGTACCCATCGGCCGCACTCGTCAGCGCTTCGGGTAGATTATGCCGATGCCTGCCGTGTTGCCGCATGAGGTCGTGTTCGCCGCGCGACTGCTGCGCAAGAGCCCCTGGTTCACGCTCGTCGCGGCGGCGTCGCTCGCGCTGGCGATCGGCGCGAACACGACGATCTTTTCCGTCGGCAAGCAACTGCTGTTCGAGCGGCTTGACGTTCCCAACGCCGCCGACCTGCGCCTGCTCATGTCGACGGACGCCAACTTTTCGTACCCGATCTACGAGCAGTTGCGCGCGCAGAATCAGGTGCTCGGCGATCTGCTCGCGTTCCACACGACAGCGGTGAATGCCACCGTCGGCGACAACGCGGAGCGCGTGCTCGCGCACGAAGTCTCGGGGAGCTACTACGCGGTTCTCGGCGTACAGCCACAACTCGGCCGCGGGATTCGCCCGGCCGACGACCGCACGGACAGCGAACCTGTCGTCGTGATCAGCGATGAATTCTGGGCAAGTCAGTTCGCGCGGTCGCCGGCGGCGCTCGGACAGTCGATCAAGCTCAACGACGTGCCGGTCACGATCGTCGGCGTGAATCCGAAAGGCTTTACAGGAGTCGCGAGTACGCTGCCCTCTCAGGCGCCGGCGGTCATCGTTGCACTCGCCAAGGCGACGCTGGTCACGCCTTCGTCCGACGGCCGGAATTGGCTGGCGGATCCGACTGCACCGGCAGTCAGCATCCTGGGGCGCGCGAGACCGGGCGTTCGGCACAGCGCCGCGCAGGCGGCCCTCGATACGCAGTTCTCCACGATCATGCGGGCGACGGTCCCCATGCGCGCCGGCGACCCCGCGCCCAGGCTCACGCTGCGCGACGGCAGCCGAGGCCTGTTCGCACAGCGAGAGGCCTTTGCGACCCCGATCTCGGTGTTGATGATCTTTCTCGGTCTTGTGCTCCTTCTCGCCTGTGCCAACATCGCCACGCTGATGCTCGCGCGCGGAGCGCGGCGGCAGCGCGAGATGAGCGTCCGCCTTGCCCTCGGTGCCGGGCGAGCACGGATCCTGCGGCAGACTCTTGTCGAGAGCCTGCTGCTCGCGGCCATCGGTGGCGCCGGCGGATTGGCGCTCGCCTATATCGGCCGCGGTGCCGTCGCACGGTTTACCCCGCGCTTCGACTGGCAGGTCTTCGGTTTTACCGCGCTGACGTCACTCGCCACTGGGGTGCTGTTCGGCCTCGCGCCGGCATTCGCGGCCATGCGCGCATCGATCGCCGATGGCGTCAAGGGCAGGGCCGTCGTCGGCAAGTCCGTGGTCGGGTTCCAGATCGCACTGGCCACGCTCCTCGTCATCAGCGCCGGCCTCTTCATTCGGTCGCTCGCTGGCCTCATAGCCGTCAATCCTGGATTCCGCACGGATCATCTGCTGCTCGCTCAGATCGTCCTCCCGCAGAATCGCTATCGCGCCGGCGCGAACGTCGCGTTCCATCAGCGCATGGAGGAGGCGATCGCGAAGATCCCCGGCGTTGCATCCGTGTCGGGCGCAGAGATCCCCTATCTGTCCGGCGACCAGTTGCAAACGACTCTCTTGGCGCAGGGAGAGGTGGCTGATCCGAGCACGAATCGAGTCGAACCCTACAACGCCGTCGGCATCCGGTTCTTCGACACGCTCGGCATCCCGATTGTCGCCGGGCGTGGATTCGGCGTCGACGACACCGCGACATCGCCGAAGGTCGCCGTGGTCAATCAGCGTCTCGCCGCCGCGCGATTCCCCAATCAGAATCCGATCGGCAAGCGAATCGCTGTCGGCGTGCACGCCGGGTATGGCGATGTCTTGACGGCAGGCCAGATCGAAATCGTCGGCGTCTGCGGCGACATGCTGTACGGCGATCTTCACGGCACGCCGCCTCCGCAGCTGTTTGTGCCGTTCGTGCAGCAGACCCAAGTGCGGCGGCTGACGTATCAGATTCGCACGCAAATCAAGCCGGATGCGATCGTGCCGCCATTGCGCCAGGTCGTGCGCGCGGCCGATCCCGCACTGCCCTTGGTGAATGTTCGGACGCAGGAGGACCAGATCGACGCGGACCTCGCGGACGAGCGGCTGCTCGTGACGCTCACGTCGGTCTTCGGGTTCCTCGCGCTGGTGCTGGCGTCGGTCGGGATCTACAGCGTGATGGCGTACTCGGTCGCGCAGCGCACCCGAGAGATCGGCATCCGGATCGCGCTTGGCGCGATCCCGCGCCAGATTCTGGCCATGGTGCTTCGCGAAGCCTCGTCGCTGTCGGCGGCCGCGATCGCGCTGGGCGTGGTCGCGTCGCTGCTGGCCACGCGGTTTGTGAGGTCGATGCTCTTCGGCATCGCTCCATCGGATCCGGCCACGCTGTGGGGCGCAGCGGTGCTGTTGATGATCGTCGCCGTGGGCGCCAGTTGGATTCCGGCGCGGCGTGCGGCGGGTGTGCAGCCGATGGAAGCGCTCCGACGCGAGTGACTCTGCCGCGCGAACCTACGTGGCGGACTACTGGCTGTCTCGCTGAAGCTGAAGCGCGTCCTGTGGCAAGATGACGCGTCTTCCAGCCGGCGATGCGAATCTTCCTCTCGTATGCGCGCGAGCAGCGGTCGATCGCCGAGCGGTTGGCGTTCGCGCTGCGCGCCCAGGGGCACGACGTCTTCTTCGATCGCACGAGCCTGCCTCCCGGACAGACGTACGACGAGAAGATCCGTCACGCCATTGATCGCTGCCACCTGTTCGTCTTCCTGATTTCGCCGGAGTCGATCGAGCCGGCGTCGTACTGTCTCACCGAGCTGGACATCATGGGGCGGCGGGCCG
>Ga0066903_100002467_pt1 | contig 14516 bp, 18 predicted proteins | sample PanSoiMetaGPlot1_FD_67491 | JGI IMG/M metagenome (GOLD analysis project Ga0066903, IMG submission 67491) | Tropical forest soil microbial communities from Panama analyzed to predict greenhouse gas emissions - Panama Soil - Plot 1 (version 2) | ecosystem: Environmental > Terrestrial > Soil >...
GACTCAATCACGCGAAAAGCGTTCCCGCCGGCTTCCGCCAGCGTGATGCCGCCAGAAGGGCCGGAGGTGTCGATGGCCAGGATGAGCATTGTGTCGTCTACACTTCGAGCTTGGACCCTGACCGATGATGCGGCAAAGCCTTATCCATTCCACATCCGATCAGCGGCCATTCAAGAATTCTTCCAGCACCGCCATGTACTTCTCCGGCTCTTCATAGGAAGGCAGATGCCCGCTCTGTTCGAAAAAGACAATCTTCGCGCCGGGGATCTTGTGAGCGAGATCCCAGGCCGTGACCGGAGTCACGTTCATATCAAAGCGACCGGTGATAACCAGCACAGGAAAGCGAAAATCCGCCACTTTGGCCGTGAGGTCCATATCTGCTGTGGCTTTTGAGACGGCTTGTGCCACTGCCGGTTCGAATCCCAGGTCTCCCATGCGGCTCATGTAGGCGTCGCGCTTTTCCGGGGAGTAGAAAATCATGCGGAAGTGGTTGCGCAGGCCGGCACGCGCCGCTGCTTCTGTGGCAGGACCGAGCTTCTGCCGCTCCGTCGCGCCCTCTTCCTCAATGTCGGGGAAAACATCCGGCAACACGCGGACAATGCTTTTCCACGAGGGCCCCGGGGAATCAGAGAGTACCAGCTTGGCCACGTGCTCCGGATGGGCGGCGGCATACGCCATCACCACCAGCCCGCCGTACGAGTCGCCCACCAGGGCAACCTTATCCAGTTTGAGGGCTTGCCGCACTGCCTCCAGGTCGGCTACCTGTGCATCCATGGACTGCGGAGCTCCGGCCTGAACGCGCTTTGATGCGCCTGTCCCACGCTGATCGTAGAAGACCACCATTCGTTTTCCAGCTACGCGCTCCCACATGTCATTCTGCACCATGTACGCATGGGAAAGCCCCGGTCCGCCATTCACTGCTATGACCGGAAGCGCCGTGCCCGCGGCTCCCAAGGTCTCATAGCCGATATCGACCTGTTCTGTATGCGCCACCCCTTTCATGTGCGCGACGGTTTGTGCCGGTAAAGTCACACATGAGAGCAGAAATGCGAAAACGATCAGCAGCTTCATTGGCAGCGATAACCTCACGCATCAGAGATTGAACAAAGGCAGGCGCTAATCTTTATTGTAGCGGAGCTCATATTCCTTACCATCCACCGCGCTGATCCTCAGCAAATACAGCGATTCCACCCAACTCCTTCCCTCGTCTTTGCTTTCCTCTTCCACGCGCAGAAAACCGGTCTCTGGCTGGTTCCTGCGATCGTCCGGGGTGAGCGTGATGGTGTTTTCACGGATCGTATAGGCGCCATTGCCGAAAAATGCCTGCGTTGTGCGGAGCACCTCAGCGCTGGAAATCCGGTTGTATTGCTGCGCGGCGGCTGCGCCGCCATACCGGCCGTTGGCGGCAAACGCAAACTGGTCGGCCGCGGTAGCGGTGGCGGCCGTCCAGACCCCCACCACTTTTTTGCTGATCGCCTGAGCGGGTGCAGTCGACGTCCAGTTCCGGAACCTCAGGCTATAGAAAAATCTGGGCCAGACATTTGTTCCGAGCTCGCCGAAACAATTGCTCACCAGCGAATCCTTTGACATGCCCGATATCACAGCCACCCGGCTGTTTAGCTTCGCGACAAACACGAAGCCGACCAGCGTCTCCCAGGGTTGCCCATTTGGAGCAAAACCCGGGTGACGAATGCCCCTCTTTACGATCAGATACTCCCAGCCCTGCCCGGACAGGCCGCGGATGACGAGCGGCGGCAGGGCGCTCCCCCGGCTCGTCTGGTTTCTCAGCTCATACGTCCTGAATATGTCCGTAAAAGCCCCGTTGGCGTCATTGTAAAGATTGGCGCCGGCCGGGCGCATCGGCCACACCTGGATCAGACACCTCTCGTTGATGTTGGACGGAGGCGAGCTGAGCACGATTCCATCGGGATATTGCTGGAGCGCCCATCCGCCCGGCGTCGTGAATACATAATCGGCGAGTGTCGCCGCGCCACCCTGCAGGCCACCCTGAGCACACATCAGGATTGAACTTGCCAGAGCCAGGACCAGGCAGAGCCCATAACGCAGATGTCGTGCGTTCATATCGCCTCCGCGGAATCTCCTTGGGAACGCCAAATGGATGATGCCAAGAATTGTATGCCTGGGAGCAAAACCTTCTACTACGGTGTCAAAACATTTCCATGGCCGGACTGGAGCCATGGCAATCTCCACAGGGCCGCGTACGGAGCTGTAACGCTCATGGAGGATGCAAGTATGCTGCTCGCAACGTTCGTAAACCCCGCGTTCGTCAAAACGCAAATGACGGCCGTATGGCTGTTCGAGCAAAGCGGACACCGCCTGAACCTGTTCGATCTGTGGAACGACATGGGTTGGCCGGCCCGCGCCATTGCCATCATTCTACTGATCATGTCAGCCTGGTCGGTCGGCGTGATGCTGGACCGCTGGCTCGCCTTCAGCGCGGCGCGCAAGCAGTCGCGGCAGTTTGCGCCCATGGTCGCCGGCGCTCTGCGCGAAGGCAAACTGGAGGAGGCCATCCGCGTGGCCGAGCGCAACAGGAAAAGCCACCTGGCCAAAGTCGTCACCGCGGGCCTGCAGGAGTTTCGCGCGCACCAGCAATCGGAGGAGATTCCGGGCGAAAGACTTGCAGCCAGCCGGCGCGCCCTGGAGCGCGCGGCGGCCATCGTTCACACGGAACTGGAGCGCGGGCTGAGCGGGCTCGCCACCATCGGCTCAACCGCGCCCTTCGTCGGATTGCTGGGCACGGTGATCGGGATCATTGACGCCTTCCAGGAAATTCAGGGCCGCCAGACTACCGGCGTGAGCGCGGTGGCCGGTGGAATCTCCGAAGCGCTGGTGACGACCGCGCTGGGCCTGACCGTGGCGATTCCAGCCGTGATGATGTTCAACTACTTCACCAGCAAGATCAAGGCCTTCGACGTGGAGATGGACAACTCATCGAGCGAACTGGTGGACTATTTCCTAAAGCGGCGAGTTATCGTGCAGGATTAAGTCTTTGCGGCGCCACATAACGGGATGTCTTGGCAATTGCCAAAATTGCCAAGATTGCCAAAAATCGCCGGAATTGACTGGATGTGGAGACCCTCTGGTCGCGATTCGAAGTTGCTCTGGCAGGAACGCGACATAGCAAAGAAGATACTTCCCGCAATTGTCAATTTTGGCAATTTCGGCGATTCTGGCAATCTCTTCAGACCCCTTCGGGGACGTCCTGCACCAACTCGAGCAGCACGCCGCCCGTGCTGGAAGGATGGACGAACACGTAGAGATGGCCGCCGGCCCCGATCTTGACCTCGTCGGTGACAAAGCGCGTGCCCGTGGCCTTGAGTTGCTCCACCGCGCGCGTCAGGTCAGGAACGTGAATGGCCACGTGGTGAAGCCCTTCGCCGCGCTTGGCAATAAACCTGGCGATGACCGAGTCAGGTTCCGTGGCTTCCAGCAGCTCAATGCGGCTCTCCCCTAACGGCACCATCGCAACCCGCACTTTCTCATGCTCCACCGTCTCTTCACCCGCGACCTCGAGGCCGAGCTGCTCGTAGAATTTGCGCGCCTGCGCGAGGGATTTGACGGCGATTCCGAGATGGTCAATGGTGTGGGACACACTAGCTCTTAGTACTTAGTATTTAGTAGTTAGCAAAAACAACAAACCGCGCCGGTATCGCAAAATCGCTAAATACCAAATACTAAGTACTAAATACTAAGTACTAACTGCTGAATCCACAATCTCCTCCACCAGCGAATACGGGTCCCGCCGGTGCTCGGCGATCTCCGCCGCCAGCCGCGCGATCTCGGCCTCAGGCAGGCGCTCGCGGAGCAGGCGTTCCAGCAGCGATTCGCGCAGCATCTCCACCAGCCGCTCCCGCCAGTTGGTGATTTTCTTTTTGCGCAACAGGTCCTGCTGCTGCAGGTACGATTCATATTCCGCAATGGCCGACGCCAGCTCCGCGATCCCCTTGCCCTCGCTGGCGACGGTCTTAATGATGGGAGGAGTCCATTTATCCGAGCGGACGGCCAGCGACTGCAGGGAGCGTATCTCGCGCTCCACGCGGTCCGCGCCATCGCGGTCGCTCTTGTTGATCACGAAAATATCGGCAATTTCCATGATGCCGGCCTTGATGGTCTGGACGTCATCGCCCATGCCGGGCACCAGGATCACCACGGTGACGTCAGCCAGGCGTACGATATCGATTTCGTCCTGGCCTACGCCCACGGTCTCGATCAGCACAATGTCTTTTCCCGCGGCATCGAGGACGGTGGCAACATCGGTGGTGGCGCGGGCCAGCCCGCCCAGGTTGCCGCGCGTGGCCATACTGCGGATATAGATCCCGGGATCGGCATGGTGGGCCTGCATGCGTATGCGGTCGCCCAGGATGGCGCCGCCCGTGTAAGGGCTGGTGGGATCGACGGCTACGATGCCGATGGTCCGCCCCTGCTTGCGATATTCGCGCGCCAGCTGGTCGACCAGCGTGCTCTTCCCCGCTCCGGGAGCGCCGGTAAGACCGATCAGGCGCGCGCGGCCGGTGTGGTCAAAAAGCGCCTTGAGCAGCTCGCGCGATTCCCGGCGATTGTCCTCAATGGTGCTGATGGCGCGCGCCAGGGCGCGCACGTCGCCGGTGCGAATGCGGTCGACCCAGGATTGGAGCGTGGTTGGCATTTTTGCGCTTTGCGGTGAATCAATCCTTCAGCAACTGCCGCGCGATCACCAGGCGCTGGATCTCGCTGGTGCCCTCGCCGATGGTGCAGAGCTTCACATCGCGATAAAACTTTTCCGCCGGGTAGTCCTTGATAAAGCCGTAGCCGCCGTGGATCTGTACGCATTCGTTGGCCGCCTTCACCGCCACCTCGCCGGCATAAAGCTTGGCCATGGATGACTCCATCGTCGTCTTGAGCCCCGCGTCTTTCATGGCGGCGGCGCGGAGCGTGAGCAGGCGCGCGGCGTCGATCTCCGTGGCCATGTCCGCCAGCTTCCATTGTATGGCCTGGAATTCGCTGATGGCCTTGCCGAACTGCTTGCGCTGCTTGGAATATTTGAGCGCCGCTTCGTAGGCGCCCTGGGCCATGCCCAGCCCCAGCGCGGCGATGGAAATCCGTCCCCCGTCCAGGACCTTCATCGCGTCAACAAAGCCCTGGCCCTCCACCCCGACCATCGCCTCTTCCGGTACGAGGCAGTCCTCAAAGATCAATTCTGAAGTATCGCTGGCGCGCAGTCCGAGTTTGTTCTCTTTCTTGCCCGGCCGGAAGCCCTTGGTTCCCTTCTCCACGATGAAGGCGGAGAGGCCGTGCGTGTGCGCGGTCTTGTCCGTTACCGCAATCACCACGGCGACGTCAGCATGGTGTCCGTTGGTGATGAATGTCTTCGTGCCGTTGAGCACCCATCCGCCCTTTTTCCCTTTGCGGACGGCGGTCATGCGGGCCCCGCCGGCGTCGGAACCGGAACCCGGCTCGGTCAGCCCCCACGCGCCCAGCCACTCGCCGGTGGCCAGCCTGGAAATATATTTCTTTTTCTGCTCTTCGCTTCCAGCCAGGAAGATATGGTTGGTGCAGAGCGAGTTGTGCGCAGCCACGGTGATGCCGATGGACCCATCGACCCGCGAAACCTCTTCGATCGCGAGCACGTATTCCACGTAACCGAGTCCGGCACCGCCATATTCGGCGGGAAAAATCATCCCCAGCACGCCCATCCGCCCGAGTTCCTTCACCGTCTCCAAGGGGAAGTGGTTGGCCTCATCCCACTTCATCACGTTGGGGAGGATCTCCCGCTCGGCGAATTCACGCAGGGATTTTTTGAGTTGCAGTTGTTCGTCAGTTAACTGGAAGTCCATCGTTCTCCTGTCGCTGGCCCAGATGCCATGAATCCCGCATTCGGGCAAAACAGATGATTATTTCACAGAGGGGCGAGCAGGAGGAAATTGGCGCCGCTCGACTCAGCGCTGCGCCGAATCCTTGATCGTGTAGTCCGCCGGTACCTGGAAGAGCAGCGGATCCGGATCGCCGGTGTGGATGTTCACCAGCTTGTGGACATGCTGGCCGGACTCAGGATTTACGGACTTGAAGAGCAGATCCGTTTGCAGCTCCATTGAGGACCACTGTTCGCTGGTCATAATCATGGGTTGGTCATTACCCATCGATCCTGCGGGGATTGTGCTGGTGGTGCGCCTGCCTTTTACCGTGAATCCCTCGATTTCCATCGTGCCCAGGTCCTCAAAGGAAGGCGGCTGGCGATCATTCGCTCTTTGGGTAGGCTTCTGCACTGGAGCTTGAGCGTCCGGCGTTGTACGAGCGTCCGACTGGGCGGGTGCGGGCTTGAATTGAGCAACATCGGCTGGAACTCCCCCGAAATGGTGCACCGTTGCCACTTTCTGCTGGGGATCCAGAGAAATGAATACCTTTCCCACCGGATCGGTGATTATGATGTGAACAAAAGCTGTTCTGCCGGCCAGTTCAGGCTCGGTCTCCATGCGAGTGCGGCCCTCAGAGTCGCGGAAAATTTTGCCATGGCTTTCGCGATGGATGCGGTTGCCATCGGCAAGGACTTTGTCGGTTTCGTCAATCACATCGGCAGAGAACGGCCGTCCCTTGGGCCCACGAAGAGAAGGGCCGGCATAAACCGAGATGAAACCTCCCATGGCACCTGTACTGCTATTGCCGCCTGAGCCCGAGCCACCATTTCCGTTTTGTGCGCCGCTACCAACTTGTACTGACGTAACTACTTTACCTTGTGAGTGCGCAACCAGCGCGAACAGGAAAAGAACAAAGACACATAGAATCCCGGATAGCTTCGGCATAGCTTGCCTCCGATCGAGAGATCGATAGCCTGAGCTGGACTATTGTGCTCCTTTGTGTTCCGGCAAAGCAAACCTCTTGGTGAGGGAAACCGGCTGCTTTCCCGGCACAGGTTTGCCCACGGGAATCGGTTCCTGGCGATAAAGGCGCACGGTGTTGTGCACCGCCGAGATCACCATGATCAGCAGCATGCCGGAAATTCCGATCGTCCCGGCCACATCAAAAAGTTTATGCGCGCGGCCAAGAACGTGGACCATCGACTTCCAGAAATAAAGGACCAGATTGCCCAGCGAGACCAGCAGGCGCAGCTCGGTTGGGCCCATCTTGAAATAGGAGATTTTGAAATCGCCCAGCGTATAGCTGGCAAGATAGACTTCCACCGAGAGCATGAGATAAGCGATCAGCAGCCCCAGGGCGACCGCCGGCGACATATAGCCGGAGAGCGCGAGCCCGCCAAGCAGAAAGAGGGCGCTGAACGCGTCCACAATGTGGTCCACGTAAAAGCCGTAGCGTGGACGCGAATGGTCGCGAAAGCGGGCCAGCGTGCCATCCAGTGAATCGCCCAGCCAGTTAAGCGCCAGGCACACGACGACGAACAGCAATCCCGTCCGGTTACGATGCGCCCACCAATAGGATGCTCCAGCTCCCGCCATGGAGAGCAGCCCGAGCACCGTGAGATGGTCAGAGTTGATCCAGGCCGGCGTGTGTGCGGCCAGCCAGATCAGAGCGCGCTTTTCCAGGTTGGCCAGGAAGCTTTGCTGGATACGTTTGGCCTCGCGAAAGTTGGGCGCCGCGTTGGATTGCGTCGATTGAAGCTGTTGCATTTGCATATCACCTCCGATTACCGATTTCGCTTGCGGCTGCCGTTGACCAGGCCGAAAAAGCAGGAAGGAGCAAGCGCTTTTTCGCTTGGACCCGTCTTCCGCCGCTCGCGATGACCCACTGTGCGGCCGCGAACGATCAACCGGCAATGCACGCCGGCTCATCTGCGGGTAAATCCGGTATCAACCGCTTAAGTGTTTGCAAAATATGGGGTTCCCTTAACCGCGGAAGCATGGGGCCCGAGGGCAGCAGGGCCGAGGTGATAGAAACCGCAGAGTGCACTGCCGGCGTTGCAAGATCTGTGGAAGCCTGTGGAGATTCAGGCCCGCTAGTGACAAATGCCTGCAAATCGTTGCACTTCAAAACGGAACTTTAATGCGTCAAGTAAGAGAATCTTGTCTTGACAGCCGCAGCAAGGGCAATGGAGAATCTTTGGCCAACTGGTGTACGACTCCCTCGGTATGCCGCCCAGGCAAGCTTTGCCAGATTGGGGCGGCCTCGTACGTTTAGTGATGTCGACGGAGCAGATAATGGAAAAAACCGACTCCGCTGCGCAAGCTCGGCACGCCACGACCGACGTTCGCGCCGTGCGCCACGAACTGAATATCCCCCTCCGCTACCGGCTCGAAGGCGCACAAAACTGGCAACCCGGCGAAGCCATCAATATGAGCGAATCGGGATTGCTGTTTTCGTCGAACGAAATGTTGGAAGTGGACATGAGGGTGCAAATTACGTTTCAGGCCACCGGAACCCCAATGGTGCAGTCCAGCACACGGCTGGCGCGGGTGGTGCGCCGCATGTTAAGTAACTGGCCGGAGACGCGCATCCTTTTTGGCGCAAAGTTTTGTAACTAAGCCCTCATCCTCCAAATAAATCTCCAGATCGCGACCTTCGCATCCTATGCGCCCCTCTGGACATGTCCGAAAATCCCTCTTTGCCGGTATTCCCAGGTATCATCTAAGGTACTGAGGCGGAGTGGCCGTTTGCGGGTAAGTTGATTTTGGGGACATTCACGCTCTGGCGGGCACGTTTGCAGCTTGGCGGCCACCCTTCGGTAACCGATGGTGAGAGAACATTATGAGTCCACAAGACGGCACCAAGAGCAATGCCCCGTTCGAGCGGATTGGGCGCAAGTTGGATGCGGAATTCAGCGATGCGGCCCAGAAGCTGGAACGCGAAAAGGAAAGAGTAATCACCTACCTGAACGACGAAGTGGTCCCGGCGATTCGCAACCATTCCAGCAAAGCGTTGCGGACGGCTGCCGAACAGCTCAGCCGGCTGGCGGAGTACATGGAGAAAAATCGCTCAAAGTAGCGGCCTGGGTGTGCTTTGTGGTAGGAATCGCGGGATGCGCGACCCATCGCGACATTCCGCCGGCCAAGCCCGCGCCGCCACCGGCGGGGCCGGTTTCGACTCCGACGCCGACGCCGCTCCCGACACCAACGCCTACCCCTCCGCCCACCCCGGTTTCACCCAGCGTAACGCGTCCCACCGCCGATGCCGAGATCAGTGTCCCGAAGAACGCGAAGGTCCTGTCCACGGAGGTCGGCTTCGCCAGCTGGTATGGTCCGGGATTTCAGAGCCGCAACGCCGCCAATGGACAGCCTTATGACATGAATGCCATGACGGCGGCGCATCGCACACTGCCTCTGGGCACGATTGTGCGGGTCACCGATCTCAAGACCGCCGACTCGGTGCTGCTCCGCATCACCGATCGCGGGCCGTTCGTGAATGACCGGGTGATTGACCTCTCCCGCGCCGCTGCCCGCAAACTGAGCGTCTACCAACGCGGCACCGCTCTGGTGAAGATCGAGGTGCTGGAGACGCCGGCCGCCCTCCGCGACGGCGGGCGCTGGTGCGTGCAGATTGGCGCATTTCAGGATTCCGACGACGCGCGCAAGCTCAAGGAGATGCTTGCCCGCCGCTATCACACGGCCAAGGTGCTGCAATTCACCAGCCCAATGGGCGGAGACTGGCTCCGCGTGCGCGTGGCGGAAGACGATAAAAAACGCGCCCAGGAGGTCATGCGCGAGACCCGCACCGATGCCGGGATGTACCTGGTGCGGCTGGATTGATTTCCGGCGCGGTAGTGGTGCAGTTTGGGATGATCGTGGTAATTCGACTGGTCCAATGACGAATGTTGGTAGTGGCCCTGATTCTCGATTCCCCAACCACTTTCAAACTGCACCACTACCCCGGCGCGCGTTTGCGCCACGCACGGCGCGCGATTAATATGCACTGCTATGACCGACTGCCTGTTCTGCAAGATCGTTGCCGGCTCCATTCCGTCAAAAAAAATCTACGAAGATGAAAAAGCGTTTGCCTTCGAAGACATCAGACCCCAGGCGCCGACGCATGTCCTGATCGTCCCCAAGAAGCACATCGTAGGCATTGACCAGGCCTCGGAGGCCGATGCGGAACTGATCGGGTATTGCCAGCTGGTGGCGGCGAAGCTTGCCCGGCAGCGCGGGCTGGAGCACGGCTTTCGTACCGTGTACAACGTCGGTCCTGACGCCGGACAGACCGTCTTCCATCTCCACCTGCATCTGCTGGGAGGGAGGAAGATGGGATGGCCGCCAGGGTAGCAAGGAAGCAATTGGCAAGGAAGCAATTAGCAATTGGCAATTAGCACAGCTAAAGCCAACCGATTTGTCAGATCTTATTCCCGCACATCTTTTGCTTCTGCTGGGCTAATTGCTAACTGCTTCCTTGCTAATTGCTTCCTACGCTGCCCCGATCAACCTTCCTGCGGTGGGAAAGGAGCGCTCCCAGACCGAGGTCAACAGGACAAACTGCGGCAGCAGGCGAGCAAAGCCGTCGACGGTCTCCTCAATTTCATGCCACACCGCGGGATGGATGTCAGCCAGCAATGCGCGATGGTCCGCGACCGGCAGGCCGCTCAGCAGCGCGCGGGTGCGGCGGTTGATCTCTTCCGCGGCGGAGCGAAATGAAGAATCCGCCAGCAGCTTCTTGCTGTCGATCCAGGCCGAAGCCAGATAGCTGGGGAACGGAGAGAGTGCGCGGTAGATGCTGGGCACGCTTTTTGCGGCTGTGGTCCTTTTGATGTCGGAGTAGATCAGCCAGACCCGTAAACCGGCTTCGCGCTCATTGGGAATATGCACGCGCACCATCTGCGCGAGCGCGGCAACCTGCTTCAATCGGCCGACTCTTCCCTTCTGGCCGCCTGCATATCCGCGGTGCATCAGCCGGGTAAACAGGCCGACCTGCGCGGTAGCCCGTGCAAACAGGCCCACGATGCCGCCGATCAGCCGGATATCGGCGTTGGAAAACTTGTCGGTGGCAAGAACGCTCGGCTGGTCGGAAAACGTCCACCCGCCCCGGACCGCGGCCGAGTGGGCGATCTCCTGAAGGGCGCGCCCTGCGGTCTCAAACTCGCGGGAGTTCGCTACGCTCTCCAGGTCCTTCCAGACCGCTTTCAAGTACTGCGGAACGCCTGCAGCGAGTTTGAAGATCGTAGGAACAAAAGGAAGATCGAAGCCGGCCCGGATGCTCGAGTACATCCGGCGTATCTCCGGCGTGACCTCGTGTTCTTCATATGCACGCGTAAGAGCCATGGCTATGGATCATTGGACGTTCAGGAGTTCTGCTCAGTTGCAAGGAGAAGAAATAAAGACGGTCCCGGACCGCCGGCGGAACGATTCCGCCTGAACCGCAGTTGGCCTGCCCGGCGACGCTTCTGCCTTCCGCTATCCGGTTCAGCGATTTACGCGCGGTTGAAGTTCTCTTCGTTTTCGTCCTCAGCCCCGTGGCGGCGGAGGATGTTCGGCAGGTTCTGGGAGAACGCCGAACGTGGCATCACCACGTCACAACCGGCTTCCTGGGCCTTCATTTTGAGGTCGCCCTGAACATGTGAGACAAAACCGACGATCGAGGTGCTCTTTTTGAACTTGGAGCGCATCTTGGCAATGACCGGCAGCGGCTTGATGCCGTTGCTGTTCAGGTCCACGATGATAAGAGACGGTTTCTCCTCAGAATTCTCCGTCTTTTCGGCGATTTCCTTGTCGGTCTTGACGAATTCAACCTTCACGTTGAGCTTGCGCGATATCTCCTGGATCTTGGCGACAAAGAAGAGGTCTTCCACGAAGGCGAAGATGCGCGTGGGCGCGTCTTCCCGCTGGGTGAGCGGCTCCATATTGGGAACGGCCTGGGCGCCATTATGGAAACGCGAGCCCTGCTGGCCGGCTCCGTTGCCCTGATTGCGATAACTATGGTCCATGGGGCCGACGAAGGTTGCAGCGCCCCGGCGGGGGCCGCGACTGCCTCGGTTCTGACGGTGCGGTCCGCCCTGGCCTCCGTGATTGTTTGGGCCGTTCTGGCCGCGGTTCTGTCCCCCAAAGTTACGTCTGCGTCGCCGCGATTTGCGATTACGCGGCTGCTGCGGTTGGTTCATTCCTTCATTCATTCTTATACCTGTGAGCTTTGGTCTATCCGCCGGATGTCCAAGGGGTGACCGGGTATGACGATTTCCATAAGGGTCTGTTTGGACGTCTATCGGCTTAGTTGGAAAAATCTTCGTTTAATATCAGCGCTCTAGTCTTTGCGCGAAACGCCGCACCGGAATGGTCGGCCACTGAAGACTGTGTGATGTTATCACGAACAGCCGCAGGCGCAAGCAAAAACTTGTAATTTTCCACCCTCAGAGTTCCTGCTTAAAATTCATTGATCCGGGAAACCGGAGAGTGGTGGGCGCTATAGGATTCGAACCTATGACTTCCACCGTGTGAAGATGGCACTCTACCGCTGAGTTAAGCGCCCCAGTCGCGCTGGGTTTACCGCTACTCGGATTAATCCATTCTAACAGATGACGGAATTCTGCTGGTTTGCGTCCAAGGCGCCGGGAAACTTCAGGAAACTTACAGATGCGCGAAAGGCGGGCTTGGAATAGACTCTGTGGACGGGGCCCTGCCGGCCCTCCCAAAAACCCACAACTTTTTGGTGGTTAAGGGGTTTAAGGGGGTGTGAGCAGCGTGGCCTTAAAATCGGGGTTGTTCATGCCCACAGCTACCGGCAGGATGCAGGGTATTGCGGAGATGGCAGCAAGCCACGTTCCTTATGATTCGCTCAGCGACGCGGAGGTGATGCTCCGCGCCGGCACCGATGATGCGGCGTACGAGTATCTCGTTACCAAGTATCACCGGCCGATCATCGCCTTCATGTACCGCATGTGCCGCAGCCAGGCGGTGGCGGAAGAGCTGGCGCAGGAAGTGTTTCTGCGCGTCTATCGTTCGCGCAAGAGCTACGCGGCGGAAGCCAAGTTCACCACCTGGCTTTACCGCATCGCTACCAACCTGGCCGTGAACCACGCGCGTGACCACAGGGTCGAACGCAGCGGCAAGGTGGTGAGCCTGGATGAGCCGGACGAGGAATCAGGCACGACCCTGGATGTGGCTGATCCGGCGTTGAATGTGGAGCAGAACATCCTCCGCAGGGAGCGGCTCCGGGCCATCAAGAAACACGTAATGGCGCTGCCGGAAAAGCAGCGCGCCGCGGTCTTGATGCATAAGTATCAGGGGATGGATTACAAGGAAATCGCGGAGGTGCTCAAACTGAGCGAGTCCGCCACCAAGTCACTGTTATTTCGCGCTTATGAAACATTGCGCGAAAGGCTCAAGGATTTTGTATGAATTGCCATGATGTTCGGGAAAATTTGCTCGAGTTGCTCACCGGCGGTCAGGCCGACCCGCAGTTGACAGCTCACATCAGCCAGTGCAACGCCTGTGCAGCGGAGCTCGCCTCCCTGCGCAAGACCGCGGCGTTGCTGGACGAATGGGAGGCCCCGGAGCCTTCTCCTTACTTTCTTACCCGGATGCGGGCGCATGTAAAGGAAGAGCGGGAGAAGGTCCCGGCAGCCAATTGGGTGGGATGGCTGCGCCGGCCGGTGCTGGCCGTCTCCATGGCCACCATGCTGGCCGCAGGGGGATTGGTATACCGCCTTACCGTGGCAACCGCGCCACCGGAGCGTGGCGACGCCGTGGCGGACATTGAATCTCTGGACAGGAACCATGATTTGCTTATCGACACTGATCTGGTAAACGAATTGACGGGTGCTCCGTCAGACGATGTAGATATAGCAGAGCCATAAAATTTAAGCTCGGGGGAGCAACATAGTGATCGGGGCCGCTGTAGTAACCGCCTTGCTATTGCCGGGAGCAGTCACAGTGTCTGTGCCGCCCCACAGCGGCACAGCCGCAGCAAACAGAATTCCCGTCGCCGCCTATCAGGCCCCCGCGCCCGCACAGAAGACGCCCAACCCCAACCGCAAAGGGCAAAAGGGCTCCCCGAAAATGGGCGACTGGCTCCAGGCACATAAGGACCTTCCCGTTGACCAGCAACTCAAGCTCCTGGAAAGTGACGCCAAATTCAAACGCCTTCCCCCCGACAAGCAGAACGAACTCAGAGAGCGTTTGAAGAAGTTCAACAGCCTGCCCCCCGAAAAGCGTGAGCAGGCCCTGCAACGCCTGGACTATCTTGCCAAACTCACGCCGCAGCAAAGGCAGCAGCTACGCGACGCCAACCAGCAGCTCAAAGGCCTGCCTCCGGAGCGCCAGGTGGCCGTGCACAAGGCGGTCCGCCACCTGCGCCAGATGCCTCCGGGCGAGCGCAAGCAGGTCCTGGAATCAGACCGCTTCCGCACAACCTTCTCTGATGAGGAGCAGAAGCTCATCAGCCAGCTCACGGAGATGAACCCCCCGGATGGGGGAGGCGGGCAGGGACAGCCAAAATAAATTTGGTAAGTTGGTAAGTGAACGGCTCGTGATTGAGACAATTCACTCAGGATTTGAGACCTTTCCCTCAGGATTTCGCTTGCGCGTTCCCTGGCCCCTGCCTCTGATTCAATTACCAAATTACCAACTTACCCAATTACCAAATTCCTT
>Ga0066903_100002468_pt1 | contig 14515 bp, 16 predicted proteins | sample PanSoiMetaGPlot1_FD_67491 | JGI IMG/M metagenome (GOLD analysis project Ga0066903, IMG submission 67491) | Tropical forest soil microbial communities from Panama analyzed to predict greenhouse gas emissions - Panama Soil - Plot 1 (version 2) | ecosystem: Environmental > Terrestrial > Soil >...
CGCTTCATAGGGCGTTTCAACATCGAGACGTTCATCGTGGCGCCCAACGTCGGGGCCGCTCCCGTTGTCCACGACGCGGCGCCATTCCCCGATGCTGACCTGAACCCGCAGACGAACCCCGTTCACACATACCACCTCGGGCTGTGGTTCAACTCACCCGACGATGCGGCACGGGCGGGGTGCCCAGCCACCGTCACGCCATTCAACGGCGAGCACAATGCCGGGATTCAGGTGCTGAATACCGCGAACTTTCCTGATGACGCCGGGCCGCTGCGGCAACTGAATCCGTAACTACGACGCGCGAACAGTCTCGCAGAGGTCGGGGGATGGGGAAGACCCGTCCCCCTCCTGCGAGCCAAGCATCGAGCCCTAACCCCTTCGCTTTTGTAGCGACAGACTCCGAGTGGGCGAGCTGCTTGATGTCCCACGCCCGGCGAACTTCCGGATCAGGCAGACCGCGCCAGAGGCCTCAAAGGCCCGCTGCATCTGGCCCTCCGGGAGCGCGCGCGAGATCCGGGCGACGACGGTAGAAGCGTCCGCAAGCAGGGGATCGTCGCCGTCGAGAGCGAGCAATCCGGCCGCGGCGCGCAATAGCATCGCAGGATTGCCCGTGGGCCGTACGAGCTGAACGGCCCGCCGGAAGTCGGCGATCGCCTCCGACGTCCGGCCCAGCGCGTGCAGCGCTTTCGCGCGCGTGTCGAGGGCGGCCGCCTCGTACTTCACTTTCTTCGCGTGATTGAGCTCGATGGCCTCCGTGGCGCGATCGACCGCGTCCGCGAGATGCCCGTGCGCCAGCGCAAGCTCGGCCCGGGCCTCGGCCAAGCGGAGTCTCCAGATCCAGCCGTGCCATCCGGACGCCTTCTCCACTACCGTCGTGACATCGGCAAGCAGCCGCTCCGCCCGGTCGACTTCGTGGCGCCGGGTGAAGTTCAGCAAGAGATCGAGACCGCCGCTGACGATGGTGGGCAGGAAGTCTACCGACCGCGCCAGCTCCCGCGCCTCCTCGTTGATGGCCTCGTTGCCGCGGAAGTCGAAGACGTCGAGGTGGTAGCCGGCCGAGACAGCAATGGCGCGGGCCAGCAACGGGCCCACGCCGTATTCGCGCCCGAAGCGTCGCGCTTCGGCGAAGACCTGTTCCGCTTCGCCGTAGCGTCCCTGGGCGGCGAGGGCGTGACCGAAGTGCGGCAGGGCGAACATCATATTCGCCGTGTCGCTGGTGCGGCGGGCTACCTCGACGGCCTCGCGGCCGCGCTCGACCGCTTCCGCAAACGCTCCCCTGAAGCTGAGGAGATTGCAGTACACCGGAAGTACAAAGCCGGGCGGCGTGATGCCGAGTGTTCGCGCCCGCATTACCGTATCGTGAAACCGTCGCATGCTCGGCTCCACGTGGCCGTCCGAGTTATCGGCCATGGCAAGCCAGCCCTCGGCGTGGAGCATGAGCTCGTAGCGTCCGATCTGATCCGCCAACCGGGCGGCCTCGGCTGCGTACCGACGCAGAGCAGGGGTATCGAGCGACCAGAAGCAAACCTCGGCCAGGTCGATGAGCAGTTCGGCGCGCCACTCCAACGCTCCCGCTACGACTCCGTCGAGCGCCGCTTCCAGGTCGGGCCTCGCCGACGCCCACATGCCCAGACGCGCAAGCGCCTTGCCGCGTCGAGCCCGCAGATCGGCAAGCAGCTCGTGGCGCCCGTAGGCCTCGGCGATCGCGAGCGCCTGCGTCAGAAAGGTTGCCTCGTCGCGATGTGCCGCTGCCGTCCGAGCTCGATCCGCGGCCTGAAGCAGATACCCGAGCGCGCGCTCTTGTTGATCGGCCTGCAGCGCGTGGTAGGCGAGGCGATCGGAGACTTCGGCGGGGCGGTCGGCGTGTAGCGCCTCGAGCGCCGTGCCGACCGCGGCGTGAAGCGTCCGCCGACGGGGGTCGAGCAGCTCGTCGTACACCACGCGCCGGAACCGGGCATGAGCGAAGTCGAAGCCCTCAGCAGTCGCGTTAACAATCCGCCGGCGCACGAGCTCCTCCAGGCCCTCCGCCGTCTCAGCTGCTCCGAGCCCGCCCGCCTGTTGCAGCAGAGCGAAGCTGAAGTCTCGGCCGATGACCGCTGCCACCGCGGCCAGGCGGCGCGTAGGCTCGGTCAGCCGCTCCAGGCGGGCGCAGACGAGGTCCTTCACGCGACGGGGCACGACGACGCCCGCCGCGCCGGCCGACGCCGTGCCGTCAACCAACTCGCGTACGGTCTCCACGATCACGAACGGATTGCCTTCGCTGGCCCGCCAGATCTCTTCGCCAAGGCGTTCGACCGATGCCTCGGTCGCGCCGCGCCGCAGAAGTGCGCGGACTAGCTCGGCGGTGTGGATGTGGGAGAGCGGCGACAGGCTCAGGCGCCGCAGGCGCGCATCGCGGTCCAGCTCGGCGAGCGCTTGCCGCAGCATTCTTGCGTCAGTCAGGTCCTCCTCGCGGGCGCTTGCGAGCAGGAGCACGGGACGCCGGATCCGCCGGCCGATGAAGGAGAAGAGTCGAATGCTCATCTCGTCGGCCCAATGTAGGTCATCGAGGACGAGAAGGAGGCGTTGACGCGCCGCGAGCCGGTCCACGACGCCGAGCATCGCGTCGAGCAGACGCATCGAATTGCCCGCGGTACGCGGCGTAGGCCCCAGCTCCGGAAACAAGCGGGCCAGCTCGCCGCGCCAGACTCCCAGTTCCCCGAGGCCGTTGACGATGTCCTTGCTTCGGAGCGCGTCGATCCACGCCTGAAAAGGCAGCACCTGTTCCGTCTCGTGGGATCGCCCCACCAGGACCTGACCACCGGCTGCGGCCGCCTCGGCCGCAACTTCTTCCAGCACACGGGTCTTGCCGATGCCCGCCTCACCTGTCAGAAGCACCACTTGCGCCTGTCCGTCCCAGGCTTGCTCGCGCGCTCGCCTGAGCCGCATGACTTCAGTCTCGCGGCCGATGAGAGCGAGCTCGCCGGTCGAGCGACCGGGCTGCCAGTGCGCCGGACCGCGACGACGTGTGGGCGAAGGCGGGGACGGCAGCGGGCGCTGCAGGATGTCCTGGTACAGACGCTTGGTCGTCGCGTCCGGTTCTACGCCGAGCTCGCGGCGGAGAACGCCGACGCAGCTCTGGTACTGGCGCAGCGCTGCTCCGCGCTGCCCACGAGCGACATAGAGGCGCATCAGGGCCCGATGGACGTCCTCGCGCAGAACGTCGAGGGCGAGCAGCCGACTCGCGGTGTGAATGGCCGCCTCCGTCGCCCCCGCCCGGCTCTGATGCTCCAAGAGCTGGGCCAAGGCTTGTCTGGCCAGCTCGCGGAGCCGCTCGCGCTCGGTGAGAAGCCAGTGCTCGAAGGCCGGCGACTTCACGTGGAAGCCATCAAGGAGGTCACCCTGATAGAGGGCCACCGCTTGCAGCAGCTTCGGCTGACCTCCCGCCGCGATGAGTCGCTCGAAGTGGATTACATCGACGTCGAGCCGCGAGGGATCCACAGCAACCGTGTCCGCGTCGACGAGGAGAGCCCGGGCACTCCCAAGCGCTCGTCGCAATCCGGCGAGGGCCTGCCGGAGGCTCTGCCGCGCCCGGGAGTCGCCGACGACGTCGGGCCAGAGCAGCGCGGTCAGTCGATCACGCGGATGAGCTCGGCCTGGATGCGTGGCCAGATACGCCAGCAATGCCCGCACCTTCCGGGCAGGAACCCGCACAACGGCCCCCGAAGTGCCGCGTCGCACCTGCAGCTCACCCAGTAGGCGCACAACGAGGCGCATCTCCGCATCCCTAGCACCACGCCGAACGTGAGCGCAAGGTCAGCGCGGCGCCCGTTCACGGTTTTTTCACGGCTGACTTTCACGCTGGGATGACGGCCGCGCGCCAGGATCCGTGGCATGGAAGAGAGAACCGAAGCGATGCGGAGCAGCGTCACGTTCGTCGTCCGCGCGACGCGCCAGCCGGACGGACGTCTGGCCGGCGTCATCGAACGCGTGCGGAGCGGTGAGAAACACCGATTCGACGACGCGGCCGGGATCGGTCGTCTCGTCGAGCAGATGGTCGACGACGAGATGCACGCAATCTGACCACGAGCAACGCGCGACGCGGGAAGAAGGGGGACGCTCATGACATCCAGAGTGGGGCGGCGGCAACTGCTGAAGGCCGGGTCCATCGGCATCCTGGCGGGCGTCGGCGCCGGTGGGCCGCGCGTGGTGCTGGCCGCACGGGCCGAGGCGGGCACTTCGCCGGGCACAGCCAAGGTGGTCTTCGTCCTGTTCAGAAGCGCCGGCCTTTCGCATGACCAGTGCCTTCGTGAGTGGAAGAGCGAGCGGCACATCTCGCTCGTGAAGAACGTTCCCGGGCTCAGAAGATGGATCCAGAACCACGTGGCCTCGCCGCCCAATGAAGGCGCCCCCGACGGCCTCGGCGAGCTGTGGTTCGACGACCCGGAGGCCATGAAGAAAGCGATGGGCTCTCCGGAGATGGCCGCTGCGGTGGAGGACGCCAAGCGCTTTCTCGACATGGCAAGGACCTACGCGCTCACGGTTCACGAGAACGTCGTCATCCACTGATGACGCCCGGAAGGAGGGCATGATGCGACAGAACGTGACGATCCTGATCGTCCTGGTCGGCTTGCTGACCGGCTGCGGCACAGCGCGCAGGGCCGGCGCGCACGTCGACACGGCGGCGCTCGAGCGCGTACTTGATCAGTGGGCGACGGCGTGGTCATCCGGCGATCCAGACAGGCTCCTGCCGCTCTTCGCCGACGACGTGCAGTACGAAGACGTGACGTTCGGAGCCGTCAACAAGGGAAAGAGCGCTTTGCGTGATTTCGCGGCCGCCGTGTTCGAATCGTTCGCTGACCTCAGGTTCGAGTCCCGGTCCCGGTTTGTCGCCGCCGACGGCAGATCGGGATCCATCGAGTGGGTGTGGCGCGGTCGCCAGATCAGAGACTTTCCGGGCTTGCCGGCTACCAACAAGCCGTTCGAGGTTCGCGGGGCGGCGGTGGTGGAGTTTCGCGACGGAAAAATCGCCCGCAACTCGGACTACTGGGACCTGGCGACGTACCTCAAACAGGTCGGCCTCGCCAGGTGACGCTGGCATTCGAGCGGCTAGCTAGAGCGGAGTTTTCAGGATCCGGCTGTCAGTCATCGTTTGGATGCGGACGGCGCGATCATGGGCCTAACGTTGGCGGTGCTGGTTCTACCGTGGTGGTTACCTGGGCACCAACCTTTTCAGTGATGCAGCGCTCGAAATCGGCCCCTCCGTACGAGCTGCTATAGGTCTGGTACCATCCGTGTCCATTTGGGTCGACGCGGATCAATTGCACATTCGTCGGAACCCGTCCGGCAGACCGGCACTGATGGTACGCCACCCACATGAGATCCTGACCCTGAGTGTTCTGCGCGGAGGAGCATCCAACACTCAGGAGGCCGACAAGAACGAACAGGGACTGCTTCATCATGCGATTCCCCCTCGGATGGGCACAATAGGGAATGAGCCGTCAGGTCGAAGTCGACTTGTACTCCGCGAGCCATGCGGGGCGCATGTTGAGGTGGTGACTGAAGCCGATGTCTCGCGACGGCCCCGCCTGGAAGGCCCGCCCGTCAGACAGCTCGCAGTAGAAAAACCTGTAGTAGCGGTGCGTCGGAGCGTGCCGGTCGATGGGCTCCATAAGCACCTCGGCCTGGGCATGTCCGGTCGATAAATCGCCGGAAGAGCCGCTCCGCGGCTGACCCAACGGGGTGAACCAAGCACCAGTGAAGTCGGAGACGTTTTGCATCCACGTCGGCCACTGCTCGCGAGGCAGCGGCTGCGCCTCGCCGGTCGAGCGTACGTGATTCAACTCCGGGAGCGAGATCGGCGTCCAGTTCCAGCCGGTCACCGCCTCATGGTCTCGTCAGCGGTCGTGGTAGTCAAGCGCGAGCCACCGCCGCCGTGGCGCGGCGTAGACGTACCAGCAGACTCAACGGCTCGATTGCCTTGGAGCTTCTCGACATTTAACATCGCTGTGACATCTTCGCCGACCGCGTGTGTTACCGAGGCGAGGCAGGAGGCGCGTGACCGATGGCGTTTTCGGTTGGAATCGGGCTCACCAACGAATGCAACCTGCGCTGTGCGCACTGCTACCGATCGGACATGGTCGCGGCACAGCTCACGCGCGCCGATGTGCGCATGGTGTGCGACGCGCTGAATGTCGGCTCGATGAACCTGGGCGTCGGTGAGAACGGGCTGCACTCAGAGTACCGAAACATTCTCGAAGACCTTGTCGCGCGCGGCATCAAAACGAGCATCACATCTAATGGTCTGAGCGTACAGGCGCTCACCGACGATCAGCTCAGAGGCTTTCACAGTGTGGAGCTGTCCCTGGACTTTCCGACCGAGCGCGAGCACGACGCCTTCCGCGGGGTCGGCAACTGGCGCACCGTGGTTGCGGCCCTGGAACGCTGCGCCGGCCTGAAAGTACCGGTCACCGTGACGGCCGTGATGATGAGTATCAACTATCTGCGGCTGCCCGCCCTCGCGCGTGTGGCCGCGGGCTTTGGCGCGAACCTTCGCGTCAACGTGTACCAGCCGTCGAGGACGGATCGGTTCACGCTGACATATGAGCAGTTCTGGGACAGTTTCCGCGGCCTGGCCGCGGCGACGCGCCTGATCGCGACGACGGAGCCGGTCGTGGCCGGAGTTCTCGGGCTCGACGACTTCGCAGGCCCCGGTTGCGGCCGGTCGACCATCCGCGTCGCGCCGGACGGTCGAGTCATGCCGTGTACGTACTGGCCGGACAGCCGCCTCACGATCGCCGATTTGAAGCGAGTCGGCGCGCAGATCGTGGAGGCCGAGGAGTTCGCGGCGGCGCGACGCGGGCCCGCGGCCTGTGCGGGCTGCCCATGCCGAGGCGGCTGCGCGGGGCGGCGCGCCTTGACAGGGCGGCTCGACGCCTCGGACCCGTACTGCCCGTTCGCCCGCCGAGAGCGGATCGTCCTCGACTGGGAGCGCGGGACGCGGCAGGACCTTCCGAAGGTGGGTAGTGCGTGCACAACGGTCGTGTCGGGACGTTGAGATGACTCCGCCGTCGCGGCCTGCCGTCGTCGGGACATTGCCGCGCTCGCTGTACCTGGAGGCGACCAACCGCTGCGACTCGAAATGTCAGACGTGCATTCGCACGTTCACGACCCTGGAGCAGCCGGCCGATCTCACGCTCGAGCGCGTGCGGATGATCGTCGAACAATTCCCGAACCTGGATCGCGTCGTGCTGCACGGCATCGGGGAGCCCCTGCTGAATCCCGAAATCTTCGAGATCGTCGCGTATCTCAAGAGACGCGTGCCCTCCGTGCTGTTCAACTCCGACGCCATCGGACTGACACGCGCGCGGGCCATCCGGCTCGTCGAGAGCGGGCTCGACGAGTACCGTGTCTCCATGGACGCGGCGACCGCGCCGACGTTTCGAAAGCTTCGCGGCGTCGATTGCTTCGAGCGCGTCACGAGCAACGTCGCGAGGCTCGTCGCGCTTCAGCGTGAAATGGGCCAGACGAGCCCGCGGGTGTCGCTGTGGTTCACGGCGTCGCGGGCGAATGTCGAGGAGCTTCCGGCCTTCGTGCAGCTTGCGGCTGATCTGGCCGTCGCCGAGGTCTACGTCCAGCGCCTGGTCTTCAACGGGCTGGGGCTCGCCACCGACGCCAACGCCCTTCACGGTCGGCTGCGAGCCCGGGAGCAGACTCTGCTGGTCGAGGCGGAGGCGCTGGCCGATCGCCTGGGCATCGCCATGCGCGCCTCGGGGCTGACGACCCCGCTCTCGAGCTTGAACGGCGGAACCGAGGATATGCGCCACTGGGCGGGTTGCCAGCGTCCGTGGACGCTCGCGTACGTCACCGCCAACGGCAACGTCCTTCCATGCTGCATCTCACCGTGGGTGGCGCGGGACTATTCCGGGCTCATTCTCGGCAACGCGTTCAGCGAGCGCTTCGAGCAGATCTGGGATGGCGAGCGCTATCAGAGATTCCGCACCGATTTCGAGAGCGACCGGCCGCCCGATCCGTGCCGGGGCTGTGGCCGGCTCTGGAGCATCTGAACCATGTCGTCCATATCGCGCAAGGTCGCGGTCGCGATCATGGCCAAGGCGCCCCGGCCGGGTACCGTGAAGACGCGCCTGTGCCCGCCACTGGCGGCGAAGGAAGCCGCCGCGCTCTACCGATGTTTCTTGCTCGACAAGATCGCCGCGGTGGGCGCGCTCGCGGACGTGCAGCCGGTGATCGCCTACACGCCGGACGACGCGCACGGCGAGTTCGACGATCTCGCGCCGGGCTTCTCGCTGGTCGCGCAGCAAGGCCCCGACCTCGGCGCGAGGCTGCACTCGACGCTTGCGACACTGCTGGGTGCCGGCCATGCCGGTGCTATCGCCGTCGACAGCGACACGCCTACGCTGCCCGGCGATTTCTTGCAGCAGGCGGTGCATTGCCTGGGCCGACCCGGACCCGACGTCGTGCTCGGGCCGACCGAAGACGGCGGGTACTATCTGATCGGCGTGCGTTGCGCGCATCGCGAGCTCTTCGACGATGTGCCGTGGAGCACCGCCGACGTGCTCGATGTTACGCTGCGCCGCGCGGCCGATGCGGGCTTGCGGGCCGCCTGTCTGCCGCCGTGGTTCGATGTGGACACGCCCGCCGACCTGACGCGGCTGCGGACGGCGCTCGACACCGCCGACACCACGCCGGCGAGCCGCACTCGTCTCTTCCTGGCGAGCTGGCGACAGTGACGCGCAAGAGCGAGATTCCCTGGCGGACGCTGTCGTCCAGGCCCGTCTACTCGAACAAATGGATCTCGGTACGGGAAGACATGGTCGCGATGCCAGACGGGCGTACCACGGTCTACGGGGTGGTGTCCTGCGGCCATTGCGTGGGCGTGTTGCCGTTCGTCGATTCCGACACGGTTTTGCTCGTCCGGCAGTACCGCTACGTCGCTGGACGTCCGACCTGGGAGATGCCAACCGGTGGAGTGCACCAGGGCGAGACGCTCGAACAGGCGGCTCAGCGGGAGCTCGCCGAGGAGACCGGACATCGGGCACGGCACCTCCTGCCGGTGAGCACGTATCACACGAGCAAGAGCGTCGTGGACGAGACGGCGCACCTGTTTCTCGCCGACGGCCTCGAGCGCGCGGCAACGACCCCTGACGAGACGGAGTTCATCGACGTCAGCCCGTTTCCGTTCGACGCGGTGCTCCGCATGGTGCTCGAAGGCGAAATCGTCGACAGCATGACGGTCGTCGCCGTGCTGCTGGCCGCCCGACGGCGAGAGAACCCCCGTGGATGATCCGGCGGTTCACGATGCTCGCGACAGTCCGGGGCGCTCGGGCTCGGGCCGCCGCGTGCGCTCGATCGCGCTCGGCAGGGTCGTCTGCGCATCGTGGCTGGCCGTCTTGTGCACCATCGGCACGCTCGCGGCGGACCCGCCGCGCTTCCCGCCCGTCGATCGTCCGGTCGCGCCGATCGTCTCGTCGGCGTACTCGACCGAGGCGGAACGGGACCGGCACGGCGAGGCAGAGCGAGTCATGAGCCGGCTGAGCGTCGCGCCAGGAATGCGGGTCGCCGACATCGGCGCGGGTGATGGCTACTACACGGTGAGGCTGGCGAAGCGTCTCGGACCCGGCGCGACCATCTACGCCGAGGACGTGACGCAGGATTATCTTGATCGGCTGGCGGCTCGGCTCAAGCGCGAGGGCATCGCCGGGGTCACTGTCGTGCACGGCAAGCCGTCCGACCCTCAGCTTCCGGAGCAATCGATCGACCTCGCGATCCTGGCGCACGTGTATCACGAGATCGAGCAGCCCTACGAGTTCCTCTACCGGCTGCATCCGGCTCTGGCGCCCAGCGGGCGGGTCGCAGTCATCGACAACGACAAGCCCACGAATCGGCACGGAACGCCACCGGAGCTGCTTCGCTGTGAGCTCGGGGCTCTCGGCTACCAGCAGGTCGACGTTCTTTCGCTGGCGCCGGCGGACGGTTATCTCGCGGTGTTCGCTCGGCCAGAGAAGGTGCCTGCGCCGGAGGCCATCAAACCGTGTCGGCGCTGACGAAGACGGCTCGCGACCTAAGAGCGGCCCGGGCCCGACCGCACACCGACGAGCGCCACCATCCCGGCCGGGGCCTGGCGCCGCTCGACGACGAAGCCCGCGCGCTCCAGGTCTCGGGCCACGGCGTCGGGGGCGAGCCGCAGCTTGCGGTAGACGCCCTTGCGGAAGTGCCAGCCATCGTGCTGGCGGGCCCAGATGAGGTCATGGACCTTCACGGTGCTCGGCTCGTACTCGAGAAAGCAGGTCATGACGAGCTCGTCAGAGGCATGAACCGGGATCATTCGATCGAGGCCGGAAAGCTCAGCGCTGAGATCGCGGAACGTGAGGACGAGCCGACCACCGGCGGCGAGCCGCGCCGCCACACCGTCGAAGACGCGCATGAGATCGGCTTCGCACTCGAGATGCGCGAGCGTGTCGCCCATGCAGACCACCAGCCCGACCGCTGTCGGGACAAGACTCGCGACGTCGCGGATGTCGCCCGCGATCGCCCGAACGGGCAAGTCGTGCGCACGCTCCTTGAGCTCTGCGAGGAGCCGCTGACTGAAGTCGACGGCCAGCACCTGAAAGCCCAAACGCGCCAGGGCGATCGATTGGAAGCCGGAGCCGCAGCCGAGATCCACGGCCGTCGCGGCGCCTTGCTGGACCGTGACACCCAGACGTTCCAGCAATGCGCGCTGCTCGGCGACCTTGGCATCGTAGTCGCCGAACATGCGCGAGTAGTGCTCCGCCAACACCATATCGTAGTGTTCGCGCACCGACGGCATGTGGGCGGTCAGTTCAGCTCGACCGAGATCGGCTGGCCCTTCGCATGGATCCGGAAGAGGAGGAACTTGAACGCCTCCTTCGCGCCCGTATTGCGCCCGGCGTGTATTTGCCCCGGCGGCACATACGATACCGTCCCCGGTCTCAGCGGCTGCTCCGGCTTGCTGTCCGTGTCGAGCACCCCATTGCCCTCGAGCACGTATACGATCTCGTGACCTGCGTGGTAGTGCCGACCGTGCGCCCAGCCCGGTGCGGTCTCCAGCCGCGAGACGATCAGCTCGTGCTTGTCCATTCCCGCCAGGTCAGTGCGGAGAAGCACGGTCTCGGTGAACGAAGGCGGGGCCGCCACGACGCGCTGGCCCGTCGCGCCGACGCCGATACCGACCAGCAACGTTGGGATGAGCATCCACGAGCGGAGCGCACGACCTGCAATGTGCATGACACCTTCCTCCCGGTCTCCGTTCGGATCACGGATCATCGATGCGAGTCTATCCCAGGGGGGTGAGCGTGCACGCCGTTGTCGCATGGGTCGGCGCGTTGACGACCGGGCGTGCGTTCACGATCCTCCTGTTCGCGGGCGCAGGTCTGAGCACCGCGTGCTGGAGGCTAGCACAGGAGTCGAACCTGGTCCTGGCCCCGCGGACGTTCCTGGTGCTATTTACCCTCGCGTGGCTGGCCTACGCGTGTGGTGCACTGGTGACCGCCCGCTTGCGCTCCCCGATTACGGTCGTCGTCATCCTGGCGGGAGCCCTCGTGAGCCGCGTGGTCCTGCTTCCGGCCTTGCCCTCGCTTTCCACGGATGCTTATCGATATGTGTGGGACGCTCGGGTCTCCAGTGCAGGGCTCGATCCGTATGCGTACGCGCCGGTGGCTCCCGAGGTCGTGGGCCTGCGCGACACCGACATCTACCCGAGGCTGAACCATTCCACGTGGCATACCGTCTACCCGCCGGTCACGCAGGCGTTCTTTCGCGCGGTGTACCGGCTCGCACCGGACAACGTCCTCGCGATGAAATTGGCGCTCGGCCTTGCCGAGCTGCTGGCGCTTGCTTTGGTCGCTCTGCTGCTTCGCACGCTCGACTTGCCGATCGGCCGACTCACGATCTATGCGTGGAATCCGCTGCTCCTCATCGAGGTCTGGGGAAGTGGTCACCTGGACGCGCTGGTGCTCGTGGCGGTCACCGCCGCAGCGCTGATGTCTGCACAGCGTCGCGATGATCTGGCCGCGATGTTCCTCGGCCTCGGCGCCCTCGTGAAGATCTATCCTGCCGTGCTGCTCCTGCTGCTGCCCGGCCGACGCCGCATCTCGGTCTGGGCGCTGTTCGCAGCCACCGTCATCGCCGGCACCTTCGCCGCGGGTGGACTCGGCCGTTGGCCGATCATGCCGATCTGGCGCTACATCGGGGACGAGTACTTCAATCCCGGCCTCGTGCGAACGTTCGTGAACGAGCCGCTGCTGGCGCTGGCGGCGACCGCGGCCTGGGTTGTCTTGATCGCGTCGCGCAGACACGACGGCAGCCTTGCTGAGCAGGCGGCGGCCATGGCGGCGGGCGTTGTCGTGCTCGGGGCGAACGTTTTTCCCTGGTACCTCGTGTGGCTCGTGCCGTTCCTGGCGGTCACGCCGTCCATCCCGCTGATCACGTTCACCGGAACCGTCGGCTTCGCCTACAGCTTCTTTATGTCCGAACCGTGGGCGATTCCGGCGTGGGCCCGACTCGTCGAAGCGGCGCCGCTCGCCATCGCGGCCGTCGTGAAGCTCCGCGATGCCTTCGGGTGGTTGCCGGGGCCGCGCGTCAGTGCGAGCGCGGAATGAAAGCGATCCTGATCATGCCCGCTCTGAACGAAGCCGCCGTTGTCGGCGATCTCGTTCGCCGAGCGCCGCGCGACGTGATCACCGACGTGATCGTCGTGGACAACGGCTCCACCGACGCGACGGCCACGGCGGCGCGTGATGCGGGAGCCTGGGTGGTGAGCGAGCCGAAGCGCGGGTATGGAGCCGCCTGCTTCGCCGGCGTCACGGCACTTCCGCCGGACGCCGACGTCGCGGTGTTCCTCGACGCGGACGGCAGTCAGCGCCCGGAAGAGATTCCGCTGGTTCTGGATCCCGTGGTCACCGGTCGCGCGGACCTGGTGCTGGGCGCGCGCCAGCTCGCCGGGCGTCATCCGGCACACGCGGCGGCAGGCACACGGCTGGTCGCGCGGCTCGTGGCCTGGCGATGGCGCGCCCCCATCACGGACTTCGGCCCGCTACGCGCCATCCGGGTGGATTTGCTGCGGCGCATCGACATGCAGGACCGTGCGTTCGGCTGGCCGGTGGAGATGGTGGTCAAAGCCGCGGCGCTCGGCGCCCGCATCCTTGAAGTGCCGGTGTCTCACGCGCCTCGGCTCGCCGGTCGCTCCAAGGTCTCGGGCACGCTACTCGGCACGATACGCGCCGGCTACGCCTTTCTCTCCACCGCGTTGCGCGCGGGGAGACACCAGTCGCGCCTTCGTCGTTGAGCCTTCGGCGCCGGGAGCCGCCGGAAGGGCGCCCGCCCTGAGTGCGACGAACGCGCACGCGCCGCTGACCAGGCCGAGCCCCGCCGCGAGGCCCGCCGCCTGGGCCACGGCGCCGATGAGCGGCGGCCCGGCCAGGAATCCCAGATAGCCGGTTGTCGCCACCGCCGCGAGCGCCCGGCCCGGCGGCACATCTGGCACTTGCGCCGCGGCACTGAAGAGCACCGGGATGATATTGGCGATGCCGAGCCCCACGAGGGCGAAACCGACCGCGCCGATCTCGGGATGACCCACGAGCAATGCGGCAGCGAGCCCGAGCGCCGCCACTGCGCTCGAGCCACGCAGGACCCGGCGGGAGCCCAGCCGACTCACCAGGGCGTCGCCAGTGAAGCGTCCGGCCGTCATCGTCAGCGAGAACGCGGCGAATCCGGCGGCGGCCGCCGACGGGCTGGACCCGAGCGTGTCGTGCAGGTACACCGCGCTCCAGTCCGCCACCGCGCCTTCTGCCAGGAGCCCGAGCAACGCGAGGATCCCAAGCGTCACGAGTGCCCCGGACGGGCGTACCACTCCCGGGCCAGCGTGGTCGCCCTCCCGTGCGGGGGGTACCAGTCCCCGGAGTGCCAGCACCACGGCGGACAGCGCGATAGCGGCGGATACACCAACGTGGCCCATGTCGCTGACGCCGAGAGCCATCGCGCCGCTCGCCAGCAGTGCGCCGACGACGCCGCCCAGGCTGAACAGCGCGTGGAACGACGACATGATCGGGCGGCCGACGCGCCGCTGGATCTCCGCGGCCTGGGCGTTCATCGAGACGTCGAGCAGACCGTTGCAGGCACCCAGCAGGCCCAGGGAAAGCGACAGGGCGAAGACGCTGGGACTCGCGATGGGCAGGGGAAGCGCGAGGCAGAGCGCAACGCCGGCGGCGGCCGTCGTCACGCGGCTTCCAAGCCGCCCGACGAGCCAGCCCGCTACCGGGAGCGCGAGCACCGAGCCGACCGCCATGGAAAGGAGGACGAGACCGAGCGTTCCGTCGGTCATCAGGTGACGGCTCTTGATCGCGGGGATGTGCGGGACCCAGCTGGCCAGCGCGGCGCCATTGACGAAGAAGAAGACGGCCACCGCTCGGCGCGCCCAGTGAGAGGTCATCACGCAGTTGGAAACGACTCGAGGCTACATGGATTCGCCCAATCGCCCGCATACGAATCCACGCACCGT